>Ga0068867_100000020_pt1 | contig 93210 bp, 82 predicted proteins | sample KBSMisM32_FD_65649 | JGI IMG/M metagenome (GOLD analysis project Ga0068867, IMG submission 65649) | Miscanthus rhizosphere microbial communities from Kellogg Biological Station, Michigan, USA - KBS Miscanthus M3-2 | ecosystem: Host-associated > Plants > Roots > Rhizosphere > Soil ...
CCCATCACCTTCGTTCCCGCCGACCCCGCTGAACACCGCGAGGCGATCCTGCGCCTGAATGTCGAGTACCTGGGCTGGGTCCGAGAGGGCGTCGCCGGCCTGTTCGGCGAGAAAGCTCTCGCATCGTTTCGCTCCACGGTCGAAGAGGACGCAGCCGCCACGATCGAGCACCTGTGCACGCCGCATGAAGGCAGCGGCTCGTTCTACCTCATCGAGCTGCAGGGCCAGTTCATCGGCATGTGCGCGTTGCGGCGGCTGCGCGACGGCGTGGCGGAGATCAAGCGCGTGTACGTCCGCCGTCCCTTTCACGGCATGGGCGTGGGCCGGAGCGTGCTGCAGCGGCTGCTGTCGGATGCACGCGCCATCGGATGCAGCACCGTGCGCCTGGACACGGCGGAGTTCATGCATGCCGCCCGCCGCCTGTACCTGGCCCACGGCTTCGTGGATTGCCTGCCCCATGAGGACGTGGAAGTGCCGCGCGCGCTGCACCACCGCTGGCACTTCATGCAGCGACAGACCTGATCCTGAGACGCAGACGACATGAATCCGCAGACATCGCGTCTGCGGCACGGGCTTGCCGGCTTGCTGCTGGTCCTGCCCCTGCTGCTCCAGCTCCTGGGTGACCATTGGGTGCGCACGGCCGACACCTGCCTGCTCTACGTGATGCTGGCGCTCGGGCTGAACCTCGTGGTGGGCTGCGCGGGGCTGCTCGACCTGGGGTACGTGGCGTTCTACGCGCTGGGCGCCTACCTCTTCGCGCTGCTGGCGTCGCCGCATCTCACCGAGCACTTCGCGTGGATCGCCGCGCTGTTCCCCGCGGGGCTGCACGCGCCCTGGTGGGTCGTCATCCCGCTGAGTGCGTCGGTCGCGGCGGGGCTGGGTGTGCTGCTGGGCGCGCCGACGCTCAAGCTGCGGGGCGACTATCTCGCGATGGTGACGCTGGGCTTCGGCGAGGTCGTGCGCATCCTCATCGTCAACATGGGGCATCCGGTCAACATCACGGACGGTTCGAAGGGGCTGGGGCAGATCGACCCCATCCGCCTGTTCGGGTTGGACCTCAGCCGGCCGCTGCAGCTCGGGCCCTGGCAACTGGCACCGGTCACGCTGCACTACTACCTGTTCCTCGCGCTGGCGGGCTTGACGGTGCTGGTGTGCCACCGCCTGCAGCATTCACGCATCGGCCGGGCCTGGATGGCGATGCGCGAGGACGAGGTGGCGGCCGAGGCCATGGGCGTCCCCTTGCGCGACATGAAGCTGCTGGCCTTCGCCGTCGGGGCCAGCTTTGGTGGCATCACGGGCGCAATGTTCGCCAGCTTCCAAAGCTTCGTCTCGCCCGAGGCCTTCAGCCTGCAGGAATCGATATTGATCCTCGCGATGGTGGTGTTCGGCGGCATCGGCCACATCCCCGGCGTGGTGCTGGGTGCCGTGCTGCTCACGGCCTTGCCGGAGCTGCTGCGCTACGTGGTCGTGCCGCTGCAGGCCGCCACCGATGGGCGCATCGATGCCGGCATGCTGCGGCCGCTCTTGATCGCGACGGCGATGATCGTCACGATGCTCTGGCGCACGCAGGGTCTGTGGCCCGCGCCGTCGGCGACACGGTGAGGCTCGTCACAGGTCGGCGCCGGCGGTCTGCAGCGCATCGATCTGCGCCACCACCGCATCCCGCACGGCCTCCTCGGCCACCGTGGCGATGCCGGGCGAGGTCAGCGGAATCGTCCCTTTCAGGAGCCACTGCGCGGTGCTGCCCCGGCGCACGTGTGCCGACCACGTGATGGCGTGCGTGTCCACGTCATAGTCGGCGTCGTAGGTGTAGACGTGCGCGCTCTGGGCGTGCTCGTGGGTGGTTTCGTCGATGCGCATGGCAGGGGCCCTCATCGCAAGCGCCGCAGCAGGTTCACCACCGCCAGCAGGATGATCGCGCCCAGCAGTGATACGACGAGGCTGGGCAGGCTGAAGTCGTTCGAGTTGATGGTGCCGCCGCCGAAGTACGGCGCCAGCAGCCAGCCGCCGATGAAGGCGCCGACGATGCCCACCACGACGTCCATGACGAGCCCCTCGGGGCTGCGCATGAGCATGCTCGCGACCCAGCCAATGAGGCCGCCCACGACGAGCCAGATGACGATGTTCATGGCCACTCTCCTTCAAGTTGCGTTTCCTGAAGGCTAGGTGCCCGACCGTGTGCGCACAGCCGGCCAAGGCCGCGACGGCGCGTCAGCCTGCTCCTACTTGGCGGGGCGCCGGGCGGCTCAGCGCCTGAACTTGCCGTCGGGGCCGATGATGGACAGGTCGGCGTAGTCGAGCCCGGTGTGGTCGTGCGAGCTGTAGCTGACTTCCAGGCCGCCGATGTCCACCTTCTTCATGCTTTCCAGCGCCTGCTGCAGCTTGGCGCGCGTGGGGTTGGCGCCGGCGCGCTTCAAGCCCTCGACCAGCACCTTCGCGCCGGCATAGCCCTCGAGCATCGCAGGCGACACGTCGGCCATGCCCTTCTTCGCGGCGAGGTCGCTCGCCTCTTTCACGATCGGCGCCGAGAGCGAACGCTCGTAGGGGAAGATCTGCGACACGATGGTGCCGCGCGCGTAGTCGCCCATCTGCTTGATGAAGCCGCCGGACGCGTTGTTGGACACGGTGACGATCTGCGCCTTCGAACCGGATTCGCGGATCTGCCGGGTCGCGTCCGACACCGCGCCGGCCGAGCCGATGAGGAAGATCGCCTGCGGCTCCTTCTCCTTCGACTTCTGCACGATGGCCGCGAAGTCGGGCTTGTTGCGGTCGAACTTCTCGAGGAAGAGCGGTTCCAGCCTGGCCTTCTCGAAGCCCTTGTGCGCACCCTGCGCGCAATCGGCGCCGAAGGAGTCGTCCACGTGCACAAGCGCGATGCGCGTGAGGCCGATGGTGGCCAGGAGCGTCACCGCCCGCTCCGCCTCGCGCTGGTAGGGCGCGCGCACGTTGAAGATCCACGGGTTGACCGGCTTGTGCAGGATCATCGCGCCGGTGGACGGCGCCACCAGCGGCACCTTGTATTCGTCCAGCAGCGGGCGGATGGCTTCGGTGTGCGGCGTGCCGCGGTTGAGGAACAGCGCGATCGCGTTCTTCTCCACGATCAGCTTCTTCGCGTTCTCGGCGGCCAGCTTGGGGTCGAACTTGTCGTCCATGGACACGAGCTCGATGTGCTGGCCGTTCACGCCGCCTTGCGCATTGATCCAGTCGATGTAGAGCCTGGCGCCGTCGGTGTTCTCCTTCACGCCGGAGGCGACCGGGCCGGTGAAGCCCGAGGTCTGCCCGATCACGACATCGGCGTGCGCGAGGGCGCAGGCGGCGAGTGCGGCCATGGCGGCGGTGAAGCGGGCGAGCCGGCGGGCTCGGGTGTAAATGAAGGTGCGGGTGACGGTGCGGGAGGAAGTCATGTTGTCTCCAGTCGAGCGTTGGCCTTGGCAGACGATGCGGGCTTCTGCGACCCGGGTCGGGTGCCGCAGTGGTGTCACCAGCGCGGTTCGGTCCGTCGGGCGGAGTGTTCTCGCAAGCCCCGCCGCTGGCATTGTGGAAAACCGACATGGCGTGCGGTAAAGCGTGCAAAAGCCCCATTCGGCAGAGTTTGTGGGGGTCCCTAGAATGTTCCGCTCCCCATTCGGAGCCCCCTCCCATGACCTCCGGTCTGATTCGAATCCGCGGCGCCCGCCAGCACAACCTCAAGAACCTCGACCTCGACATCCGCACCGGCGAGATCACGGTGGTGACGGGGCCGAGCGGCTCCGGCAAGTCCAGCCTGGTGTTCGACACGCTGTATGCCGAAGGCCAGCGCCGCTATGTCGAGACCTTCAGCGCCTATGCGCGGCAGTTCCTCGACCGCATGGACCGGCCCGCGGTGGACCGCGTGGACGGCGTGCCGCCGGCGATTGCCATCGACCAGACGAACCCGGTGCGCACCTCGCGCTCGACGGTGGGCACGATGACCGAGCTCAACGATCACCTGAAGCTGCTGTATGCGCGTGCCGCGGAGCTGTTCGACCGCGAGACGGCCAAGCTCGTGCGGCATGACACGCCGGAGACGATCTACGCCGAGTTGCTGGCGCGCACGCGCGACGGCGACCCGCGGGTGGTGGTGACCTTCCCGGTGGAGCTGCCGGCGAGCACGACGCCTGAAGAAGTGGAGCAGTGGCTGGCTGCGAGCGGCTTCACGAAGGTGCAGGCGCAACGCGAGGTGGCATCGCCCACCGGGGCGCGCAAGGTGCTGGACGTGGTGGCCGATCGCTTCCGCGTGCAGGGCGCGGAGAAGACGCGGGTGGTGGAGGCGATCGAGACGGCGCTCAAGCGGGGGAGCGGGCGGGTCAATGTGTACGTGGTCAGCGAAGAAGACGCCGCGCCGACCCTCTGGCGTTTCTCCACCGGCCTGCACTGCCCCGACAGCGACATCCGCTACGCCGACCCGCAGCCGGCGCTTTTCTCCTTCAACAGCGCCATGGGCGCCTGCGAAACCTGCCGTGGATTCGGGCGCGTGATCGGGGTCGACTACGGTCTCGTCATTCCCGACCACCGCAAGACCTTGCGCAGCGGCGCCATCAAGCCCATGCAGACGCCGGCCTGGAAGGAGTGCCAGGACGACCTGCTCAAGTACGGCGGCGAGGCGGGCATCCCGCGTGACACCGCGTGGGCGCAGCTCACCGAGGCGCAGCGCGACTGGGTGATCAACGGCTCGCCCCACTGGAACGGCAACTGGAACAAGCAGTGGTACGGCGTCAAGCGCTTCTTCGAGTACCTCGAATCGAAGGCCTACAAGATGCACATCCGCGTGCTCTTGTCGAAGTACCGCAGCTACACGCCTTGCCATGCGTGTGATGGCGCGCGCTTGAAGACGGAGGCGCTGCAGTGGCGCCTGGGCAGCAAGAACGACGCGGATGCGGTGCTTCCGCCGGGCAAGCGCTTCATGCCGGTGGGCGTGAAGTGGACGCGCGAGCAACTCGAATCGATGCCGGGCCTGGTGGTGCACGACCTGATGCTCATGCCCATCCTGCGTATCCGCAGCTTCTTCGACGGCCTGACGCTGCCCAGCAGCATGCTCGACGACGCGCTCAAGCTGCTGCTCGACGAGATCCGTACTCGGCTCAAATACCTCTGCGACGTCGGCCTCGGCTACCTCACGCTCGACCGGCAAAGCCGCACGCTCTCCGGCGGCGAGGTGCAGCGCATCAACCTCACCACCGCGCTCGGCACATCGCTCGTCAACACCATGTTCGTGCTCGACGAGCCCAGCATCGGCCTGCACCCGCGCGACATGAACCGCATCGTCGAGGCCATGTTGCGGCTGCGCGATGCGGGCAACACGCTGGTGGTGGTGGAGCACGACCCGGCCGTGATGCTCGCGGCCGACCGGCTCATCGACATGGGCCCCGGCCCCGGCGAGCGCGGCGGCACCATCGTCTTCGACGGCACGCCCGACGAGATCAAGCATGCCGACACGCTGACCGGCGCCTACCTCGGCGCGCGCAAGCACGTGGGCATGGGCATCAAGCGCATGGTGAGCGCGGCCAGCCCCAAGCTCATCCTCGAAGGCGCGCGCGAGCACAACCTGCGCAACGTGACCGTCGAATTCCCGCTGCATCACCTCGTGTGCGTGACAGGCGTGTCCGGCTCCGGCAAGAGCACGCTGATGCAGGACGTGCTGTACCCCGCCTTGTCGCGCCACTTCGGCAAGCCGACGGAAACCCCAGGCGAGCACGACCGGCTGCTGGGTGCCGATTGGCTGAGCGATGCCGTGTTCGTCGACCAGTCGCCCATCGGCAAGACGGCGCGTTCCAACCCGGCGAGCTACGTCGGTGCGTTCGATGAAATCCGCAAGCTCTTCGCCGAGGCGCCGCTCGCGACGCAGCGCGGCTACGGCCCAGGCATGTTCAGCTTCAACGCCGGCGACGGGCGCTGCCCCACCTGCGGCGGTTCGGGCTTCGAGCATGTGGAGATGCAGTTCCTCTCCGACGTGTACCTGCGCTGCCCGGATTGCGACGGGCGCCGCTACCGCGCCGAAATCCTCGACGTGAAGATCGACCGGCGTCTGCCCGGCGACGTCATCCGCGATCTGAGCGTGGCCGACGTGCTGGAGCTCACCGTGAGCGAGGCGGTCCAGCTTTTTGCCAACGACCGCGAGGTCATCCGCGTGCTGCAGCCCATCGTGGACGTGGGCTTGGAATACGTGAAGCTCGGCCAGCCCGTGCCCACGCTCAGTGGCGGCGAAGCGCAGCGCCTGAAGCTCGCGGGCTTTCTTGCGGAGGCCGCTCAGAACACGACCGCGAGCCGCCAGGCCGTCGCGAAGAAGGGCACGCTCTTCATGTTCGACGAGCCGACCACCGGCCTGCACTTCGACGACATCGCCAAGCTGATGCGCGCCTTCCGCAAGCTCTTGGACGCGGGCCATTCGATCGTCGTCATCGAGCACAACCTGGACGTGATCCGCGCGTCCGACTGGTTGATCGACCTCGGCCCCGAAGGCGGGGAGATGGGCGGCGAGGTGGTGTGCGTGGGCACACCCGAAGAAGTGCGAAAGCACCGAAGCTCACACACGGCGAAGGCGCTGTCCGACTACGACATCACGATGACAACGGCCGTGGTGAAGGCGCAGGAACGGCCCCCTCTCCCCCTGGGAGAGGGCTGGGGTGAGGGCGTCAGCCTCCAAGAGAACCTGCTCCACCGCCGCCGTGCGGCCCAAGACAACCACATCCGCATCGTCAACGCCCGAGAACACAACCTCAAATCCCTCGACGTCAACATCCCCCGCGGCAAGTTCAGCGTCATCACCGGCGTCTCCGGCTCCGGCAAGAGCACGCTCGCCTTCGACATCCTTTTCAACGAAGGCCAGCGCCGCTACCTCGAATCACTAAACGCTTACGCACGCAGCATCGTGCAGCCCGCGGGCCGGCCCGAGGTGGATGCGGTGTACGGCATCCCGCCCACCGTCGCCATCGAGCAGCGCCTGAGCCGCGGCGGCCGCAAGAGCACGGTGGCCACCACCACCGAGGTGTGGCACTTCCTGCGCCTGCTGTACGTCAAGCTCGGCATCCAGCACTGCGTGAACGACGGCTCGCCCGTCAAGCCGCAGAGCGCCGAGAGCATTGCGGCGCAGATCCTGCGCGACCACAAGGGCCAGCACGTGGGCCTGCTCGCGCCGCTGGTGGTGAACCGCAAGGGCGTGTACACCGACCTCGCCAAGTGGGCCAAGGCACGCGGCCACACGCATCTGCGCGTGGACGGCGAGTTCATGAAGGTGGACCCTTGGCCGCGCATCGATCGCTTCAAGGAGCACACGCTGGAGCTGCCGGTGGGCGACCTCATCGTCAGCGCCGACAACGAAGGCGAGCTGCGCGCGCTGCTCACCAAGGCGCTGGACCTGGGCAAGGGCGTGATGCACCTGCTCAGCCCGCTCGAAGGCCTGCGCGGCGCCATGCTGGCCGGCACGCCCACGCGGCGGCTGGGCGAGGTGAAGGTGTTCTCCACCAAGCGCGCCTGCCCCACTTGCGGCACGAGCTACCCCGAGCTCGACCCGCGCATGTTCAGCTACAACAGCAAGCATGGTTGGTGCACCACCTGTGTGGGCACCGGCCTCGCGCTCACGCGCGAGCAGCGCAAGGCCTACGACGATTCCATCCGCGACGACGACAACAAGGGCCGAGAGCAGAGCTTCCCGTCGGAAGAGGCGGAAGTGGAGGGCGTGGTCGACGAGCCCTGTCCCGATTGCAGCGGCACGCGGCTCAACCCGATCTCGCGCGGCGTGACCTTCGAGGAACATTCGATCGCGTGGATCGCGCAATGGTCCGTGACGGATGCGCGCAAGTGGGTCGAAGCATTGCAGCTCACGGGCCGCGACGCCGAGATCGCACGCGACGTGATCACTGAGATCCACAGCCGGCTCGAATTCCTCGAAGAGGTGGGCCTGGGCTACCTCACGCTCGACCGCGCCGCGCCCACGCTGAGCGGCGGCGAAGCGCAGCGCATCCGCCTCGCGGCGCAACTGGGCAGCAACCTGCAGGGCGTGTGCTATGTGCTCGATGAGCCGACCATCGGGCTGCACCCGCGCGACAACCAGATCTTGCTGGACGCGCTGCACAAGTTGGGCGACAAGGGCAACACGCTGGTGGTGGTGGAGCACGACGAAGACACGATTCGCCGGGCAGATCACATCATCGACATCGGGCCGGGTGCGGGCAAGCGCGGCGGCACGCTGGTGGCGGAAGGCACGGTGACGGAGCTGTCGTCACATGCCACCTCAGTGACCGGCAGGTTCCTCGCTCACCCCTTGATCCACCCCATCAACGCGAGAAGAGACATGCTCCCTCCCCCCCTGGGGGAGGGCGGGGGTGGGGGCGATGGCGTCACAGCCACCACCAAATCGAAGAGCAAAGCAAAGGGCAAGGCCGCCGCCAAGGCCCAGGCCCCCACCCCAACCCTCCCCCAGGGGGGAAGGGAGCTGCTGACCATCAACGAGGCTTCGCTGCACAACCTCCAGCAGATCACCGTCGACGTCCCCCTGAAGCGCCTTGTCGCCATCACCGGCGTCAGCGGCTCCGGCAAGTCCACCCTCGCGCGCGACGTGCTGCTGGCCAATCTCCAGTTCATCAACACCCGCGGCGCCAAGCCCAAGTGGCAAGGCTGCGAGAGCATCGACGGCTGGCAGCAGATCGACCGTGTGCTCGAGGTGGACCAGACGCCCATCGGCAAGACGCCGCGCTCGTGCCCGGCCACCTACATCGGCTTCTGGGACACCATCCGCAAGCTATTCGCCGACACGCTCGAGTCGCGCGCCCGCGGCTATGCGCCGGCGCGCTTCAGCTTCAACACCGGCGACGGACGCTGCCCGGCCTGCGAAGGGCAGGGCATGCGCACCATCGAGATGAGCTTCCTGCCCGACGTGAAGGTGCCCTGCGACGTGTGCCACGGCCAGCGCTTCAACCCCGAGACGCTGGCGGTGAGCTGGCGCGGCAAGAGCATCGGCGACGTGCTGCGCATGGAGGTGGACGAGGCGGTGGAGTTCTTCGCGTCCATGCCCAACATCTCGTACCCGCTGCAGTTGCTGAAGGACGTGGGGCTGGGCTACCTCACGCTCGGCCAGCCCTCGCCGACGTTGTCAGGTGGCGAGGCGCAACGCATCAAGCTCGTGACCGAGCTCACCAAGGTGCGTGACGACGTGACGAGGCGCGGCAACAAGGCGCCGCACACCTTGTACGTGCTGGATGAGCCGACGGTGGGCTTGCACATGGCGGATGTGGAGAAGCTGATTCGCGTGCTGCATCGCCTGGTGAACGGCGGGCACAGCGTGGTGGTGATCGAGCACGACCTCGACGTGATTGCCGAGGCGGATTGGGTCATCGACCTTGGGCCGGAAGGCGGTGTGCGGGGCGGCACCGTCGTGATCGAAGCGACGCCGGAGGACGTGGTGCGGTGTGCCGCAAGCCACACAGGGGCGGCATTGAAGCCGGTGTTGGCAAGGGCAGCTTGAGAACAGCCCTCTGCGGGGGCGAACAGGCGAGCAACACTCCGTTCAGGCTGCCCCCTTCGAGAAGCGCAGGGCAGGGTACGCCTATGGCGTATCGAAGCCCCCACCGTCCCGCGCTCGCAAGAATGGCAACGACTGCGGATGCGTGCGTGCGATGAACCCGATCAACCCCTCCCGCACCTCGCACCGCAAATCAAAGTTCGCCCCGGACGCCGCCGAGCTCACCAGCACCCGCAGCTGCATCGCCCGCTCGCTCGTGTCCGTCACTTGCACGAGGCACAGGCGCTTGTCCCAGTTGGGCGATGCCTCGCACAGCCGCCGCGCTTCCTCGCGCACGGCATCCACCGGCAGCGAATAGTCGACCCACAGGAACACCGTGCCCAGGATGTCCGCCGTGCGGCGCGTCCAGTTCTGGAAGGGGTGGTCGATGAACCAGCCGAGCGGCACCACCAGCCGGCGCTCGTCCCACAGCTTGAGCACCACGTAGGTGGCGGTGATCTCCTCCACGCGGCCCCATTCGCCTTCGACGATCAGCACATCGTCGATGCGCATCGGCTGCGCGAGCGCGATCTGCAGCCCCGCGAGCAGGTTGCTGAACACCGAGCGCGCCGCGATGCCTACTACCAGCCCCGCTACCCCCGCCGACGCCAGCAGGCTCGCGCCGAACTGCCGCGCCCGCGGAAAGCTCATGAGGATGAAGGCCAGCCCCGCCACCAGCACCGTGCCCGACGCGATGCGCGCGAGCACGCGCGTCTGCGTGTGGATCTTGCGCGCCGAGAGGTTGTCGGCCACCTCCGCGGGATGCCTGGCGATCACGCCATCGGCAACTCCGCGGATCGCCGCGGTGCACGCCCAGGTGATGGCGCAGATGAGCAGCACGCCGTTGATGTGCTGCACCGTGCCCAGGCCGGGCAGGTCGTCGGGCACGCCTTCCCAGATGAGTTGCAGGGCGGCGAGCGGCAGCAGCAGCTGGATGGGGCGGTCGCAGCGCTTGACGAGGGAGACGAGGATGGTGGACCAGGCGGCCAGGCGCAGGACGATGGGCCGCGTGACGCGATGCAGGAGCTGCGTCGCGAGGAAGACGAAGGGGACGACGAGGAGGAGTTGGCCCCAGGGCTCGAGCTTGGTCCAGTTCATGGGGGGATGCTAGCGGCAGTTGTCACTCCCCAAGAGGTGAGTGGCGAAGGCACCAGTCGGAGGGCGGGCTCGCACGTATGCTTTGCCCAGCAATCTCCTTCATGCAAAGTGATCGAATGGACAGCAATCTTGTTCGCCCTGAAAGGCCCGCCTTGAACGAGGACGAGTTCCATGCATGGCGCAACCCTCGCGTCGGAGACGCGAACCCCACGGTCTTGACGAACCCATGGTGGGTGTGGCTCATTCACAATCGATTGAATGCCTACCAAGCCAACGAGCTTTGGAAGGGGCCGTCGTCATTCAGCGCTGGCCCCGTGTGGTGCTTCGATCGATTCGGCCAGACTGCGACAACGCTTCCGGACGGCCGGGTCGTTTATGTCGCAGGGGAACATGAGGACTACTACGACCCGGACTTCCACATCTACAACGACGTGGTCATCACGCAGCCGAATGGGGAATGCGTGATCCTCGGATATCCGACGGCTGTGTTTCCGCCGACGGACTTCCATACGGCAACTCTCGTCGGCAACCGCATCATCCTCATCGGCTGCCTTGGCTACTCGAACGATCGTCGGCCCGGTGAGACGCAAGTCCTGGAGCTCTCTCTCGACACGTTTGAGGTGCGCAAGATCGTCACCCAAGGGGACTGTCCGGGCTGGATCAATCGCCACGCCGCCACTCTGTCTTCATCGGGCCATGCCATCGTCATCACGGATGGAGGCGTACTGCGCGACGCCGATCAAGACATGTGGGACAACGTCGAAGAGTGGTTGCTGGACATTGACACCTGGGCGTGGAATCGCCAGACACATCGCAACTGGCGGCAGTGGCGATTGATGCACGTCGATCGGCTTCGGAATCAGCTGCGGGAGATGCGTCAAGCGATCTGGCATCGCAAGGTCGGGTGGAAAGATGAATTCGTTCAAGACATGGCCGGTTTCCGTGAAACGATGGGTTTCGAACCGGACCTCGACCTCATTCCTGCCTTGTACCGGCTGGATGAACACACCGAGGAACTTCCTGACGAGGAGGACGAATACAACGTCATCCGTGTGCGCATCGACGGTGTGACCATGAAGTTCATCGAGGATGGATTCTCGATACATGCGGTCGTGCAGGGCGAGCTTGAGGAAGCGAAGGTGGCTGCGTTGCAGCAGTCTTTGCTGGAGGAATGACGTGCAACAAAGTGTCCAACGCTCCCCCGTCGCGCTCAAGCCCAACACGGCTGTCAACCTCTACTCGGCTGTGAACATACACTCTGCCCCATCTCATTTCTGTCGAATAAGAGAGATGCGCACGAAATTGAAGACTCGAATCGGCCGCAAGACCAAGTGGATGCAGGTACTGTCAGCCTTGATGGCCGGCTGTATTGGCGCAGCTCTGCTCGCAGGCTGCGGAGGCGGCGGCGACGGCGCAGACGCCGCTTCTCCCAATGACGGCGCCGCAGGCACTCCTGCAGCATCGACGCCCGCTGCTGCGCCAGCCACCTGGTGGAAACCGGTCGCTTCCGACACCTGGCAGTGGCAGCTCCGAGGCGCGTTGAACACGTCCTACAACGTCGTGATCTACGACATCGACCTGTTCGACAACAGTGCGGGGGCGATCGCCCAGCTCAAGACCCGTGGCCGCAAGATCGTGTGCTACTTCTCTGCCGGAAGCTCGGAGAACTGGCGCCCCGACTATTCGCAGTTCATTGCAGCCGACATGGGCAGCGCGCTGTCAGGCTGGCCCGGCGAGAACTGGCTCGACACCCGCTCGGTCAATGTGCGTCAAATCATGACGAAAAGGCTTGACCTCGCACAGAGCAAGGGCTGCGACGCAGTGGAGCCGGACAACGTCGATGGCTATGCCAACAACACGAGCTTCCCGCTCACCGCGCAAGACCAGATCGACTACAACCGCTTCCTCGCCGACCAAGCGCACAAGCGCGGGCTGGCCGTTGCGCTGAAGAACGACGTCGACCAGTTGAGCGATCTGGAGCCGTCGTTCGACCTCGCTATCAATGAGCAGTGCCACCAGTACTTGGAGTGTGGCGGCTACAGCGTCTTCATTTCGAAGAACAAGCCGGTACTGAACGCCGAGTACGACGCCAAGTACCAGAACAACACCGGTGGCGCGCGTGACGCCCTGTGCGTGTCAGCCCGCTCGGCCAACATGCGCACACTTGTTCTCCCACTACAACTGGATGACACCTTCCGCTACAGCTGCGACCCGTAGCAGCCGCGTGGTCGAGCCGCATCAACCGATCGTTGACGCTCGACGTGTCACGCGTCCTCGGCGCGCGCCGGGACGCGCCGTGTCTCACCCGCTGACACTGGTTTTATCCAATGCGCATCCGCCTATCCCGATGCAGCATCGGTGAATGCATCCCCGCCACGCCCACACCGGCAAGATCGTCACCTCCGCCGAGGCCGTGCGCCTCATCCACGATGGCGACACTGTCGCCACCGGCGGCTTCGTCGGTATCGGCTTTGCCGAAGGCATCGCCATCGCGCTGGAACACCACTTCCTCGCCGCCCTGGAAGACACCGGCACCGGCACGCCGCGCGACCTCACGCTCGTCTACGCCGCCGGCCAGGGCGATGGCAAGTCCCGCGGCCTCAACCACTTCGGCCACCCCGGCCTCGTCAAGCGAGTCGTCGGTGGCCACTGGGGCCTCGTGCCCAAGCTGCAGACGCTGGCCGTCAACAACGAGATCGAGGCCTACAACCTGCCGCAGGGCGTCATCGCGCACATGTTCCGCGACATCGCGGCCGGCAAGCCGGGCACGTTGAGCCGCGTGGGGCTGGGCACCTTCGTCGACCCGCGGCACGGCGGCGGCAAGGTCAACGAGCGCACGCGCGACGACCTCGTGCGGCTGATGGAGATCGATGGCGAGGAGGTGCTCTTCTACAAGGCCTTCCCAATCGACGTGGGCATCATCCGCGCAACCACGGCCGATGCCGACGGCAACCTCACGATGGAGCGTGAAGCGCTGACACTGGAGGCGCTCGCCATCGCGATGGCGGCGCACAACAGCGGCGGCATCGTCATCGCGCAGGTGGAGCGCATCGCCGAACGCGGCTCGCTCAACCCGCGGCAGGTCAAGATCCCCGGCGTGCTGGTGGATTGCGTGGTGGTGGCCGAGAAGCCCGAACACCACATGCAGACCTTCGTCACGCCCTACAACCCGGCCTATGCGGGCGAGATCCGCGTGCCGATGGATTCGTTCTCGCCGCTGCCGCTGCCGCTCACCGAGCGCAAGGTGATCGCGCGGCGCGCGGCCATGGCGCTGCATCGCAACGCGGTGGTGAACCTGGGCATCGGCATGCCCGAAGGCGTGGCCGACGTGGCGGCCGAAGAGAAGGTGATCGACCTGCTCACGCTCACCGCGGAGCCGGGCGTGATCGGCGGCATCCCCGCCAGCGGCCTGAACTTCGGCGCGGCGGTGAACACGCAGGCCATCATCGACCAGCCCAACCAGTTCGACTTCTACGATGGCGGCGGGCTCGACCTGGCGGTGCTGGGCTTGGCGCAAGTGGACCGCCACGGCAACCTCAACGTGAGCAAGTTCGGGCCGCGGCTGGCGGGTGCGGGCGGCTTCATCAACATCAGCCAGAACGCGAAGGCGGTGGTGTTCGTGGGCACCTTCACCGCGGGCGACCTGGACGTGCGCATCGTCGATGGCCGGGTCACCATCGTGCACGAAGGCACGATGAAGAAGTTCGTGCAGGAGGTGGAGCACCGCACCTTCAGCGGCGAGATGGCGCGCAAGCGGGCCCAGCCGGTGCTCTACGTGACGGAGCGCTGCGTGTTCCGCCTGGCCGATGAGGGGCTGGAGCTGATCGAGATCGCCCCGGGCATTGACCTGGAACGGCACATCCTCGCGCAGATGGATTTCACACCAACCATCAGCCCACAACTGAAGCTGATGGATGCGGCGCTCTTCGCCGATGCGGCGATGGACTTGCGCGAGCGAATGCTGGACGTGCCGCTGGCCGAGCGCATCGAGTATGACGAGCGCGCTCATGTGCTGTTCATCAACTTCGAAGGCTTGTCGGTGGATTCACCGGAGCAGGTGGCCGCGATCGAGCAGGAGGTGGCATCTCGCGTGGCGCCGTTGAAGCGCCGCGTGGACGTGGTCGTCAACTACGACCACTTCAGCATCCGCCCCGATCTGATGGACGCGTATGGCGCGATGGTGATGCGGCTCACCGAGCGCTTCTACGGCAAGGTGACGCGCTATGCGGCCAGCGGGTTCGTGAAGGCACGGCTGGGCTGAGCGCTCATCAAGTCCGTTCGGGCTGAGAAGGTGTGAGGCAATTCGACATGCCCGCTCATCACGCCCAAAAGCGTCCACTCTGCGTTGCAAATGCGCGCCGTAGCCCGAGCTGCGGTTGTGCTTTGCGCCTTGATTGGCCGCTTTTGGGCGCGCCGCTCGTGCACGCCGAATTGCCTCACACCTTCTGAGCTTGTCGAAGCCCTTCGACGGCACGTCGGCAAGCTCAGTGCGGACGGATTCCGTTGCAAGGTCAGCGGTTCGTCAGCCCTTCTTTGCAAGAGGATGTTCCAGTCCCGGGGTTTCCACGCTGATGCGTGCCTGAGCCGCTTCTCACAATGCCCCTCGGGTTGCGGCTTGCAGGGAGCCTGCAGGCCGCTCCCGTTCCATCCACCAGACGCCGCCACGTCCGCACCACAGGGCGCGAGGCAGCGCATCGCCGATCAGGAGAGGCCCCATGAAGACAGGACAGGCTGCCATCGCCGCAGCCGTGCTCGCATCCATCACCGCCGCCGCCAGCGCCGGCATGCCTTACCCCCACGCGGGCACGCCGCAGCCGCAGGACGCCGGCGCCTTGTCGCTCGCACGCGGCAGCTCGACCATGACGGTCACCGTCGCGCTCAAGCTGCGGCAAACGGATGAACTGGAGCGGCTGGTGCGCGAGCTACATACGCCGGGGCATGCGAGCTTTCATCGCTTCCTCACGCCGGCGCAGTTCCAGCAGCGCTTTGCGCCGTCTCGCGACACGGTGGACCAGGCCATCGCCCACTTCCGCCAGGCTGGACTGGACGCCACGCTGGAAGCCGGCAGCCTCTTGCGCGTGACGGGCAGCACTGCTGCGATGGAGAAGGCCTTCAACGTGCAGCTGCACGCCTTCGACGTGCCCGCGCACGGCAAGAGCGGCGGCTACCGATTCCGCGCGCCAGTGGGCGAGCCGAGCGTGTCGTCGTCGGCGGTCGCGAGCAAGGTCGAAGCCATCATCGGCCTCGACGACCGGCCGCGCTTCCGTCCGCACTTGCGCAAGCCGGTGATCGCGCAGGCCTCGAACACGATGGCGCGTGTACTGCGTGCGCCGTCGGTGGCTGCAGGCAACGACCCGGGCAACTGGACGGTGACCGACCTCGCGCAGTACTACAACGTGCAGCCGCTCTACGACAAGGGCGTGCATGGCGAAGGCCGCACTATCGGCATCGTGACCTTTGCGTCGATGACGCCCAGCGACGCCTTCGCCTACTGGAACAGCCTGGGCCTCGCGACGGACCCGAAGCGGCTGAAGATCGTCAACGTGGACGGCGGCCCCGGTGCGCCGAGCGACGACTCGGGCTCGGATGAAACCACGCTCGACGTCGAGCAGTCAGGCGGCATCGCGCCTGCGGCCAAGGTCATCGTCTACCAGGCACCCAACACCGACCAGGGCTTCATCGATGCCTTCGTCAAGGCCATCAACGACAACTCGGCAGACAGCATCTCGGTCAGCTGGGGCCTGTGGGAGTGGTTCGACACGCAGTCGCAGGTGAACGTGCCGGGCAGGAAGAACACGGTGGATGCCCTGCATGCGTACAACAACCTCTTCCTGCAGGCGGCGGTGCAGGGGCAGTCGCTCTTCGCGGCCTCGGGCGACGACGGCGCGTACGACGTGAACAACCCCGGCATCGCGCCGGTGCCCGACTACAGCAAGACACTGAGCGTGGATTCGCCGTCGTCGTCGCCGTGGATCACCGCGGCCGGCGGCACCACGCTGCCGGGCGACCAGCTCTACAGCGGCGGCGTCACCATCAGCATTGCGCACGAGCGGGTGTGGGGCTGGGATTACCTCACCGACCTGTGCGCCTCGTTCGGCCAGGACCCGGTGTCCTGCGGCATCTTCCCCGCGGGCGGCGGCGGCGGCGTGAGCGCCTATGTGCCGATGCCGTTCTACCAGGAATGGGTGTCGGGCACGCGGCGCACCGAGCCTGGCCAGACTTTGATGGACAACACCACGACGCCGCCGTCTCCGGTGGTCGCGCTGCCCGGCAACTTCCGCGGCCGCAACGTGCCGGACGTGTCGCTCAATGCCGACCCGAACACCGGCTACATCGTGGCCTACACGTCCGACGCCTCGGGCTTCGGCATCAGCAACTACTACGGCGGCACCAGCTTCGTCGCGCCGCAGCTCAACGGCATCACCGCGCTGCTCGCGCAACGGGTGAGGGGGCGCATCGGGCTGCTGAACGTGCCGCTGTACGCGATTGCCGCGACGCCCTTCGCCTACGGCAACCCGTATGCGCCGCTGCGTGACATCAAGAGCGGCAACAACTGGTTCTACAAGGGGCGCACCGGCTACGACCAGGGCAGCGGCGTGGGCACGGTGGACGTGGACAAGCTCGCGCAGGCTTTGCTGCTTCTCGGGTATTGAGGCACCACCGTCCGGGCTGAGACCCCACCTCTCACGTCTCGCGCAGCTGGTTGCGGCCGGCGCGCTTGGCGTCGTAGAGCGCGGCGTCAGCCCGGCCGATGAGCTCGGCCGGGGTGTCCCCCATGCGCACGCTGGCCAGGCCGACGCTCATGGTAACGCGCAGGCCGGCCGCGGTCTGCTCCCAGGGGTGCGCCTCGACGGCTGCGCGCAGCCGCTCGCACACGTCACGCGCGATCTGCGCCGAGGTGTCCACGAAGATGAAGACGAACTCCTCGCCGCCGATGCGCGCGACCAGGTCGCGGGTACGTGTCTTCACGCGGAAGATTTGCGCGACAGAGCGCAGCACCGCGTCACCCACCTGGTGGCCGAACTCGTCGTTGACGTGCTTGAAGTGGTCCAGGTCCACCACCGCCACGCACAGCGGCGTGTTCGATTCGACGGCGCGCTCCACGATGCGCGGCAGGTCTTCGTCGACGCGGCGGCGGTTGGCCAGGCGCGTGAGCTGGTCTTCGAGCGTGTCGCGCTGCAGCTCGGCGGTGTGCGCCTCGAGCTCGCGCTTTTCATTCTCGAGTTCGCGGCTTCGCAGGCGTTGGAGCTCGGCCTCCAGCCGTGCGCGTTCGCCGTCCATCAGCGCGTTATCGACGTCGATGCGGTTGACCATGAGCCGCGCCTGCGCATGGCTTTGCAGGGCGGCGCGCTGCAGCTCCAGCGCGTGGTAGGCCTCGCAGTGATGCAGCGCAGGCTCGAATCTCCCGGCGGCCTTGTGCGCGCGATACAAGGCCGAGTGCACGCGCATGCGGGTGGTTTCCTGATCGGTGCGGGCGAGTTCGGCGAGGGTTTCTTCGAGCACCGACACCGCTTCGTCATGGCGGCCCTGCTGGATGAGGATCTCACCGATGTTGTGGCGGTTGCGCAGCTCCACCGCCTTGTAGCCGTGGCGCCGGGTTTCGCGCACCGTCTCTTCGAGCACGCGCTGCGATTCCCCGTACTCGCCCGCGAGGCCCAGCACCTCGCCGAGGTTGCCTTGCGTCACCGCGAGCCGGTAGGTGTCGCCGTGGCGCCGTGCGAGCGACACGGCCTGGCGGCCGTACTGGCGCGAGCGTTGCAGCGCGCCGGCCGCGAGTTCGAGCTCGTCGCGCTGGCGGAAGTGATAGAAGGCGGTGATGGTCGTGGCCATCAGGTTGTTGAGTGCGCCCAGCACCTGCTGGTGGTCGTTGAGCTCGCGCGCCTGGCCGAGCGACTGCAGCAGGAATTTCTCGCTTTGCGAAGGGTCGCCGAGGCGATCGAAGCACACGCCGATGCGGTTGAGCGCCTGCACCATCTGTGCATCGAAATGCTGCACCCTCGATTTGTCGAAGGCGGCGGTCGCGGCCTTCAGCGCTTCTTCGTGCAGGCCGAGCTCCGAGTAGGAAATGGCCAGCAGGCACAGCGTGTCGCATTCCTGCGGCCCGCCGATCGGCGTCCAGCGCTTGACGGCTTCGCGCGCGGCGACCACCGCAGGCTCGAACTGGCCGAGCCGCCAGCGGTGCGATGCGAGCAGCGTCCAGGCCCGCGCCAGCAGGGTCGGGTCGTCGGTCTCAGTGAGGGCATTCAGCGCCGCTGCGGCCAGCTCGACGCCACGCACATGCTCGCCGCCGTCGTGCGCAGCCTGGCATTGCGTGAGCCAATCCGCGGCATCGGAGTGCGCGGCAGCAGCATCAGCGGAAACGACGGCCGGGTCGGGCATGGCGGAAGGAAGAACGGCGTGAGCCATTTTCCCGTGCGGCAAACGGACGCGCCTGCGTCAGGGCATGGCGCGTCGAGGATGACCGTGACACAGGTCACGCGGGGCCGGGCTGCGGCGAACCCGACAGCTCACCGGCTGCGCAGCTTCTCGCGCACTCTCCAGCCGAGCAGCATGGCGATCACTACTGCGTAGACGGCCACCTCGGCGAAATTGTTCTTCGCCGCGCGCATCCAGAAGAAGTGCAACAGGCCCAGCAGCACAGTGGCATAGACCAGTTGGTGCAGCCGCTGCCAGCGCTTGGCGCCCAGCGCCTTGATGGCGCGGTTGAAGGACGTGGCGGCCAGCGGAATCATCAGCAAGAAGGCCGTGAAGCCGACCAGCGCGAAAGGCCGCTTGGGGATGTCGCGCACGATGGCGTCGAGGTCGAAGCCCATGTCCAGCCACGAATACGCGAGGAAGTGCAGCACCACGTAGAAGAACGAGAACAGGCCCAGCATGCGCCGGAACCGTGCAAGCGCCGGCTGCTTCGTCCAAATGCGCAGCGGCGTGACGGCCAAGGTGATGCACAGGAAGCGCAGCGTCCAGTCGCCGGTGGAGCGGATCAGCGCCTCGGCCGGGTTGGCGCCCAGCGTGTTGGCGTAGGCGCCGTGGAAGAGCCAGGCGAAGGGCAGCAGGCACAGCACGAAAAGCACGGGCTTCGCGGCGGGGTGCAGCAGCAGTGGCTTTGGGCGTGGCAAGGTGAGTGGGTGGTTCACGGCGGATTTTCTTTGACCACAGAGAACACAGAGGACACAGAGATTCACAAATTCCTCTGTGTTCTCAGTGTTCTCTGTGGTTGACCTCTCTTCAGAAGTACTTCGCGAGGTCCATGCCCGCGTACAGCTGGCCGACCTGTTGCTCATACCCGTTGAACATCAGCGTCGGACGCTTCTTCTGGAACAGGCCGTCCTCGCCGATGCGGCGCTCGGTCGCCTGGCTCCAGCGTGGGTGGTCCACCTTCGGGTTCACGTTGGAATAGAAGCCGTATTCGCCGCTGTTGGCCTTGACCCAGCTGGTGCGCGGCTCGCGCTCGACGAAGCGGATCTTGACGATCGACTTGCCGCTCTTGAAGCCGTACTTCCAGGGCACGATGGCGCGCACGGGCGCGCCGTTCTGGTTGGGCAGCACCTCGCCGTACAGGCCGAAGGTGAGCAGCGCGAGCGGGTGCATGGCTTCGTCCATGCGCAGGCCTTCGACATACGGCCACTCGAGCACGCGCGAGCCGACGTAGGGCATGGTCTTGGCGTCGGCCAGCGTCACGAACTCGACGTACTTGGCGTTGCCCGTGGGCTCCACGCGCTTGATGAGCTCGGCCAGCGAATAGCCGACCCAGGGCACGACCATCGACCATCCCTCGACGCAGCGCAGGCGGTAGATGCGCTCTTCCAAGGGTGCGAGCTTGAGCAGCTCTTCGATGTCGTAGGTCTTGGGCTTCTTCACCTCGCCCTCGATGGCGACCGTCCAGGGCCGCGTCTTGAGCGTGTGGGCGTTGCGACCCGGGTCGGACTTGTCGGTGCCGAATTCGTAGAAGTTGTTGTAGCTCGTGGCGTCGCCGTAGGGCGTGAGCTTTTCCATGGTCATCGCGCCGGCGACCGCGGTGTGCATGCCGGGCAGGGCGGCGAGCTTGTTCGGGCGTGCGGCCTGCGCCTGCGCCTCTCGGGCGGCCCAGCTCGACAGTGCGGCGCCGGCGACGCCGGTGGCCATCAGCCTGAGCAGGTCGCGCCGGCCCTCGTAGACGCCTTTCGGGGTGATTTCAGCGGAAGGCAGGGCAAAGCCGCGTTCTTTCAGGAAATGCATGGCGTGTTCGATGTTGGGTGGGAGGAGGTGGTTCCCGGTAGGTCGGTGGGCGCGAAGGATTCTTACGCGCCGCCGAACTGCAACCCTCAGATCACGTCGCCGAAGTCCGTTGGCTCGAACAGCCGCAGCGAATTCTTGGAAACCCGCTCGCGGAAGGTCTTGCGGGCGAAGAGCTTGGCCTGCGCCTCGGCGGGCAGGTCGGTGATGTTGATCACGTTCTTCATGATCAGCGTGTCGATCACGTCCTCGATCACGCGCACAAAGTCGGCGTCGAGGCGGCTGAACTCCTCCGGCCGTTGCGAGGTGTTGCCGACGAAGGCCTGGATGTCAGGGTGGCGGTCGTCGAGAAACTCGGACGCGTCGGGCACATGCACCCGATGCAGGCTCGTGATGATTCCATCGGCGTTGCGGCACACGTAAGGCATTGTCCGGTCGCGGGAGTCGAGGTGAATGGGGACTATACGCCCCCCAGTCGCTTCGCTCCTGCCCCCGAGGGGCGCTGCCCAGCGGACCGGCGGAGCCGGCTCCGCGGGCATGGCTTGATCAAATGAAAAGGCCGGCGTGCAGCCGGCCTTTTCATTCGCGTGGGACGCTTTGCTTCAGCGCAGGCCGGCGATGTAGTCCGCCACGGCCTTCATTTCCTTGTCGGTCATCTTCGCCGCGACGCCAGCCATCTGCGGGCTGTTCTTGCGGGCGCCGCTCTGGAAATTCACGAGCTGCGCGTAGGTGTAGTCGCCATGCTGGCCGGCCAGGCGCGGGTACTGGGCGGGGATGCCGGCGCCGCTGGGGCCGTGGCAGCCGGCGCAGGCGGCGATGCTGCGGTCGGCCAGGCCGCCGCGGTAGATCTTTTCGCCCAGGGCGATGGAATCCTTGCTCTTGGCGAAGCCGGGCTTGGCCTGCTTGCCGGCGTAGAAGGCCGCCACGTTCTTCATGTCCTGCTCGCTGAGCGTGGACGCGAAGCCCTTCATCACGGGGTTCTGGCGCTTGTCCGTCTTGAACTCGGTCAGCTGCTTGACGATGTAGTCAGGGTGCTGGCCCTGCAGGATGGGGTTGGCGGGGCTGCCGCGGGACCCATCGTTGGTGTGGCAGGCGCCGCACACCGTGTTGGACTTGGCCTCGCCCTGCGCCACGTCCGGCTTGGCCGGCGCGGGTGCGGCTTCGTTGGCGCTTGCGCACACCGAGGCCATGGAGAGCAGGAAACCGGACAGCAGGAAGGCAGCTGACTTCATGACGGATGTTGGATTCTTTGGGCCAAAACCCCGGGATTTTACAATGACGGCTTTGGGCGCCTCCATGACCGACACAAACCAGACCGCGAAAGACGGCGCGAGAGCCTTGCCCGAAGATAAGATTGCGATGGCGTGGACCCACACGGCGCGCTTCCTGACCACGGCCAGCCAGCTCGACCAGCTCCCGCAAACCGAGCTCCCCGAGATCGCCTTCGTCGGCCGATCGAACGCCGGCAAGTCCACCGCGATCAACACGCTCACGCAACAAAAGCGCCTGGCCTTCGCGTCCAAGACGCCCGGCCGCACGCAGCACATCAACCTCTTCGAGCTGGGCCCCAAGCTCACGCCCGACACGCTCTTCGCAGACTTGCCCGGCTACGGCTACGCAGCGGTCGCGCGCGGCGCCAAGCTGCGCTGGCAGAAGGTGATGGCCGACTACCTCGAAGTCCGCCGCAGCCTCGCCGGGGTGGTGCTGATGATCGATTCGCGCCTGGGCTTCACCGACCTCGACCGCCAATTGCTGGAGTTCGTCGCGCCGCGCGTGGGCAACGGCTCGGTCAAGCTCCTCGTGCTGCTCACCAAGGCCGACAAGCTCAATCGGCGCGAGGCCGACAAGGCGCTGGCCGATGCGCAGGCGGTGCTGGGCGAGCTCACCACCGACGAAGCCGACGTCGCAGTCAGCCTCTTCTCAGCTTTGAACAAGAAGGGCGTTGGCGACGCAGCGGTGGTGCTGCATGCCTGGGCCCACCCGGGGACTTGATGCGAAAGTCATCGCGCTGGCCGATACTCCGCCGGTCCCTTGCGAACGCGATTGCGCGCCCCTGATGATCGAAAAATTTGCCATCGAGCTGCCGAACAAGATCTCGCTGTCCTGCCGCGCGGCGGGGCCCGAGTACGCGCCGGTGCTGCTCTTCCTGCACGGCTTTCCCGAAGCGGCCTTCGTGTGGGACGACATGCTCGAGCACTTCTCGCGGTACTACCGCTGCATCGCGCCCAACTTGCGCGGCTACGAGCGCTCGTCCAAGCCCGAGGAGGTCGAGGCCTACCGCGCCAAGCACCTCGTGGCCGACATCGCCGCGCTCATCAATCAGCTCGATGGCCGCGTCGAAGCGCTGGTCGCGCACGACTGGGGCGGCGCGGTGGCCTGGAACTTCGCGGTCCAGCATCCGAAGATGCTCAAGCGGCTGGTCATCATCAACTCGCCGCACCCGGCCACCTTCTTGCGCGAGCTCAAGACCAACCCCGCGCAGCAGGCGGCCAGCGCCTACATGAACTTTCTGAGCCGGCCCGATGCCAGCCACTTGCTGGAGGGCGACCACTACGAGCTGTTGTGGCATTTCCTGCAAGGCCCGGGCGACATCGACGCGGACCGGCCCGGCGCCGACTGGCTCACCGAGCCCTTGAAGAACCAGTACCGCGAGGTGTGGTCGCTCGGCCTGCATGGGCCGGTCAACTACTACCGCGCCTCGCCCATGAAGCCGCCCACCGAAGAGAACCGCTCGCTGATGCAGCTGGAGTTTCCGCGCGAGCACGTGGTGGTGAACGTGCCGACACGCGTGATCTGGGCCGAAGGCGATTCGGCCTTGCTGCCGGGGCTGGTCGAGGGCTTGGACGAGTTCATCCCCGACCTGACGCTCGTGCGCATCCCCAGGGCATCGCACTGGGTGATCCACGAGCAGCCGGAGCGCATCGCGCAAGAGATCGAGGCGGCGCTTGCGGTCGAGGTGCAGACGACGATCTGAACCCGCCGCGCTGCGGGCTCAGGGCAGCGTGAGCTTGGTCATCAGGCCGTCGACCGCGCGCTGCAGCAGCGACGCGTCGTCCAGCGGCTTGAGCAGCTTTTCCTCGCCCAGGCGTTCGAGCGCGCGCCGCGTGATCGAGTGGTTGTGCAGCGGGTCGGTGCCGGCGAAGAGCAGGTACTGGCCGTGCAGGCTGCGCCACAGCAACTGCACGCGCGTCCAGCGGCCGTGCAGGAAGAGGTGGTAGCGGCTGCCCGGCACCATGCCGTCCACGAGCTGCGCCACGGCGTCGTGGTTGGTCGACCCGCCCGGAAGAATCTCCGCCGGCACCGTGTCCATCGAGCCCAGGTCGATCAGCGAATCGCTGAACGGTGGGCGGCTCGGTGTGTCCCAGCTGGTCTCGTCGCGCATGCGCTGCACGATCTCCTGCGGCGTGAGCTCGGGCTCCGGCGTGGGCGTCTTGCCGGGGCGCAGGGCCTCGGTGTGCACCGCCATCAGCTCGTCCATCACCTTCTGCTGCTCGCCCTCGGGCACGCCCAGCATGCTCATGCCCGCGCGCAGCCGTTGCAGCAGGCCGGGCAGCATCGCCAGCAGCCGCTTGCGGCTTTGCGGATGGTCCGGCAGGCGCAGGCTCCACAGAAGGTCGTCGGTGGCGCGAAGGTATTCGAGCGTGGGCTCGGCTTTGTCGCCGTGGCGTTGCATCGATTCAGCCAGCACCGTGGCCCAGGCGCCGGTGACGAAGCGGCGCACGCCGGCGCTCGTGCGGATGGGCACCATCTGCTCGGTGAGCCGCCGCGAGATCTGCCGCTCCAGCTCCTCGCGCTGCTCGATGCGCAGGAGCGCGTCGATGGTCGGCTGCGCGCGCGTCTGCTGCTCGCGCAGCTGTTCGCCGAGGAAGGCGTCGAGCCGCGACAGGCTCAACCGGTACAGCTGCGCGTCCTGCACCGGCGCGCGCTGCATCTCGTCGACCAGCGACTCGCAGTAGGCCAGCAGCGCGGCCCAGCGAGGGTCCGTCGTGCGGGTGTAGGTCTCGGATGCGCTGCCGATGCGGTTCATCAGCCGCCACACCGTGTGCTCGGGGCTCTGCACCATGGACGGATCGATCAGTGCCACGCGCAATGCGGACACCTGCAGACGCGCCATGACCGTGCGGAAGGCCGGCGGCAGGCGGCTGTCCGAGAGCACCGCCTCGAACAGCCGTGACAGCAACTCCACGATCTGCCGATCGACCGTCTCCGGCGTGCTGGCGAGCAGGTCGGCGCGGTGCTCTCGCAGGGCGGGCGTGCCGCTCTTTGCGTTGGCGCCCGCGCGCCCGAGCATGCCTTCGATGCGGGTCAGCGCCTGCTCGAACGCCGGGCTGTGTGGATGGATCGTGCGTGCGATGGGGCCGACCGCCGGCATCGACGGTGTGCCGGAAGCCCTGGCGCCGGGCGTGCCGGCGCCGGGCATGCTGGAGAGGATTTCCTCCAGCGCGCCCGGCTGGGTGAGGTCGTGCGTGGGCGCGCGGTGCATCACCGGCCCACTGGGGAGCACCACCGTGCGGTACAGGCCCGGCTCCACGCCTGCCGCTTCGAGCCGGGTGCACGCCGCCGCCCAGGCCTTCTTCAACTGCCCTGACATCGCGCCCGCAGCGATGCGCAGCAGCAAGCCGCGCTGCGCAGGGAAGGCGCTGACCGTGCCGGAGGCGTCCCACAGCGCACGCGCGTACGCCAAGGGCCGCAGCGGGTTGTTGTCGGTGGTGACGTGCGTCTGGCCGGCGAGCGTGGCGGTGAAGGTCTGCAGCTCGCGCAGCTCCCATTCGGCGCAGCCCGAGATGAGGTGGGCGGCGCTCGAGATCTCGATGTCGGACTCGATCCGCGTCTCGTCCATCAGCTCCAGGCCGCGCGTGCGACCCGGCGTGCTGGCGGGCGGGGTGTCTTGCGTGCCGTGCAGGTCGGCCAGCACCGTTTGCCGCAGCGATTCGGTGAAGGCCTGCACGAAGGCGGGCTTGTGCCGGGGCAGCGTATGCACGAGCTCGTGAAAGTGCTCGCGCTCGGCCGGGCTCAGCGAGGTGTCGCGAGGTTGCCTCAGCTGGGCGATGGTCAGCTCGACGTTCTCGTCGGCCAATGGCCCGGCCCGTTGGAGTTCGTCTTCGACAAAGCGCTGAAGCTGGGCAGTGACGGGCATCGGGACGAGATGAGCCTCGGTGCGGCCATTATGTCGTTCGACTTCGGGCCCGACCATGGGTATGTCGCGGGGTTTCGTCACGCAGACGAAGAAAAGGGCTGCCGAAGCAGCCCCTTTTTGTTGGCAGATGTTGCCGGACTTCGAAGAAGCCCCAGGCCGCCATCGCGGCCCGGCGCGTCTTACATGTCCATGCCCATGCCGCCCATGCCACCCATGCCGCCGGGCATGCCGCCGCCGGCACCAGCCTCGTCCTTGGGCGCTTCCGCGACCATGGCTTCGGTGGTGAGCATCAGCGAGGACACCGAGGCGGCGTTCTGCAGGGCAGTGCGCGTCACCTTGGTCGGGTCCAGGATGCCCATCTCGATCATGTCGCCATAGGTGTCGTTGGCGGCATTGAAGCCGTAGTTGCCCTTGCCGGCCAGCACGGCGTTCACCACCACGCTCGGCTCGCCGCCGGCGTTGTAGACGATCTCGCGCAGGGGCGACTCGATGGCCTTGAGCACCAGCTTGATGCCGGCGTCCTGGTCGGGGTTGTCACCCTTGATGTCGCCAGCGGCTTGGCGGGCGCGCAGCAGGGCCACGCCACCACCGGCCACGATGCCTTCTTCAACGGCGGCACGGGTTGCGTGCAGCGCGTCTTCGACGCGGGCCTTCTTTTCCTTCATCTCGACTTCGGTGGCAGCACCGACCTTGATGACGGCCACGCCGCCGGCCAGCTTGGCCACGCGCTCCTGGAGCTTCTCGCGGTCGTAGTCGCTGGTGGCTTCTTCGATCTGCACGCGGATCTGCTTGACGCGGGCCTCGATGTCGCCAGCGGCACCGGCGCCGTCGATCAGGGTGGTGTTTTCCTTGCCCACTTCGACGCGCTTGGCCTGGCCGAGGTCGGCCAGCGTGACCTTCTCGAGCGTGAGGCCGACTTCTTCGGCGATGACCTTGCCGCCCGTGAGGATGGCGATGTCTTCGAGCATGGCCTTGCGGCGGTCGCCGAAGCCAGGCGCCTTCACGGCCACGACCTTCAGGATGCCGCGGATCGTGTTGACCACGAGGGTGGCCAGCGCTTCGCCTTCGACTTCTTCAGCGATGATCAAGAGCGGACGGCCCGACTTCGCCACTTGCTCCAGCGTGGGCAGGAGGTCGCGGATGTTGCTGATCTTCTTGTCGTAGAGCAGCACGAACGGGTTGTCGAGAACGGCGGACTGCTTCTCGGGGTTGTTGATGAAGTACGGCGACAGGTAGCCGCGGTCGAACTGCATGCCTTCGACGACTTCGAGTTCGTTGTTCAGCGACTTGCCGTCTTCGACGGTGATCACGCCTTCCTTGCCGACCTTGTCCATCGCGTTGGCGATGATCTGGCCGACGTCATCGTCGCTGTTGGCCGAGATGGTGCCGACTTGCGCGATTTCCTTGGAGGTGGTGGTGGGCTTGGACTGCTTCTTGAGCTGCTCGACCAGGGCGATGACCGCCTTGTCGATGCCGCGCTTCAAGTCCATCGGGTTCATGCCGGCGGCCACGTACTTCATGCCTTCGCGGACGATGGCTTGAGCGAGCACGGTCGCGGTGGTGGTGCCGTCACCGGCGTTGTCGCTGGTCTTGGAAGCGACTTCCTTGACCATCTGCGCGCCCATGTTCTGGAGCTTGTCCTTGAGCTCGATTTCCTTGGCCACGGACACACCGTCCTTGGTCACGGTGGGGGCGCCGAAGGAGCGCTCGAGCACCACGTTGCGGCCCTTGGGACCGAGGGTGACCTTGACGGCGTTCGCCAGGATGTTCACGCCTTCGACCATGCGGGCACGGGCCTCGCCGCCGAAGATGACGTCTTTTGCTGCCATGTTTGTGTTCTCCTAAATCTGGAATCGGGTGGCGGGTGGCTTACTTCTCGACGACGGCGAAGAGGTCTTCTTCACGCATCACGAGCAGCTCGTCGCCGTCGACCTTGACGGTCTGGCCGCTGTACTTGCCGAACAGGACGCGGTCGCCCACCTTGATGTTCAGGACGACGAAATCGCCCTTGTCGTTGCGCTTGCCCGGGCCGACGGCGAGGACTTCGCCCTGGTCGGGCTTCTCGGCGGCGTTGTCGGGGATCACGATGCCCGAAGCGGTCTTGGTTTCTTGCTCGAGGCGCTTGACGATCACGCGATCGTGCAACGGACGAAGTTTCATGGGATCTCCTTGTCTCAGGTCAGGGCTTTGACGGGGTCGAGCGCCAGAGTTGGTGCTCATTTACAAATCATTAGCACTCAGTGTGGTTGAGTGCTAGCAGCGGAATTATAGGGGTGGCTTGGGCGCTTTCAAGAGCTGACCCTGCTTGTCCTTCGGCGCTCACGCGCCGCCGCTCCCCGAACACACCTCCCTCACCACCCCCCGCAACCACCGGTGCGCCGGGTCCGCATCCATGCGCGGATGCCACAACATGGACACCGAGAACTCCGGCGTCGCGACCGGCAGCGCGAAACTGTGCAGCCCGACGCGCAGGTTGGCCGTGTGGCGCTCGGGAACACTCGCGATGAAGTCCGAGCTGCGGGCCAGCGCCAGCGCGGTGGAGAAGCCGCTGACGATGGTGGTGATCTCGCGTTCCAGCCCGAGCGGTGCCAGGGCCTCGTCGATCGGTCCCTTGTCCAGGCCTCGCCGCGAGACGCTGATGTGCCTGCCGGCGGCATAGCGCTCGGGCGTCATCACGCCGCGGCTGAGCGGGTGGCCCATCCGCACGACGCCGATGAAGCGGTCGCGAAACAGGGCCTGCGTGCGGACCTCGGGGCCCATGGCCTTTCCCACCACGCCGGTCTCCAGGTCGACGGTCCCCTCGCGCAGTGAGGCGCTGTCCTTGTCCGGCTTGTTCACGAAGCGCAATCGCACGCCAGGAGCGTCGCGGGCCACGCGATCGATGAGTTCCGGTCCGAAGTTCTCGACGAAACCGTCGCTCGTGCGCAGTGTGAACGTGCGGGCCAGCCGTTTGAGCCTGAGACGGGTCGTGGGCCTCAGCACCGCCTGCGCATCCTCGACGAGTTGGCGCACCTGCTCGCGAAGTTCGATCGCGCGCGGCGTGGGGACGAGGCCGCGCCCGGCCCTGACCAACAGCGGATCGCCTGTCGTCTCGCGCAGTCGCGCCAGCGCCCGGCTCATGGCCGATGGGCTCAGCCGCAGGCGCCGGGCAGCGCCCGCGACGCTGCCTTCCGCAAGCAGCACATCCAGGGTCACGAGCAGGTTGAGGTCGGGGGCGGGCATGCGCCCACCGTAGCACCGTTTCGCCGTGGCATGGCGTCAGACGCATGGATCAAGTGCAAACGCTGCGTCTTCCGCCATGTCAAGCCGAGACCTACGCTTGTGACAGCTCCATCCCGGGAGCAGCCAGGCAAAGGAATCCCTGTTGAAATCCATCACCGCAAGACATGGCGAACCAGTCTCTGCAGGTTCGCGCAAGGCCGTCTCGGTCGGCTGGGCACTCGCCGGCTTGTCGCTGTCCATGCTGCTGTCGTCGCTCGGCACGAGCATCGCCAACGTGGGCCTGCCGGCGCTGGCACAGGCCTTCACGGCGTCTTTCCAGGCGGTGCAGTGGGTCGTCCTCGCCTACCTCCTGGCCATCACCACCCTCATCGTGAGCGCCGGGCGGCTCGGCGATCTCATCGGCCGCCGCCGGCTGCTGCTTGCCGGAACGCTCGTGTTCACCATCGCCTCGGTGATGTGCGGCCTGGCGCCCACGCTCGGGTTGCTCATCGCCGCGCGGGCCGTGCAAGGCTGCGGGGCGGCCCTCATGATGGCACTCACCATGGCGATGGTCGGCGAAACCGTTCCGAAGTCGCGGACCGGCATCGCGATGGGCCTGTTGGGAACGATGTCCGCCATCGGCACGGCGCTGGGGCCGTCACTCGGCGGCGTGCTCATCGCTGGCCTGGGCTGGCGCGCCAACTTTCTCGTCAACGTGCCGCTGGCGCTCGTGACGCTCTTTCTCGTGCATCGCCACCTGCCTGCTGATCGCCGTCCATCGCGGGCCGCAGCCACCGGCTTCGATCCACTGGGCACGCTGCTGCTGGCCCTGGCGCTCGCGGCCTATGCGCTCGCGATGACGATCGGTCGCGGCCGCATCGGCCTGCTCAACCTTGCCTTGTTGTCAGCCTCGGTGCTGGCGCTCGGCCTCTTCGTGCGCACCGAGGCGAGGACCGCATCGCCCCTCATTCGGCTCACCATGTTGCGCGACCCGGTGCTGAGCGCCGGCCTCGCGATGAGCACGCTCGTCTCGACGGTGATGATGGCCACGCTGGTGGTCGGGCCGTTCTATCTCTCGCGCGCCCTCGGGCTGGCCGCGGCGCCTGTCGGGCTGGTGCTGTCGATCGGCCCGCTCGTCGCGGCGCTGGCCGGCGTGCCGGCCGGTCGCATTGCGGACCGTTTCGGCGCACCGCGCACGGCCATCGCCGGGCTGATGGCCATGGCCGCGGGTTCGACTCTGCTGTCCAGCGTGCCCGCGACGTCCGGCATCGCCGGCTACGCGGTCCCCATCGCCATCCTCACGCTGGGCTATGCGCTGTTCCAGACGGCCAACAACACCGCCGTCATGGCCGATGTCGGGGCGGAGCAGCGGGGCGTGGTCTCCGGCATGCTCAGCCTGTCGCGCAATCTCGGGCTGATCACTGGCGCCTCCGTGATGGGCGCGGTGTTCGCGTTTGCATCGAGCACGGCGGACGTCGCGTCGGCAGGTTCGCACGCCGTGGCCGGCGGCATGCGAATCACCTTCGCCGTCGCGACCGTGCTGATCGTCGCCGCGCTCGCCATCGCCCTTGGCTCCCGCCACCGCGAATCGCGCCACTGTTAGCACCAACCCATCAGCTTCGGAATTCCCAATCCCCCGACGCCCGGCATGCCCGGCGTGCGCAGCCATACTGGGCCCCATGCCAATCCGGAGGCCCCGACCGTGAATGACCTGGTTGCGCTCGTCGCGGCGCACGGCGCGCTGGTGGTGTTCGCGGCGACGCTGGCCGCGCGCGTCGGTGCACCCGTGCCGGCAGCGCCGTTTCTCGTCGCCGCGGCGTCGCTGCAAGGCGTGTCGCTGGCCGCGGTGCTCACGGCTGCCGTCGTCGCGAGCGTGCTCGGCGACGGCGCGTGGTTCCTCGCGGGGCGCCGTCATGGCTACCGCATGCTGAGGCTGCTGTGCAAGGTGTCGATCTCGCCCGACTCCTGCGTCACGCAAAGCGAATCCTTCTTTGGCCGGTGGGGTGGCCTCTCGCTGCTGGCTGCCAAGTTCCTGCCGGGCGTGTCGGTGGTGGCACCGCCCATGGCCGGCGCCCTGGGCATGTCCACGCTCGCGTTCATCGGCCACGAGACGCTGGCCTCGGCGCTGTGGGCTGCGTGCTTCCTCGTGCTCGGGCTGGTGTTCCGCGGGCAGGTCCAGGCGGTGCTCGACACGCTGTCGACGATGGGCGGCGGTGCACTGGCGGCGCTCGCGCTCGTCGTCATCGGCTACCTGGCGCTGCGCTACTGGCGCCGGCGCCACTTCCTACGCAACACCGGGCTGCTGCGCATCGGCGTGGATGAGCTGCGCGCGCTGGTGGACGGCGACGACGCGCCGGTGATCCTCGACGTGCGCTCGGCGCTCGGCCGCTCGAGCGACACGCGCTGCATCCCCGGCGCGCTGCCGATGGACCTCGATGACTTGCGGCGCGCGGTCCATACGCCGCCGCCCGACCGCCTCATCGTGGCCTACTGCAACTGCCCCAATGACGCGTCGGCCGTCGCGGCGGCACGCTTGCTGGCCGATGCTGGACGGCCGGCCGCGCGGCCCCTCGCAGGCGGCCTCGAAGCCTGGATTGCGGCAGGGCACCCGACGGCTCACCACGCCACGCCCACTGCCGACAACGGGGACGGCGCCGCGCCCGGCTTTCCTCACGCCACCTCGGTCGGCACGTGAGCCACATCGGCAGCCCACCCTGCGATCGGGGTGCCATCCTGCATGGCGCGGCCACGAGCCGGCCCTGCTCCGGATCCGCCCGCCGCTGGACGCTGGTCGCTGCCATCCTCGGCTCTGGCATGGCGTTCATCGACGGCACCATCGTCAACGTCGCGCTGCCCGCGATCCAGCGTGCGCTCTCGGCCGACGCGGCACAGGCGCAGTGGGTGATCGAGGCCTATGCGCTCTTCCTCGCCGCGCTGCTGCTCGTGGGCGGCGCGCTCGGCGACCGCTATGGGCGGCGGCGCGTGTTCATGATCGGTACCGCGCTCTTCTGTGCGGCATCGGCGGGCTGCGCGGCATCGACGAGCGTCGATGCGCTCATCGCGGCGCGGGCGGTGCAAGGCATCGGCGCGGCGCTTCTCGTGCCTGGCAGCCTCGCACTCGTGAGCGCTGCCTTCCCCGAGGCCGAGCGCGGCCGCGCCATCGGCACCTGGTCGGGCTTCAGCGGCATCACCGCGGCGGTGGGGCCGGTGCTGGGCGGCTTCCTCGTGGACCACTTCTCGTGGACCTGGGCGTTCCTGCTCAACGTGCCGCTCGGTGCGCTGCTGCTGGCCATCTGCCTGCTCAAGGTGCCCGAGAGCCGCGGCGACACCGCGGCCCACGCACGTGTCGACCTGCCGGGTGCCGTGCTCGCCACGGTGGGCCTCGCGGGCGTCGTCTTCGCGTTCATCGAGGCGCCGCGCCGCGGGTGGGCATCGGCCGAGGTGATCACGGCACTGGCGGCGGGCATCGTCGGCCTCGTGCTCTTCGTCGTGGTGGAGGCGCGCCGCGCCCAACCGATGCTGCCGCTGCGGCTCTTCCGCGTGCGTGACTTCTCCGGCACCAACCTGCTCACGCTGCTGCTCTACGCGGCCCTGGGCGGCGGGCTCTTCTTCTTTCCGCTGGACCTCATCCAGGTCCAGGGCTACAGCGCGACGGCCGCGGGTGCGGCACTGCTGCCTATCATCGCGATCATGTTCGTGCTCTCGCGCTGGGCCGGCAAGCTGGTCGATGTCTATGGCGCGCGGCTGCCGCTCGTCGTCGGGCCGGTCATCGCGGCGGCCGGCTTTGCGCTCTTTGCCTGGCCCTCGGTGGGCGGCTCGTACGCCATGACCTTCCTGCCCGCGGTGTGCGTGCTTGGGCTGGGCATGGCGGTCACCGTGGCGCCGCTCACGACGACGGTGATGAACTCGGTGGGCGCGGAGCTCGCCGGTGTCGCCTCGGGCGTCAACAACGCCGTGTCGCGTGCAGCGGGCCTGCTGGCCATCGCGGTGTTCGGCATCGTGATGGCGCAGGGCTTCGATGCGAGGCTGTCGCAGCGCCTGGCCGAACAGCCGCTCGCGCCCACGCTGCGGGCTGCGGTCGAAGATCAACGGCAGAAGCTGGCCGGCATCGAGTTGCCGGCGGACACTCAATCCGACCAGGCCGCCGCGGCGCGAACGGCCATTGCCGAGTCCTTCGTCGCCGGCTTTCGCCGCGTGATGCTGCTGTGCGCGGGGCTGGCGCTCTTGAGCGCGATAGCCGCCTGGCGACTCATCGGCACGCAGGGTGAAGCGCTTCGATTCAGCCGGCTTAGATCGCCGCCTTGATGAAGCGACCCCGCGGATGACGCCGGCGGCCGGGACTGTCGTGCGCTCCCCGGGTGTCGCCCTTCACGCCGCGCACCGGTCCGGCGCTTCCCGAGAACCGGCGGCCATCGATCTCGGCTCGGGCCCCGCACGCAGGGGTCGCACGGCGCAAGCCGCCAAGGCGTGCGGGCAATCGGAAGACGGCAGGCAGACGGTGAAGGTGGTGCCATGCCCCACGGTACTTTCCACCTGGATCGAGCCGCGCAGCGAGGCCACCAGTTCCTTGCAGATCAAGAGGCCCAGGCCGTGGCCTTCCACGCCCGAGGTCTCGGCGCCCAGGCGGTCGAAGGGCCGGAACAGGCGTCCCAGCTGCTCGGCGCTGAGGCCCGGGCCGGTGTCGCGGATTTCGATCCGCGACACCGGCCCGTCCGTCACCCGCAGGTGCACCGATCCGCCTTCGCGGTTGTACTTGATCGCGTTGCTCAGCAGGTTCACCACCACCTGGCAGATGGCGCGGCGGTCGCCCATCGCGAGCACCGGCGTGCAGCTGTCGAAGGCGACGCGGACGCTGCGCGACTGGGCCTGGCGCTCGACCAGGTGGATCGCGTCGCGCACCACCTCGACGACGTCCACCGACTGGTTCGCGATCAGGGCGCTGACGGCCCCGGCGCGGCCGAGCTCCATCAGCATGTCCAGCACGTCGACCATGTGCCAGCCGGTCTTGGCGATCTGCGCGATCCAGCGCTCCACGCTGTCCTTGTCGCCCGGCGTGCTGCGCATCTGGATCAGCTGCGCCAGGCCCACGATCGCGTTCAGCGGCGTGCGCAGCTCATGGCCCACCTTGGACACGAGCACCGACTTCGCCTGGCTGCTGGCCTCGGCCTGCTCCTTGGCCAGGCGCAGCGCTTCGTCGCGGCGCCACAGCTGCATCTTGGCTTCCAGGCTTTGCGTGATGTCGCGTGCCGAGCCGCGATAGCCGCAGGGCGAGCCGTCGGCGTCCAGCAAGGGCACGGCACTTCGCGACATGTAGCGTGTGCGGCCGTCCTGCTGCTCTTCGGTCACCAGCCGCACGAAAGGCTCGCCTTGCCGCAGCACCTCGTGGAAGTCGCGCTGCGGCGACTCGGCCTCGCCCAGCCAGGTGACGACGCGGCCGGCGGGGATGAGTTCGCCGATCGTCGGTGGCCGCGCATCGAAGGCAGCGCCGTGCACCCAGGTGTAGCGGTGGTGGCGATCGATTTCCCAGGCCCAGTCGCCCGACGCACGGGCGACGTCCTCGAGCCGCTCGGTCAGCAAGTCCGCGTCCTCCCGCGGCAGCGTCCACAGCGCCGCGGCATCCGTCCTCAAACGGTTGGCGGCGCACAGTGCCGCGTCCTGATCGACCTTGATGCACATGAACTATCCCCTTGCGGGCTCGCCGTCACGCGGCAATGCCCGTGGCAAGGCTGCCGCAACGAGCGGCCGCCTTGCAGATCTCCCTGAAGTCCGTGGGCGTGAGTGACGCGCCGCCCACCAGCACGCCCGCCACCCGGCGTTGCGACAGGATCGCGCCGGCGTTGCGGGGGTTGACGCTGCCGCCATAGATGATGCGCACCGCATCGGCGCTCACGCTCGCATGCAGGCTCAGCGTCTCGGCGATGCAGCCATGCGTGTGTTCGATGATTCCCGGCGCCGCGGTGTCGCCGCTGCCGATCGCCCACAGCGGCTCGTAGGCAATGATGATGGAGGCGAGGTCGCGCCCCAGTGTGCGCACGAGCTGCAGCAGCTGCCGGCGCAACACCATCGCGGTCTGCTCGCCATCGCGCTCCTCGGCGCGTTCGCCCACGCACACGATGGGCGTGAGGCCGGCCGCCAGTGCCCGCTGCGCCTTGGCGACGATCTGCCCGTCGGTTTCCGCGTGGCAGGCGCGGCGCTCCGAGTGACCGAGGATCACGTAGCGCGCGCCGAATTCGCGGATGAGCCGAGCCGACACGTCGCCGGTGAAGGCTCCTGCATCTTCCGTGGCGCAGTCCTGCGCGCCCCAGCGCAGCGGCGCGGTGGAGAAGGCCGCCTGCGCCACCGGCAGAAGTGGATGGGGGACGCACACCGCGGCTTCGCAGCCGGGCCAGTCCCGCTGAGCCAGCTCGCCGAAGGCGCGCACCTGCGCGGGCGAGCCGTTCATCTTCCAGTTGCCGATGACGAGCTTCGAGTTCATGTCCTTGCCCACGCATTCATTTCAGGAACTTGCCGTTCTTCGAATAGACGGTGAGGTCCACCTGCGCCGGCACGCGGCGCGACTTGCCGTAGAACGCGCCGACGAAGCCGCCGAAGTCGTGCGGCGGCAGCGTGTCCAGCGCCTCGGCGAGCCGCACGGGCGTGATGTCGCGCGCGCGGCGCAGCGCGTCCACCAGCATGTTCGCGCCGAGGTAGGCCTCCATGCTTGCGAACGATGCCTCGATCTTGTGGCGGGCGCAGAACGCCTGGAAGTGCCGCCCGATCGGCGAGGACGATGTCCACGGAAAGGGCGCGACCTGCGTGACCGACAAGCCCGCCGCCTGCGGCCCCAGCATGTCGATGAGCGCGTTGCCCCCGACCGTCGACAGCGTGTAGAAGAGGCCGGTATAGCCCGATTGGCGTGCCGCTTCGACGAAGCGCGCGCTGGCCACGTAGTCCGCCCCCAGCAGGATGGCCTGCGGCTGGCCCGACAGCACCGACGACACGGCACCCGGCAGGCTGTACCTGCTGCCCTCGTGGTCGATGCTGCTGATGGACGCCACCCGTGCGCCGCGGGCTTCGAAGGCGGCCATCAAGGCGTCGCGCAGTTCCCAGCCCTGCGAGTTGTACTCCGACAGCAGCGCGACACGGCTGATGCCGATCTGGCGCGTGTGGCGGGCGATGTAATCGATCTCGTCCACATGGCCGGCGCGCAGGTTGTAGATCCAGGGCAGGCTGCCCGAACGCAGCTCTTGCGACCCGCTGAATGCCGCGATGTAGGGCAGGCCTTCCTCGACCGCGCCGCGCGCGCCGGCGCGGTGGGCGCCGGCACCGACGAAGCCGAACATCGCAACGACCTGGTGCTGCGATGCGAGCAGCTTGACGTTGACGGCCGTGCGTTCGGCGCGGTCCTCGTCATCGAGCGTGATGAGCTGGATCTCGCGGCCACCGACGCCACCCTGGGCATTGGCTTCGGCGAACACGGCCAGCGCCGCGTCGCGCACCGCGGTGCCGACTTGCGCCAGCGGCCCGGTGACCGGGGCCGACTGGCCGAGACGGATCGGCGACGACGGGCCGGCCACCGCGTGCGCGGCACGCGGCAGGGCGAGGCCGGGCAGCAGCGATGCTGCGGGCAGGCTCAGGAGCAGGGCACGGCGTTGCATGGAGAGCTCACCACCGGAGGGCGGCGGTGTGAACCGGCGCGTCCCACAAGGCCTTCATCTCGTCATCCAGCAGCGTGACGGTGAGCGAGGCCCCCGCCATCTCGAGCGCGGTGGTGTAGTTGCCCACCAGCGAGCGCACCGGCTTCAGCCCCTGTGCGCGCAGCTTCTCGGCGGCGCAGTGGTACAGCAGGTACAGCTCCATCTGCGGCGTGCCGCCGAAGCCGTTCACGTGCAGCAGCACCTCGCGGCCATGCTCGGGCTGGAGGTCGGCGAGGATGGCATGCAGCAGGTCCTCGACGATCAGCGACGCGGGCTTGACCTTCTCGCGCCGGCGGCCGGGCTCGCCGTGGATGCCCACGCCCATCTCCATCTCGTCGGCATCGATGTCGAAGGTGGCGCGGCCCGCGGCAGGCACGGTGCAGCTCGTGAAGGCCACGCCCATGGAGGCGGTGGCGGCGTTCACGCGGTCGCCCACCGCCTTGCATTCGAGCAGGGACGCACCGGCCTCGGCCGCGGCGCCGGTCATCTTCTCCACCATCAGCGTGCCCGCCACGCCGCGCCGGCCGGTGGTGTGCTTGGAGTTCTCCACCGCCACATCGTCGTTGACGAGCACGGTGGCGTTTTCCAGGTCGAGCATTTCGCTGGCGATCTGGAAGTTCATCGAATCGCCGGCATAGTTCTTGACGATGAACAGCACGCCGCGGCCCGATTCGGCAGCGGCCGCCGCGGCCAGCATCTGGTCGGGCGTGGGCGAGGTGAACACCTGGCCCGGGCAGGCCGCATCGAGCATGCCGCGGCCGACGAAGCCCGCGTGCAGCGGCTCATGGCCGGAGCCGCCGCCCGACAGCAGCGCCACCTTCTTGCTTGCGCGTTCGGCACGCGCGACGAAGGTCGGCTCGAACTCGACCCGGATCAGTCCGGGGTGGGCGTCGACCAGGCCACCGAGCGACTCTCGCATCACGGAGTCGACGTCATTGATGAACTTCTTCATGCTGTCTCCTGTCTTGTGTGAAGCACGGTGTCGCACACCGCGGCAATGGCGACCTCGCAGGTCTTGCACCCGGGGTCGATGTGGCCTAGCGCACGCTCGCCCAGGAAGTACGCGCGGCCCTTGCTGGCGATCATGTCCTTGGTGGCCAGCATGTTGCGGTGGGCCTCGTCCTTCAGCTGGGCGCAGAGCTCGGGCAGTGGCGTGTCCTCGTCCACCAGCTTGAGCAGTAGCCGCGACACGGGGATGAGCACGTCCAGCATGGTCTTCTCGCCCACGTCGGCCTTGCCGCGCAGCTTGATGGCCTCCACGCCCGCGGCGAAGGCCGCGGCGAACTGCCGGCGATCGGGCTCGCGCACGTCCTGCACCGACTGGCCCATGGCCATGAAGAAGCTGGAGATGAGCGGGCCGGAGGCGCCGCCGATGGTGCCCAGGAGCTTCATGCCGATCTTGTGCAGGGCGAGGCCGGGCGGCATGTCCACGAGGCTCGGGCTCAGGACGGCCAGCACCTCGCAGCCGCGCCGCACGTTGATGAAATGGTCGCCGTCGCCGATGGCGCGATCGAGCGATTCGATCTGCGATTCATTGGCAAGAATGGCGCGCTGCACGACGGCGAGCGCTTCGATGATCATGGTGGTGTTCAAGTTCTCTCCTTGTCTGACGTGAGTGGCTCAGGCCGCCGCGAGGCGCCGTCCGGAAGCGTCGAAGAACATGCAGCGTTCAGGCGGGAAGCTCAGCCGCACACGGGCGCCCGGAACCAGGGCCTGGTCGAGCATGGTCCGGGCGCGGACCTCCACGCCCGAGCGTTCGGCGACCACGAGGTGCTTGACGAGCGAGCACTCGATGACCGCATAGGACTGCGAGCCGTCGTCGGGTGCGAGCACCACGTCCTCGGGCCGGATGGCCACGTGCGAGGCATGCGGGTCCGCACTGCCGGTGAACCAGGCAGCGGGCAGCACGTTGATGGCCGGCGAGCCGAGCCGTTGCGCCACATCGAGCGACATCGGCTGGTCGTAGATCTCCGACGGCGTCCCCACCTGGCGGATGCGGCCGTGCTCGAGGATGGCAATGCGGTCGGCGAGCGTGGTCGCCTCGACCTGGTCGTGCGTGACGTAGACGACGGTCGCGCCGCTCGCGCGTTGCAGCCGCTTGAGCTCGACGCGAAGTTCCTCGCGCAGGCCGGCGTCCAGCGAGGACAGCGGCTCGTCCATCAGGTACACGCGCGGCTCGCGCACCAACGCCCGGCCGATGGCCACGCGCTGCATCTCGCCGCCCGACAGCGCCGTGGGCTTGCGCTGCAGCGTGGCCTCGATGTGCAGCATCGCGGCCACGCGCTCGACGCGGCGGCGGATCTCGTCCTCGTCGATGCGGCGCATGGGTGCGCGCAGCGGGAAGGCGATGTTGTCGTACACCGAGAGGTGCGGGTACAGCGAGTATTGCTGGAACACGAAGGCGCAATCGCGCCGGGCGGGTGCGGCGGCGGTGATGTCCTCGCCGTTCATGCGCAGCACGCCGGCGTCGGGCGCCTCGAGGCCGGCGATCAGCCGCAGCGTCGTCGTCTTGCCGGCGCCGCTCGGGCCCAGCAGCACGAAGAACTCGCCGTCGGCGATCTCCAGCGTCATGTCGTTGATGGCCGTCACGTCGCCGAAGCGCTTGGTGATGCCTTGAAGGGTGATGCTAGCCATGGCGCATGCTCGGTCGGTGGGCGTTGGTGGTGACGCTTTGCACCAGGCGCTCGGTGTCGGCGTCGAAGAGGACGAGGCGGTTGGTGTCGAAGCGCAGGCCGACCCGCTCGCCTTCGGACGGCCGGATGTTCTTGTCGACCAGGGCCTTCAGCACGCCGGCCTCGGTGTGAAGCTCGGCGATCCAGTGCGAGCCGAAGTACTCGACGCGCTCGACGCGGCCGGCGAGGCCATCGTCGGGCGCGACGATGCGCACGTGCTCGGGCCGTGCGCCGAGCAGGGCGCGGGCGGCGGTGCCTTGCACGACGGGCACCTGCACCGCATGGCCGTCGAGCACCACCTGGCTGGCGCCGGCTTCCAGCGCGCCGCGCACGTCGAGCAGGTTCATCGGCGGGCGTCCGATGAAGCGCGCGACGAACACGCAGGACGGGAAGTTGTAGATGCCGTGCGGGTCGTCGGCCTGCAGGATCTCGCCCTTGTTCATCACCACGATGTGGTCGGCCAGCGCCATCGCCTCGTTCTGGTCGTGCGTGACGAACACGGTGGTGGTTTTCAGGCGCTCGTGCAGGCGGCGCAGCTCCACGCACATCAGCTCGCGGAACTCGGCATCCAGCGTGCCCAGCGGCTCGTCCATCAGGAAGGCCTTGGGCTCGCGCACGATGGCGCGGCCCAGCGCCACGCGCTGGCGGTCGCCGCCGGCGAGGCCGCCGACGCGCGAGCCGAGCAGATGCTCGATGCGCAGGATGGCGGCCACCTCCTTGATGCGGCGGTCGATCTCGGCGCGCGGCACGCCTTCGTTGCGCAACGGGAACTCGAGGTTGTCTCGAACGCCCATGTGCGGGTAGAGCGCGAAGAGCTGGAACACCATCGCGATGTCCCGCTCGCGCGGCCGCAGGTAGGTGACATCGTCGCCGTCGAGCGTGATCTGCCCGGCGGTCGGGTACTCGAGCCCCGCGATCATGCGCAGCGTGGTCGTCTTGCCGCAGCCCGAGGGCCCGAGCAGCACGACGAACTTGCCGTCTTCGAGCACCAGCGAGGAGTTGTGCACCGCGGTGAAGTCGGCGAAGCGCTTCTGCAGGTTCTGGATTCGGATTTCAGCCATGGTGTTCAGCCTTGAGGCAGCTTGCCGGCGATGGAGTAGCCGATCACGCCGGCGAGCAGCACGGTGAAGCCGTAGCTGTAGACGTCGAGCGACCAGGGTTGCATCAGCATGGCCAGGCCGATTCCGATGAGCGCCGTCGTGCTGTGCTCCCACGGCGCACGGCGCAGCCATTTCGGTGTGGCGCGTTTGGTGTTCATTTGCGGATCGCTCCGAAGGTCACGCCGCGCAGCAGATGCCGGCGCAGCAGCACGGTGAAGAAGAGCACCGGCAGCAGGAAGAGCGTGGTGCCGGCCGCCATCGCGGGCCAGTCCAGGCCACCCTCGCCGATGATGGTGGGGATGAACGGCGGCGAGGTCTGCGCGGTGCCGCTCGTGAGCAGCAAGGCGAAGGCGTACTCGTTCCACGCGAAGATCAGGCAGAAGATCGAGGTGGTGGCGATGCCCGTGGCCGCCTGCGGCAACACGACTTTCACGAAGGCCTGCCAGCGCGTGTAGCCGTCGACCATCGCCGCCTCTTCATACTCGCGCGGGATCTCGTCCATGAAGCCTTGCAGGAGCCACACCGACAGCGACAGGTTCACTACCGTGTAGAGCAGCACGAGGCCGATGTGCGTGTCGTTGAGTCCGACATTGCGGAACATCAGGTACACCGGGATCGCGATCGCGATGGGCGGCATCATCCGCGTGGACAGGATGAAGAACAGCAGGTCCTGCTTGCCCGGCACCCGGAAGCGCGAGAAGGCGTAGGCCGCGAGCGTGCCCAGCACCACCGACAAGAGCGTCGAGCCGAAGCCGATCAGGAGCGAGTTGCTGTAGCGGTCGATGAAGCGCGACGGACCCGCGAGGATCATCTGCTGGTCGCGCACCAGGCTTTCATACCAGGTCTTGGGCGGCGGCAGCGAGGCGAGCTCTTCGGCCGAGACGCGTGAGCGCGTGGTGAAGAGGTTCACGTAGCCGATCAACGATTGCTCGGTCACGACCTTGGGTGGGTACGCGATCGCATCCTGCGGCGTACGGAAGCTCGTCATGAAGATCCACAGCAGCGGGATCAGCGAGATGACCGCGTAGGTGATGACGACGGAGCCGGCCAACCACTTGGAGCGAGCACTTGGTTCCAACGGGCTGAGAGGAATGTTTTTCATCGCTGCTTCACCTTGTCAAGGAAGCGCACCGCGACCAGCGACAGCCCGTAGATCGACACGAACATGATGATCGCCAGGGCCGAGGCGTAGCCGGTGCGCCATTTCTCGAAGGCCTCGCGCTTGAGGTGGATGGAGGCGAGTTCCGTGACGGAACCTGGCCCCCCATTGGTGAGCTGGTCCACCAAGTCGAACATCTTGAAGTTCTCGATGGTTCGAAACAGCAGCGCGAGGATGATGAAGGGCATCACCATGGGCAGCGTGATGCGCCAGAACTTGGTCCAGGCCGAGGCGCGGTCGATCTCGGCGGCTTCGTACAGGTAGGCCGGGATGGAGCGCAGGCCCGCGAGCAGCAGCAGCATCACGTAAGGCGTCCACATCCAGGTGTCCACCAGCACGATGGCCCAGGGCGAGAGCTGCGTGTCGCCGAGCATCGTGAAGGTGCCGGGCCCGCCGAAGAAATTGATGATGTAGTTGAAGATGCCGTACTGCGGCTCGAAGAAGTACTTCCAGAACGTGCCCACCACCGCGGGCGCCAGCATCATCGGCAGCAGGATGGCAGTGCTCCAGAAGCTGTGCGAGCGAAAGCGCCGGTTCAGGAGCAGCGCGAGTCCGAAGCCCAGCAGCAGCTGCAGCGCAATCGACCAGACGAGGAAGTGCGCCGTCGCGCGGAAGTTCTCCCAGATGGTTTCATCGCCCAGCACGCGCTGGTAATTGGAAATGCCCACCCACAGCGTGTCCGCGTTCGGCCGATTGGCCCGGAAGTTGGTGAACGAGAGATAGATCGTCCACAGCAACGGGAAGATGTTGAACGCCAGCAGCAGCACGATGGTCGGCCCCACGAAGAGCCAGGCCAGTGCCCGGTCCGAGAGTCCTTGTGCTGACAGAAGGCGAAATCGCATGGGTGTCGAGGCGATCAGCCTCGTTTGAACGTAACTCATGACAACTTTCGGTTTTTCCAAAGAGGTTGGCTCGCCGCAGGCGGCCAACCCCATCAAGCAGCTGCCGCGGATCCGGCTTTGCCGGTCCGCCAGCAGGCCTTGCAGGCCGCGCCGGGTCCAAGGACCCGGCCCCTCGCCAGGCACGGAAGGTCCACAGGACCTTCCGTGTCCGGGCTCGGCCCCCTGGGGGAAGCGCTGCCAGGCGCTTCGGGGGGGGTCAGGGTTTTAGCTTGCCGTCTTCCTTGAAGACTTCGGTCCAGTCCTTCAGCAGGCCGTCCAGCGCTTCCTGCGGCGTGCCCTTGCCGGCCACGACGTAGTCATGCGTGCGCTTTTGCATCGCAAGCAGCAACTGCGCATAGGTCGGTTCGGCCCAGAAGTCCTTGACGATCTTCATGGAGTCCTGGAAGACCTGCGCGTACGACGTGCTCGTCGCGAACCCGGGCTGGTTGAGGATGGCGTTCAGGCAGGTGAAGCCGCCGCCTTCCCACCACTTCTGCTGGATCGAGGGCTGCGCGAACCACTTCATGTACTCGAGCGCCATGTCCTTCTTGTCGGAGTACTTGACCACCGAGATGCCTTGGCCGCCGAGCTGCGCGAACTGCTTGTCGCCCTTGGGGATGGGGAAGAAGCCGGTCTTCTCGCCGCCCACCTGCGGGTCCTTGGAGATGCCCGGGAAGAAGGCGATGAAGTTCATCTGCATCGCCACCTGGCCCGACTTGTAGGCGTCTAGGTCCTCGGTCATGTAGGCGTTGGAGTGCCCAGGCGGCGTGCAGCAGTCGTACAGGTCCTTGTAGAGCTTGAGGCCCTTCACGGCGCCCGCGCCATTGATGAAGCCTTTCATGTCGTACGGCTTCTTCGGGTTGTCGTACTCCATGCCGTAGGCGTACATGGTGTTGGTCACGCCCATGGTGATGCCTTCGGAGCCGCGCTCGGTGTACAGCGCCGCACCGTAGACCTTCTTGCCGTCGATCACGCGGTTCTGGAAGAACTGGCCGATCAGCTTGAACTCGTCCCAGGTCTTGGGCGGTGCGAGTTCATGGCCGTTCTTCTGCTTGAACTCGGCGCGCAGCTCGGGGCGGGCGAACCAATCCTTGCGGTAGGTGAAGGCGACGGCGTCGCCCATGGCGGGCAGCGCCCAGTAGTTCTTCGTGCCCTTGGGCCAGGTCGAGTAGCCCTCGACGGTGGCCGGCGCGAAGTCTGCCATCTTGATGCCGTTCTTGTCGAAGAACTCGTTGAGCTTGACGTAGTGGCCTTCGGTGGCCGCCGAGCCGATCCACTGGCTGTCGCCGATCAGGAGATCGCACAACTTGCCCTTGGAGTTCAGCTCGTTGAGCATGCGCTGCGCGAAGTTCGGCCAGGGCACGAACTCGTACTTCATCTGGATGCCGGTCTTGGCCGTGAAGTCCTTCGACAGCTCGACCAGCGCATTGGCCGGGTCCCATGCGGCCCAGCACAGCGTCAACGTCTTCTGCTGTGCCTGTGCGCCGCCGCTCGTCAGCCCCGCCGCGGCGAACACGCTCGCTGCGACGGCCAGCCGGGTCTTGTTGAAGCTCATCCTGGGTCTCCTGTTCGGTGGAAAGAACGCGGTCCTTGCCGCGGTTGGTGTTGGGCCGGCCGCCCGGCCGGTCTTCGCTTGGGGTCCGCCCGGGAAGGCTTTGGGACTGACCTTGAGTGGAAGTTTATGAACATCATTTAATAAATCACTCAATGGAAACCCTAAATCAATCAACCATGCGCCGAGAGGTGTGATCTTTCGCCCTTGCCGGGGCCAGGCGAGGCTCGCACCCCGTGCTTGGACAGGGGGCGGGATTCGGCGACACTGGGATGGATTTAGTTCTTGGCTGCTTTCCAGCCACTCTCATGACGAACCCGGTCACCATCACCAAGATTGCCGAGACGGCGGGGGTCAGCACCGCCACCGTGGACCGCGTGCTGAACAACCGGCCCGGCGTCAACCCGGCGACCGTGCGGCGCGTGCGCGAGGCGATGGCGGCACTCGGAGGAGGCGCCCCGATACGTGGACGCCCGCGTTCCACGTCGAACTACCGATTCGCCTTCGTGCTGCCGTCGGCGCGCCTGGGCTTCTTCGACCTGGTCGACCGCGTCGTCGCGCAGGCCGCCGGCGAGTTCCGCCACCAGCACATCACCGAGGTCACCCACCGCCTGCCGGTCGCCGACGTGAATGTCTTCGCCGCCGAGCTCGGCAAGCTGTCGGACCTGGACGGCGTGGCGCTGCTGGCGCCCGACGTGCCGCCGGTCAAGCTGGCCATCAACGAGCTGGTGCGTGCCGGCGTGCATGTGGTCACGCTCTTCTCCGACGTGCCCGGCTCCATGCGCGAAACCGCCATCGGCGCGGACAACCGCGCCGCCGGCCGCACGGCGGGCCTGCTGCTCGGACGCTCGTTGCCTCGTGACAAGCCGGCCCACTGCGCGTTGATGTCGCCGGCCACGCGCTACGCCGCGGAGATCGACCGCCGCATCGGTTTCCAGCAGGTGATCGAGGAGCGCTTTCCCAACGCACAGACGCTGCGCCTGTTCGATCTGCCGGAGTCGGAGGACGAGGCCTACGAATACGCCCGCACCGTGCTCGCGCCTGATGCAACCGGCGGGCGCATCGACGCGATCTACAACGTCGGGCCCTGCAGCTTCGGCGTGGCACGGGCGCTCGCCGAACACGGTTACGGCCACGACCTGATGTTCGTGGCGCACGACCTGTTGGAGGTGCACCGCTCGATGCTGCTGTCGGGCGCGCTCAGCTACCTGCTGCACCAGGACGTGCAGTACGCCGTGACGGCAGCCAGCCGCGTGCTGCGGGCGCTGTGCGACGGCGTGCGCGGGGCGCTGGCCATCAACAACCCCCGCATCGAGATCCTGACCGCGGAAAACCTCGCGTGACAGCGGCCTCACGGCGGGAACACAATTCCAGCAAGGAAGAACCCACGGGATGAAGAAGTTCATCGATTCTGTCGACGACCTGGTGCGGGACAGCGTGGCAGGCCTCGTCATGGCGCATGAGGATCTGCTGGCCTTGAACGAGACGCCCCTGTTCATCTGCCGCCGCATCCCCAAGCAATCGCGGGTGGCGCTGGTGTCGGGCGGCGGGTCCGGCCATGAACCCCTGCACACCGGCTATGTGGGCGTGGGCATGCTCGACGCCGCTTGCCCGGGGCAGGTCTTCACGGCGCCCACGCCCGACCAGATCGTCGCCGCTTCCCAGCGCGTGGAATGCGGCCAGGGCGTGCTGATGGTCGTGAAGAACTACGGCGGCGATTGCGCCAGCTTCCAGATGGCCAGCGACATGCTCGAGATGGAATGCGCGACCGTGCTGGTCAACGACGACGTGGCGGTGGAGCATTCCACCCACACCACCGGGCGCCGCGGCGTGGCGGGCACGCTGGTGGTCGAGAAGATGATTGGCGCCGCGGCCGAGGCGGGCGCCGACCTCTACGAATGCAAGGCGCTGGGCGTGCGCGTCAACGCCAACACGGCGTCCATGGGCGTGGCGCTCACGAGCTGCACCGTGCCGGAGGCGGACGCGCCCACCTTCGACATCGGCCCCTGCGAGATGGAGGTGGGGGTGGGCATCCACGGCGAACCGGGACGCCACCGCCAGGCCCTGGTGCCGGCCAGCGAGATCGTCGACATGCTGCTCGACCCCATCCTCAAGGACCTGTCGCTCACCGCCGGCCGCGAGCTGCTGCTGCACGTGAACGGCTTCGGCGGCACGCCGCTGTCAGAGCTCCACCTTCTCAATCACCTCGCCACCCGGCGCCTGCGCGCCGAAGGGTTCACCATCAAGCGCTGGCTGGTGGGCAACCACACGACCTCGCTGGAGATGGCGGGCGCATCGCTCACCGTGACGGCGCTGGACGACGAACTGCTGTCGCTGTGGGACGCGCCGGTGGTCACGCCCTCGCTGCGCTGGTAGGAGCCTCGAGCCGGAACTGCGCGATCGCCCCGACCAGCGCCGAGGCCTGCGCCTTCAGGCTCTCCGCGGCCGCCGCCGACTGCTCCACCAGCGCGGCGTTCTGCTGCGTCATGCGGTCCAGCGTCGCCACCGACTGGTTGATGTGACCGAGGCCGTCGGCCTGCTCGCGCGTGCTGCTCGTGATGGTTCCGAGCGTGTCGTTGACGCGCTGCACGCCGGCGAGGATTTCCTGCACGCGCTGGCTCGCCGCGTCCGCCAGGCGAGAGCCACCTTCCACTTCCTCGACGCTCGTGGCGATCAGGTCCTTGATTTCTTTGGCGGCGGACGCCGAGCGGTGCGCGAGGCTGCGCACCTCGGCCGCCACCACCGCGAAGCCGCGTCCGCTGTCGCCGGCGCGGGCCGCTTCGACAGCAGCGTTCAAGGCGAGGATGTTGGTCTGGAAGGCGATGGTGTCGATCACGGCCGTGATCTCCGCGATGCGCTTGCTGCTCGCGCAGATGCCGCCCATCTTCAGCACCACGTTGCGCATCGCCGCGCCGCCGCGTTCGGCCGCCCGTGATGCGCTTGCGGCGAGTCCGTCGGCCGTGCGCGTGGCGTCGGCCGCCTGCCTCACGTTCCCGTGCACCTGCTCCATCGCGGACGTGGTCTGCTGCAGCCTCGCCGCCGTTTCCTCGGTGCGCCGGCTCAAGTCCTGGTTGCCGCAAGCGATCTCAGAAGACGCGAGCGAGATCGCATCGGCCGAGGTGCGCACGGCACCCAGCATCTCGACGAAGCGCAGCCGCATGCGCTCGACGCCGCGCATGAGACCGCCGATCTCGTCGGCGCGGCCGCTTTGCACGGGCACCGACAGGTCGCCGTCGGCCACGCGGCCGAGTGATTGCGTCAACACCTTCAGCGGCTGCCCGACCCAGCGCCGGATCAGCAGGTACTGGCCCACGCACAAGGCGAGTGCCGCCGCGGCGAAGAGCGCGAGGAAGGGGGCGAGCGTGAGCCACTGCGTGCGCATCGCCTCGTTGCCGGACACCTCGCCGACCACCGTCCAGCCGGTGCCCACGCTCGGCCGGGCGACAGCGAAGCGGTCGGTGGCGGTGGGTCGCAGCACGGGACGAACGCCCTGCAGTTCGGTGCCGGGCGTGCTGCCGCGCAGGGCGCTGAGCAGCCCGGCCGCGTTGCCCGCGGATGCGACCTCGGCGAGCGTGCGGCCTCGCAACGCGGGCGGCAGCATGAGCACGGCGCGGGCGGGGTCGCCGCCGCGCGGGTCCAGTACGTAGATGCCGCCCGTGTCGAAGAAGCGGGCGCCGGCCACCATCTGCTCCAGCGACCGGTCGAACTCCGTCAGGTCGAAGGCGACGAACAAGGCGCCGACCACCCGGTCCTGCAGGTCGCGCACCGGCTGCAGCCGGGTGATGAAGGGGCGGCCGTACAGCGTGGCCCGTCCCATGTAGGGCTGGCCGCGCAGCAAGGCTGCGTGAGCGGGATGCGCCGCGTCGACCGGCATGCCGACGGCACGCTCGCCCTTGTCGTTCTTCAGCGAGGTGCTGATGGCGACGAAGCTTGCCCCGCGCTTCATCAGCACCGCCGCGGCGCCGCCCGTGAACTCGGTGAACTTGTCGCAGGGGTTGTGATAGTCGTTGAGGGCGATGCCCAGCTGCGTGAGCCGGCCGTTGGATTCATCGAGCGCGAAGTTCTTGCCGAACTGGTCGCCGAAGACCTTGAAGAAGCGCTCCACCAGCAGCTTGGCGGTCTGGTCGTAGGCGTCGACGGCCTGGGCCACCGATTCGACCTTCGCATCGACCCAGGACACCGTTCGTTCCTGCGCCCGCTTGCTGAGCATGGTGCTCATGACGGCGCAAATGCCGGCCAGCACGGCCAGCAGGCAAGCGCCGCCGATGAGGGTGATGCGGCGCGCGACGCTGGCGCGGGTGAGGTCGGCAGGGATGAAGGGCATGGTGTGTCTCCAGGAAGGCGTTGTGACGGTCGCACGACGTTTATCGACTTGATGTGAATTTTATTGAGTTGATTGTTTTAGATTGATTTACTATTGAGTTGTCGCTGTAACACATTGATCTAAAAAGATGGATCAAGAGTCGGTGTGTGGTGACGTGTGAAGTAATTCAATCAATCTCGGAGACAATCAATGAAAGCATGTGTGGTGGCGGGGGCCGCGGCCCTGGCTTGCTCGGCAGGTGCCTGGGCCCAGTCGTCGGTGACGGTGTTCGGTTTCATCGAGGCGCAGGTGGGGCGCCAGACCCATGACGCGCCGGGGACGAAGCTGTTCGACATGGGCGGAAGCCGGCTGGGCTTCAAGGGCGACGAAGACCTGGGCGGCGGTCTCAAGGCCTCGTTCTATCTGGAGCATCGGCTCGACCCGACGACGGGCAGCGATGCCAGCTTCGATCCAGGCAACAACGACATCACGAAGGGGCCGCTCAGGAACCCGTCATCGACCTTCTGGAAGGGCGGGTCGTGGGTGGGCCTGAGCAGCGAGGGCCTGGGCTCGGTCAAGCTGGGCCGCTGGTGGTCGCAGGCCTTCCTGAAGTCGCAGTACGCCTCCGACCCGTTCGGCATGGGCACGCTCGGTGAAGGCAGCTACCCCACGGTCGGCTGCGGCCCGGCGTTCTCGGGCGGCTGCCTGGGCGCGTTCTGGGTCAACAACTCGGTAAGCTACGAGAACTCGGTGGGCGCCATCAGCTTCGGCGCCCAGTATTCCGTCGAGGCCGTGGGCACCGGCGGCAAGCATCCCGTGAACTTCGGGGTGAGCTATGGCGACGGACCCTTGTATGTCGGCGCCGGCTACGAAGCCTCCAACGATGGCAGCAGCGACGAGCGCTGGACCTCGCTTGCCGCGACCTACGACTTCGGCGCGGTCAAGCTCTACGGCGGCTATGGGTCCGGCCAGGACGCAGCGAAGGTCAAGCGCCGGAACCTCATCGTCGGCTTCACCGTGCCCGTCGGCGCGGGCACGATCATCGGCTCGTACAACGCGCAGGACCAGGGCGGCGTGAAGGTGGAGCAGCTCGTTTCCGCCGGCTACAAGTACCACCTGTCCAAGCGCACGAACGTCTTCGCCGTGATCGCCAGTGACAACAAGGCGCCGGTGGGCACCAACAAGAGTGGCTACGCGCTGGGGATGTTCCACGCCTTCTGAGCGCTCTGACCCGACGCCGACGCGAGCGCGGGAGAGCGAGAGGTCGGGAGGGGCGTCGGTTCCATGCGGCGCCCCAGAAGCTGCCGCATGGACTTGGGCGCTGCGTGCCGGGTGCGCGCAGCGCCTTTTTTGAATCGAAGGGGCGGCGTAGTCTTCAAGCCTTGCCGGCCGCAAGCGCCAGCAGGCCGATGGCAAGAAAGGCCAGCCAGGAGAAATGCCGGCCGCGCGAGGCGATGCCGGCCACCGCAAATTGCACGAGGAAGCAGCCGCTGATCCACCAGCCGATGTGGGTTGCCTGGCCCTGCGCCGGCGAATGGGCCAGCGCCTCGAGCACGCCCGCAAGCCCCAGCCAGGCGATGGATGTGATGTGCCATGCGATGCGCAGCGTGCGTGTGGCGAAGCCTGCATTGCCGAAGACGCGGCCGAGTTCGCCGCGGCGAATCAGCGGGCCGATCAGGAGACGCTCGCCCAGGGCCGAGTGCGCGGCGGCGACGGCGACGATCAACGCAGCGGCAATGTCCAAGGCGATGTTCATGCGGCGATTCCGGGTTCGGCCATGCGCGCAGTCAGGCGTCTTTGAAGCCGCACATGCAAGCCGCACCGATCGCGCAGCGTCACGTTCATCTCGGGCCGTGCAGGGCCCGCGCCAGCGGCAAGCGCCCAGCTGAATCGCTGCAGCAGCATCGACGCAACGAGCGTGGCTTCGAGCATGGCGAAGTGCTGGCCGATGCACACGCGCGGACCGGTGCCGAAGGGCAACCAGGCACCGCGTGCCGGCGCAGGCGCATCGGGCAGGAAGCGCTCGGGCCGGAAGGCCGCGGGATCGTCGAAGAGGCGCGGGTCGCGCTGCACGACCCAGGGCGTGATGCGCACCAGCGTCCCCTTGGGCAGGCGTGTGCCGCACACCACCAGCTCGGCCGTGGCGCGCCGCGTGAGCAGGGCGGCGGCCGGCGGGTACAGGCGCATGGCCTCCTTCAGTGTGGCGGTGAGCCAGGGCAAGCGCGGCAGATCCTCTGCCGAGGGACGCCGGCCGCCGAGCACGGCATCCACTTCGGCTTGCGCCTTGGCCAGTGCCTCGCGATGCTCGGCCAGCAGGCGGCCCCACCAGCTCAAGGCGGTCGCGGTCGTCTCGTGGCCGGCCTGGAAGGTCACGATGCACTGGTCGAACACCTCCCGCGTCGACAACGGTGCGCCGGTGGCGCCGGGGCCTTCGGTGTCGCGCAAGGACAGGAGCAGGCCGAGCAGGTCGCGCGGGGCCGGGCCGTCGCCGTGCGCAGGCGCGGCCTGGCGTGCAGCGACTTGCCGCCCCACGAGTTCCCGCAGCGTGCGCAGCGCCCGGCGCTTGTCGGCCTTGCCGGGCAGGGGCAGCCAGTCGGGCAAGGTCATGGGCATGAACATCTCGCGCATCGCCGCGCGCGACAGCACCTGCGTGGCCCAGGCCACGGCGGCGGTGTCGGCTTCCGCCTCGGGTCCGAAGAGCGTGCGCAGGATGACGCGCAGCGTGACCGTCGAGAAGAAGCCCTCGAGGTCGACGTCCTTGCCACCGGGCGAGGCCCGCTCCAGTTGCTCGAGCGCCGCCTCGATGGTGGCTGCCATGCCGGCGGCCTGCTCCGCGACGCGCCGCGGCGTGAAAGCCGGCTGCAGCATGCGCCGCTGCCGTTGCCACTCGTCGCCTTCGGTCACGAGCACGCTGCGCCCGAACACCTGGGCGAACACCTCCACACCGCGCTCCCAGCGGATGGTGCGGTCGGCCTGCTGCACCAGCACCTCGCGCACGCCGTCGGGGTCGAAGACATCGACCGTGCGCTCGTTGACCAGCCGCATCGCGACCAGGTCGCCATGCTCGCGCCGCAGGCGCTCGGTGAAGCCGAGATAGTCGCGGCGCATGTCACGCAGCAGCGGGAGGCCCCACCAGCGGGTCTTGGGGCCGGGCAGGTCGGCCCAACCGCGCCAAGGCGTCGGCTCGCGCGATGGTGTTGCGGGCGATGAGGCGACGGTGGTCGTGGTGGCCGCATGGCGGACCGCATGCGGGCATGTCGCGGCCGGAGCGCGCGACGGATCGGGCAGCAGGGAAGTCGTCATGGCGCGCAGCATGGCGCTGGCCGCGCAGGCCGTCTTGAACGAAGTCGACACCGCAAGGTGATGCGCGATGCTGCACCGGGCTCCTCGTTGCGATCCCTACACTTGGGCCCCGATGACTCCGAACGCTTCGATTTCCGGTGCGGCCAACCGGCTGTGGACACCCCGCGCCTCGTTGTCCACATGCGTGCGGGCGGTGATGTTTCGCGATGCACGCGGCATCGAGCTCGACCCATGGCAGCGCCTGAGCTACTTTCCGGCAACGCCGCTGTGCACCATCAGCTGGTGGTTCGCGGGCCATGGCGAGCGGGTCAACGGGCCTTTCCCCGAGCGCGAGGCGACACCCGATGATTCGCGCGAGCCGTTCGCATCGGGCCTGCTGCTCGGCGGCCCGTTCAGCCTGCCCTCGGTGTCGTACAGCGTGGGCGAGGTGCACGGGATGATGCTCGTGCTCATGCCCGATGCGTTGCGGCTGCTGACGGGCATCGAACCGTCATCGCTCGTGAACCGGCTGGTCGATGCGCGCGGGCTGCTGCCTGACGAATGGTTCGAGTGGGCGCAGGCGATGCTTTCGCTGCCCGACGATGCGGCGCGCTGCGAGGCCGTCGAATCCTTCCTCACCCCACGCTGGCAGGCGGTGCGACCGGATGCCAACACGCTGGGTGCGCGCTACGAGGACTGGACCACCCACCTCGCCACGCGTGCCGCGATGACGGCGCCGGGACGCACCTTGCGGCAGGTCGAGCGTCTCGTGAAACGCTGGGCCGGCCAGCCCATGCGGGAGCTGCAGGGCATCAGCCGGCTCGAGCAGGCGTTCTACGCCCGCGTGGCCGCCGAGCGCGACGACGACGCCGCCCGGTGGGCCGACATCGCCGCCGACTGCGGCTATGCGGACCAGTCCCACCTGACGCGTGCGACGCGCCGCATGACCGGCTTTCCGCCGGAGGAGCTGCGCCGTCGCATCCGCGAGCAAGAAGGGTTCTGGGCTTACCGGATGTGGATGTAGAAAGGGGCGGCTCACGCCGCCCCGGTTTCCGCGATCAGACCGCGATCAATCAACGATCACACGCGCGGCTCGCCGTTGTCGTTCACCAGCACCGTCGGGCCGGGTTGCGTGCTCGTCTGCATGTGGTGCTCGACGCCGCGGAAGTTGTAGGTCACGTCCCAGTAGTCGGGGCGGCCGGACGCAGGCACCGCGGCGCAGCGCTGCACGTTCTGCGTGGAGGTGACGGGCTGTCCGTCGCGACCGACGTTGGCGCCGATGGCCGCGCCCGCCACGACGCCGCCGGCCGTCGCGATGTCGCGACCGGTGCCGCCGCCGATCTGGTGACCGAGGATGCCGCCCACGATGCCGCCAACCACGGCGCCCGCGACGTTGGGTTCACCGCGCTGCTCGCGCACCACCTGCTCACGCTCGACCCAGCAGCGCTGCTGCGGCGCGGCATACACCGCACGCACCGAGCTCACGTTGACCTCGTAGACGCGCTCCTCGGGGCGGCGGCGCCAGTCGTAGGCCGGCACCGGATGCGGTGCATAGCGGCCGTCGTCGAAGCGCGCAGTGGGGTGGATGGCGCGCACCGAGGACACCTGGTCGTTCAGGCCCATGGCTGCGAGGCTCGGGTAGCGGCCCGGACGCAGGATGACGCAGCGGCCGCCGAAGTTGACGTGCTCGCAGGCTTCCCAGCGCTCGCCCAGCACCACGACGGAGGAGGCGCGGTCGTTGAAGCCGAACTGGCGGAAGTCGGGCACGTCGCTCTCGCTCGCGAAGGCGCGGCCATGGAAGTCGTCGTGTTCGTAGAAGGTGATCTGGCCGGGCATGGGCCGCGGCGCGTAGCGGCTCTCGTCGTACTGCCGCTCGCGGTGCACTTCGCGCGCGGACGACAGGCGGTCGTTCATGTTCATGGAGGCAAGCGAGGGGTAGCTGCCCGGGCGCAGGATGAAGCAGCGGCCTTCGAACTCGGCGTGCTCGCACACCTCCCATGCGTGACCGGTCACCACCACCGACGATGCGCGGTCGTTGAAGCCGAAGCGCTTGAAGTTGCTGATGGGATCGTTGGTCGTGAAGGCACGTCCTTGGAAGTTGTCGTGCTCGTAGAAGGTGACGTCCGCGGCGGCGTGCAGCGAGACCACCGCGGCACATGCGGCCAGGGCCGACTTCCAGATTGCATTCATTGCTTTTCTCCTCGTTGTCAGGTGACGGGCAAGTTGGCCCGCACAGCCTTGAAACGCGGTGCCGCCGACCACCGACGACACCGCGCCCGAGGGCTCAAGGTAAATAACTGTGTAGCGGTGCGCGCCACTCGTGCGATCAGCGGCTGCTCAGCAGTGTGCCCGCGCACTCGCCGAAGCCGATGCGCCGCGCCCCCGGCTGCTCGCAGAAGCCGCGCAGGATGATGGTGTCGCCGTCTTCCAGGAAGGTGCGTGTCTCGCCGTTGGGCAGGCTCAGGGCCTGCTTGCCGCCTTGCGTGAGTTCGAGCAGCGACGCCGCGCCGGCCGCCGTCGGGCCCGACAGGGTGCCGGTGCCGAGCAGGTCGCCGCTTTGCAGGTTGCAGCCGTTCACCGTGTGGTGCGCGACCAGCTGCGCCATGGTCCAGTAGGCATCGAGGAAGTTTGATCGGCTCAGGCGATGCGGCGGCAGCTTCGCATCGCGCATGGCCTGCGTCTGCAGCCACACCTCGAGCTGGATGTCGATGGCGCCCGAAGCGCGATTGGCCGGCGAGTCGAGGTAGGGCAGTGGCTGCGGATCGCCCGCGGGACGCTCGAAGGGCCGCCGGAAGGGCGCGAGCGCCTCCATCGTGACGATCCACGGCGACACCGTGCTCGCGAAGTTCTTCGAGAGGAAGGGACCGAGCGGCTGGTACTCCCAGGACTGGATGTCGCGTGCGCTCCAGTCGTTGAAGAGCGCGAGGCCGAAGACATGCGATTCGGCCTCGGCCATCGGCACGGGTGAGCCGAGCTCGTTGGGTGTGCCGATGAAGATGCCCAGCTCCAGCTCGTAGTCCATGCGCCGCGAGGGGCCGAAGCTCGGCTCGGCGGCATCCGCTGCCTTGGTCTGCCCCTTGGGCCGGTGGAAGCGTTGCCCGCTCACGCCGATGGACGAGGCGCGGCCGTGATAGCCGATCGGCACCCACTTGTAGTTGGGCATCAACGGCGCATCGGGGCGGAACAGCTTGCCGACGGTGGTCGCGTGGTGGATGCCGGTGTAGAAGTCGGTGTAGTCGCCGACGCGGCAAGGAACATCGAGCTCGATGCCGGCCTGCGCGACGATGCATGGCGTGAGCGCCGCCTGGTGGACGCTGCCCGTGCGCAGGCCGTCGGACAGGCGCTGCCGCACGGCACGCCGCTCGCTGGCCGGCCGCGCCATGAAGGCATTGAGATCGCCGTCGGCCAGCTCGCGCAACGGCGCGCGCAGGTCCTCGCTCCAGGCCGGCACGTCGAAGGCGAGGCGCAGATCCAGGGCCTTGTCGCCGATGGCCACGCCGATGCGCCAAGGCTCGCCACTGCCCGCACGCCGCATGCGGCCGTAGGGCAGGTTCTGGATGGGGAAGTCGGTGGCCGCGCGGTTGGCGGATTCGTTGGCGGTGTCGACCCAGCTCGTGAGGCTCGGGTCCAGGGTGGGGTCGTGGCTCATCGCGTGAACTTGTCCTTGAGTCCGGCCCAGCACGTGGCATAGGCCGCATCGAGTGCGCCGCCTTCCATCGCGAAGCGGCTGGGCACGAAGCGCAGGCGGCTCTCGAACATGAAGGCGAGGGTGTTGTCGAGCTTGTGCGGCGCGAGCGGCGCGCTGCTGGCTTTTTCGAAGGCTTCTTCGTCGGGGCCGTGCGGCACCATGCAGTTGTGCAGCGACGCGCCACCGGGCCGGAAGCCCTGCGGCTTGGCGTCGTACTCGCCGTACACGAGCCCCATGAACTCGCTCATGAGGTTGCGGTGGTACCAGGGCGGGCGGAAGGTGTTCTCGGCCACCATCCAGCGCGGCGGGAAGATCACGAAGTCGCAGTTGGCGGTGCCCGGCGTGTCCGACGGCGAGGTGAGCACGGTGAAGATCGACGGGTCCGGGTGATCGAAGCTGATCGAGCCGATGGTCATGAAGTTGGCGGTGTCGTACTTCACCGGCGCGAGGTTGCCATGCCACGCCACCACGTTGAACGGCGTGTGTGCCATGGTCGTGCGCCAGAAGTGGCCGCCGAACTTCTTGATGAGCTCGTATCCGTGCGCGCCGTCTTCGAAGGCTGCCACCGGCGCGAGAAAGTCGCGCGCGTTGGCCAGGCCGTTGGAGCCGATGGGGCCGAGCTCTGGCAGCCGGAACTGCGCGCCGTAGTTCTCGCAGACATAGCCGCGCGACGGCCCGTCGAGCAGCGCGACCTTGAACAGCACGCCGCGCGGCACCAGCGCAATCTCGCCGGGTTTGAGCTGCAGCACGCCCATCTCGGTGGTGAGCTGCAGGCGGCCTTGCTGCGGCACGATCAGCAGCTCGCCGTCGGCGTTGACGAAGGCGCGCCGATCCATCGAGCGGCTGCACGCGTAGACATGCGCGGCGATGCCGCTTTGCGCTTCGGCATCGCCGTTGGAGGCGACGGTGCGCATGCCGTCGACGAAGTCGAGCGGCTCGGCGGGGATCTCGAAGGGGTTCCAGCGCAGCGGCTCCGGCGGCATCACCGCATCGCGCGGCGCGCCGGTGAGCCAGGCGTCCTGGCGGTAGGGCTGGTAGGCGCCCGACACCACCGAAGGCTGGCGCCGGTACAGCCAGGTGCGTCGGTTCTGCGCGCGCGGCGCGGTGAAGGCGGTGCCCGAGATGAGTTCGGTGTAGAGCTCGAAGGGCGCGCGCTGCGGGCTGTTGCGCCCTTGCGGGAGCGCGCCGGGGAGGGCCTCGGTCGCGTATTCGTTGCCGAAGCCGCTTTGGTGGCGCAGCGTCGTGTCGGTCATGGGAGTTCCTTCGGTCCTGGACGGATGGCGTCTTCGTTGATGGCGAACGGATTCGTCAATGTGAAAGTTTGATGATCTTAAGCGAAGGCGTTCGATAATGTCGAATTCATTTTGTTAAGTACAACTTGCAAAATGCGCACGGCAACCGGAGTTCGGGCATGGAAGAAAAGGAATCGCGGGGCATTCAGAGCATCGAGGTGGGCGGGCGGCTGCTGCGCGCGCTGGTGCATCTGGGGCGGCCCGCGCCGCTGAAGGACCTCGCGCGCGAAGCCGACATGACGGCGGCCAAGGCGCATCCCTACCTCGTGAGCTTCGGCAAGCTCGGCCTGATCGAGCAAGACGCTTCGACGGGGCATTACGGGCTCGGCTCGCTCGCCTTGCAACTGGGGCTCATCAGCCTGCAGCAGGTGGACCCGATCCGCCTGGCCTCGGCCGAGCTGCCCGGCCTGGCGCGCGCCGTCGGCCAGACCGTGGGCATCGCGATCTGGGGCAACCGCGGGCCGACCTTCGTGCGGCTGGAAGAGGGCCCGACCGCCGTGCACGTGAACATGCGGCACGGCACGGTCGTGTCGGTGCACGGCACAGCCTCGGGCCGGCTGTTCGCCGCCTTCGCGCCGAGGGAGCAGGTGCTGGAGGCCTTGCGCCTGGAGACCGGACGAAAGACGGCGAAACTGGACGCCGCCCTGGAGTCGCAACTCGGCCATATCCGCGAGCAGCGCTTTGCGAGCATCACCAACGGGACGGTGGCCGGGGTCACGGCCATTGCGGCGCCGGTCTTCGACGGCTTCGGCCAGATGGTGCTGGCGCTCGCCGCGATCGGGCCCAGCGCGATGCTCGACGAATCGCCGAATGCCGAGGCCAGCAAGATGCTGATCGACTGCGCGCAGTCGCTGTCGCGCCGGCTGGGCGCCCGAGCCTGACACCTGCAAGCCCCGGGTACCGCGTTTGCTGATGGGCTGGATGCACCCATGCATCAGCCCCTCTTCGTCGATTTCTCATCCCGCTGGCTCGCACGCGTCGTCCTGTCGGCGGTCGTGCTCGTCAGCACCGCGTGGGCTCTGGCCGGGCCGATCACCGCAGTGCTCGCATCGCCGGGCGTCTCGCGGACCGACGAGCACGCCGCCGCTTGGATCCACGCTCACGCGGGCCCGGTTGCCATGAGCGCCTTCGCCGTCCTTACCGAGCTGCACGGCACGGCGGGCGTCCTGTCGTTGGCGGCGGTGTGTGCCGCCTGCATGTGGCGCACGCGCTGGCAACCCATGTGGCCGCTGCTCGTGGCCAGCGTCCCCGGCGGCTTGCTGCTCAACACCGCCGTCAAGCAGGCGGTGCAGCGCGCACGGCCCGAGTGGGGCTATGCGTACGAGACGATCGCGAGCTACAGCTTTCCGAGCGGGCATACGGCGGGTGCGTCGGTGTTCTACGGCTTCGTGGTGCTGCTGCTGTGGCCGTCGCTGCGCTCTCCACTTGCCCGAGCGGCGCTGCTCGTGGGCGGCGTCGCGATGGTCCTGCTCGTGGCTTCCAGCCGCATCGCCCTCGGGGTGCACTACCTGAGCGACTGCATCGCGGCCGCTTGCGAAGCCGCCGTCTGGCTGGCGGTGTGCTGGACGGGGAGGCGGCGGTTGCCGATCGAGATGCGCCGCGCCGCGGCTTCGAAGGCGAATGCCGCAGTGCGCAGCACGGAGGAATCCCGATGACCTACCGGGCCGCCTTCATCATCAATGCGCAGGCAGGCCGCGGCGTGGACGAGGCACTGATGCACGAGCACCGTCCGGCCGTGGATGCGGTGGCCAACGGCGGCCCCATCCGCTTCGTGTCCTCGGGCGAGGAGATTGTCGGGGCGGTGCGCGAGGCGCTCGATGCCGGCTGCAGCACCATCGTCGCGGGCGGGGGTGACGGCACCTTGAATGCAGTGGCGTCCCGGCTGGTCGGCACCGACGTGCGCCTGGGCATCCTGCCGCTGGGCACGCTCAACCACTTCGCCCGCGACCTCGGCATCCCGCTCGAACCGGCGCAGGCGCTGCAGACGGTGGCTTCGGGGGTCGAGCTCAAGGTCGACGTCGGCGAGGTCAACGGTCATCACTTTCTCAACAACTCCAGCATCGGCCTGTACCCGGACATCGTGCGCGACCGCGAGCGGCAGCAGAGCCGGCTCGGACGCGGCAAGTGGGTGGCGTTCGCCTGGGCGATGTGGGGCGCGTTGCGGCGCTTTCCCTTCCTTGACGTGCGGCTGATGCTCGACGGCGCCGAACGTGCGCACCGCACGCCCTTCGTCTTCGTGGGCAACAACGCCTACCAGATGACGGGCTTCCAGATCGGCAGCCGCGAGTGCCTGACCGACGGCACGCTCAGCATCTACGTCACCGAGCGACCGACCCGGCTGCGGCTCTTGTTCCTCGGCTTGCATGCACTCACCGGCCGGCTGCGGCAGTCGGACGATTTCCGCGTGATGTCGGCGCCGTCGGTGCGCATCGCCACGCGGCACCGCAGCCTTCGCGTGGCGACCGACGGCGAGGTGCGCCGGCTCGGCACGCCGCTGGACTACCGCGTGCATGCGGGTGCGCTGAAGGTCATCGTCCCGCGCCGTGCCGAATCGTCGGCATCACCCGGAGTCTGAGCATGCGCACCGTGGTTCATCTGTCGGACCTTCACTTCGGCCGCGTGGACGAGGTGCTGCTGGACCCGCTCACGGCCTGCGTGGAGGCGCTGGCGCCGGACGTGGTGGTGGTGTCGGGCGACCTCACGCAGCGCGCGAAGAATGCGCAGTTCGAGCAGGCGAGCCGATTCCTCGCGCGGCTGCCGCGGCCGCAGGTCGTCGTGCCCGGCAACCATGACGTGCCGCTGTACAACGTCTTCGACCGCTTCATGCGTCCGCTGGCGAAATACAAGCGCCACATCGGGCCGGAGCTCGCACCCAGCCACGTGGACGACGAGCTGGCCGTCTTCGGCCTGAACACCGCGCGTTCGCTGGTGGTGAAGAACGGGCGCGTGAACCCGGAACAACTGCAGGCCCTGCGCGATGCGATGAGCGGCTTGCCGCAACAGGTGGTGAAGGTGGTGGTGACGCACCACCCCTTCGACGTGGCGCCGAACGTGGACGACGACGAGCTGGTCGGCCGCGCTCCGCTGGCGATGCGGGTCTTCGCCGAATGTGGCGTGGACGTGCTGCTGGCCGGCCACCTGCACGTGAGCCACAGCGCGGACACGGGCGACCGCTATGCGCTGGCGGGCTACGAGGCCCTGGTGGTGTCCGCCGGCACGGCCACGTCCACCCGCGGGCGCGGCGAGGTCAACTCCTTCAATGTGATGAGACTGGAGAAGCCGCGTGTCGAGGTTGAACGCTGGCAATGGCAGGCGCGCACGGGCCGTTTCGAGAGGGCGAGCGTGGAGGTCTTCAGCCGCCAGGACCGCGGATGGATCACCTCGCAAGCGACAGCGCATCCCACACCTTAGGCATATCGCTGCCAGGGTCCAGTCCTTAGCATCGGGCGGTTCAATTCGAACGCACACGCTTGGGAGACACCATGGCCACGAAGAAACCTGCGGCTGCAGGCAAGGGCATCTCGGTCCACATCGGCTTGAATGCGGTCAGCGCTGCCCACTACGGCGGTTGGTCGGGCGACCTCGCGGCCTGCGAGTTCGACGCGGACGACATGGCGGCCATCGCCAAGTCCAAGGCAATGAAGTCCACCGTGCTGCTCACCAAGAAGGCGACGCGCGCCGCGGCGCTCGCGGCCATCCGCGCGGCGGCCAAGGCTTGCAAGAGCGGCGACCTGTTCTTCCTCACCTACTCCGGCCACGGCGGCCAGGTGCCCGACACCAACGGCGACGAGCCCGACGGCCAGGACGAGACCTGGTGCCTGTACGACGGTCAGCTGATCGACGACGAGCTGTACCTCGAGCTCAGCCGCTTCGGCGCCGGCGTGCGCATCCTCGTGCTCTCCGACAGCTGCCACAGCGGCTCGGTCATCCGCGACGTGCCGCCGACGGTGGCCATCGTGCCCACCGCGCCGCAGCGGCCGAAGAACATGCCGCGCAGCGTGGCCTTGCGCACCTACCGCGACAACCAGGCCTTCTACGACAAGCTGCAGGCCGACGTGGCCAAGGCGGCGGGTGGGACCGTGGTGGATCCCGATGCCGCGCTGGCGCAGGTCGCCGTGAGCGGGTCGCGCATCTCCATCGTCAAGAACTTTCCGGCCGCCGCCATCCTCATCTCGGGCTGCCAGGACAACCAGACATCCATGGACGGGCAGCACAACGGTGCCTTCACCGAGCAGGTGCTGAACGTCTGGAACAACGGCTCATTCAGTGGCAACTACCCGGCCTTCCATGCGGCGGTGCGCTCGCGCATGCCGTCGACGCAGTCGCCCAACTTCTTCACGCTCGGCAAGCCCGGGGCTTTCCTCGCGCAGACACCGTTCAAAGTGTCGTGAGTCGGCCGCGCGGCGGGCTCTGCCCGGCTCAGTGGGTCTGGGACGCCGGGTCGTCGGCGTCCAGGTCCTCGGTGGTCGGCTTGGCTTCGACGCGGTAGCTCTCGCTCGCCCAGGCGCCGAAGTCGACGTTCTTGCAACGTTCGCTGCAGAACGGGCGGAAGGGGTTTTCGGGGGCGTAGAGGCTGTCGCCGCCGCAAGTGGGGCAGGTGACGATGCGCTTGGAACTGGAAGCGGGCATGGCAGAACGGGTCGAGCGAGGACGCAAGCGACTTCGACTCAAGAGCACAAGGTGAGTTCGAAGGTGGTGTCGGCGGCGCTGGCCTTCAAGCGGCCGTCGGTGTCTTGCCGCATGAGGCGCACCGAGGCCATGAGCCGGTGTCCGCTGATCTCGGGGATGAGCGCGTCGTTCCCGGTGAGCCGCACGCGCATCAGCTGGTAGGTGCGGCCCGCGGGCAGGCTTTGCTGGTACTGGCCGCCGGTGGCCACCACCTTGTGCGGCACGCCGGAGTCGCGCAGGAGGCCCAGAAGCACGTTCAGCGCTTCAGCGAGCGGCATCAGGCTCGCGATCCACTGCATCAGGTCGGCGCGGCGCCGCGCGGCGTCGAGCTTCTGCCAGGCGTGGTAGGCCGGCAGGTCGAACTCGCAGGTGCCGCCGGGAATGCTGATGCGGCTGCGAATGCTCATCAGCCATTCGTTGGTGGTGAGCGCGTGGCCCGCCTTGCCCGGCAGCTGGTTCAGGCCGTTGAAGGCGTGGTCGATCTTGCCGATGGTCGCTTCGAGCGCGGATTCGGCGATGGCCGGGTTGCCGCGGTAGCTGATGAAGGTGCTCTTCTTGGACTCCAGCTCCTTGAGCAGGTCGGACTTCAGGTCGGCGCGCGAGGCGACGTCCACGATCTCGAAGATGGTGGCGAGCGCGTAGTGGTGATCGACCGCGGTGTCGCGAGGGATCAGCTGGCCGAGACGGTCGAACAGGTGTTCGAGCCGCAGCATCGTGCGAATGCTCTCGTTGAAGGGGTACTCGTACAGAACCAAGCGGACGTCCTCGGGCGGTGTGGGCCCGATTGTTCCACAGCGGTTAGCCCGAACGTTTTGCCCTGTTTCAGGCAGGGGTGCACCAGCGGGCCCAGAGCTGGTTGACCTCGACGGCCAGTTGTTCCAGCGACAGGCCGTCGTTCACGATGACGGCGTCCGCGCAAGCCAGCCGCTGCGCGCGCGTGGCCTGCTGGGCGATGACGCGGCGCACGGCGTCTTCGGCCCAACCCGCGCGGCGCATCACGCGCTCGACCTGCGTCTCGACGCTGCAGTCGACGACGAGCACGCGGTCGACGATGGCGCGCCAGCGGCCGGACTCGACCAGCAGCGGCACATCGAACACCTTGACGCGCGGGGTGGAGGCGTCCGCCTCGCGTGCCGTTTCGATGCCGATGAGCGGGTGCAGGATGGCTTCGAGCCGCTTCTTCGCCTGCGGGTCGGTGAAGGCGAGGGCACGCATGCGTTCGCGGTCCATGGCGCCGCTCGCGTCGATGAGCGCATCGCCGAAGGTGTCGCGGATGCCGGGGATGGCGGCGCCGCCCGGCAGCGTGAGCCGGCGCGCGATCGCGTCGGTGTCGATGATGGCCGCGCCGTGGGACGCGAGCAGGCCGGCGACGGTGCTCTTGCCGCTGCCGATGCCGCCGGTCAGGCCGATGCGCAAGGCGGGCGTTGCCACGGGCGGTGCCGTCGTGTCAGGGGCTGTGAATCAGGCCCAGCCGAGCCAGTCCAGCACCTGGGCCTGGCCGGCGAACATCACCACCAGCGCGCCGCCCGCGAGGAAGGGGCCGAAGGGCACGAAGCGGCCTTCACGCAGGCTGCCGCTGACCTTCATCGAGATGCCCACGACCGCGCCCACGACCGACGCCGCGAGCACGATGGGCAGGATCATCTGCACGCCCAGCCAAGCGCCGAGCGCGGCCAGCAGCTTGAAGTCCCCGTAGCCCATGCCTTCCTTGCCGGTGGCCTTCTTGAAGAGCCAGTAGATCGTCCACAGCGACATGTAGCCGGCAATGGCGCCCCACAGCGACGCGGTGAGCGGAATGGTCCAGCCGAGCAGCGCGCACAGAAGGCCGGCCCACAGGAGCGGCAAGGTGATGCTGTCGGGCAGCAGGGTGGTGTCCCAGTCGATGCCGGCCAGACCCACCAGCGTGGCCACGAAGCCGCACCAGGCGAGCGTGGTGGTCACCGGCCCGAAGTGCCAGGCAGTGGCGGCGAAGAGCAGGGCGGTCGCGATCTCGATGATGGGATAGCGCGGCGAGATGCGCGTCTTGCACGCCGAGCATTTGCCACCCAGGCGCAGGTAGCCGAGCACGGGGATGTTCTCGTGCCAGCGCAGCACGTGGCCGCACGAGGGGCAGCGCGAGCGCGGCGTCGCGATGCCGAGCTTGGGCAGCGCTTCGAGGTCCTTGGTGAGCGCACGGGCGGTGTCACGCTGCGAGGGCGGCGGCGCATCCTTGCGACCGAACACCCGGCGCCACGCATCGTCGTCGCCGAGGTTGGAGACGAGGTCCGTCCACCACTCGCGCTCCATCATCAGCGGAACGCGATGGATGACGACATTCAGGAAGCTGCCGATGCACAGGCCCAGCAGGCCCAGCACCCAGGGGGAAAGCAGGATCTCCTGCAACTCCGGCGTCACACCACCTGTCCCAGCTTGAAGATCGGCAGGTACATGGAGACCACGATGCCGCCGATCAGCACGCCCAGGATCACGATGATGAATGGCTCCATCAGGCTGGACAGGCCCTTCACCGCTTCGTCGACCTCGTCTTCATAGAATTCGGCCGCCTTGCCCAGCATCTGGTCGAGCGAGCCGGATTCTTCACCGATGGCACACATCTGCAGCACCATGGTCGGGAAGACGCCGGTGGTCTGCATGGAGGTGGTGAGGGCGGAACCGGTGGAGACGTCCTTCTGGATCTGCTCGGTCGCTTCGGCGAACACCGCATTGCCCGAGGCGCCGCCGACGGAGTCGAGCGCTTCGACCAGCGGCACGCCGGCGGCGAACATCGTCGACAGCGTGCGCGTCCAGCGGGCGATGGCCGACTTGTTCACCAGGTCGCCGAACACCGGCACCTTCAGGAGCAGCCGGTCCATCGCCTTCTGCATCTTCTCGGAGCGCCGCCACGACTGGAGGAAGAAGTACACGCCGCCGATGAGGAAGCCGAAGATCAGGTACCAGAACTTGACGAAGAATTCCGACAAGGCGATCACGAACAGCGTCGGGGCCGGCAGGTCGGCGCCGAAGGAGGTGAACACGTCCTTGAACGCCGGGATCACGAAGATCATGATCACCGCGAGCACCACGAAGGCCACGACCAGCACGGCGATCGGGTAGATCAGCGCCGACTTGATCTTGTTCTTGATGGCCATCGTCTTTTCTTGGTAGACGGCCAGGCGATCGAGCAGCTGCTCCAGGATACCGCCCGCTTCACCGGCCTCGACGAGGTTGCAGTACAGCGCATCGAAGTACAGCGGGTGCTTGCGGAAGGCGGCGGACAGGCTGGTGCCGGTCTCAACGTCGCTGCGGATGTCGGTCAGGAGCTTGGTGACGCGAGGGTTGGTGCTGCCGCGCGCCACGATGTCGAAGGCCTGGATCAGCGGCACGCCGGCCTTCATCATCGTCGCCAGCTGGCGTGTGAAGATGGCGATGTCCTTCTGCTTGATGGACTTGCCGCCGCTCATGCGGCGCTTCTTCACCTTGGTGATGAGGATGCCCTGGCGGCGCAGGCTGGCGCTCACCATGGCTTCGCCGCCGGCGCGCATCTCTCCGCGCACGACCTTGCCGTTCTTGTCCTTGCCTTCCCACTCGAAGACAATTTCCTTGATATTTTGTTTCGCGGCTACTGCAGTCGCCATAGTGCCTCCGAGGAACCCGTTCCTCGCCCGAACGTTGTCGCGTTGTTGAATTCGGCCCCGGTCATTCGTTGGTGACCGAGATCACTTCCTCGAGGGTCGTCACGCCCGCCTTGACCTTGATCAAGCCGGACTGCCGCAGGTCGCGGATGTTTTCGCGTTGCGCCTGCTCGGCGATGTCCATGGCCGTTCCCTCGGCCAGGATGATGCGCTGAATTTCTTCACTGATGGGCATCACTTGGTAAATGCCGACCCGTCCCTTGTAGCCGTTGCTGCACGCCGAGCATCCCACCGCGCGGTACGGGCGCCAGCTGCCGTCGAGGTCGGTTTCCGCATAGCCCGCCTTCAGCATCGCCTCGCGCGGATAGTCCGCCTGCTGTTTGCACAGCTCGCACAATTTGCGCGCCAGGCGCTGCGCCGTGATGAGCAGCACGCTGGAGGCGATGTTGAAGGGCGCGACGCCCATGTTCAGCAAGCGCGTGAGCGTGGTGGGCGCGTCGTTGGTGTGCAACGTGGACATCACCATGTGACCCGTCTGCGCCGCCTTGATCGCGATGTCGGCGGTTTCCAGGTCGCGGATTTCGCCGACCATGATCACGTCCGGATCCTGGCGCAGGAATGACTTGAGCGCCGCCGCGAAGGTGAGCCCGGCCTTGTCGTTCACGTTGACCTGGTTGATGCCGGGCAGGTTGATTTCAGCCGGGTCTTCCACGGTCGAGATGTTCACGCCCGGCTGGTTCAGGATGTTCAGGCAGGTGTACAGCGACACCGTCTTGCCCGAGCCCGTCGGACCGGTCACGAGAATCATCCCGTAGGGTCGCGAGATGCAGGCGAGCAGCCGGTCCTTCTCGATCTTCTCGTAGCCCAGCGCCTCGATGCCCAGCTTCGCGCTGGACGGGTCGAGGATACGGATCACGATCTTCTCGCCGAAGAGCGTGGGCAGCGTGCTGACGCGGAAGTCGATCGCCTTGCTGCCGAACTTGAGCTTCATGCGGCCGTCCTGCGGCACGCGTTTTTCGGAGATGTCCAGCCGCGAGATCACCTTGATGCGCGAGGCCAGCTTGTCCTTGATCGCGATGGGCGGCTGCGTGATCTCGCGCAATTCGCCGTCGACGCGAAAGCGCACGCGGTAGTGGTATTCGTAGGGCTCGAAGTGCAGGTCCGACGCACGCGCGTTGATCGCGTCGATGAGCATCTTCTGCAGGAAGCGCACGACTGGCGCATCCTCGACTTCGGCCGAGCCGGTCTCGGGCTGCTCCTGCGTCGTGACGTCGTCGGTGACGTCGAACTCGAAGTCGCCCGACGCCATCGACTCCAGCGTCTCGGTGGCGGTGCTGCCGCTGTTCTCGAGGATCTTCGACAGCTTGTCGTGCTCGACGATCACCCACTCGGGCGACAGCTGCGTGGCGAACTTGATGCGCTCGACGGCTTCCTGGTCGGTCGGGTCGGACGCGCCGATGAACAGGCGGTTGCCGCGCTTGCCCAGCACCACCACGTGGTACTGAGCCGCGAGCTTGTTCTCGATGATGTTTCGCGGCAGCTTCTGCGAATCGACCGCGTTCAGGTCCAGCAGCGGCAGCGCGAGGGCGCCGGCCAGGGTGTGGGCGAGGTCGGATGCGCTGATCGCGCCCGAGCCGATCACCGAGCTGACGAAGTTGCCCTTCTTGTCCTTGGCAACGGCCTTGACCAGATCCTCCGCCGTCTTGGCGTTGATCTTGCCCGCGTTCACGAGAACGCGGGCAACGCCGGTCAGGCTCGAATGGGAGGTATCGGTGAGGGTGTCCACAATGCTGCTTCGATGTGCTTACGCGGCGCCCCGCGGTGCGTCAGTGCGAACAGAGTGCGCGAGGGCCCTTGCAGGCGCCATGGCGCTATCAGCGCAGAGCGTGCCAGCAGCGGAAATTCGGGACACTGAGTGTTCACTCCACGGGGACAACCCGAGCATGATCGCCGAATGTTCCGGGACTGTAAATCTCGTACATACGAGCACCGTGCCAACTTTTCACGCCGAGGCGGCGCGAGACCTTGACGCACAAGCGCTTCCATCCAAGGAAACAAAGTGCAAAGGAGTTGGGAGATGCGATGAAGACTGGTCGGGGTGAGAGGATTCGAACCTCCGGCCTCTACGTCCCGAACGTAGCGCTCTACCAGGCTAAGCTACACCCCGATTTTTGAAGGCGCCACGAACGCGGCGCCTGTCGTTTCATGTCAGTGAAGTGCTCAGAACGAGCGGTCCACCGACCGAACGCAGAATTCTAGCAGAGCTTCTCGGCTCGACGATGCGGGAATCAAGGAAAGTGATTCCCGCGCCTTGTCCGCCTGGGCACGGGCCGCGTCGCGCGTGGCCTCTATCGCCCCTGTGCGCCGGACGATTTCAACGATGTCAGACAAACGTGCGACTTCGCCGTTCTCGATCGCATGGCGGATGAGGTCGCGTTCCTGTGCCGTCCCGCGCTCCATCGCGACGAGCAACGGCAAGGTGGGCTTGCCCTCGCGCAGGTCGTCGCCGACGTTCTTGCCCAGTTGCGAGGTGGAGCCTTCGTAGTCGAGCAGGTCGTCCACGAGCTGGAAGGCGGTGCCGAGCGACCGGCCGTAGTCGGCGCAGGCCTCTTCGACGTGATGCGGCGCGTCCGCGAGCACGGCGCCAAGGCGCGCGCTCGCCTCGAACAGCTTCGCGGTCTTGTAGCGGATGACGCGCAGATAGTCCTCGACGGCGATGTCGGGGTCGTGCATGTTCATGAGCTGCAGCACCTCGCCCTCGGCGATGACGTTGGTGGCGTCGGCCAGCACCTCGAGCACGCGGATGCGGTTGACCGACACCATCATCTGGAAGGCGCGCGAATAGACGAAGTCGCCGACCAGCACGCTCGCGGCGTTGCCGAACAGCGCATTGGCTGTCTCGCGGCCGCGACGCAAGGCCGACTCGTCGACCACGTCATCGTGCAGCAGCGTGGCGGTGTGGATGAATTCGACCGTCGCGGCGAGCTCGAAGCGTTCCGGCCCGGTGAAGCCCAGCGCCTTGGAAAACAGCAGCACCAGCATCGGCCGGATGCGCTTGCCCCCGGCGCTGATGATGTAGTGTGAGATCTGGTTGATGAGCGCCACATCGGAGGCCAGGCGCCGCTGGATCACGGCGTCGACCTCCCGCATGTCGGCGGCCATGAGCGATGCCGCACCGGATTCCGGCGCGGAGGACTGGGGGTTGTGCGCCGACTGGACGCTTGGCTCTGAAGACACGGCCCGGATTATAGGAACGGCGCCCGGCCCGAATCCGGGCCGTGGCCCGCCAGCCGGCCACTCCCGCAGCTTGGCTGCCCGGATTTGGCCATCCGCTGGCTCCCGTAGTACAATCGCGGGCTCTGCGTTTTTCGCAGGGGCTTTGCTTGCCCGCTGGTTTGGGCCAGCGAGTTATCAACGAAAGGGCTGATATGTACGCGGTCATAAAAACCGGCGGCAAACAATACAAGGTTGCTGCTGGCGAAAAGATCAAGATAGAACAGATTGCTGCGGAAGTTGGCCAAGAGATCACGATCGACCAGGTGCTGGCCATTGGTGCCGGCGCTGACCTGACTGTCGGGACTCCCTTGGTGACGGGTGCAAGCGTGGTGGCCAAGGTCTTGGCCCAAGGTCGTCATGACAAGGTCCGCATCTTCAAGATGCGTCGCCGCAAGCACTACCAGAAGCGCCAAGGCCACCGCCAGAACTTCACTGAAATCGAAATCAGTGCGGTCAACGCCTGAGCCACACTTCAAGGAGATCTGAACCATGGCACAGAAAAAAGGCGGCGGTTCCACCCGGAACGGCCGTGATTCCCAACCGAAGATGCTCGGCGTCAAGGTGTTCGGCGGCCAGACCATCTCGGCCGGCGCCATCCTCGTTCGCCAGCGCGGCACGAAGTTCCACGCCGGCACGAACGTGGGCATCGGCCGTGACCACACGCTGTTCGCGCTCGTCGACGGCGAAGTGAGCTACGGCTTCAAGGGCCCGCGCAATCGCCAGACGGTGAACGTCAAGGCGGTCTGACCGTCCCGGCATCACCGAACAAGCCCCGCATCGCCGGGGCTTGTTTTTTGCGGTTCCGCGGAATGCCGCTCTTGGGTTTCCCCCTGCATTACCATCCGGCGACAGCGACTTCCGAAGGCATCCCCATGAACAAGAGCGGCATCGTTCTCATCCTCATCGGCTGCTTGTTCCTTGCGAACAACTTCGGGCTGCTGCAATTCGACTGGCTCCGCCAGTGGTGGCCGCTGATCCTCATCGGGGTCGGCGTCTACTCGCTGCTCAATCACAAGCCCGGCGACAAATCGTCCTCAGGCACAGACAAACCCCAGGCATGAAATTCGTCGACGAAGCCACGATCGACGTTGTCGCCGGCAATGGCGGCAACGGCTGCATGAGCTTCCGTCGTGAGAAGTTCATCCCCTTCGGCGGCCCCAACGGTGGAGACGGCGGCCGCGGCGGCAGCGTCTACGCGGTGGGCGACCGCAACCTCAATACCCTCATCGACTACCGCTACGCGCGCCGGCATGAAGCGCGCAACGGCGAGAACGGCCGCGGGTCCGACCAGTTCGGCGCGGCCGCCGAGGACATCGTGCTGCGCATGCCCATGGGCACGATCATCAGCGACGTCGACACCGGCCAGGTCATCGCCGAGCTGCTGGTGCCCGACGAAAAGGTGCTGCTCGTCAAGGGCGGCGACGGCGGTTTCGGCAACATGCACTTCAAGAGCAGCACCAACCGCGCGCCGCGGCAGAAGACGCCCGGCTGGCCGGGCGAGGCGCGCAAGCTGAAGCTCGAGTTGCGCGTGCTGGCCGACGTGGGGCTGCTGGGCATGCCCAACGCGGGCAAGTCGACGTTGATCGCCGCCATCTCCAACGCGCGGCCGAAGATCGCGGACTATCCGTTCACGACCTTGCATCCCAACCTCGGCGTGGTGCGCGTGCAGGCGGAGCAGAGCTTCGTCGTCGCCGATATCCCGGGCCTGATCGAAGGCGCGTCCGAAGGCGCCGGCCTGGGCCACCTCTTCCTGCGCCACCTGCAGCGCACCCACCTGCTGCTGCACGTCATCGACTTCGCGCCCTTCGACGAGGCGGTCGATCCCGTCGCCCAGGCCAAGGCCATCGTCGGCGAGCTGAAGAAGTACGACAAGACGCTGTACGAGAAAGACCGCTGGCTGGTGCTGAACAAGCTGGACATGGTGCCCACCGAAGAGCGCGAGAAGCGCGTGAAGGACTTCGTCAAGCGCTTCAAGTGGAAGGGCCCGGTGTTCGAGATCTCCGCCTTGACGCGCGAAGGCTGCGAGCCGCTCATCAAGGCGATCTACAAGCATGTCTCCAAGCTGAAGAATGTGGTGCCGGACGATCCGGACCCGCGCTTCACGCCCGACGCCGCCGACGCCACCCAGCCATGACGCAGGCGTTGAAGAACGCGAGGCGGATCGTCGTCAAGGTCGGCTCCAGCCTCGTCACCGACGAAGGTCGCGGCGTCGATGCCGAGGCCGTGGGCAACTGGTGCCGTCAGATGGCGGCCATCGCCGCGCAGGGCCGCGAAGTGGTGATGGTGTCCAGCGGCGCGATCGCCGAGGGCATGAAGCGCCTGGGTTGGGCGACCCGCCCCAAGGAAATCCACGAGCTGCAGGCGGCTGCGGCCGTCGGGCAGATGGGGCTCGCGCAGATCTACGAATCGAAGCTGCGCGAGCACGGCATGGGCAGCGCGCAGGTGCTGCTCACGCACGCGGACCTGGCCGATCGCGAGCGCTACCTCAATGCGCGCTCGACGCTGCTGACCCTGCTGTCGCACCAGGTCATCCCGGTCATCAACGAGAACGACACCGTCGTCAACGACGAGATCAAGGTCGGCGACAATGACACGCTGGGCGCGCTCGTGGCCAACCTCGTCGAGGCCGATGCGCTCGTCATCCTCACCGACCAGAAGGGCCTGTACTCGGCCGACCCGCGCAAGAACCCCGACGCACGCTTCATTCACGAAGCGCAAGCCGGCGCGCCCGAGCTCGAGCAGATGGCGGGCGGCGCCGGCTCCAGCATCGGCAAGGGCGGCATGATCACCAAGATCCTCGCCGCCAAGCGTGCGGCCAAGAGCGGTGCGAGCACGGTGATCGCCTGGGGCCGCGAGCCCGACGTGCTGCTTCGGCTGACGAGCGGCGAGGCCATCGGCACGGCCTTGCTCGCGCCTACGCAGAAGATGGCTGCGCGCAAGCAGTGGATGGCCGATCACCTGCAGATGCGCGGCGCCGTGGTGGTGGACGATGGCGCCGTTGCCAAGCTGCGCGATGACGGCAAGAGCCTGCTGCCGATCGGCGTGATGGAAGTCACGGGTGAATTCCATCGCGGCGACGTGATCGCCGTGCGCAGCCTCTCAGGCGTGGAGATCGCGCGAGGCCTGGCCAACTATTCGAGCAGCCAGGCGAGGCTCATCGCACGCAAGCCGTCCAGCGAGTTCGAACGGCTGCTCGGTTTCACCGGCGAGCACGAGATGATTCATCGGGACAACCTCGTCCTGACCTGACCGGTCACTGACGAGGTGTTTTCGGCACCTCAGGCAATGGAAGCATGGCGGGTTCCGTCGCCGCGCCGTCGCGCGCTACGTGGTGCTGCCGGCCATCGTGCTCTTCATCGCGATGGTGCGGACGCATGCCCGAGCGCAGGTAGCGGTTGTGGTGGCTGCCGCGCGGCAGGAAGCGCGCGAGTTCGGTCAGCGCCATCTGGTAGACGTCGCGCTTGAACTCGATCACCACCTCCAGCGGCACCCAGTACTCGTTCCAGCGCCAGGCGTCGAACTCCGGATGATCGGTGGCACGCAGGTTCATGTCGGTGTCGCGGCCCACGAGCTGCAGCAGGAACCAGATCTGCTTCTGGCCCTTGTAATGGCCACGTGCATCGCGACGGATGAAATGATCGGGCACTTCATAGCGCAGCCAGTCGCGCGTGCGCGCGATGATGCGTACATGCTCCGGCGTGAGCCCCACTTCTTCATGAAGCTCGCGGTACATCGCCTGCTCAGGCGTCTCGCCGTATTTGATGCCCCCTTGCGGGAACTGCCAGGAATGAGTGCGGATGCGTTTGCCCCAGAACACCTGGTTTTTCTGGTTGAGCAGGATGATGCCGACGTTGGGTCTGAACCCTTCACGGTCGAGCATAATCAACCCCAAATTTTCGTTGAAACGATTATTGCACCGGCATGACGGGACGCAACCCCTTGGGTTTCCCTCACTTCGCCGCGCCAACTCCCACTTCTTTCGCACCGCATGAAAGCTTCCCAGTTCTTCATTTCCACCCTCAAGGAAGCGCCCGCCGATGCCGAGGTCGTGAGCCACAAGCTCATGATGAGAGCTGGCCTCATCAAGCGGCTGGGCGCGGGCATCTACAACTACATGCCCATGGGCCTGCGGGTGATCCGCAAGGTCGAGAACATCATTCGTGAGGAGATGAATCGCGCCGGCGCCGTCGAACTGCTGATGCCGGTGGTGCAGCCCGCCGAGCTCTGGCAGGAGACAGGGCGCTTCGAGAAGATGGGGCCCGAACTGCTGCGCCTGAAGGACCGGCACGATCGCGACTTCGTGATCCAGCCGACCAGCGAAGAAGTCATCACCGACATCGCGCGCCAGGAGCTTCGCAGCTACCGGGCGCTGCCGAAAAATTTCTATCACATCCAGACCAAGTTCCGCGACGAGCGCCGCCCGCGCTTCGGCCTGATGCGCGGACGTGAGTTCACGATGAAGGACGCTTACTCCTTCGACCGCGACGAGGCGTCGGCGGGCAAGAGCTACGAGCAGATGTATTCCGCCTACCAGCGCATCTTCGAGCGCCTGGGGCTCACCTTCCGTGCGGTGGCGGCCGACACCGGCGCCATCGGCGGCGATCGTTCCCATGAATTCCAGGTCATCGCCGACACCGGCGAAGACGCACTCGTCTACTGCCCGAATTCAGACTACGCGGCCAACATCGAGCTCGCCGAGGCGCTGCCGCTTGTCGCCACGCGCGGCGCGGCCACGAAGCCGATGACGAAGACGCCCACGCCCGGCAAGAGCACCTGCGAGGATGTCGCCGCGCTGCTGGGCGTGCCGCTGCAGACGACGGTGAAGTCGCTGGTGCTCGCCACCGACGACAAGAACGAAGCGGGCGACGTGGTGAAGACGACCGTGTGGCTGCTGCTCGTGCGCGGCGACCATGCGCTCAACGAAGTGAAGGCCGGCAAGGTCGCGGGCTTGAAAGAGGGTTATCGCTTCGCCACCGTCGGCGAGATCGAGGACCACTTCGGCTGCAAGCCTGGCTACCTCGGCCCGATCGGCCTCAAGAAGCCGGTGAAGATCGTCGCCGACCGCACGGTCGCCAACATGAGCGACTTCATCTGCGGCGCCAACGAAGTGGACTTCCACATCACCGGTGTGAACTGGGGCCGCGACCTGCCCGAGCCCGACGTGGTGGCCGACATCCGCAACGTCGTCGAGGGCGATCCGTCGCCCGACGGCAAGGGTGCGCTCGCCATCCAGCGCGGCATCGAGGTGGGGCATGTGTTCTTCCTCGGCACCAAGTATTCGAAGGCGATGAACGCCACCTACCTCGACGAGACCGGCAAGCCGCAGCTCATGCAGATGGGCTGCTACGGCATCGGCGTGACGCGCATCGTGGGTGCGGCCATCGAGCAGAACCACGACGAGCGCGGCATCATCTGGCCGGATGCGCTCGCGCCTTTCACCGTCGTCATCTGCCCGATCGGCTACGACCGCTCGCCCGAGGTGCAAACCGCCGCCGACCAGCTGCACGACCAACTGCAGGGGCAGGGCGTGGACGTCATGCTGGACAACCGCGGCGAACGTCCGGGCGCGATGTTCGCGGACTGGGAGCTCGTCGGCGTCCCGCACCGCGTGGTCATCTCCGATCGCGGGCTCAAGGACGGCAAGGTCGAGTACCAGGGCCGCCGCGATGCGCAGGCGACGAGTGTCGGTGCAGGCGAGATTGCAGCGTTCGTGCAGGCCAAGCTGGCTTGACCGCTTGGCGCCGGGCGCGCCGAAAGCTGCGCAGGAATGCCGCCGGCATGGCTTTGCGGGACATTGTTTTGGAACCATGCCCGGTCAAGAGAGACTGAGGCTTGTCTGAACGCTTTGCCAGTGCCTGTTGATGCACCACCGGTCCGCCCGCCATCTTCCTGATCTGTCCTGCCGAGGCAGGGGACGGCGCGCGTTGACCCTGGCCATGCTCGCATCGGCCGCAGGCGCGATGCTGCCGGACGTGGCGCTCGCCGGCGCCCAGAAAGAAGAGCCCCTGGCCGATGCGGTGCGCACCGCGCTGGCCGCATCCATCGCCAACAGCGCCCCGCCCAAACCCGTCTTCGACACCACCGACGCGCGCCTGGCCTACCTCCGATGGCTGGGCGAGATGAGCACGCGGCTGAAGAAGCGCACGGCCGACCACACCACGCGCGTCGAATTTCTGGAAACCGTCTGGTACGAAAGCAAGCGCGCCGGGCTGGACCCGGGGCTCGTGCTCGGGCTCATCCAGGTCGAGAGCGGATTCCGCAAGTACGCCATCAGCAGCGTCGGCGCACGGGGCTATATGCAGGTGATGCCCTTCTGGGCGCGGCTGATCGGCGGCGGCGACACGCTGGCGCTCTTCCACATGCAGACCAACCTGCGCTTCGGCTGCGTGATCCTGCGCCACTACCTCGACATCGAGCGCGGCGACCTGTTCATGGCGCTCGGGCGCTACAACGGCAGCCGCGGCCGGCCGGAATATCCGAACCTCGTGTTCGGTGCCCGCAAGAACTGGGACTACCTGCCGCCGGCACCCTGACGGGCGCTCAGAGGCCGGACCAGGACCGCGGCATCGCCGATTCGACGCCGATCATCGCGAGCACGCGCTCGACCGTGTCGCCGACCAGTTCGTCGATGCTCTGCGGCCGGTGATAGAAGGCCGGCATCGGCGGAAAGACGATGGCGCCCATTTCCGTCACCGCCGTCATGTTGCGCAGGTGCGCGAGGTTGAAGGGCGTTTCGCGAACCATCAGCACCAGCCGGCGGCGCTCTTTCAAGGCGACGTCGGCGGCCCGGGTGAGCAGGTTGTCCGACAGCCCGTGGGCAATGGACGCGAGGCTCTTCATCGAGCAAGGTGCGACGACCATGGCCTCGGTGGAAAACGAGCCGCTCGCGATCGCGGCACCCACGTCGGCCGGGCTGTAGGACACGTCGGCCAGCGCTTCGAGCGCGCGGCGGTCCAGGCCCAGCTCGTGGTGCACGTTCAGTACGCCCGCCGACGTTGCCACCAGGTGCACCTCACGCCCCGCCGCACGCAAGCGCTCGAGCAGCCGCACGGCATACACCGCGCCGGTGGCGCCGGTCACGCCGACGACGACGCGAGACTCCGGCGGGGAGTCCGTCATCGAGTCAGGCCGCACTGCCCAGCGCCTGCTGGAGCTCGCCAGCTTCGTACATCTCCATCATGATGTCCGAGCCGCCGACGAATTCGCCGTTGATGTACAGCTGCGGAATGGTCGGCCAGTTGGCGTATTCCTTGATGCCCTGGCGCACGCCTTCGTCTTCGAGCACGTTGACGGTGGTCAGGTCGGTGACGCCGCAGGCCTTGAGGATCTGCACTGCGCGGCCGGAGAAGCCGCACATCGGGAATTGCGCCGTGCCCTTCATGAAGAGCACGACCCGGTTGTTCTTGACGAGGTCGTCGATGCGCTGTTGAACGTCGCTCATGGTCACAAGCCTTGGGGCAATGATGAAACAGGCGTGGTTATACGGCAAACGGGAGGTGGGTTCGCCGGTGCGGTCTTGGCGGGGCGCCAGAATTGGCGCGCCAGCCTCAGAACGAGTAGCTCACGCCCAGCTGGACCATCGGGGACAGGCGCAGGTCGCGCAGCGAATCGTCCAGCCCCTGGCGGCCGAGCTTGACTGCGGAACCCGGGTTCAGTGCCATCACGCCCAGGTCTGCGCTGAATCCCCAGGCGCCTTTGCCGGCGAGACCCGAATAGCCCAGCCCGACGTAGGGCACGGGGTCGTTGCCGCTGTCACCCGGCACTTGCAGGCCCCAGACGCCCACCGCCCGCCGCTCGACGTTGAAGGCATGCCCGGCCGGGTTGGCCGACGGTGTCGCCGTGAGGAGGTTGGACGAGCGTGCACCGAGGATCACCCCGCTGGTGGCCCGGAAGCCGCTGCCGCTGCCCACGCCGCGCCAACTGCGGCTGAAGTAGTAGTCGCCCAGCAGGCTCGCGCCGCCCAGCCTGAGCCCCTGGCTGTCCAGGTTCATCGCGTCCGGGTGGGTGGCGGGCGACAAGGTGCCCAGGGCCAGTCGGCCCTGCCATCGCGGCCACAGGCTCGCGTCGGACGGCATGAAGCCGTCGGCACCCCACGCACTCCCCGCCGTGCTCAGGACGAGCGTCGCGGCGGCCACCCAACGTGCTGATCGCATGACATGCTCCTTTGAAGCGTCCCGGACCTGCTTGTCTTCGCGAAATCGCTTCCATGCTACGCCGCGCGGCCGCGTTTGTGTGTGCTTTGGCCTGCGTTTGGAATGGGGTGTCGCGGGCCGGCCGCGCCGCGTGACTTAGTTGGCGCGACGTGGCGCCGCAGCGCATCAAAGCGGCGCGCGGCCGCCGGTGCAGCGTTCGATGCCGGCCAGGTCGCGCCGTGATTGCACGCCTGCGAAGCCCGCCCGATCGAGCAGCTCGCGCACCCGCGCCGCCTGGTCGTGGCCGTGCTCGAGCATCAGCCAGCCCCCCGGGGCGAGGTGGTGGAGAGCGCCCGAGACGATGTCACGGATGTCGTCCAGCCCGTCCGCGCCGGCGGTCAACGCCGAGCGCGGCTCGTGGGAGAGGGCGGCCAGATGCTCATCGGCGTCTGCCACGTAGGGCGGGTTGCTCACGGCGATGTCGAAGCGCTGGGCGCCCAGCGGCTGCCACCAATGCCCGAGCTTCCAGTCGACGGACAGGGCAAGCCGCTGGCCATTCGCGCGTGCCACGTCCAGCGCGCCACTGCTTTCGTCCACGGCCGCAACATCGGCGCTGGCCACCGCATGCTTGATGGCCAGGGCGATCGCGCCGCTGCCCGTGCCCAGGTCGACCACGCGCGTGGCCGGGTCGCCGGCTCGGATGACCTCGAGCGCCCAATCGACCAGCGTCTCGGTGTCGGGCCGCGGCACGAGCACGTTGGCGTCGACCTTCAACAGCAGCCCGTGGAATTCCTTCTCGCCGAAGATGTAGGCCAGCGGCTCGCCCTGGGCGCGTCGCCGCAGCCATGCGAGGAAGGTGTTGGTCGACTCGACGGCCAGGGGGGCATCCGCATGCGCGATGAGCCAGGCGCGCGGCCGCTGCGTGCAGGCCGCGAGCAGGAGCTGCGCATCGAGCCGCTCGACGCCGGCCTCGCGCGCCGCGGTGAATGCGTCGCCGATGGTGAGCATGCTCACGCCTCGCCGCTTTCCAGCGCGGCCAGCTGCTCGGCCGCACGGGCAGCCTCGAGCGCGGCAATCACTTCATCCAGGTCGCCATCGAGGATGAACTGCAGCTTGTACAGCGTGAGGTTGATGCGGTGGTCGGTGAGCCGCCCCTGCGGGAAGTTGTAGGTGCGGATGCGGTCGCTGCGGTCGCCCGAGCCGATCAGGCCCTTGCGTGTCGCGGCTTCCTTCGCAGCGCGCTCGGAGCGGTCTTTCTCGCGCAGCCGCGCGGCCAGTACGGCCATGGCCTTGGCCTTGTTGCGGTGTTGCGAACGGTCGTCCTGGCATTCGGCCACGATGCCCGTGGGCAGGTGGGTGATGCGGATCGCGCTGTCGGTCTTGTTCACGTGCTGGCCGCCTGCGCCGCTCGCACGGAAGGTGTCGATGCGCAACTCGGCCGGGTTGAGCTGGATCTCCTCCGCTTCGTCCGGCTCGGGCAGCACGGCCACCGTGCACGCGCTGGTGTGGATGCGGCCCTGCGTCTCGGTGGCCGGCACGCGCTGCACCCGATGGCCGCCCGATTCGAACTTCAGCCGCGCATACACGCCGTCACCCTCGATGCGGAACACCACTTCCTTGTAGCCGCCCAGGTCGGACATGCTCTCGGACATCACCTCGGTGCGCCAGCCGCGGCGCTCGGCATATCGCAGGTACATGCGCGCCAGGTCGGCGGCGAAGAGGGCCGATTCGTCGCCGCCGGTGCCCGCGCGGATTTCGAGAAAGGCGTTGCGGTCGTCGTCCGGGTCGCGCGGCAGCAAGGCCGTCTGGAGCTCGTGGTGCAGGCGATCCACGTCGGCTTGCGCGTCCGCGATTTCCTCGCGCGCCATCTCGGCCATCTCGGGGTCATCGAGCATTTCGCGCGCGGAGGCGAGGTCGGCCTCGCGCTGCTCGAAGCGGCGAAAGCGCTCGACCACACTCGACACTTCCGCATGCTCGCGCGTGAGTTCGCGAAAGCGCTTCATGTCGGAGGCGACCTTGCCGTCGGCGAGTGTCGCGTCCAGCTCCGCAAGCCGCATGGCCAGGCGCTGGAATTGTTGTCGAAGGGATTCTTTCATCGGGTGCTCGAAGCCGGTGGACGGGGAAGGGCCGAGCTCGCCGCGGACTGCTCCGCCAGACGCGCACCGCCCGCGACGGTGGCGTCGCTAACGCTGGTCTTCGGAGGAATCGTCGGCCGGAAGGCGGGCGGCGTTGCGCAGGAAGAGGCGCGACACCGTGCTCGCCAGTTCCTTGCGCTGTTCGCCGTCGGCCGCGTGCAGCTCGGCGAGGGCGCCGTGCAGCATCTTCTGCGTGAGGCCGCGCGACAGCGCTTCCAGCACGGCATCGACATCAGCACCCTTGGCGAGCAGCTTGCGCGCCCTGGCGATTTCGGTGGCACGCCAATCATCGGCCTGCGCATTGAGCGCCTGGATGAGTGGCACCGTGCCGCGCTGGTCCAGCCAGTGCACGAAGCCTTGCACGCCCGTCTCGATGATGGCCTCGGCCTGCTGGACCGCGGCCTGGCGCTTCTCGCCGGCGGATTGAACGAGCGCCGAGAGATCGTCGACGGTGTACAGGTACACGTCCGACAGCCGCGACACCTCGGGTTCGATGTCGCGCGGGACGGCCAGGTCGACCATGAACATCGGCCGGTGCCGGCGCACTTTCAAGGCCCGCTCCACGGCGCCCAGCCCGATGATGGGCAGCGAGCTCGCGGTGCAGGAGACCACCACGTCGAACTCCGCGAGGCGCTGCGGCAGGTCGGCCAGGCGCAGCGCTTCGGCACCGAAGCGGCCGGCCAGCTTCTCGCCGCGCTCGAGCGTGCGGTTGGCAACGGCCATCGTGCGCGGGCGCCGCGCGGCGAAGTGCGTGGCAACGAGCTCGATCATCTCACCCGCGCCCACGAACAGCACCTTCAGGTCGCCCAGGTCTTCGAAGAGCTGCGCGGCCAGGCGCACCGAGGCGGCGGCCATGCTGATCGAGTGCGCGCCGATCTCGGTGGACGTGCGCACCTCCTTCGCGACGGCGAAGGAGCGCTGGAACATCTGGTGCAAGGTCGTGCCGAGCGTGCCGGCGGTGTCGGCCTCGCGCACTGCCTGCTTCATCTGGCCGAGGATCTGCGGTTCGCCCAGCACCATCGAATCGAGGCCGCTCGCCACGCGGAAGGCGTGCCGGGCCGCCGCGCCATCCTCGAGCACGTAGGCGTGTTCGCGCAGCGTCTGGCCGCCGACGCCGCCGACGTGGGCGAGCCAGTCGACGGCCGGGTGCAGGAGGCTGTGACCCGCGCCGGTGTCGGCGATGTAGAGCTCGGTGCGGTTGCAGGTGGAGACGATCGCCGCCTCGGGAGAGCGGTTCATCCGCTCGCGAAATGCGCGCAGCGCCGGCGCCAATTGCTCGGTCGAGAACGCGAAGCGCCCGCGCAAATCGAGCGGCGCGGTGGCGTGATTCAAGCCGAGGGCCAGGACGGTCATGGGGGGATTATAAAATTCGTTGCAATTCAAGGACTTGGGCTGGCGCAAAGTCCTTTCGTCGGATTCCGCACAGATCGGACGCCGGTTTCGTTCTCTTTCGATGCTGCGGACCCCACCTTGGACTTTCTCGGCGCCCTCTGGCACCTCCTCAATTTCGCTGCGGCACCCGCCTGCATCGGCCTGTTCGCCTCATTGATGGCCAAACTCGCCTGGCGTCACGAGATGACTGGCCGCTCTCTGCTGCGGCTGTGGACGTGGTCGGCCGGCTTCGCGCTGCTCGCGGCCATCGCGGCACTCGTCGTGCTCGGGCGCGACGGCAAGATCGCCAACTACAGCGCGATGGTGCTCGCGAGCGCCGCCGGGCTGTGGTGGGCCGGCTTCGGTCGCAGCCGCTGAGTCGCAAGAAGCGGCACTTTGTCGCAACTCATCGGCGCATCCGCTGATGGCGCGAACTTGCGCACTGGGTTTCACTGAAGGGCATTGCGTCCCACCCCCTGCAGGCGTCCAAGCGGCGCGACGGGCTGTACCGCCCCGGTGGGGAGGAGTTCGCGATGCTTCTGCCGCACTCGGACATCGATGCGGCGGCGGCGTTCGCCGAGGTGTTGCGCCGACAGTTCGAGGCCACGCCCTTTGGCGGCGCGGGACGGCTGACGGCGAGCTTCGGCGTGGCCGCGCTGTTGCGGGGGCGACACGCTGGACACCTTGATGAAGCGCGCCGACCGCGCACTCTGCGAAGCCAAGGGCGCGGGCCGCAACCAGGTGCACTGCCAGGTCGCTTGGGACGACCCAGGACCGCGTGGGGGCATGAGCATCGGAGCAGGCGAGGGCGTCGCCTGCCCGCCAGATTCAGGACAGCGCTTCTTCCTTGACGACGACCTCGCCCCGCAGCGAATGCGGGTAGGCCTCGGTGATGGTCACGTCCACCATCTGCCCGACGAGGCGCGGTGCGCCCTTGAAGTTGACGATGCGGTTGCACTCCGTGCGGCCCATCAGCTCGGCCGGGTCCTTGCGCGACGGGCCTTCGACGAGGATGCGCTGCTCGCGGCCCACCAGCGATGCGCTGATGCGCTTGGCGTTGTCCTCGATCACACCCTGCAGATGCTGGAGCCGCTTGAGCTTCACGGCCTGCGGCGTGTCGTCGTGCAAGGCGGCGGCCGGGGTACCGGGGCGCGGGCTGAAGACGAAGCTGAAGCTGCTGTCGAAGCCGACGTCGTCGATGAGCTTCATCATCTTCGCGAAGTCGTCTTCCGTCTCGCCGGGGAAGCCGACGATGAAGTCGCTCGACAGGCTGATGCCCGGCCGCACGGCGCGCAGCTTGCGGATCGTGCTCTTGTATTCCATCGCCGTGTAGCCGCGCTTCATCGCCATCAGGATGCGGTCGCTGCCATGCTGCACCGGCAGGTGCAGGTGGTTCACGAGCTGCGGCACCTTGGCATAGACATCGACGAGCCGCTGTGTGAACTCGTTCGGGTGGCTCGTGGTGTAGCGGATGCGCTTGATGCCCGGGATGGCGGCCACGTACTCGATGAGCAGCGCGAAGTCGGCGATCTCGCTGGTCTCGCCCATCGTGCCGCGGTAGGCGTTCACGTTCTGGCCGAGCAGCGTCACTTCCTTCACGCCCTGGTCGGCCAGGCCCGCCACTTCCACCAGCACGTCGTCGAACGGCCGCGAGACTTCCTCGCCGCGGGTGTAGGGCACCACGCAGTAGCTGCAGTACTTGGAGCAGCCTTCCATGATCGACACGAAGGCGCTCGCGCCGTCGACGCGTGCCGGCGGCAGGTGGTCGAACTTCTCGATCTCGGGGAAGCTGATGTCCACCTGGGGGCGCTTCTGTGCCTCGCGGCGGTTGAGCATGTCGGGCAGCCGATGCAGGGTCTGCGGACCGAACACCACGTCCACGTACGGCGCGCGCTCGATGATGGCCGCGCCTTCCTGGCTCGCCACGCAGCCGCCCACGCCGATCATCACGCCGCGGGCCTTCAGGTGCTTCACGCGGCCGAGGTCGCTGAACACCTTCTCCTGCGCCTTCTCGCGCACCGAGCAGGTGTTGAAGAGGATGAGGTCGGCCTCCTCGACGTCGGTGGTGGGCTCGTAGCCTTGCGCGGCATGGAGCACGTCGGCCATCTTGTCCGAGTCGTACTCGTTCATCTGGCAGCCGAAGGTCTTGATGAACACCTTCTTGCTCATGACAACCCCCGCGGTGCGTTGAAGCGGCTCGGCGTCATGCTCATGGCTTGGTCCAGGTCTGGGCGACAGGATCGAAGGACCAGGCTTGCGCTTCGGCTGCCGTGCTCGGCCATGGCTTCTTCGCCGCTTCTTCGGCCGTGAGGATCCACACGTCCTTCACGAGGCCGTCGATGTCCAACGTGTAGTTCACGAGGAACTTCTGCCCGAGCAGGCCGCCGGACAAGTGCAGCATGTTGTCCTGCCCGCGGATGCGCAGGCCCGGCGCGAGCCGAACGGACTGGCCGTTGAGCAAGGCCTCGCTCGGGGAGTTCATCTGCAGCGCGCCGCGCAGGGCGTTTTGCGGGAAATTGCGAACGGCCTGCGCAGCGGCGGGGGCGACAAGGCACACTGCACTGATGGCAGCGATGGCACAGCGGTACATGGTGTTGATCCAGTGGCTGTTGAGAAAAAAGCCTTGCGGACTGTACATCTGCAAGGCTTTTGGTGTCTGGTGGCGCTTCAGGGATTCGAACCCCGGACCTGCGGATTATGATTCCGTCGCTCTAACCGACTGAGCTAAAGCGCCTAAGCCTCACATTATATAACGGCGCAAACCACCCTCCAGCATGTTCAGCTTCTTCAAGAAAAAGACCGCGGCCGAGCCGTCGCCCGCGCCCTCGGCGCCTGCCGCCACGCCTGCGCCGGAAGCCACTGCGCCGGCACCGGCACCCGAGCGCAGCTGGCGCGAGAAGCTCGGCTTCGGCGCTCCTTCCGCGCCTGCGCCACCCGCCTCACCCATCGCGGTTCCGACGCCCGATGCACTGCGCGAACCAAGCGCACCGCCGCCGCCGGTGATCCCCTCCGCAGTCACGCCAGACGTGGCCATCGCGCCTGCAACCATCGCAACGCCTTCCATCTCCGCTCCTCTCGCGCCAGCACCGGTGACCAGCGGGCCGCCCGAGCCGACGCCCGAAGAACGCCGATCGTGGTTCGCGAAGCTGCGCAACGGCCTTCGCAAGACCGGCTCCAGCATCGCGCAGGTCTTTACCGGCACGCAGATCGATGACGCGCTGTATGAAGAACTCGAAGAGGCCTTGCTGATGGCCGACGCCGGCGTGAAGGCTACCGAGTTCCTGCTCGGCGACTTGAAGCGTCGCGTGAAGGAAGCCAAGGCCACCGATCCTGCGGCGGTGAAGGCGCTGCTCGCGGATGCCGTGACCGAGCTGCTCAAGCCGCTGGAGAAGCAGCTCGTCATCGGCGAAGCGTCGCCCACGGTGATGATGGTGGTCGGCGTCAATGGCGCCGGCAAGACCACGAGCATCGGCAAGCTCACGCGGCACCTGGCCGAGGCCGGCGAGAAGGTGCTGCTCGCCGCGGCCGACACCTTCCGCGCCGCCGCCCGCGAACAACTCGCGGTGTGGGCCGGCCGCACCAACGTCGAGATCGTGAGCCAGGAAGGCGGCGACCCGTCGGCCGTGACCTTCGATGCGGTGGTGGCCGGCAAGGCGCGCCGCTGCGATGTGGTGATCGCCGACACCGCCGGCCGCCTGCCGACGCAACTGCACCTGATGGAGGAGCTGCGCAAGATCAAGCGCACCATCGGCAAGGCGCAGGATGGTGCGCCGCACGAGGTGCTGCTGGTCGTCGACGGCAACACCGGGCAGAACGCGCTCACGCAGGTCAAGGCCTTCGACGATGCGCTCACGCTCACGGGCCTCGTCGTCACCAAGCTCGACGGCACGGCCAAGGGCGGCGTGCTCGCGGCGATCGCGCGCGAGCGGCCGGTGCCGGTCTATTTCATCGGGGTGGGTGAAAAGCTCGAAGACCTCGAGACCTTCGACGCCCGCGAGTTCGCGACCGCCTTGCTCGGCTGAGCGCCGGCACGCATCAGCGTACCTGGCGGCTTTTCTGCTCCGGCGTTCTTCTCGGCAGTTCCGGATCGAGCGGTGCCGGGCCGGTGTCGAGGTCGTCGAACCAGGTGGACGGCGGTGGCTCGCGCACGGCGGTTTCTTCGGCCGCGTCGGCGGCAGCCTGCGCTTCGAAACGCGGCTTACTGAAGGCAGGACGTCCCGGCGCGGAACGCAGCACGCCGCTTGTGGTACCGGGCAGTTCCGATACCGGCGCAGACGGCGCGATCGCTTCGCGGGCCGCATCGACGCTCGGCAAGGCGGACGACTGCCATTGGTGCACGGGGACCTGCGCCGCCGCCAGAACCTTCAGCATGCGGTCTTGCCGGCGGCGGGCGCGGCCGCTGATCGGGTCGTCGTTGCGCAATTCCACCACGGCGATCACCTGGGAGTGGCGATCGCAGATCACGAAGTCGGCGCTCAGGTGGCCCACACGGCGCAGCCATTCGGCGTACGAGTTGCGCGTGGGCACCTTGAGGAAGCGCTGCAGCGGCACTTGCGCGAGGATCATGTGTGCCGGCAAGGCGTTGCGCAGCAGGTCGTAGGCCTGGCGTTCCTGCGTGGTCAGCACGCGGGTGGCCTGCGGCGGCCAGGCGGCGACGGTGTCCAGTCCTTCGGAGCCGGAGCCCTCGGACCGGCGGGTGGCGCGGTTGCGGACGCCCCACCAGACGAGCAGCAGGGCCAGGACGAGAACGAGTGCAATGAGGGCGAGGTTCAAGGGCGTACTGCGTCAATGGTCGGATGGCTGACCATAGCCGGGCGCGCTGGCCCGGTCAATGCGCAGCCGTTACGCAAGGTTCACTACCGCGGTCCGGGGAAACCCTTCATGGCCCCCATCCGCTTCATCAGCTTCATCATGCCGCCGCCCTTCATCTTCTTCATCATGTCGCGCATCTGCTCGAACTGGTTGAGAAGGCGGTTCACTTCCTGCACGTGAACCCCGGCGCCCGCGGCGATGCGGCGCTTTCGCGTGGCCTTGATGAGCTCGGGCTTGCGGCGCTCCAGCGGCGTCATCGAGCAGATGATGCCCTCCATGCGGCGCACGTCGCGCTCGGCCTTGTCCATGTCGACGGCGCCGGCCTTGGCGGTCATCTGCGTCGGCAGCTTGTCCATGAGGCCTGACAAGCCGCCCATCTTCTTCATTTGTGATATCTGTGACAGAAAGTCATTCAGGTCGAAGGCGTCGCCGGACTTGACCTTCTCGGCGAGCTTTTGCGCCGCCGCCATGTCCACGCCCTTGGTCACTTCCTCGACCAGCGCGACGATGTCGCCCATGCCGAGGATGCGGCCCGCGTGGCGCTCGGCATCGAACACCTCGAGCCCGTCGATCTTCTCGCTCACGCCGGCGAACTTGATCGGCGCGCCGGTCACCTGCCGTACCGACAGCGCCGCGCCGCCGCGCGAGTCGCCGTCCATCTTGGTGAGCACGATGCCGGTCAGCGGCAGCGCTTCCTTGAAGGCACGGGCGGTGTTGATCGCGTCCTGGCCCTGCATCGCGTCGACCACGAATAGCGTCTCGACCGGCTTGAGCGAGGCGTGCAGCTCGGCGATCTCCTTCATCAGCGCTTCATCGATGGCCAGGCGCCCGGCGGTGTCCACCAGCAGCACGTCGAAGTAGTGACGCTTGGCATGGTCGAGCGCAGCCATTGCGATGGCCACCGGCTTGTCATCGGCGTGCGAGGGGAACCATTCGGCGCCCGCCTGCTTCGTCACCGTCTTCAACTGCTCGATGGCCGCGGGCCGGTACACGTCGGCCGAGACCGTGAGCACCTTCTTCTTGCGTTTCTCGATCAGGTGCTTGGCGAGCTTGGCCGTGGTGGTCGTCTTGCCCGCGCCCTGCAGGCCGGCCATGAGGATGACCGCCGGCGGCTGGGCCGCGAGGTTGATGTCGGACACCCCCTCGCCCATGGTCGCGGCGAGCTCGCGGTTGACGATGCCCACCAGCGCCTGCCCCGGCGACAGCGAACCCACCACCTCGGCGCCCAGCGCCTTCTCCTTGACGCGGGCGATGAAATCGCGCACGACGGGCAGGGCCACGTCGGCTTCGAGCAAGGCCATGCGCACCTCGCGCATCATCTCTTGCACGTTGTCTTCGGTGATGCGGGCCTGGCCGCGCATCGTCTTGACGAGGCGACTCAGCCGGTCGGTGAGGGTGGATGCCATGTTTGGTTTGCAGCCCGTCGTTGTGGTGAAGCAGGGGGCGCTTCGCGAGGGGCGCGAAAGTACACTCTGCGAATGATTCTATCTTTCGGGTCTGCCGGCGGGGCCTGGGCCGTCGCGCTGCCGGGTCTGCTGGCGTTGGCGACCTATGTGCTGGCCGCCGCTTTGCCTCAGCGCGCGGACACCTGGGTGCGTGCGAGCCTCGTCATCGCCTGGCTGGCCCACGCGCTGGCCATCGCCGTGGATACCTCGGGCATTGGCACCGACGTGTCCGGCGCGCGCTTTGGTTTCGCGCCTGCCTTGTCCGTCACCTTGTGGCTCGTGATCGCCGTCTACCTGATCGAAAGCCGCTGGCTGCCGCTCACCGGCGTGCGCCGGGCGCTGTCGCTCCTCGGTGCGGTGGCCGTGTTGCTGGCGGTGATGTTCCCGGGCGAGCTTCATCCGCAGCTGGTGTCGCGATGGGTGCCGCTGCACTGGGTGCTGGGCATCGCGTCGTATGGGCTTTTCGGCGCGGCGGTGCTGCATGCGGCCATGCTCAGCCGGGCGGACAAGCAGATGCGCCGGGTGCCGCAGCTGGGCGCGGCCCCCGCGGCGTCCCACAGCGTCGGCTTGCCGCTGCTGCGGCTGGAGCGGCTCACCTTCCGCTTCGTGGGTGCGGGCTTCGCCGTGCTGAGCGGCGCGATCGTGCTGGGCTGGTGGTTCTCGCGGCCCTGGCACTGGGACCACAAGGCGGTGCTGTCGCTGATGGGCTGGGCGGTCTTCGCCGGCCTGCTCGTCGGCCGCCGGGCCTTTGGTTGGCGCGGGCCGCGCGCTGCGCGCTGGCTGTATGCCGGCGCGGGCCTGCTGCTGCTGGCCTACGTCGGCTCCCGATTCGTCTTCGAGGTCGTGCTGCATCGCACGCCCACTCTCTGACCCACCGACCGCCATGTTCAAACTCGTCCTTCTCGTCCTGGTCGTCGTGGCCGTGCTGTGGATGATGCGCGGCAAGGCGCCGCAAGTGCCGCCCGCGCGTCCGCAAGGCCGCCCGGCCGATCCGCCGGCGCAACCCATCCTGGCCTGCGCGCAGTGCGGCCTGCACATGCCGCAAGGCGAGGCCTTGCCCGGGCGCGGCGGCGTCTTCTGCAGTGAAGCCCATCGCGCGGAGTACGAACGCGCGCATCCCACCGCATGAGCAGCACGCAGCCGGCGGCAAGCGAACGGCGGCGAGGCGAGCGACGTGCCAAGCGCAGGCCGGAGCCGCCGGAGGAATCGTGGTTCGGTGCCATCGGTGTCACCGACACGCAGATGGGCGACAGCGGCGGCATCGACGACGAATCGCGCTATGACGCGAGCCTTGCCGCCGCAGCCAATGCGCCGGCCGATTCGAAGTTCCTGACGCGCCAGGCGCGGCGCATCATCAGCGCCGGCCAGACGGCCTTCGACCGCATCTACCGCGTCTTCCTCGGCGCTCGGGCGGCGCTCGGCGTGGCGCTCATCCTCACGGTGGTGGTGGCCTTCTTCTTCGGCTCGCGGCCCAGCCTGCCGGTGGTGCTGGTGAGCCTGGGTTATGCGCTGCTCGCCTTGAGCATGTGGCTGCTGCCGCGCTTCAACCGGGAGGTTCATCCGCACGAGCTCGCGCGGCTGCGCGGGCCGCAATGGATGGCGACCATCGGCGCCGACATCGTCTGCTTCACCTCGCTGCATCTGCTGTCGCCCGGCGGCTCCACCTTCAACTACGTGGCGCTGCTGGTGTTGCCGGTGCTGATGGCCGGCGTGCTCACGCCACGGCTGCAGGCACTGGCCACGGCCGCGTTCGTCGCCTTGGCGCTGCTGGGCAGCGCCTGGCTGTCGGTGCTGTCCGGCGGCGACGCGACCGCGCTGATGACGCAGGCCGGCCTCGCGGGCAGTGGCCTCTTCGTCATCACCGTGCTGGCCGGTGAACTCGCCGGCCGTCTCGCGCGCGAAGAGCTGACGGCCAAGGGCAGCCTGGAGCTGGCGCGCCAGCAGGCGCAACTCAACCGGCTCGTCATCGAGGAGATGCAGGACGGCGTGCTGGTGGTGGACCGGCGCGGGCGCGTGCGTGCGGCCAACCCCGCGGCGCGGCGGCTGCTCGCGCCCACCGGCATGTGCCGGCCGGCGCCCTTTCAGCTGCGCAACGTCGAGGCCTGGAACGAGCTCGTCAAGACGGTGGAGCGCGCCTTCGTCGAAGCGGTGTGGCCCGAGGCGGGCCGCGACGTGGTGCTCGAGTTCTCGCCCGGCGAACTGCGCACGCTGCGCGTTCGCATCCGCTTCACGCGCCGCACCGATTCGCAGGCCGGTGAGGAGTTCTGCGTGCTGCTGCTCGAGGACGTGCGCAACATGCAGGCGCGCACGCGGCAGGAAAAGCTCGCCGCGATGGGCCGCGTGTCGGCCGGCATCGCGCACGAGATCCGCAACCCGCTGGCGGCCATCGCGCAGGCCAACGCGCTGCTGTCCGAGGACGCCACCACGCCCAGCCAGCGCCAGCTCACGCAGATGGTCAACGACAACGTCGAGCGGCTCAAGCGCATCGTGGACGACGTGATGGAAGTTGCGCCCGGCACGGTGGTGGACGCCGGCGTCATCGATGCATCGGAGGTGGTGCGCGAAGCCTGCAATGGCTGGGCGCAGGGCGCCAATGTCGCGATGGGGCCGGGCAGCGCCATCAGCATCGACGTCGCGCAGGACAAGCTCGGGGCGGTCTTCGACCCTGACCATCTGCGGCGCGTGCTCATCAATCTGCTGGAGAACGGCTACCGCCATTCGACCAAGGCGGCAAGCTCCGTCCAGGTGCGCCTGACCTCGCCCGACGAGTCCAGCGTGCGACTGAGCGTGGCCAGCGACGGGCCGCCCATACCGCCTGATGTCGAGCGCTATCTCTTCGAGCCCTTCTTCTCCACGAGGAGCCGCGGGACGGGGCTGGGACTGTATATTTGCCGGGAGCTGTGCGAGCGCTACGGCGCGAGCATCGACTATCGGCTGCGCACCCCCGGCGACGCGACGCGCAACGAGTTCAACGTGGTGATGCGCCGCCAGCCGCTCGTCGGCCACGATGAACAGGCCTCCGCCCACTGACGGACCACAACCGAGACAAGACGCACGATGTCCTCGCCTTCCCATTTCAGCCTGCTGGTCGTCGACGACGAGCCGGACCTGCGCACGCTGTACGAACTGACGCTGCTGCGCGAGGGCTACGACATCGAGACGGCGGGCTCCGTCGAGGAAGCGCTGCTGCACCTGAAGGACCGCACCTACAGCGCCGTCATCACCGACATGCGCTTGCCCGACGGCACGGGACTGGACCTGCTGCGCAAGCTGGAAGAAGGCGGACGGCGCGAGAAGGCCATCGTCATCACCGCCTACGGATCGGCCGAGAACGCGGTGGAGGCGCTGAAGGCGGGTGCCTACGATTACCTCACCAAGCCGGTGGACCTGAAGCAGTTCCGCGCGGTGGTCGCCTCGGCGCTCGGGCGCGCACCCTTGACGGTGCCGACGATGGTGCCTTCGAGCCTGCCCTCGGAGAGCGAGTCGGCGGTGCTGACGACAGGAGCGCCCAGCCCGACCGGTGCGACAGGTGCAGGGGCCCCTCCCGTGGCCCCGCCGCGGCCTCGGCCGACCCCAACGCCCGCGGCGCCGGTGAGTGCCGCGCTCGCGCGCATGGCCGGCACCTCCGCGGCGATGCAGGAAGTGCGCTCCCTGGTCGAGAAGGTCGCGCGAAGCATGGCGCCCGTGCTCGTCCACGGCGAGTCGGGCACTGGCAAGGAGTTGGTCGCGCGCGCCATCCATGAGGTGAGCCCGCGCAGCAACATGCCGTTCATCGCGGTGAACTGCAGCGCGATCCCCGAGCAGCTGCTCGAGGCTGAATTCTTCGGCTACCGCAAGGGCGCCTTCACCGGTGCGGCCGAGGACCGGGAAGGCTTCTTCCAGGCGGCCAACGGCGGCACGCTCTTCCTCGATGAGATCGGTGACCTGCCCTTGTCGATGCAGTCGAAGCTGCTGCGTTCGATCCAGGAGCGTTCGGTGCGGCCGGTGGGCGCGGTGAGCGAGCAGCCGGTCAACGTGCGGCTCTTGAGCGCCACGCACAAGGACCTCGGCGCCGAGGTGCTGGTCGGCCGCTTCCGCCAAGACTTGTACTACCGGCTCAACGTGATCCAGATCCGCGTGCCGCCCTTGCGCGAGCGGCTGGAAGACCTCGCCGTCATCAGCGACCAGGTGCTCGAGCGCATCGCCCGCGATGCCAACGTGTCGCCCGCGCCGCACCTGACGCGCGATGCGCTGGTGCACCTTGCGCGCTACCCGTTCCCGGGCAACGTGCGCGAGCTGGAGAACCTGCTGCACCGCGCAGTGGCCTTGTCGGGCGACGAAGCGATCGACGTGTTCGACCTCGGCCTGCCCGAGACGGTGTTCACTGACAGCGCGGCGCAGGAACTCGATCTCATCACCGAGAACACCCGCATCGACCCCGCGGTGCTGGCGCCCGAGCCGCCGCCCGCACCGCCTGCCGCGGCACCGCTGCCCGACGACCTGGCCGCCTACCTCGATGAAGTCGAGCGCGACATCCTCTTGCGCGCGCTCGAGCGCCATCGTTTCAACCGCACGGCGGCCGGCGCGAGCCTCGGGCTGTCGCTGCGCCAGATGCGCTACCGCATGGCGCGCCTGGGCGTGAGCGTGGGCGGGGACAGCTTCGATGGCGATCGAGGCGGCTGAATGGGACGGCGGCTGGTGGCGCGACGCCATCCGCCGCGAATCGCCCAACCACGGGCCGCGTCCTGAAGGCACCGACGTTTCCCTCGCGCTGATTCACTCGATCAGCCTGCCGCCGGGCATCTATGGTGGTGACGAGGTCGAGCGCCTGTTCACCAACCGGCTCGACTGGGACGCGCACCCATACTTCCAGAAGATCCGCGGGCTCACGGTGTCCTCACACTTTTTCATCCGCCGCGACGGCGCGGTGATGCAGTTCGTGTCCTGCGACGAACGCGCCTGGCATGCGGGCCGGTCCGAGTGGGACGGCCGCGAGAACTGCAACGACTTTTCCATCGGCATCGAGCTCGAAGGCCTGGAAGGCGAGACCTTCGAGGCGCCCCAATACGCTTCGCTCGAGCGACTGCTGCGGGCGGTGCGAACCCGCTACGCCTTGCGGCATGTGGTCGGACATGAGCATGTCGCGCCCGGCCGCAAGATCGATCCGGGGCCCGGTTTCTCATGGAATGAATTGCGTGAGCGACTGGCCTGGGACGACATCGGTTTTCCCCCGCGCGCCTAGCGTTGTCTGCGAGCAGGCACACCGCTCGATTTGCTAGCGCAATCGGGCCCGTTTGCCCAGCGGAAACTGTGGTCGAGGTCGGGCTTCGCACGCCCACCATCCTGGAATGCCCGAAGTGCGGTACGCTATAGGTAGTGTCTAATGCACGTAGATGCCCCAGATGTAGTGGACAACGAAGCCTTGGTCATCCACGTGCACTCCACCCGAAATCCACAGACTTATGCACAGCCGCTGGCTCGCCGCAAATGGGCGTCCGGCCGGCGTTTTGCGTTGTCTTGAACGCTGTGGACGGGTGGCAGCAGGGCAACAACCACGATCACGACTGTGTTTCCGGCTCGAGTGCCTGTTGAGGCGCTTGGGTGCATCCATAAAAGAAGGAGTCCCATGCAAACTGTCACCGCCCGTTCGTCGTCGCCCACCGCGCCGGTATCGGCTGTCGCCACGCCTGCTTCCGCAGCGTCGTCGGCCTACCAGGGTTATCAGATCATCCGCCGCAACGGCGCAGTCGTGTCTTTTGAACCCAACAAGATCGCCGTCGCATTGATGAAGGCCTTCCTCGCGGTGCATGGCACGCAGGGTGCGGCATCGGCGAGCGTGCGCGAGACGGTGGACGGCCTGACGGAGATGGTGGTGCGCGCGTTGCTGCGCTCGCGTCCGGGCGGCGGCACTTTCCACATCGAGGACGTGCAAGACCAGGTTGAGCTCGGCCTGATGCGCGGCGGCCACCATGAAGTGGCGCGTGCCTACGTGCTCTACCGCGAGCGCCGCACGCAAGAGCGCGCGAAGCAGGGCATCCCGGCGGTGGCGGCGGTCGAGCCGGGCATCTCGGTGATCGACCGCGGCCAGCGCGTGCCGCTCGACCTGCAGCGCCTGCAGACGCTGATCGAATCTGCTTGCGCCGGCCTGGGCGCCGACGTGAAGCCCGACCCGATCATGGCCGAGACCAAGCGCAACCTGTACGACGGCGTGCCAATCGACGAAGTGCACAAGGCCGCCATCCTGGCCGCCCGCACGCTGATCGAGAAGGACCCCGGCTACACCCGCGCCACTGCGCGCCTGCTGCTGCACACGATCCGCAAGGAAATCGTCGGCGAGGAGCTGCTGCACTCCGACATGCAGGTCCGCTACGCCGAGTATTTCCCGACCTTCATCAAGAAGGGCGTGGCCGCCGAGCTGCTGGACGAGAAGCTGCTGCAGTACGACCTCGCCAAGCTGGGCGCCGCGCTCAAGGCTGACCGCGACCTGCAGTTCGATTACCTCGGCCTGCAGACGCTGTACGACCGCTACTTCCTGCACATCAACGAAGTGCGCATCGAGATGCCGCAGGCCTTCTACATGCGTGTCGCCATGGGCCTGGCGCTCAACGAGATCGACCGCGAAGCCCGCGCCATCGAGTTCTACGAAGTGCTGTCGACCTTCGACTTCATGTCCAGCACGCCCACGCTGTTCAACGCCGGCACGCAGCGCTCGCAGCTGTCCAGCTGCTACCTCACGACGGTCGCCGACGACCTCGACGGCATCTACGAGGCGCTGAAGGAAAACGCGCTGCTGTCCAAGTTTGCCGGCGGCCTCGGCAACGACTGGACCAACGTGCGCGCGCTCGGCTCGCACATCAAGGGCACCAACGGCAAGAGCCAGGGCGTCGTGCCGTTCCTGAAGGTCGTCAACGACACCGCGGTGGCGGTCAACCAGGGCGGCAAGCGCAAGGGCGCGGTCTGCGCCTACCTGGAAAGCTGGCACCTCGACATCGAGGAGTTCCTCGAGCTGCGCAA
>Ga0068867_100000024_pt1 | contig 92228 bp, 98 predicted proteins | sample KBSMisM32_FD_65649 | JGI IMG/M metagenome (GOLD analysis project Ga0068867, IMG submission 65649) | Miscanthus rhizosphere microbial communities from Kellogg Biological Station, Michigan, USA - KBS Miscanthus M3-2 | ecosystem: Host-associated > Plants > Roots > Rhizosphere > Soil ...
GAGGGCGCCGCGCGCGGCGGCGACCGCCGCATCGATGTCCTTCTCCGTCCCAGCGGGAACGCGCCCCATCACCTCGCCGGTGCCGGCGTTGTGGACGTCGATGGTCTGTGCGCCGGAGGGTGCGACCCATTGGCCGCCGATGAAAAACCTGTCTCGAATAAGCATGTCCTGGATCCAAAGGAAAGACTGCCTGGGGAGGCAGCCGAAGGGAGTGCATACTGTAGCCGAAGACGAACCGATCGTCAGAATCGGAAGGGGGCCGGGATGGGATTCAGCGGTGCAGTCGTCGGCGCGGTGATCGGCGCCATGCTCTACCAGTTGCCAGGGGCTTTCGTGGGCGCGGTCGCGGGCGGCGCCGCGGGCTGGCTGATCGTGCACATCGGCGCACGCCTCGCGGGGCTCGAGAAGCGCATCAAGGCGCTCGAGCTTGCCCTGCCAGAGAGCGCCCGAACGGCACCGGCGGCGGCCGAGCCCGAGCCGGTTCCCGACGAGCAGTGGGCGGTCCAGCCGCAGCCGGAGCCGCCAGCGGTGCAGCAGCAACCCGAGCCGCCGCCGGAACCGCAGCCGGTCGCTCCGATACTCCGGACTGAACAAAGCGGTCCCAACTTCTGGGAGCGCCTCTTCACCGAGAACCTGCTCGTGAAAGCGGGCATCGTCATCCTGTTCTTCGGCATCGCCTTCCTCCTGAAGTACATGTACGAGCGCGTGCACGTGCCGATCGAGCTGCGGCTTGTGGCGGTCGCGGCCGGCGGGATCGCGCTGCTCGCCATCGGATGGCGCCTGCGCTCGTCGCGCCCAGGCTATGCGCTCGCCATGCAAGGCGGCGGCGTCGGCGTGCTGTACCTCGTCATCTTCGCCGCGTTCCGCATGTTCCACCTGCTGCCGCCGACGCTCGCCTTCGTGCTCCTCGTAGGCGTAGCGGTGTTCTCGGCTGCGCTGGCCGTTATTCAGAATTCGCTGACACTCGCTGCAATCGGCGTGTCGGGCGGCTTTCTCGCACCGGTGCTCGCTTCAACCGGCCAGGGTAGCCATGTGATGTTGTTCTCGTACTACGCGATCCTCAACGCGGGCATCGTGGCCATCGCCTGGGTCAAGGCCTGGCGCGTCCTGAATCTGCTCGGGTTCGCCTTCACCTTCGTCATCGGCTGGCTGTGGGGCGACAGGGCCTACCGCCCCGAGTTCTTCTCGAGCACCGAGCCCTTCCTGCTCGGCTTTTTTGCCATGTACGTCGCGATCCCGCTGCTTTTCGCGCGGCGCCGCGTGGTCGAGCTCAAGGACTATGTCGACGGCACCCTGGTGTTCGGAGTGCCCATTGCGGCGTTCGGGTTGCAGGTGGCGATGGTGCGGGGGATCGAGTACGGCGCGGCGTACAGCGCCTTCGGCCTTGGCGTGTTCTATCTCCTGCTCGCGCTCGCCCTTTTCAGGCGCACCGGCAGCGGCATGCGCCTGCTCGTCGAGTGCTTCATCGCGCTCAGCGTCGCGTTCGGCACCCTCGCGATTCCGCTCGCCTTCGACGGCCGCATGACCTCGGCGGCGTGGGCCCTCGAGGGCGCGGCGGTAGCCTGGGTGGCGGTGCGGCAGGGACGCCTGCTCGCGCGCGCCTTCGGCTATCTGCTGCAGTTCGCTGCAGGCGTCGCGTTCCTCCTGGACGCCGGCAGGGGCTACGGCAGCATCCCCGTCCTGAACAGCGCCTATGCGGGCACGGTGTTCATCGCAGTAGCGGCGTTCTTTTGCGCCGCCTACACCGAGCGCAATCGCGCCCGTCTGCTCGCGGAGGAGTACACGCTCTCGCGTGTCCTGCTGGCCTGGGGCGCCCTGTGGTGGTTCGGTGGCGGCACGCTCGAGATCGCGCGCTACGTGACATGGCCGTACCGGACGCAGTCGGTCCTCCTGTTCTTCACCGCGTCCGCGCTCGGCTTCAGCCTGCTATCGGCGGCGTTGCGCTGGCCCACCGCGCGCTGGCTGTGGCTCGCGCTCTATCCGGCGATCGTGATGCAGCTCGGCCTAGAGGTGATGCGTGGCACCCATCCCTTCGCGTACCTGGGTGCGCCGGCCTGGGCGGCGGCGTTGGTCGCCCACTTCTGGCTGCTCTCGCGGCACGCCGCCGACCACCGCGGGCTCGTCGCCGGGCTGCATACCGCCGGCGTGTGGATCATCGCCATCCTCGGGGCGCGCGAGGTCGGTTGGCTCATCGACTACGCAGTCGAAGGCAAGCGTGTGTGGCCGTCCATTGCATGGGCGCTCGTCCCGGCAGCGGTGCTGGCGGCGCTCAGCGCGCGGCGCGTCCAGGCGCGCTGGCCGGTACGCGACTACGCCACCGACTATGTGGTGAATGGAGGAGCGCCGGTCGCGGTTTTCCTGGCTTTGTGGACCCTCTATGCCAATTTCACGAGCAGCGGCGATCCGTATCCGCTCGCGTTCGTACCGGTCTTGAACCCGCTCGATCTCGCGATCGGCGCGGTGTTCGTCCTGGTCGCGGTGTGGCTGCGCGCCGCGGGCGAGCACGGTCTCGCGCCGTGGCTGCGCACGGCGCGCTCCGGGCTGATCGCCGCCGCCGGCGCCGGCGCATTCGTCTGGGTAAACGGAACCCTGCTGCGGTCGCTGCACCACTGGGCGGGGCTGCCCTTCGCGCTCGAGCCGATGCTTTCGTCGCGCCTGGTGCAGGCCTCGTTCTCCATCCTGTGGACCCTGCTTGCGGTGGCTTCGATGGTGCTTGCCACCCGGCGCGCGCTTCGGCCGCTCTGGGTGATCGGCGCGGGCCTCATGGGCGTCGTCGTGGCGAAGCTTTTCCTCATCGACCTGTCCGGCATCGGCACGGTCGAGCGGATCGTCTCGTTCATCGGCGTGGGCCTGCTGATGCTTCTGGTCGGCTATCTTTCGCCGGTACCGCCCCGGGAGGTGGCGAGCGCATCATGAAAGCATCGTTGCTGCTCCTCGTCTTTGCAACGGCAGCGGCCCAGGAGAAGCCCTCCGAGCATCCTTATTCGGCGCCGATCGCTCTCGACCCCGGGGCTTCCCACTACCGCTTTAGCGTGCCCGCGGCGGCATACCGCGGCGCCGGCCGGCGCGACCTCGGCGATCTGCGAGTGTTCAATGGTTCAGCCGAGCCGGTGCCGTACGCCTTCGCTCCACGCGACCCGCAGCCTCTGGCCCCCGCGCTGCAGGCAGTGAATCTCTTCCCGCTGTACGGCGATCGGGAGAAGGGGATCGGCGCGACCAACGTGCGCGTCGAGCGCACGCAGCAAGGCACGGTCGTGAATGTCTCGGTCGCCGACGCCGTCCCCGCGTCGCGGCGCAGGCTCCTCGGCTATTTGCTCGACGCGAGCGAGCTCAAGGCGCCTCAAGAGGCCCTGCTCCTCGCATGGCAGGCGCGCGAAGGCTTTTCGGGCTACGCGCGTGTGGAAGGAAGCGAGGACCTGAAGTCGTGGAGTTCGCTCGCCGCGACTGCGCCGATTCTCTTCCTGGAGCACGGAGGCGCACGCCTGGAGCGCAACCGCGTCGAGCTGTCCGGCGCCCGCGCGAAGTACCTGCGCGTATCGTTCGACGGCGTCGCCCCCGATTTCCAGCTCAAGGAAGTGCGGGTCGAGCTGCGCGCGCAGAAGCCGGAACCGGCACGCGAATGGGTTTCATTGCCCGCCGCAGCGGGCAAGGTTCCAGGGGAGCTCGTCGTCGATACGCAGGGTCATTTCCCGGTGGACCGGGTGAAGCTCGCGCTGCCTCAGCCCAACACCGTCGCGCAGATCCAGCTTTCCACACGTGAACGCGCCGAGGAGCCATGGCGCTTCGCCGGCTCGGCCACCGCGTATCGCCTTACGCGCAATGGCGCGGAGCTCACCAATCCGGACGTGCGGGTCGCAGTCAACCCGGACCGTTATTGGCGCATCCTCGTCGATCAGAAAGGAGGCGGCTTCGGCGCAGGCGAGGTCACGCTCGAGCTGGGCTGGCTGCCTCACGAAGTGCTGTTCGCCGCGCGCGGCGCCGGCCCCTTTACGCTGGCCTACGGGAACAAGCTCGCCAAGCCAGGGGCCGCGCCGTTGCAGGCGGTGCTGCCTCAGGACGAAAAGCTCGAGAAGCTCGCGGCGGGCACGGCGCGTGTGGGCGAGATCACGGGGTCGGCGCCGGCCTCGCCGTCTCTGTTCACGGACCCGGCGCGTTTCGTCCGCGGCCTTGCCGAAAACCGCGAAGCCAAGAAATGGACGCTGTGGGTGGTGTTGCTGGCCGGAGTATTGCTTCTCGGATGGATGGCGCAGCGGCTGCTGCGCGACGTGGCCAAGACGCCCTCGAGCCCGAAAAACTCTTAGCTTTTCGTCCGGCTATACTCGGCCCAGTCAACGCACGATGGGGGACGGAATGTCGCGCCAGGCGCGAGCGGCGATCTGCCGCGAGCTCAACAAGCCGGTCGTGGTCGAGGAAATCAGCGTCGAGCCGCCCAAGGCCGGCGAGGTCACGGTGAAGCTCGCCGCCTGCGGCGTGTGCCACTCCGATCTCTCGGCGACCAACGGCACGCTGGCGATGCCGCAGCCGCTCGTCCTCGGCCACGAGGCGGCTGGCGAGGTCGTAGAAGTTGGAAGAGATGTCTCTTCCCTTGCCGTGGGAGATCATGTCGTCTCCTCGTTCATCTACATGTGCGGCGAGTGCCGCTTCTGCGTCGCCGGCCGGCCGGTGCTGTGCATCGAGCAGGGAAAGGCGGTCACCACGCTGCCCGACGGCACGGTGCGCACGCGCGACGCGCGCGGCCAGCCGCTCAACGTCTTTTCGGGCTGCGGCGTGATGGCCGAGTACGCCACCCTGCACAAAGATAACGTGGTCAAGATCGACCCGAAGATTCCGCTCGATCGCGCGGCGCTCGTAGGCTGCGCGGTGACTACCGGGGTGGGCGCCGTATTCAACACCGCGCGCGTCGCCCCCGGCTCCAGCGTGGCGGTGTTCGGCTGCGGCGGCGTCGGGCTCAACGTGATCCAGGGCGCGCGCATCGCGGGCGCCGAGCGGATCATCGCCATCGATACGCTCGAGGCGAAGCTCGACATGGCAAGGCAGTTCGGCGCGACGGACGTACTTCTATCCAAGGAAGATCCCGTCAAGCCTTTGAAGAAGCTGACCGGCGGTGGACCGGACTACGCCTTCGAGTGCGTCGGCAACGGCGAGCTGGCGGCGGCGGCCTACCGCGCGATCCGGCGCGGCGGCATGGCGGTGGTGGTCGGGGTGGCGAAGCCCGGCGACTCGACCGCGGTGCGCACCATGACGCTGCCGTTCGAGGAGAAGACCCTCACCGGCAGCTACTTCGGCTCGTGCGTGCCGCGCATCGATTTCCCGCGCATGCTCGCCCTCTACATGGGCGGCAGGCTGAAGCTCGACGAGCTCATCACGCGGCGCTATTCGATCGGCGAGGCGCCGCAGGCGTTCGCCGATCTGGAGTCAGGCCGCAATGCGCGCGGCGTCATAGTTTTCTGATGAAACCTCCCCAGTGACGGGGCGCATCCTCGTCGTCGACGACCAGCGCGCCGCGAGCGAGCTGCTGGCGGGCGTGCTGCAGGCGCGCGGCTACCAGGTCTCGACCGCGCCGAGCGGCGAGGCCGCGCTCGCGGCGGTGCAGCTCGGCGCTCCGGATCTGGTGGTGGCCGACATCCGCATGCCCGGCATCGACGGCTACGAGCTCTGCCGGCGCCTGCGCGAGCAGCCGGCGACCACGCTGCTGCCGGTGATCCTCGTCACTTCTACCGAGGCGCAGGACGAGCGCGTCCGAGGCCTCGAGGCCGGCGCCGACGACTTCCTTTCCAAGCCGGTCAACTGGGAAGAGCTCTTCGCCCGCGTGCGCTCGCTCCTTCGGACCAAGCGGCTGCAGGACGAGATCCGCGCGCTGAACGCGGCGCTCGAGGAGCGCGTGCGCCGCCAGGTGGCCGAGCTCGAGCAGCTCGGGCGCCTGAAGCGCTTTTTCTCGCGCCAGGTGGTCGAGGCGATCGTCGCCGGCGGCGAGGAGATCCTGGCCCCGCACCGGCGCGAGATCACCGCGGTGTTCCTCGACTTGCGCGGCTTCACCGCGTTTACCGATCGCGCAGACCCGGAGGAGGTGCTCGAGCTGCTGCGCGCCTACCACGCGACGCTCGGGCGCACCGTCGACGACTACGGCGGGACACTCGAGCATTTCGCCGGCGACGGCGTGATGATCTTCTTCAGCGACCCGCTGCCGGTCGATCGGCCCGCCGAGCGCGCGGTAAGCATGGCGATCGCGCTGCAGGAGGCGTTCACCCCGATCGCCGAGGCCTGGGAGAAGCTCGGCCACGACGTGGGGCTGGGCATCGGCATCGCGCAGGGCGAGGCGACGCTGGGCGTGATCGGCTTCGAGCAGCGCTGGGAATATGCGGCGATCGGGAACGTGCCCAACCTCGCCGCGCGCCTGTGCGGCGAGGCCCGCGCGGGGGAAATCCTGCTCGACGCGCAGGTCGAGCACGAAATCGCCGCGCTCTTCTACACCGAGCCGGTGGGGCCGCTCCAGCTCCGCGGCTTCTTCCAGCCGGTGCCGGCGTTCAGGCTCAGAGCGCGGAAGTGACGCCGAGGTCGCGGGCGATGGACCGGGCTTCGCTCTCGTCCCATTCCAGGCCGAGCGTCTCCTCGTCCCACTCGTCCGCCTCGATGTCGATTTCGAGCGCGTCGTCGAAGTCTTCGGTGTCCATGCCTGCATATGTAAGGCCGGAGCGTTACACCGCCTTCGCGGGGCTGCACGCCGGGAGGACTAGACACTTCTTTACCGTCGGCTGAGGCAAGCTGCCGGACCGGGGAACTTGTAGTGAAATGGGGGCCTCCGAAGAATCGCCATGGATAGCGCCGTGAAAGCCACGCGTAGGCGGAACATGCTGCTGATTGCGCTCGCCCTCGTCGTGGCGGCCGCGGGCGTCGGCGCCTGGGTCTATTACGACAAGACCCGGGGCGGCGAAGCCGCCGCGCAGCCTCAGACAAAACCCGGGAAGGGCCGCGGCGGCAAGGGCGGGAAGGGCGGCGACGGCGGGCCGATCCCGGTCGCCGCCGGCACCGCCCAGTCCGGCGACATCCCGATCTATCTCAGCGGGCTGGGCACGGTGGTGCCGATGCGCACGGTCGTCGTGCGCAGCCGCGTGGACGGCGAGCTCGTCCGCGTCAACTTCACCGAAGGGCAGTACGTGAAAGAGGGCGAGCTGCTGGCGCAGGTCGACCCGCGCGCGTTCCAGGTTCAGCTCGACCAGGCGGAGGGCCAGCTCATCAAGGACAAGGCGCTGCTCGCGAACGCGCGCATCGACCTCGAGCGCTACCGCACGCTCTTCAAGCAGGACTCGATCGCCAGCCAGCAGGTCGACACCCAGGCCGCGCTGGTGCAACAGTACGAAGGCACGGTGCGCACCGACCAGGCGATGGTCGACAACGCGCGCCTGCAGCTTTCCTATGCCCGCATCACCGCGCCGATCAGCGGGCGGCTGGGGCTGCGCCAGGTCGATCCGGGCAATATCGTGCACGCGGCCGACGCGAACGGGGTGGTCGTGATCACCGAGGTCCAGCCCATCACCGTGGTTTTCACGCTGCCGCAGGACAATCTGCCGGCGGTCATGCAGCGCATGAAGAGCAACGCCAAGCTCGCGGTCGAAGCCTGGGACCGCGGGTTCAAGGTCAAGCTCGGCTCCGGGGAGCTCGTCACCGTCGACAACCTGATCGACGTCACCACCGGAACGGTCAAGCTCAAGGCCAAGTTCGTCAACGGCGACCTGGCGCTCTTCCCGAACCAGTTCGTGAATGCCCGCATGCTCCTCGACACGCGCAAGGGCGTGATCATCATTCCGAGCGCGGCGCTTCAGCGCGGCAGCCAGGGCAGCTTCGTCTACGTGGTGAAGGATGACAGCACGGTGAGCGTGCGGCCGGTGAAGCTGGGACCGAGCGACGGCGAGCGCGTAGCGGTGGAGTCGGGCGTTTCCGTGGGCGAGCGCGTGGTCGTCGACGGCATGGACCGCCTGCGGGAAGGCGCCAAGGTCCAGGTCGGCGCCCGGCGGTGAATCCGTCGCGCCTTTTCATCCTGCGCCCGGTCGCGACCTCGCTCGCGATGGTGGCGATCGTGCTCGCCGGGCTGCTCGCCTTCCGCCAGCTGCCGCTATCGGCGCTGCCGGAGGTCGACTACCCGACGATCCTCGTGGTGACCTTCTACCCGGGCGCGAGCCCGGAAGTGATGACCTCGTCGGTCACCGCGCCGCTCGAGCGCCAGTTCGGACAGATGCCCGGGCTGCGCCAGATGTCGTCCACCAGCTCGGGGGGCGCGTCGGTGATCACGCTGCAGTTCAACCTCGACATCGGGCTCGACGTCGCGGAGCAGGAGGTGCAGGCGGCGATCAACGCGGGCTCGAACCTGCTGCCGAGCGACCTGCCCGCGCCCCCGGTGTACAGCAAGGTGAACCCCGCCGACGCGCCGATCCTCACGCTCGGCGTCACCTCGAAGACGCTGCCGCTGCCTCAGGTCCAGACGCTGGCGGATACGCGCCTCGCGCAGAGGATCTCGCAGATCACCGGCGTCGGCCTGGTCACGCTCTCCGGCGGCCAGCGCCCGGCGGTGCGCGTGCGCGCGAATCCCAAGGCGCTCGCCTCGGCCAACCTCAACCTCGAGGATGTGCGCACGGCGATCGTCGGGGCGAACGTCAACCAGGCGAAAGGCAGCTTCGACGGGCCCGAGCGCGCCTACACCATCGACGCCAACGACCAGCTGCGCTCGCCGGCGGAGTACTCCAAGATCGTCGTGGCGTACCGCAATGGCGCCCCGGTGCTGCTGTCCGACGTCGCCGATGTAGTCGAGGACGCCGAGAACGTGAAGCTCGCGGCGTGGATGAACGACGCGCCCGCGATCATCCTCAACATCCAGCGCCAGCCAGGCGCCAACGTGATCGAAGTGGTCGACCGCATCAAGGCGCTCGCGCCGCAGCTGCGCGCCACGCTGCCCCCGGGCGTGGACCTCGCGGTGCTCACCGACCGCACCGTCACCATCCGCGCCTCGGTGCACGACGTCGAGGTAGAGCTGCTCTTTGCGGTCGCGCTGGTGGTGGCGGTGATCTTTCTCTTCCTGCGCAGCGCGGCCGGGACGCTGATCCCGAGCGTCGCGGTGCCGCTCTCCCTCATCGGCACCTTCGGCGTCATGTACCTCGCGGGGTTCTCGATCAACAACCTGACGCTGATGGCGCTCACCATCGCCACCGGCTTCGTGGTCGACGACGCCATCGTGATGATCGAGAACATCGCGCGCCACATCGAGCACGGCGATCCGCCGATGGAGGCCGCTCTCAAGGGCGCGGGCGAGATCGGCTTCACCATCATCTCGCTCACCATCTCGCTGATCGCGGTGCTGATCCCGCTGCTCTTCATGGGCGAGGTGGTCGGGCGCCTGTTCCGCGAGTTCTCGATCACGCTGGCGGTGGCGATCCTGATCTCCGCGTTCGTCTCGCTGACGCTCACGCCGATGATGGCGGCGCGGCTTCTCAAGCGCGAAAAGGAGAAACGAGAGGGCTGGTTCGACCGCGTGATCGCACAGTATGGCCGCGCGCTCGAATGGGTGCTCGACCGGCAGACCGCGACGCTGTGGGTCGCGCTTGCCACGCTCGCACTCACGGCGCTGCTCTACGTCGTGGTGCCGAAGGGCTTCTTCCCGCTGCAGGACACGGGCGTGCTGCAGGGGATCTCGGAGGCGCCGCAAACGGTGTCGTTCGGCTCGATGGCGCGGCGCCAGCAGGCGCTCGCGAAAGCGCTGCTCGCCGACCCGGAGGTGGAGAGCCTGTCCTCGTTCATCGGCGTCGACGGCGCCAACCCGACGCTCAACACCGGACGCATGCTGATCAACCTCAAGCCGCACTCGCAGCGCGGTGACCTCGCCGAGGCGATGGCGCGGCTGCAGGCGCGCGCCGCTGAGGTCGAAGGCATCAAGCTCTACCTGCAGCCGGTGCAGGACCTCACCATCGAGGATCGGGTGAGCCGCACCCAGTACCAGTTCACCCTCGAGGCGCCGAGCGGCGCCGAGCTCGCGCAATGGACGCACCGGCTGGTGGAGCGGCTCTCGGAGCTGCCCCAGCTCGCCGACGTGGCGAGCGACCTGCAGGACGAGGGGCTGCAGGCGTTCGTCGAGATCGACCGCGACTCGGCGGCGCGCCTGGGCGTCACCCCCGCGGCGATCGACAACGTCCTCTACAACGCCTACGGCCAGCGCCTGGTGTCGACCATCTTCACCCAGTCGAACCAGTACCGCGTGGTGCTCGAGGTGAAGCCCGAGTTCGGCCATGGCCCGGCCGCGCTCCAGGACATCTACGTGCCCTCCACCAACTCCACACAGGTGCCGCTCGCCGCCGTCGCCAAGGTGATCGAGCAGCCGGCTTCGCTCTCGATCAACCACATCGGCCAGTTCCCCGCCGCCACCGTCTCCTTCAACCTCGCGCCCGGCGCGTCGCTCGGCCAGGCGGTGCGCGTCATCGAGGACGCGCAGCGCGAGATCGGCGTGCCGCCCAGCGTGCGCACCGGGTTCCAGGGCGCGGCGCTCGCGTTCCGCGCCTCGCTCTCGAACACGCTGTGGCTGATCCTCGCCGCGATCGTCACCATGTACATCGTCCTGGGCGTGCTCTACGAGAGCTACATCCACCCGGTGACCATCCTCTCGACCCTGCCCTCGGCCGGCGTCGGCGCGCTGCTCGCCCTGCTGATCTCGCGCCACGACCTGGGCGTGGTCGGCATCATCGGCATCGTGCTCCTGATCGGCATCGTGAAGAAGAACGCGATCATGATGATCGACTTCGCGCTCGACGCCGAAAGGAAGCAGGGCCGCAGCCCGCGCGAGGCGATCACCCAGGCCTGCCTGCTGCGCTTCCGGCCCATCCTGATGACCACGTTCTCGGCGCTGCTCGCCGCGCTGCCGCTGATGCTCGGCAGCGGCGTGGGCTCGGAGCTGCGCAACCCGCTCGGCATCACCATGGTCGGCGGCCTGATCGTGAGCCAGATGCTGACGCTCTTCACTACGCCGGTGATCTACCTGTGGTTCGACCGGCTTTCGAGCCGCCGCGCGTGAACCTCTCCCAGCCCTTCGTCGAGCGTCCCGTGGCCACCACGCTGCTCACGATCGGGCTCGCGCTCTCGGGGATCGTCGCGTTCAACCTGCTGCCGGTCTCGCCGCTGCCGCAGGTCGACTTCCCGACCATCTCGGTGAGCGCCAACCTCCCGGGCGCGAGCCCGGAGGTGATGGCGGCGACCGTCGCCACGCCGCTCGAGCGCGCGCTCGGACGCATCGCGGGCGTGACCGAGATCACCTCGTCGTCCTCGCTCGGCTCCACCCGCGTGACGCTGCAGTTCGAGCTCTCGCGCGACATCGACGGCGCGGCGCGCGACGTGCAGGCGGCGATCAACGCCGCCCGCGGCACGCTGCCGACCAGCCTGCCCGACAACCCGACCTACCGCAAAGTGAACCCGGCCGACGCGCCGATCATGATCCTGGGGCTGACCTCGGACACCTACACCCAGGGCCAGATGTACGACGCCGCCTCGACGATCATCGCGCAGAAGCTCTCGCAGGTGAGCGGCATCGGCCAGGTGACGGTCGGCGGCGGCGCGCTGCCCGCCGTGCGCGTGGAGCTCGATCCGGAGGCGGTGAGCAAGTACGGCATCGCGTTCTCCGACGTGCGCGCGGCGATCAACGCCACCAACGTGAACCGCCCCAAGGGCGCGCTCGACTCGAGCGACCTCCACTGGCAGATCTATTCGAACGACCAGGCCAAGCGCGCGGCCGACTACGCCCCCATCATCGTGAGCTACCGCAACGGCGCCGCGGTGCGCCTCTCGGACATCGCCGAGGTGGTCGACTCGGTGCAGGACCTGCGCACGGCGGGCTCGGCCAACGGCCGGCCGGCGGTGTTCGTCATCCTCAACCGCCAGCCCGGCGCCAACATCATCGACACCACCGACCGGGTGCGCGAGCTGCTGCCGCTCCTGCGCGCCTCGATCCCCGGGGCGATCAACCTCGAGGTGATGATGGAGCGCACCACGACCATCCGGGCGTCGCTGCGCGAAGTGGGGCTCGCGCTCGCGATCGCCATCGGCCTGGTCATCTTGGTGGTGCTCGTCTTCCTGCGCAGCCTGCGCGCGACGCTGATCCCGGCGGTGGCCGTGCCGGTGTCGCTGATCGCCAGCTTCGGCGTCATGTATCTCGCCGGGTTCAGCATCAACAACCTCTCGCTGATGGCGCTCACCATCGCCACCGGCTTCGTGGTCGACGACGCGGTGGTGGTGCTGGAGAACGTGTCGCGCCACATCGAGGAAGGCATGGCGCCGATGCAGGCGGCGCTGCGCGGAGCGCGCGAGGTCGGCTTCACCGTGCTGTCGATGAGCCTCTCCCTGATCGCGGTGTTCATTCCCATCCTGCTGATGGGCGGCATCGTCGGGCGCCTGTTCCGCGAGTTCTCGGTCACCCTGGCGGTGGCGATCCTGGTATCGCTGGTGATCTCCCTCACCACCACGCCGATGATGTGCGCCAGGCTACTCAAGCCTCGTTCCCATCCCCAGTCAACAGCGACAGACCGGTGGAGCGGGTGGTTCGACGTGATGCTTTCCGGCTATCGCTCGAGCCTGGGCTGGTCGCTGCGCAACCCGCTGCTCGTGCTCCTCATCCTGCTCGCGACCATCGGGCTGAACGTCTACCTCTACGCGAAGGTGCAGAAAGGCTTCTTCCCGCAGCAGGACACCGGCCGCCTGGTGGGCTTCATCCGCGCCGACCAGGGCATCTCGTTCCAGGCGATGCGCGCCAAGCTCGCCGCATTCGTCGACAGCGTGAAGAGCGATCCCGCGGTCGACAACGTGGTCGCGTTCACCGGCGGCGGCCAGAGGAACCGCGGCTCGATGTTCATCGCGCTGAAGCCTCTCGCCGAGCGCGGGGTGACTGCGGACCGGGTGATCGCCCGGCTGCGCATCAAGCTCGCGCAGGAGCCCGGCGCGCAGCTCTTCCTCAACCCGGTGCAGGACATCCGCGTCGGCGGGCGGCTCTCCGACGCCACCTACCAGTTCACGCTGCAGGCCGACGACCTCGCGGACCTGCGCCGCTGGACGCCGCGCCTCGAGGCTGAGGTGCGGCGCCTGCCCGAGCTCGCCGACGTGAACACCGACCAGGAGGCCCGCGGCCTGCAGACCACGCTGGTGCTCGATCGCGAGAGCGCGGCGCGCCTGGGCATCAACGCGAGCCAGATCGATTCCGCGCTCAACCTCGCCTTCGGCCAGTCGCTGGTTTCGACCATCTACTCGGAGCTCAACCAGTACCGCGTGGTGCTCGAGGCCGCGCCGCGCTACTGGCAGAGCCCGGACGGCCTGAACGCGATCTGGCTCGTCTCGCCCGCCAAGGGGCTGGTTCCGCTTTCTTCGGTTGCGCACTGGGAGACCACGACCACCGCGCTCTCGGTGAACCACCAGGGCCAGTTCGTCGCCACCACGCTGTCCTTCAACCTGCCGCCCAACGTGTCGCTGTCGCAAGCCACCGAGGCCGTGCAGCAGGCGATGGTCCGGATCGGCATGCCCACCACCATCCACGGCAGCTTCCAGGGCACGGCGCGCGCGTTCCAGCAGTCGCTCGAGAGCCAGCCGTGGCTGATCCTCGCCGCGCTGATCGCGGTCTACATCGTCCTCGGCATCCTGTACGAGAGCGTGGTGCACCCGGTCACGATCCTCTCCACGCTGCCCTCGGCCGGCGTCGGCGCGCTGCTCGCGCTGATGGCCTTCGGCAAGGACTTCAGCATCATCGCCCTGATCGGCGTGATCCTGCTCATCGGCATCGTGAAGAAGAACGCGATCATGATGATCGACTTCGCGCTCGACATCGAGCGCCGCCAGGGCAAGCCCCCGGAAGAGGCGATCTTCGAGGCCTGCCTGCTGCGCTTCCGGCCGATCATGATGACCACCTCGGCGGCGCTCCTCGGCGCAGTGCCGCTCGCCATCGGCTTCGGCTACGGCGCGGAGCTGCGCCAGCCGCTCGGCATCTCGATCATCGGCGGGCTGGTCCTGTCCCAGCTCCTCACGCTCTACACCACGCCCGTGGTCTACCTCTATCTCGACCGCCTGCGCCTGAGAATTCTCAGGAGGCGCGCGGCGCGGAGCCCGGCATGAAGGCCTGGCCGGCGGTTCTTCTCGCCGTCGTCGCGGGCTGCACGGTCGGCCCCGACTATCGCCGGCCGGACACGCCCGCCGTGGAAGCATTCAGGGAAACGCCGCCGGGATGGAAGGAAGCCCAGCCGCGCGACGACCTCGAGCGCGGCAAGTGGTGGGAGGTCTTCGGCGACGAGCAGTTGAACGGCCTGATCGAGAAGATCGACGTCTCCAACCAGACGCTCGCGGCTTCGGAGGCGCAGTTCCGCCAGGCGCTCGCCGCCCTCGGCATCTCGCGCGCAGCGCTTTATCCGACGCTGGACGCGAACGGCACCGTGGTGCGCAGCCATTCTCCCGGCAGCACGCTCGGCGGCACGACCGCCGGCCGCACGCTTACGAGCTACGGCGCCAGGCTCACGGCGCAGTGGGAGGTCGACCTTTGGGGCCGGGTGCGCCGCAGCGTCGAGGCCGCCGAGGCCGCGGCGCGAGCGAGCGCCGGCGACGTCGCCGCGGCGCGCCTTTCGCTCCAGGCACAGCTCGCGACGAGCTACTTCCAGTTGCGCGCGCTCGATGCGCAGGCGCGGCTTCTCGACGACGCGGTAGCGGCGCTCAGGAAGTCGCTCGAGCTCACCGACAACCGCTACAAGGCGGGCGTCGCGGCCAGGGCCGACGTGGTGCAGGCCGATGCGCAGCTCAAGAGCACTCTGGTGCAGACGATCGATCTCGGCGTGCAGCGCGCGCAGCTCGAGCACGCGATCGCCGTGCTCACCGGCGTGCCGCCTTCGGCGCTCGCGATCGCCGGCTCGGCGTCGTTCGAGACCGTCGTCCCGGCCGTCCCGCCCGGCATGCCTTCGGCGCTTCTCGAGCGCCGTCCCGACGTCGCTGCCGCCGAGCGGCGCGTGCACGCATCGAACGCTCAGATCGGCGTGGCGAAGGCGGCGTACTTCCCGCAGATCACGCTCACGGCCCTCTTCGGATTCACCAGCCCCGACGTCTCGGTTCTCTTCACCGGGCCGAGCCGGCAATGGTCGATCGGCCCGTCGATCGCGCAGTCGATCTTCGACGCCGGCCTGCGCCGCTCGCAGACCGAGCAGGCGATCGCGGCGTACGACGCGACGGTGGCGAATTACCGCCAGGTCACGCTGACCGCGTTCCAGGAGGTCGAGGACAACCTCGCCGCGCTGCGCATTCTCGAGGAGGAGGCGCGCTCGGAACAGGAAGCGGTGGAAGCGGCGCGCCTCGCGCTTTCGCTCGTGCTTAACCAATACAAGGCCGGCACGGTGAGCTTCCTCAACGTGGTCACCGCGCAGACCGCGCTCCTCAACGAGGAGCGCAACGCCGTGGGCATCCAGTCGCGGCGCCTCGCCGCGGTGGTGGCGCTGATCCGGGCGCTCGGCGGCGGCTGGCACGAAAGTTAGCCGAAAGCTTCGGGTCAGCGTCGCGCAATCGCGCTGGCCGATCATGCTGCACCATGAAAATAATCCTGTTCGTGCTTCTGATGGTTGGCATGGTGAGCGCGCAGGCACAGCACCGCGAATTTGCCCGCGAGCGCTTCCATACCCAGCATTGGGTCTACGACGATCGCTTTCACCATAACCACTACTATCCCGCGCTTGGCTACTCCGTCGCGGTGCTGCCGCCGGGAAACGTGGGGGTCAATTTTCGCGGCGGCCGCTTCTGGTTCCACTCGGGCGTGTGGTACCAGCAGGCGGGTCCGAGCTACGTGGTGGTGAGGCCGCCGGTCGGCATCGTGGTTCCGGTCCTGCCGCCCGCCTACACGACGGTGTGGGTTGGAGGCTTCCCCTACTACTACGCCAACGACGTGTATTACAGCGCTGCGCCTGCAGGCGGCTACGTCGTGGCGAATCCGCCGACCGAAGAAGCGGCCGGCCCGACACCCGGCCTGCAGGCGGCCGCGCCTCAAGGCGCGGCGCCTCAGGCGGCGAACTGGTACTACTGCGACTCAACGAAGACGTACTACCCGTACGTCACCGAATGCAAGGAAGGCTGGCGCCAGGTTCCGGCGACGCCGCCCCAGAAGTAAGACCAAGAACTAGGCCAGGGGCAATTCGATCTCCACGCGCAGGCCGCCGTCCTCCCGGTTGCGCGCGCTGATGCGGCCGCCGTGCGCCATGACGGCGCGACGCGCGATGGCGAGGCCCAGCCCGAATCCCTTCACGGTGTCGCCGCTGATGCGGTAGAAGGGCTCGAACACCCGCTCGAGCTCGCCCGGGGGAATGCCGGGCCCGCGATCCGACACCACGAGCACCGCGCACGCGCCGGCCATGAAAAGGTCGATCTCGACCGCGGTGCCATCGGCGGTGTACTTCACCGCGTTGCGGACCACGTTCTCGACCGCGCGATGCAGAAGCTCGCTGTGGCCGCGCACCAGCAGCTTGTCGACCGACTGGAGCGCCAGGCCCCGCCCGGCCGCCTGCGCCTCGAAGCGCGCGTCCTCGGCGACGTCGGCCACCAGGTCGGCGAGGTCGATCGTTTCGACCGCTGCCTCCGGCGCGCCGCTTTCCAGCCTGGCGAGCGTGAGCGCCTCGCCGACCAGCTCGTCCAGGCGAGTCACTTCACGCTCGATGCGCTCGAGCGTGCCCTCGAGCCTGGCGGGGTTCTGGCGCGCCAGTCCGATCGCCGCCTGCAGCCGCGCGAGCGGCGAGCGCAGCTCGTGGGACACGTCGTGCAGCAGGCGCCGCTGCGCCGCCACGAGGCCCTGAAGCTGCACCGCCATGCGGTCGAAGTCGTCGCCGAGATCGGCGATCTCGTCGCGGCGGCCTTGCATGAGCGGCCGCGCGCGGGTCTCGAGGCGTCCCTCGGCGGCGGCGCTGAAGGCCCAGCGCAAGGCGCGGATCGGCCTGGCCAGGTACCACGCGAGCAGCCCGCTGACCGCGAAGCTTGCGATGCCGACGATGATGGCGAGCTCCCAGGGCGGGGGCGGGGGCGCCGGGCGCCGCGGCCTGCGCGCCTCGCCCTCGAGCGGTGTGAACAGCAGGTAGCGCTCGCCGTCGGCCACGGCGACTTCGCGTGCGGCGCGCGGGCTGTCCTCCGAAGAGGCGAGCGCACGCGCGCGGGCGAGGGCGTTCAGGGGAACGGGACGGCCGAGCAGGTCGCGCCCCTTCGTATCGACTACAAGGAGCGAAGGCCCCTGCGTGCGGTGCGTCTCCTTCAGCCATTCGCGCAGCGCCTCGACGCCGCCGTGGCGCAGCGTCGCGGACGCGAGCTCGCCGGCGAGCATCGCTCCGGGCCCCTGCGCGAGCTCGGGCTCGGCCGCCGAGCGCGGGTGGTGCTGCAGCCAGACCGCGGTGCCGGTCGCCGCCGCGGCCGCGAGCGCCGTGAGCCAGAACGCGAAGAAAATCTTCCAGAAGAGCCGCCCCATCGCCTATTCCCGGGCGAGGTGATAGCCCTGGCCGCGCACGGTCCGGATGAGCGTCGCCGCATCGCCGAGCTTCTGCCGGATGCTGCTCAGGTGGACGTCCACGCTGCGCTCGAAGCGCGCGAGCGGCCGGCCGAGCGCCTGCTCGGAGAGGTCTTTCTTGCTCACCACGCGGCCCGCGTTGCGCATCAAGACCTCGAGCAGGTTGAACTCCATGCTGGTGAGCTCGATTGGATGGCCTTGCCATTCGACCCGCCGCTTCTCCGGCCAGAGTGCCAGGCCGCTGACCGTGAGCGGCCCGGCGCCCTCCGCCTGCGGCTGCATGCGCCGCAGGATCGCTCGCAGCCGCGCCGCGAGCTCGCGCGGGGTGCAGGGCTTGGCCACGTAGTCGTCGGCACCGAGCTCGAGTCCGATGATCCGGTCCACGTCGTCGCCGCGGGCGGTGAGCATGATGACCGGCACCCGGCTCCCCTGCCGGATGCGGCGCAGCGCCTCGACGCCGTCGATGCGCGGCATCATGACGTCGAGCACTACGATCTGGTATGCGCCGCCCGCCGCGAGACGCGCCGCGCTCTCGCCGTCGTACACCGCCGTCACGGAAAAGCCCTCGCGCTCGAGGTACTCCGCGAGCATGCCCGAGAGCTCGATGTCGTCGTCCGCCAGAAGGACCGCAGTCACGGCGCGATGATACTAAGCAGTCACTTCGCGTAGCGCCTCTTTACCCAGCTTTACGGGAGGCTTACGCAGCTTTGGGCCGCACGGGCGGAAACTCTGCGGGGGCGAGCCGGCCCGTCGATCCGGGGACCAAATCATGCGCGAGCACATCAAGGCCTTCCTGCTGGCGAGCAGCCTCGCCTTCGGCATTCCCACCTTCGTCGAGGCCGAGCCGCTCGGGCGCGCTCCGGACGGGGCGCACGAGATGCGGGCCATGCGCCGGCTGCGCAAGCTCGAGCTCACCGAGGCGCAGCGCGACCGGATCTTCGGCATCTTCCACGAGCAGGCTGACGCGACACGCCAGCAGATGAAGCTCGTGCACCGCGCACACGAGGCGCTGCGCCAGGCCGCGCTCTCGCCGGGCTTCGACCGCGCGCGGGCGCGCCGCCTCGCCGATGCCGCGGGCAACGCGCTCTCCGAGCTGGCCGTGATGCGCGCCGAAACTCTGAGCCGGGTGGCGGCGGTTCTCACCCCCGCGCAGCGCGACAAGCTGGCTCTGTTTAATCTGCATTGAAGGGCTTACGCGACTTTACGTCCGGCTGACCGCGCTTTACGCGCTCGCCGTCCAAGCTTGCCGCCGGGCAATCCAGCTCACTATCGAAAGGGATGATCATGCTCAAGAGGCTCATGATTGCAGCATCGCTCGCGCTCGGCGCGTCGGGCGCGTACGCGCAGGAGGCCGGCTGGTACGGCGGGCTCGACGTCGGCGGCAGCCACCTCTCCGGAATCAACACGGACGGGCTCGACTCGTTCGACAAGAGCGACACCGGCTTCGACGTCAACCTCGGCTACCGGCTCAACCGCAACTTCGCGGTCGAGGGCGCCTATACCGACCTCGGCAAGTTTCATTTCAGCTCGGCCGCCGTGGGCGACGGCGACGTGAAGCCGACGGCGGTGTCGCTTTCGGCGGTCGGCATCCTGCCGCTGCAGTCGAACTTCTCGCTCTACGGCAAGGCCGGCGTCGCCCACACCGAAACCAAGGCTCTCGGTGCGTCCGACACGAAGGACGGGCTCCTCGCCGGCGCCGGCGTGATGTACGACTTCAACCGCAACGTGTACGCCAAGGCGGGGTGGGACCACTTCGATGACGTCGGCAACGACGCCACGGGCAAGGGCCACGCCGATCTCTACTCCCTCGGAGTGGGTTATCGATTCTGAAACGGAGGATAGACCGGGGCTTCAGGCTCCGGTTTTTCCCAGTTTCTTTTCAACCAGGCGCACGAAGAACGCGGCGCCGTAGGGCAGCGCGGCGTCGTTGAAGTCGTATCCCGGGTTGTGGACCTCGCAGGCGCCCTCGCCGTCGCCGTTGCCGATGTTGACGTAGCAGCCCGGCACCGCGGCGAGCATGTAGGAGAAGTCCTCGGAGGCCATGATGAGCGGCGGATCGCGCCGCACCTTGTCCGGGCCGACGAGCTCGGCGCAGACTGCGGCGGCGACCTCGGCCTCCCGGGCGTCGTTCACGAGCGGCGGAAAGATGGGGCGAAAATCGGTCTTCGCGCTCGCGCCGAAGCCAGCGGCCACGCCCTGCGCGATACGCGCGAGATTGCGGCCGATCATCTCCATGATCTCGGTCGAGAACGCCCTGACCGTGCCCGACAGGCGCGCGCTCTGCGGGATGACGTTGTAGGCGTCGCCGGCGTGGATCTGGGTCACCGAGACCACCGCGGTCTCGACCGGACGCACGTTTCTCGAAACGATGCTCTGGATCGCGGTCGCGATGTGGGCCGCCGCGAGCACCGGGTCGATGCCCGATTCCGGGCGCGCGCCGTGCGCGCCGCGGCCGGCGACGTCGATGTCGAAGAAGGCGCCGCCCGCCATCATCGGGCCCGAGCGCACGGCAAAGCGCCCGAGCGCCATGCCCGGGCGGTTGTGCATGCCGAAGAGCGACTCGCAGGGGAAGCGGCGGAACAGGCCGTCGTCGACCATCGCCTTGGCGCCGCCGATGCCCTCTTCGGCCGGCTGGAAAATAAGATGCACCGTGCCGTCGAAGTGCCGCGTGCGCGCGAGGTGCTGCGCCGCGCCGAGCAGCATCGCGGTGTGGCCGTCGTGCCCGCACGCGTGCATCACGCCGTCGTGGCGCGAGCGGTGCCCGAACGTGTTCGCTTCCTGGATCGGCAGCGCGTCCATGTCCGCGCGCAAGCCGACGCTTCTTCCGGAGGCCCCGCTTTTCAGCACGCCGACCACGCCGGTCTTTCCGATGCCGCGGTGGACTTCGATGCCGAACGACTCGAGCCGTGCCGCGACGAGCTCGGACGTGCGCTTCTCCTGGAAAGCGAGCTCTGGGTGGGCGTGAATGTCCCGCCGCCACTCGCTCATCTCGTCTTGCAGTTTTTCAGGGATGAACATCTTCGGAGAACCAGTCGTCCGGCAATTCGGTGCCGATTTTCATCTGCCGCGCCTTCTCGAGCACCGCGGCGCCGGCGGCGGCGAACTGCAGGCCCGTGCCGACGTTGCTGGCGAAGCAGGTGATCTCTGCGGCTTCGCGCCGTCCCGGCGCCTTGCCCGCGAGGAGATCGCCGAGGTCGGGGTAGCTGCGCGCCGGGTCCTTCCACCAGCCGCCGTCGCTCTCTTTCCTCGCGTTGGCCGTGCCGGGAAGCACGTTGCTGATCTGCTTGGCCTGCTGCCGCGTGTGCACGAACACGCGCTGGCAGCGGTCGAGCACCTCGCCGTCAATCTCCTGCGTCTTGATGCAGCCGACGTGCATGCCGGGCCGCAGCCAGTTCGGATCGATCACGCGCACCATCGAGGAGGTCGCGGCGAGGATCACGTCGGCGCCCTCGACGCAGGCCTCGACGGTGTCGACGATCTTCACGTCTTGGTTCTGGGAGGCAAACCCTGCGCGACTTTCGGGCCGGGGGCTGAAGACGCGGACTTCCCTGAAACGCCGCACGGCGCGCGCCGCCATGAGCTGGGCGCCGGCCTGCCAGCCGGTGCCGATGAGCGCGAGCGTCGAGACGTCCTCGCGCGCCAGGTGCTTGAGCGCGAGCCCGCTTGCGGCGCCGACGCGCAGGCGCTGCATCACGCCGTCCGGGAACATCGCGAGCAGCGCGCCGGTCTCGGTGCTGAAAAGGAGCACCAGGCCGACCCAGCGGCCCTTGCCGTCACGTCCCGGGGCGAGCGGCTGCTTGACGCGGCGCGGCTTGCCCGCGACGAGCGGGTGCGTCACCACGTCGGAGTTGATGCGCAGCGCCTGGATATTGCGCGCGGGCCAGGTGCCGCCCATGTGCTTGAAGCCATAGTAGCCGCCGGGATGCGCGGTCGGCGCGATGTTGTCGACACGCGGCGAGAGCAGCGCCTGCCCGTTCGCGTAGTCGCGGTACATCGGCTCGAGCGCGGCCATGCAGTCCTCGATGCTGAGGAGCCGCGCGACCTCGTCGTTCGTCAGGACGAGCATTGGAGCTGGCGCTCGCGCGCGTGGACGAGGCCGGTGATCGCCTCGTTCACCGGCGCGGCGACGCCGATGCCGCGGCCGACGCGAGGAATCGAGCCGTTGATCACGTCGATCTCGCTCTTTCGCTTCGCCATCAGATCGAGCAGCACCGAGGGGCGCGCGCCGGGGATTTTCGAGGCGAATTCGCGCGTGTAGGCGACCGGGTCGTCGAAGCCCAGCCGCACGCCTTTCTTGAGCGCGACGCTGAACGCCTCCGTCGCGCATGCCGCGGAGACGCTCGCCATGTCCGGATCGGCCATGACCTCGCCCACCGTCTGACCGGTGACCGCGCACGGCCCGGACACGGAACAGTTGCAGATCAGCTTCTCCCACACCAGCTGGTCGATGTCGTCGAACACCTTGACGCGGAAGCCGGCGCTTGCCCAGGTCTCCTCGACTTTCTTGAGGCGCGGCGTGATCGGACCGCCGAACTCGCCCAGGCGCACGAGCTCCATGCCGTTGTGGTGCGCGTGACCCGGCGCGCGCATCGAGGCGCCGAAGCCGCCGACCACGCCGACCATGACTCTGTCCTTTCCCAGGACGGAGGCGGCCGTCTCCGGTCCGCCGAGACCGTTCTGGATGGAAAGGACCGGCGTATCGCTTTTCAACAGGGGTTGGAGGGTGTGGGCCGCAGCCGCAACGTGCATCGCCTTGGTCGCCAGGACGACGAGGTCGCAAGGTCCGGCATCGTGAGGATCGGTCGTGGCATTCAAGCGAACCGTGCGATCGCCGGAAGCGCCTTCGACCCTGAGCCCGCGCGCGCGCATCGCGTCGATGTGCTCCTGCCAGCGATCTATGGCCCACACTTCGTGGCCGGCGGAGGCGAAAAGCGCGGCGTACACGGAGCCCATGGCTCCGGTCCCGACGATCGCGATCTTCAACTTCTGTTCAAACCACTTCGAAGAGACCGGCGGCGCCCATGCCGCCGCCGATGCACATCGTCACGACCACAAGCTTCGCCTTGCGACGCTTGCCCTCGATGAGTGCATGGCCGACGAGGCGCGCGCCGCTCATCCCGTAGGGATGGCCGAGCGCGATGGCGCCGCCGTTCACGTTGAGGCGCTCGTTCGGGATGCCGATGCGGTCGCGGCAGTGAATCACCTGGACCGCGAAGGCTTCGTTCAGCTCCCACAGGTCGATGTCGCCGACGTCCTTGCCAGCCTGCTCGAGGAGCTTCGGCACCGCGAACACCGGGCCGATTCCCATCTCGCGCGGATCGCAGCCGGCGACGGCGAAGCCGCGGAAAATACCAAGAGGCGTCAAATTCCGCCTCGCGGCTTCCCTGTCACTCATCACGACGGCGGCCGAGGCGCCGTCGGAGAACTGGCTCGCGTTGCCCGCGGCGATGCAGCCGCCCTCGATCGCGGGCTTGATCTGGGACACGCCCTCGTAGGTGGTGTCGGGGCGAATCCCCTCGTCCTCGGACGCGGTCACTTCGTGGATCGAGTCCTTGCCGGTCGCCTTGTCGACCACCTTCATCTTGGTGGTGATCGGCACGATCTCGTCCTTGAACTTGCCCGCGGCGCGCGCCTTCACCGCGCGCTGCTGGCTCTGCACGCCGTACTGGTCCTGGTCCTCGCGCGTGATCTCGTAGCGGCGCGCCACGTACTCGGCGGTCTGCAGCATCGGCCAGTAGACCTCGCAGTGATGCCGGTGCAGCCACTCGTCCTGGAAGTGGTGCTTGTTCATCTCGTTCTGGACCAGCGAGATCGATTCCACCCCGCCCGCCACGTAGACCTCGCCTTCGCCCGCGATGATGCGCTGGGCGGCGAGCGCGATCGTCTGCAGCCCCGAGGAGCAGAAGCGGTTCACCGTCATTCCCGGCACCGTGACCGGGCAGCCGGCGCGGATCGCGATCTGGCGGGCGATGTTCCAGCCGGTCGCGCCCTCGGGATTGGCGCAGCCCATGATCACGTCCTCGATCTCGTCGGCGTCGACCTTCGCGCGGTTCAGCGCGGCGTGCACCACGTGGCCGCCCATCTTGGCGCCGTGGGTGTTGTTGAGCGCGCCCCGCCAGCTCTTGCAAAGCGGCGTGCGCGCCGTGGACACAATGACAGCTTCGGTCATCTCCTCTTCTCCTATTCGTTGAACCGCTTGCCGGCCTCGGCCAATCTGACGAGCAGGGGCGCGGGCTTCCACTGCGCGCCCTGGTAGCCCTTCTGGAATCCGCGCATCGCGTCGAGCACCTTCGGCAGCCCGACGCTGTCGGCATAGAACATCGGTCCGCCGCGGTACGGCGGGAAGCCGTAGCCGGTGAGGTAGACCATATCGATGTCGGAGGCGCGCAGCGCGATGCCTTCTTCCAGGATGCGCGCGCCCTCGTTCGCGAGCGCGTATGCGCAGCGCTGCACGATTTCTTCGTCGGAGATCTGGCGGGGTTTCACGCCGATCTCGGCTCTGTATTTTTCAATGATGTCCTGCACCTCGGGATCCGGGAGCGGCTTGCGGCTGCCCGGCTCGTAGCGGTAGAAGCCCTTGCCGGTCTTCTGGCCGAAGCGGCCGAGCTCGCACACACGGTCTGCGACGCGCGAGTAAACGAAGTCCGGGCGCTCCCGGTAGCGGCGCTTGCGGATCTCCCAGCCGATGTCGTTGCCCGCCATGTCGTACATGGTGAACGGGCCCATTGCCATGCCCCAGCGCTGCAGCGCACCGTCCACCTGCTCCGGGCTCGCGCCCTCGTCGAGCAGGAAGTAGGCCTGCTGCGTGTACTTCTCGAGCATGCGGTTGCCGATGAAGCCGTCGCACACGCCCGAGACCACCGGCAGCTTCTTCAGGCGCTTGCCGAGCTTCATGGTCGTCGCGAGCACGTCCTTCGCGGTCTCTCTCCCGCGCACCACCTCGAGCAGGCGCATCACGTTCGCGGGCGAGAAGAAATGCGTCCCCACCACGTCGCCCGGGCGCTTCGTCGCGGCCGCGATCTGGTCGACGTCGAGCGTGGAGGTGTTGGTGGCGAGGATCGCGCCCTTCTTCACCGTGGCGTCGAGCTTGCGGAAGAGCTCCTGCTTCACGTCCATGCGCTCGAACACCGCCTCGATCACGATGTCGGCGCTCGCGACGTCGCCGAGGCTGGAGGAGCCGCGGATGAGGCCCATGCGCTTGTCCATGTCGGCCTGCGCGAGCCTGCCCTTGGCCACCGTGGCGGAATAATTCTTCCTGATGTTGCCGAGGCCCCGGTCCAGCGCTTCTTGCGTCGCATCGACGATCGTGACCGGAATGCCGGCGTTGGCGAAGCTCATCGCGATGCCGCCGCCCATCGTGCCGGCGCCGACGACGGCGGCGGCTGCAACCTCGCGCACCGGCGTGTCGTCGGGAACGTCCGGAATCTTGGAGGTCTGGCGCTCGGCGAAGAACATGTGGCGCAGCGCCCGGGATTCGGGTCCCGTGACCAGCTTGTCGAAGTTCGCGCGCTCCAGGCGTCGCCCCTCGTCGAAGGGACGCGTCGCCGCGGCCTCGGCGCACTCCACGATGAGGAGCGGCGCGGGATAGCCCTTCGATTCCTTCGCCACCTGCTCGCGCACGCGCGCGAAGAACGACGCGGGGTCTTCCTCCAGCTTCGCGCTTGCGTCACGGATCCGGGTCAGCGTGCTCCCGAGCTTGCTCCTGGCGAACTGGATGGCCGAATCGAGCAGGTCGCCCTGCACGACCTCGTCCACCAGGCCGAGCTCCTTCGCCTTCTCCGAGGAGATCGGGTTGCCGGTGGTCATCATCTTCACTGCCTCGGCCATCGGAATCACCCGCGGCAGCCGCTGGGTGCCGCCGGAGCCCGGCAGGATTCCGAGCTTCACCTCGGGAAGCCCGAGCTGCGCCTTCGGCGCGGCGACGCGGTAGTGGCAGGCGAGCGCGAGCTCGAGGCCGCCGCCGAGGGCGAAGCCGCCGATCGCGGCGACCAGGGGCTTCTTCATCCCGTCCTGCTGCTCGTTGACCTCGGGCAGGTCGGGCTTCAGGCGCGGGGCGTTGAACTCGCGGATGTCGGCGCCGCCGCAAAAGGCCTTACTCGAGCCGGTGATAACGACCGCCTTCACCGCCGGATCGGCCTCGGCTGACTTCAGGTGATGCAGGATGCCGGTGCGTACTGCGTTGCTGAGCCCGTTCACCGGCGGGTTGTCGAGCGTGATGACGGCAATGCCATCGCGCACGACATACTGGGTGGCGGCGCTCATCTCGCGCTAGCATAAACCACCTCGGGCTTCTGCCGATAGTTGCGGCGCGCGTCTCCTCACCAACCGGCTGCCGGACGCCCTGAAGCGGGTCAAAACGAGTCGGGCTGCTCCTCGACCTTGGTCGCCTGATTGACGACCTGGGCGGGAACGTAAAACTTTTCGAGCGCCGGCGCCGGTGCGGCGCTCGTCGGCTGCGCCGCTTCCCCGCCCTCGTGCTGGGGCGCGAACGTTGCGCCCAGGACCGCGCCAACCGACATGCTGGCCGCGATGATGACGACATGTCTGCCGATACTCATGGTTGCCTCCTTTGCGCTGTCGAGAACTGCGACGTCAGTTTGCCGACGGCCAACGCTGCGGTCAGCGCCGCGCTGCACGCGATTCTTGTGAACTAGTTACGAAATCCACGATCCGCTTGCGCGTCGCCGGTTGCTGCTTCCAAAATGGCCGGAGTCGGAGGGCCATGCCAACACCGGGGTCGAAGGACGCTTCGCCGGACGATGTCCTGAACGAAGCCGAGCTCAGGGCGCTCTGCCAGCGCGCGATCGTGCGCACCTTCGCGAAGAACACGGTGGTCGTGAGCGAGGGCGACAAGACCGACTCGCTCTACATCGTCGTTTCCGGCCGGGTCAAGATCTACGTAAGCGACGACCAGGGCAAGGAGATCGTCCTCAACCAGGCCGGCGCCGGCGAATACTTCGGCGAGATGGTCCTCGACGCGGGGCCGCGCTCGGCCTCGGTCATGACGCTCGAGACGACGCGGTTCCTGGTGGTGCCGAGAGAGGACTTCGCGGGCTTCCTGGCGGAAAGCCCGGAGTTTGCGTTGCACCTCATCCGCAAGCTCATCCGGCGGGTACGCGCCCTCACCCACGACATCAAGAGCCTCGCTCTCATGGACGTCTACGGGCGCGTGGCGCGAATGCTGCTGGAACTTGCCGTCGAGCGGGACGGGGCGCTCGTGATCGAGGACCGGCCGACCCAGCAGGAGATGGCGAACCGGGTCGGCGCGTCACGCGAGATGATCAGCAGGATCCTGCGCGAGCTCGCCGCGGGGGGCTACATCGAGGTGGCGCGCGACCGGATCATCATCGCGCGCACCCTGCCGCGGGCCTGGTGACCACGGAGCCGGGGGCTGCGCCGCCCCCGGCCTGGTGTCGGTCTCCTGGACGGCTTGGCGCCGATCAATAGAAGTCGACGATGGGTTCTTCGACCTGTCCCTTGTTCACGTGCTGCGCCGGGACATAGAAAGTCTCGAGGGCGGGTCCGGGCGTGGCGGCGGCGGACGGCACCACTTCCGGCTGGTGCGGACGCGGCGAGCACGCCGTGACGGACATGATGCCCAGGACCAGAATCGCTGCGGGGACGGCGGCCAGTTTCGTGTAGCGCATTGTCGGTCTCCTGTTTGAGGGTTCGGGTGACGCGAGGCCAGTATCCCGGCCTCTCCCGAAGCGATCAGCGCCGCGTTACACTGCCTTTTTGTGCGTTAATCACAGAGGCGCCTAACGCATGCCCACGGACGAGGCCCCTTTCGCGCATCTGGACGAGCAGGCGCTCCGCAGCCTGGCCCCCGGCGGCGCGGTCAGGTCGTTTGCGCGCAACGTCGTGGTCGTGAGCGAAGGCGATCCGACCGATTCGCTCTATGTGGTCGTGTCCGGTCGGGTGAAGGTGTTCGTCGCCGACGAGAACGGCAAGGAAGTGGTGGTCAACACCATCGGCGCCGGCGAGTTCTTCGGCGAGCTGGTGCTGGACGGCCAGGCGCGGGCGGCTTCAGTGATGACACTCGAGCCTTCGCGCTTCTTCGTGATTCCGCAGCGCGACGCCGAGGCCCTGCTGACGGGCAACCCGGTGTTCGCGCGGCATCTCGTGCGCAAGCTCATCGGCAGGGTGCGCTCGCTCACCGAGCAGGTGCGCAGCCTCGCGCTCAAGGATGTCTATAGCCGCCTGGTGCGGTTCCTCGAGGACCAGGCGGTCGAAGACGACGGCCGGCGCGCGGTGCGCGAGCGCCTGACGCAGGCCGAGATCGCCGCGCGCATCGGCGGCTCGCGCGAGATGGTCAGTCGCATCCTCAGCGACCTTTCGGCGGGAGGCTACATCCGCGTCGAGGCCAAGCAGATCGTGCTGCAACGCAAGCTGCCGGCGCACTGGTGAGGGCGTGAATTCGTCACAGTAGGGACGTGCCGCAGGGCGTAGAGCTCGCGCCCCGCGAGGACTAGGGTAGCTCCGTCAAAGGACTGGACGGAGGTGGCGGATGGAAACCCTGGTCGATGCAAGCGTCGGGCTCATGGTGTTCCTGTGCGTGGCCCTTCTCGCGTACGGCGCCTGGCTGTGCCTGCCGCCGTTTCAGCGCAAGCGGTCCGCCGACGAGCCTGCGCCCACCTCCTTCAGGAAGCGGGTGCGGTCGATATCGGAGAGGCTCTCGGCGAGCAGCAGGTAGAAGCGCTCCGGCGAGCTGGTCTGGGCGGCCGCCTTCTTCACGAGGATCTTGGCGATCGGCCCGATGTAGGCGGCGAGCCGGCGCTGCGCGGCCTCGATCTTCTCCGCGGTGAGCGCGGCATCCGCCGGCCCGCCGCCGCGCGGCGCCGCAGCGGTCGCGGCGCGCGGCACGCCGCTCAGCGCGCCACGCGTGGCAACGAACGCGGCGCGCTGTGCTTCCGTGTCGAGCTCGCGCGCCATCATGGCGTAGAGCTCGTCGACGTCGAGCGTGCGCCGACCCGCGCGGCGCACCATCACTTTCGCGACCGGCCCGACGAAGCGCGCCAGCTGGCTTTCGATCTGCTTGAGCAGCACCGGGTCCCAGCCCGGCGGCGGCGCGGTGGTGCGCCCTGCCGTCGGCGTGGGAGGGTTGGAGCCGCTGCTGGGATTGGTCGGCTCGATCTTCATGGGACGCGGAGCCTCCGTAATGATGGTGTTCTCTGACAGCGTTGCCGATACCGGCGCCGCGTGGGCGTCGAGCAGCGCGTAGCGGAACGCGTTCGCGCTCTCGAAGCGCTCGACGGTCTTTTTTGCGATGGCGCGCGCGACCACGGCGTCGTAGGCCACCGGGCTCGGCGGATCATTGCGCACCTGGGAAGGCGGCAGCGGGTGCTCGTGGCAGACCTTGTAGGCGGCCGCCTCCACCGAACCGGCGAAGGGCTTGACGCCGGTGAGCAGCTCGTACATCACGACGCCGGCGGAAAACACGTCGGCGCGCCAGTCGATCGTCCCGCCGGTGTAGTGCTCAGGCGCCATGTAGCCCGGCGTGCCGATGACAAAGCCGGTCTGGGTCAGGTTCGACTGGTCGATCCGCGCGATGCCGAAGTCCGCGATCTTGAGCTTGCCGTTGCGCATCACGATCAGGTTGGCGGGCTTGATGTCGCGGTGCCATACGCCCTGCTCGTGCGCATAGCTGAGCGCCTCGAGTAGCTGCGTCATCGTGGACACGGCGTCGGCCTCGCCGAAGCGCGTGCCCCGCGCGAAGTATTCGCGCAGGCTGTTTCCCTGGATGAACTCCATCGCAATGTAGGCGAGCCCGTCCTCCTCGCCGTATTCGTGGACCCCGACGATGCCCGGGTGCGTCAGGCGCCCGGCCGCCTGCGCCTCGTTCCTGAAACGTGCGAGCAGCGCCTGGGCGTTGCCTTCTTCGGCTCCGTCCACGCGGATGGTCTTGATCGCGACGGTGCGGCGGATGTTCGGGTCGAAGGCCTTGTAGACGACGCCCATGGCGCCGCGGCCGACCACCTCGGTGATCTGGTACTTGCCGATCCGTTCGATCTGCGCCATCCGCGGGCTACTCGTCCAGCATCTTCATTGCCTGCACGACGCTCTTCTTCATGCGGTTGAACGAGTCTGCCAGCGTGCGGATCTCGTCCCTCGAGCGCACGTGGAAGTCGGGAACCTCCACGTTGCCCATGCTCACCTGGTCGGCGAGCTTCGCCAGCCGCGACACCGGCATGATCACCATCGACAGGAGCATCGCGTTGAGGACGATGCCGACGAACACGAATACCCCGGCGATCGACAGCATGAAGGTGCGGAAGGCGGTGCGCGCGCGCTGCGTCGGAACGTCGGTCGGCACCGACACCACCTGCGCGCCGATGATCTCGTTCATCTTCCAGCCGAAGCCGTTCGCCGGCCCGTAGCGGTCGACCAGCGTCTTGGGCGCGGCGTCCACGGTGCTATGACAGGCGAGACAGGCGCCGTCGCGGATCTGGATCGGCCGGGCAATGTACAGCAAGCGCCCCGAGGGCGTGTCGCGCTCGCCAATGATCTCGCTGCTCTCGGTGTTGTTGCGGAACTGGTTGACCACGTCGGTCTCCCAGTCGACCGCGCGGTTGCGCGGATTGGTCGGGTTGAGCGTGGCTTCCTTGTAGGAGTACTCGGGAAACTTCTTGCGCAGCCCGTTGAACACTTCGGCGGCGGAGTAGGCGGGCACCGACTGCGGCAGGAAACCGTATTTCATCTGCGTCTGCAGCAGCGGGCCGACCTGGCTCGAGGTATAGCCGCGCGTGGCGAGCGCGGTCTCCATGATCAGCCGCGCGCTGTGCTGCATTTCGGCGCGTGCGTTCTGCTGCAGGAGGGTGTCTGCCACATAGGCCGCGATCCCGAGGCCGATGAGGAAGACCGAGACAAACACCAGATTGAACTTGATGATCAGCTTCATGGCGGCTCCAACGTTGCGTTCACTTGCTTTGCGCCGGCGCCCTGACCGCGTCGGCGGCGGGCGGCGGCGCCTTGGCCGGGTCGGCTGCAGTTGGCGGCGCTTTTGCCGCGTCGACAATGGGCGGCGGCTTCGGCAGGTACTTTTCCGGGAAGATGATGGGATCCCACTCGGGATGGAAGCGCATGTTCGCGATCACCGCCTTGCGAAACTCCGGGTCGTGGGCCCGGGCGCGCATCCGCTGGATCAGGGGACGGCGCAGCTCGGGCGGCCCCTTGAGCCACGGCTCGACCTCCTCGTAGGCGAGGTCTCCCAGCCGGCGTGGCGACACCTCGCGGTCCTTGAGCGCGGTCAGCCGCTCCGGCAGGTTGTCGCGGTAGTACACCGGCATGCCCGCGACGAACGCCGGCGCCGGACGCGGTTGGACGACGCCCCTCTGGTCTGCCCGGCGCACATAGAACTGTCCGGCGCCTACGGCCACCGGGCTCGAAGGCGTCGCCTTGACGAAGCCCTCGGCGAGGCGCAGAGCGCCCCTTTCCACGAACAGGCTGCCTTCCGCGCCCTGGACGTGCACCACGATGTCGGCGTCGGCGCTGCCGAAGCCGAAGAGCGGCGTTGTCATGCGCAGCGGCGCCGACTTGGGGGCGATCGCGAGCTTGCTCCAGCCTTGCAGCAGGTAGAAGTCGGAGACCGCCGCCTCCTTGCCGCCGCGGCCGGCGGCTCCCGCAAGCGCCGCCACGTGGAACCGGCTCTGTGGCCCGAGGCTCACCCGGGTGCCCCCGGCAAAACCGATCTGCACCGTCCCCTTTTCCGGCACCTCGATGATGTCGCCGACGTGCACGCGCACGCCTTCGGCCAACGCAAATCGGCCGGTACTGCGCAGCAGCGCGGCCGGCCCTTCCACCAGCGTGACGACGGCCGGCGCCTCGGCACCCGCCGCAGCCGCGGCCGCCAGCAGGCAAGCCGCCGCAAATGCCCCCGCAAGCATTGAGTTCGGCGCCCCCTCTCGAATCCCGAGCGATACTATGCGCGCGATCTGGTCGCGTCAATTTGTCAGTGCCATGTCAGAGCCCTATTCCTGCGCAGTACTGTTTGCCGATATCAGCGGTAGCACGCGGCTGTACGAGGAGCTCGGAGACAGCCAGGCGCTCTCCCGGATCGACCGCTGCCTGCGCCTGTTGCGCGATGCCGCCGTCGAGTTCGGCGGACGCGTGGTCAAGACGACCGGCGACGGCGTCATGTGCTCCTTCGAGCAGGCGGAGCCGGCGCTGCACGCGGCGCGGTTCATGCAGGTGCGGCTTGCCGAGCAGGCGGCGCTTGGCGGGCCGCCGCTTGCCATCCATATCGGCTGCCAGTACGGCCCCGTACTGGAGAGCGAGGGCGACCTCTACGGCGACTGCGTGAACGTCGCCGTGCGCGTGGTCGGCCTGGCCAAAGCCGGCCAGGTTCTCGCCACCCAGGAAATCGTGGGCAGGATCGGCGAGGGTCTGCGCGAGCGGGTGCGCCTCCTCGACCACGTCGCGTTGAAGGGAAAGCGCGATCCTCTGATGATCTACGAGTTCTCCTGGCAGGACGCCGAGGACCTGACCACCTTGGGGACGCGGTTCGAGGAAGCGCCCACGCGCCTCAAGCTGGTGTTCGGCAGCCGGGAGATGTGGTTCGACGCGGCCGGGGGGAACGACCTGCGGCTCGGGCGCGACGCGGCCTGCGACATCGTCATCGTCGACCGCCGGGTATCGCGGCACCACGCCCGCATCGAGCGGCGTCGCGGCAAGTTCACGCTCATCGACCAGAGCGCGAACGGCACCTATGTCGCGGTGAACGGGGAGCCCGAGATCTGCCTGCGGCGCGAGGAGCTGGTCCTGCGTACGAGCGGGCGGATCTGCATCGGCCACCGCACCGGCGACGCCGACGCCATCGTGGTCGAGTTCTATTGCCTGTAAGGCGCGCCAGGGCCGGTTTGTGCATTTGGCACAAAACCGCTGCGCCGTGCGGCGTCGAGGCTCGATCTGGCCGGACATAGAGTGACCTCCGTCGGGCGGCAACCCGCCACCCGCAGAACCGGGAGGGTCTATGGACGCACTGGTGCTGGATATCGCCGTACAGATCATGATCGCGCTCAGCATGGCCCTCCTCGCCTGGGGCGGCTGCCTCTGCCTCGGCGTCCTGCGGGAGCGCAGTACCGGCGCCGCGGAGCGCGCCGAAGCCCGCTTCTCCTGACCGGAGAGGTCCGACAGGGCCCCGGCAGGGGGGGCGACCCCAGGGGGGTGGGCTAAACTTGCATCGAGAGTTCCAGGAGGAGTTGTCGATGCAGGGCCTGATGATGGACATGCCGCTCGCGATCAGCGACCTGATCCGGCATGCCGACCGCCACCACGGCGCGGGCGAGATCGTGTCGAAGACGGTGGAGGACGGCAGGGTCCACCGCTATACCTATCGCGAGGCCCACCGCCGGGCCCGTAGCCTCGCCAATGTGCTGAAGACGCTGGGCGTCGGCATGCACGAGCGGGTCGCGACGCTGGCCTGGAACGGGTTCCGGCACTTCGAGATCTACTACGCGGTCGCGGGCTCGGGCGCGGTGATCCACACCATCAATCCACGCCTCTTCCCGGACCAGATCGCCTATATCGCGAACCACGCCGAGGACAAGGTCGTGTTCTTCGACCTGACCTTCGCGCCGCTGGTGGAGAAGCTCGCGCCGCAGCTGAAGTCGGTGAAGCACTTCATCGCGATGACGGATGCCTCGCACATGCCTACCCAGGGCATCCGCGATTTGAAATGCTATGAAGAGTTGGTCGAGAAGTCTTCCGAAGCGTACGAATGGCCGAGCTTCGACGAGCGCACCGCCGCCTGTCTCTGCTACACCTCGGGCACGACCGGCAACCCGAAGGGCGCGCTCTACACGCACCGCTCCACCATCCTGCACGCGTATGCCGCGGCGCTGCCCGACGCGCTCAACGTCTCGGCGCGCGACGTGATCCTGCCCGTGGTACCGATGTTCCACGTCAACGCCTGGGGGATGCCCTACAGCTGCGCGCTCACCGGTGCGAAGCTCGTGTTCCCCGGCCAGCATCTGGACGGCAAGAGCCTGCACGAGCTATTCGAAAGCGAAGCAGTCACGATGAGCGCGGGCGTGCCCACGGTATGGCTGGGGCTGCTCAACTACATGAAGGAGCAGAAGCTCAGGTTCACGACGCTGAAGCGCGTGGTGATCGGCGGCTCGGCGTGCCCGCCGGCGATGATCCGGGCGTTCCAGGAAGACTTCGGCGTCGAGGTGCTGCACGCGTGGGGCATGACCGAGATGAGCCCGCTCGGCACGGTGTCCACCTTCAAGCGCGGGCACCTGAAGGCTTCGAAGGAAGACCGCTACGCGGTGCAGAACAAGCAGGGCCGCGCGATCTACGGCGTGGACCTGCGGGTAGTCGACGAGAACGGCGCCGATCTCCCCTGGGACGGCGCCGCCATCGGCGACCTCCAGGTGCGCGGACCCTGGGTGATCCAGAGCTACTTCAAGGGCGAGGGCGGCGACCCGCTGACGAAGGACGCGCGCAGCGAGCGCTGGTTTCCGACCGGCGACGTGGTCAACATCGACGCCGAGGGCTTCATCCAGATCACCGACCGCTCGAAGGACGTGATCAAGTCGGGCGGCGAATGGATCAGCTCGATCGACCTGGAGAACATCGCGATCGCGCATCCGGCGATCGCCGAGGCCGCGGTGATCGGCGTCAAGCACCCGAAGTGGGACGAGCGGCCGATCGTGGTGGCGGTGAAGAAGCCGGGCCAGGAGGTGTCGAAGGAGGAGCTGCTCAAGTTCTACGAGGGCAAGATCGCGAAGTGGTGGATGCCCGAGGACGTGGTGTTCGTGAACGAGCTGCCGCACACCGCCACCGGGAAGCTCTCCAAGCTCACCCTGCGCCAGCAGTTCAAGGATTATCGGTTCTAGCTTGCGTTCGATCCGAGAGCTAAGGGAGCGGGTTGGGCAGGAAGTCGCGGTGTCGCCCTGGCTCGAAGTCAGCCAGGAGCGCATCGACACCTTCGCCAAGGCGATCGAGGATTTCCAGTGGATCCATGTCGATCCGGGCCGGGCGAAGAGCTCCCCCTTCGGCGGCACCATCGCGCACGGCTTCCTCACGCTGTCGCTGCTGTCGCACCTCTCCGAGATGACCTTCTCCTTTTCCGACCGCAAGATGGGTGTGAACTACGGCTTGAACCGGGTGCGTTTCACTTCTCCAGTGCCGAGCGGCGCGCGCGTGCGCGCGCGCTTCACCCTGCTGAAGTACGAGCCGCTCGAAGGCGACGGCGTGCAGGTGACCTGGAACACCACGGTCGAGATCGACGGCTCGGCGAAGCCCGCGCTGGTGGCTGAATGGATTGGCCGGCATTACTACTGAGGTAATTTCATGGCGCAGAGGTGGAAGCAAAGACCCCCAGGCTCCAACTGGGGCGAGTTCGGCCCCGACGACCAGCGCGGTCGGATGAACTACGTGACGCGCGAGAAGGTGCTGCAGGGCATCGCGGAAGTGAAGGATGGCATCAGCTTCCCGCTTTCGCTGCCGCTCGACTATCCCGGCGGCGCCACGCTCAATCCGCGGCGCAGCCCGCCGCGCCTCGCGGCGACCATCCGCGACGGCAAGAGCGCGGGCAAGCAGAACTTCTGCTTTCCGCTCGCGGACGACGAGCCCGATCTCACCGACGTCATCTCCGACGACCGCGTGCTGCTGACGCTGCAGTACTCCACCCAGTGGGACAGCTTCGCCCACATCGGCAGCCGCTTCGACGCCGACGGCGACGGCAAGCGCGAGATCGTGTTCTACAACGGGTTTCGTGCGGGAGAAGACCTTGTGCCTGCTTCTTCGAAAAACGATGCAGAGCCCTGGGCGAGATACGAAGGAACCGAGGCGCGCGCGCTCGGGATCGAGAACCTGGCGGAGCACGGTGCGCAGGGCCGCGGCGTCATGATCGACCTGCACCACCACTACGGCCGAGAGCGCCGCGCGGTCGGCTACGACGAGCTGATGAAGCTGTTGGACCAGGACCGGGTCGAGGTGGAGAAGGGCGACATGGTGTGCCTGTACACCGGGTTCGCCGACCTGATCCTGGAGATGCGCAAGCAGCCCGACGCGAAGCTCCTGCACTCGAGCTGCAGCGGCCTCGACGGGCGCGACGAGCGCGTGCTGCAATGGATTTCCGATTGCGGCCTCGCCATCCTTGCAAGCGACAACTATGCCGTGGAGCTGATTCCAGTGAGCCTTTCCAAGCCCAAGCCGGCGGCGCTGATGCCGCTGCACGAGCATTGCCTGTTCAAGAACGGCATTCACCTCGGGGAGATGTGGTATCTCACCGAGCTCGCGCGCTGGTTGCGCAGCCACGGGCGCAACCGGTTCCTGCTCACCGCGCCGCCGCTGCGCCTGCCGGGCGCCGTCGGCTCGCCCGCGACGCCGGTGGGGACCGTATGAAGGTCGCTCTGATTACCGGCGGCTCCTCGGGAATGGGCGAGGCGAGCGCACGCGAGCTGGCGAAGCGCGGCTGGCAGGTCGCGATCATGTTCTCGAAGAACAAGGCGCAGGCCGACCGCGTCGCCGGCGACATCAACGGCCTCGCGCTTCAGGGCGACGTGGCGCAGGACGCCGACTGCCGTCGCGCAGCGAAGGCGGTGGTCGACAAATGGGGCCGCATCGACGCGCTCGTGAACAGCGCCGGCACCACCAAGTTCGTGGCGCACGGCGACCTCGAGGGGCTCTCGGCCGAGGACATCCTCGGGATCTTCCGCATCAATGTCGTCGGTCCCTACCAGATGATCCGGGCTTGCGCTCCCGCGCTGAAGGAAGCGCACGGCTGCGTGGTGAACCTGTCGTCGGTGGCCGCGCTTCTCGGCACCGGCTCCTCGGTCGCCTACGCCGCATCGAAGGCCGCGCTCGACACCATGACCCTCTCGCTCGCGCGGGCGCTCGGCCCCGAAGTGCGCCTGAACGTGGTCGCGCCGGGGTTCGTGCGCACGCCGTGGCAGATCGCGGCGCACGGCGCCGACGGCGCGGCCGAGCTGGAGCGGCGCTTCGCCGAGCGCGCGCCGCTCAGGGCCGCGGCCGAGGCGCAGGACGCCGCCGAGACGATCGCCTGGCTGATCGAGGGCGCGCGGCGCGTCACCGGCCAGATCGTCTACGTCGACGGAGGCATGCACATCGCCGCGCCGCGTTGAGTTTTGACTACATCATCGTCGGCGCGGGCTCGGCGGGTTGCGTCCTGGCCAACCGGCTTACCGAGGATCCGCGCTGCAGGGTGCTGCTGCTCGAGGCCGGGCCGCGCGACACCGACCGGTGGATCCACGTGCCGCTCGGCTACGGCAAGCTCTTCGCCCGCACCGACATCAACTGGGCCTACGAATCGGAGCCTGAAGCCGCGCTGAACGGCCGGCGCGTCTTCACCCCGCGCGGCAAGGTGCTCGGCGGCTCCTCCTCGATCAACGGATTGGTCTACATCCGCGGACAGCCCGAGGACTTCGACGGCTGGGGCGTGCCCGGCTGGCGCTTCGAAGACCTGCTGCCGTACTTCAAGAAGTCCGAGAACCAGAGCCGCGGCGCCGACGCGTGGCACGGCGTAGGCGGGCCGCTCGAGGTCGGCGACCTCCCGGACCGGCACGAGCTGTGCGACGCGTTCATCGCGTCGGCGGCTGCGCTCGGCATCCCGCGCAACGACGACTTCAATGGCGCGCGGCAGGAAGGTACGGGCTACTACCAGGCCACCACGTGCAAGGGACGGCGCTGCAGCGCGGCCACCGGCTACCTGCGGCCGGCGGAGAAGCGGCCCAACCTCACAATCGAAGTAAACGCCTTGGTCACCAGAATTGTCTTTGCCGGCCGGAAAGCGACCGGCGTGGAATTCAACGGGAAAACCGTAGATGCGGGGCGCGAGGTCATTCTTTCGGGCGGCGCCTTCAACTCGCCTCAGCTCCTGCAGCTTTCCGGCATCGGCCCGGCCGGGCTCCTTCAAGACCATGGCATTCCGGTGCTGCACGACGCTCCGGTGGGCGAAGGGCTGCAGGATCATTTCTATGCGCGCACGTTCTGGCGCTGCAATAAGCCGATCACCCTGAACGACGACATGGCCTCGCTTTTTCGCAAAGCACGCATCGGGCTCGAGTACCTGGTGAAGAAGCGAGGACCTCTCACGGTGAGCGCCGGCTACGCCGCCGCATTCGTGCGCACACGTGAAGAGCTGAGAAGGCCCGACGCCCAGATCTACTTCATCAATTTCTCGACTGCACGTCGCGGCGGCGTGCTGCATGCGCACTCGGGGTTCACCTGTTCGGTGTCGCAGCTCCAGGTCGAGTCGCGCGGCTCGGTGCGCATCCGCTCGGCCGATCCGGCCGGGCCGCCCGCGATCCGCTACAACTACCTGGCGACCGAGAACGACCGCCGCGTGATGGTCGACGGGCTCAAACTCGTGCGGCGCATCGTCAACACGCCGCCGATGCGCGACTACGTCATCGACGAGTTCCTGCCCGGGCCGCAGGTGCGCACCGACGAGGAGTGGCTCGCCTTTTGTCGCGAGGCTGGCGACACTGTGTTCCATCCGACCTCGACGTGCAGCATCGGGACGGTGGTCGACGTGCAGCTGCGTGTGAAAGGCGTTTCGGGCCTGCGCGTGATCGACGCCTCCGTCATGCCGGCGGTGCCTTCGGGCAACATCAATGCTGCGGTGATCGCGCTCGCCGAGAAGGGCGCCGACTTGATAAGGCGGGGGCGCGCCTAGCCCACGACGTCGTAGGGCCGCATCATCTCGTTTTCCTCGTGCTCGAGGATGTGGCAGTGGTAGACGTAGCGGAATTTCTGCCCCGGGCGTGGGCGAGTCGCGCTCGGCAGGTCGTAGCGCGCGATGACGCGCGTTACCGTCTCCGGATAGCTGATCACGGTGTCCTTCCATGCCGGCCGCTCGTTGTTCTCCGGCGGCTGCGCCGGCTGGTCGAAGACGACCGGCGGATACTGGTTGATGTCGAAATGCCGCCGCTCGAGGATCTGGAACTGCACCAGGTGGATGTGGATCGGGTGCGCGTCGCCCGTGGTGTTGACGATGCGCCAGATCTCGACTGACCCGGCCTTCGGCGTCTCGGTGACCGGGTCCGACCACATCACGCCGTTGATCTGGGCGATGATCGGATTCTCGAACGGCGGCGCGGAATCGAGCTCGCTCAGCACGAGGTCGCGGGTGGCGACCGCCTGAGCCGGGCTGAACAGCGGCACGCTGTTGAGCGTGTCGGGCACGCGGCTGCGATCCCGGCCTTGCAGCGGCGCGGCGACCCTGAACACCATGATGTCGGGCGGCACGACGTCGTCGCCGTCGGGAAACGGCGCGGGCGCATCGTTGGTCAGGACGAACGACTTGCCGCGGAAGTTCGAGAAATCGATCACCACGTCCAGGCGCTCCGCGGGCGCGATGAGGAGCTGCGTGCGCATGACCGGAGCGGGCAGCAGGCCGCCGTCGCTGCCGATCTGCTGGAACGCCGGCCCCGCCCGGCCGAGCGGCTGCCCGCCGACCGAGCTTTCCTGCAGGGTCATGCGATAGAACCGCGCGTTGGAGGCATTGAGGATGCGGAAGCGGTACTTGCGCGGCTCGACCTCGAGGAACGGCCACACCGTGCCGTTGACGAGCACGGTATCGCCGAAGAACTCGGGAATCCAGATCGGCGGCACGCGCGGATCGGGATCGCCGCCGTTGTCCTCCACCGGGTAGAGCAGCGAGCCGTCGTTGTTGAAGAAGCGGTCCTGGATCACGAGCGGGACCTCGTAGCGGCCGCTCGGCAGCCCGAGCGAATCCTCGTGGTCGTCGCGCAGCAGATACAACCCGCCGCCCAGGCCGGCGTAGACGTTCAGCCGGGTGATGCCGAGAGCGTGATCGTGATACCAAAGCGTTGTCGCCTGCTGCTCGTTCGGATAGTGGTAGACCTTGTTCTCGAAGAACGGGCCGGTCTGAGCGAAGCCGTTGGTGAACCACGCCTCGGGGTAGCCGTCGCTGTCGGGCATCACCTTGTGTCCGTGCAAGTGCACGACGGTACGCACGCTCGGCGTGCCGGGTTCGGCGCCATGGATCGTCGGGTCGATCGGCAGGAAGTGCCGCCCGGGGAGGTTGTTCTCCCATTTCACCGCGATCGGCCGGCCGCGCCGCGCCTCGAACGTCGGCGCCGGGTACCGGCCGTTGTATCCCCACAAGGTGGTGGCCGGCAGGTCGCGATGCAGCTTTTTCTGCAGGCGCCGCATGGTCACGTCGTAGAACGGCATCCCGTTCAGTTGCGCGCTCGGGGCGATCACCGGGGGAGCCTGCAGCTCGTCCACGAATTTCGTCAGCCAGCGCGCCGCGGTGTCGGTCTGCACCGGCGTGCGATGGTGGCGCCGCAGTGCGGTGTGCGCGGCTTTCGGGAACAGCGCGGTGAGCGCGACGCCGCCGCCGAACGCCCCGGCGACGCCGAGCGTTCCGCCGACCTTCAGAATTCGCCGCCGCTTTTCGTCGTGGCTGATCGTCATGGCTCACTCCCTGATTGAACGCGTCGGGCCGCCCGCGCCTGGAGGGCGGCTGCGGTCTGGGCGCGGCACAGCAAAGCCGGATCGAAGGTGCGCGCAGGCGTGGCCCGGCGTGCGGTATCCGACGAGATTGCGCCCAGCGCCACTCCGGCAAGCGCGGCCGAGGCTGCGATGCTGACAGCGCCACGCAAGGTTCGCCGAGATGTCTTCGTGCTCGTACCGGTCTCCTGCGTCTCTATGACGCACGCCGAAGCGACCGCATATCGATAGCACGCGGAACTCCTTGCGCTCAATCAGCGAGAGGCGATATCTTCGATCGCAGATATCGCCGCAGCCAAGAAGGGAGGCAGGGGATGACTCCGATCCTTCACCTCAACGACCTGCAGTGCTTCGTTGTGGTCTATGAACTGGGCAGCTTCAGCCGCGCCGCCGACACCATGGATACCGCGCAATCCCAGGTCTCCACACGCATCCAGCGGCTCGAGCGGTTTGCAGGGACCCGCTTGTTTGCGCGGCTGCCGCACGGCATCCGGCCGAACGGCAAGGGCGAGCTCTTCTACCAGCACGCCAAGCGCGTCCTAAGCGACGTCGCCGAGCTCGAGACGGCCGTGAGGCAGGGCACGGCCGGCGCGCAAGCCAAGGCCGTGGCGACACGCAACCAGCAGCAGTTGAGCATCAGCGCCGAGGGCGAATGGATCTGGTCGGCAAGGTCCATGTGGTATTTCGCCGAGCGCGCAGGTTGACCCGCAATAGAACGTAGCTCGCCGGAAAGGCGGAGCGCGCCGCCGCAGTAAAATCGGGGCCTCCATGTGGGAAGGCGCCGCGATTGTCCTCATCGCCGCAGGGCTATTGCTTTGGGCAGACAGCCTGAAGGCGCGCGAGCGCGCGGTGCGCGCCGGCCGCGCGGCGTGCGAGCGCTATCAGCTTCAGTTTCTCGATGACACCGTGTCCTTCGCCCGCATGCGCCTCGCGCGCAACCACGACGGCGAGCTGCGCATCGCCCGCACCTACACGTTCGAGTTTTCCGACACCGGCAACAACCGCCGTCAGGGCGCGATCGTGATGCTCGGCGGCGAGGTGCAGGACCTGCACATGGAACCGTATCCGGTCCAATGAGCCGCTCATGACTACGTGGCTTGACGGCGAGGTCGTCGAAAATCGGCATTGGACCGATACCCTTTTTTCGCTCCGCGTGAAGGGTGCGCCGCTCGTGTTCGACGCCGGGCAGTTCGTGCGCATCGCGCTCGACATCGACGGCGAGCGCGTGGCGCGCGCCTTCTCGCTGGTGAACGCGCCGCACGAGCCGCTGCTCGAGTTCTACGGCGTCGTGGTGCCGCAAGGGCCGCTTTCGCCGCGGCTCGCGCGCCTCGAGGCCGGGGAGCGGCTCTTCGTCGCCTCGAACCCGGCCGGCTTTCTGGTGCTCAAGGAGCTGCCCGACGCCGAGACGCTCTGGCTGCTGGCGACCGGCACCGGAATCGCGCCGTTCATCTCCATGCTGCGCGCCGGTACGCCTTGGCAGCGCTTCGAGAAGGTAGTCCTGGTCCACGCGGTGCGGCGTGCGCCGGAGCTCGTCTATCGGGACGAAGCCGACCGGGCACGGGCGAAGCACGGGCCGCGCTTCCTGTATGTGCCGATCGTAAGCAGGGAGGACGCGCCGCCGGCGCTGCGCGGCCGGATTCCGGCGCTGCTCGCCGACGGGCGGCTCGAAGGCGCGGCCGGCCTCAAGCTTGCTCCGGTGGGTTCCCAGGTCATGCTGTGCGGCAACCCCGACATGCTGAAGGACACGACCGCGGCGCTGCTCGAGCGCGGCCTGCGCAAGAACCGGCGCCGCACCCCGGGCCAGATCACGGTGGAGAGCTTCTGGTGAAAAGCGTGCTGAAAGTCACGGCTGCGCTGGCCGCCGCGTGGCTGCTTGCCGGCTGCACCGCCCTGCGGCTCGCCTACGACAACGCGGACACTTATCTTCTTTTCCGGGCGAAGAGTTATCTCGACCTCGACGCGAAAGGCTCGGACGAGCTCGACGAGCGCATCGACGAGTTCTTCGCCTGGCACAGGCGAACCGCGCTGCCGCAGTACGCGCGCCTCTCGGATGAGGCAGCGAAACGGATGACGCGCGGGCTCTCGCGCGAGGACCTCGTTTGGGGTTACGATTCCCTGGTGGCGCACGCGCGGCAAAGCCTGCGCTTCGCCGCCGAGCGGGTAGCGCCGCTGCTCGATCGCCTGACGCCGCAGCAAGTCGCGCACATGGAGAGGCGGTTCGCGGAAGACAACCGCAAGTTCGCGCGCGAGTACCTGCGCGGCAGCGAAGCGGAGCGGCGCAAGCGCCGCGCCAGACGTGTCGAAGAAAGGCTGGAGGATTGGGTGGGGAACCTGTCGAGCGTGCAGGCGGAAAAAGTGAGGCAGTTTTCCGAGCGCACGCCACTCTACGATGAGCTGCGTGCCAAGGACCGCCAGCGCATGCAGGCCGAGTTCGTCGACATGATCCGCAAGCGCGAGGCCCAGAAGCGCCTGCCGGAGTGGATCGCCAACTGGGAGCGCGGACGCGACCCGGCGCACCTTGCCGCGAGCGAGCGCTTCCACCAGGAGTACGTGGCGCTGATCCTGGAGCTCGACAAGACGCTCGCCCCAGAGCAGCGCCATCGCGCCGCGGCCAATTTCCGGCGCTACGCCGAGGATTTCAGGGTGCTCGCGCGCCGCGCCCGCGCCGAGCCGACCGGAAAGTGACCGAACCCGCCCCGCTGCGCGGCGCGCCAACCCCTGCCGAGTCGCCGCCGGCGAGCTACGCCGGCCGCACGCGCTATACCCAGCTCGAGTACGACGCGCTGCTCGCCAATCTTTCGATCGGCATCGCGTTCACCCGCGAGCGCCGCTTCTTCCTGTGCAACGCCCGCTTCGCCGCGATGCTCGGCTACGAACCGGACGAGCTGATCGGCCAGCCCGGCGAGGTGATCTGCGCGAGCCCGGCGAGCTACGCCGCGCTCGGCGAGATCGCCGGGCCGCTGATCTCGCGCGGCGGCCAGCTCGACGTCGAGTGGGAGCTCAAGCGCAGGGACGGCTCGACCTTCGTCGCCCGCCTGGTGGCGAAGTCCCTCGATCCCGAGAGCCCGCAGCAGGGCACGGTGTGGCTCCTCGAGGACATCACCGACAAGCGGCGCGACGCCGACGAGCTGGCGCGCCTCCTGCGCGAGCAGGACGCCATCCTCGCCACCGCATCGATCGGAATGGTGTTCATCAAGGACCGGCGCATCGTTCGCTGCAACCGGCGCTACGAGGAGATGTACGGCTACGGACCCGGAGAGCTCGAGGGCAAGCCCACCGCGGCGCTGTACACCGACATCTCGGAGCACGCGAAAGCCGGCGCGGTCTACGAGACGCTCGCGCGCGGCGAGACCTCGCGCCGGGTCGAGCTGCGCCGGCGCAAGGACGGCACCACGTTCTGGAGCCGGGCCGACGGCCGCGCCGTCGATCCGCTCGATCCTCACCGCGGCTCGGTCTGGATCGTGGAGGACGTCACCGAGCGCCGGCGCGCGGAGGAGGATCTGCGCCGGCTGGTGCGCGAGCACCATGAGACCGAGGAGCGCGTGCAGCGCGCCCTCGGCGAGCAGGAGCTGATCCTCGACAACGCCGCGGTCGGCATCGCCTTCGTGCGCGCGCGCGACATCCAGCGCTGCAACCGCTTCCTCGAGGAGATGGTGGGCGCCGGACCGGGGGAGCTCGTCGGGCAAAGCTCGGCGGTGCTGTTCGCCTCGCGCGCCGACTGGGAAGAAGCGGGGCGGCTCGCCTACGAGCACACCGCGCCCGGCGAGACCCACGACGCGGAGTGGCTGCTCAAGCGCCGCGACGGCTCGACCTTCCGCTGCCGCACCCGCGGCCGGCGCATCGACTTGGGCGACCCCGAGCAGGAATGGATCTGGAGCCTGGAGGACGTGACCGCCGAGCACGCCGCGCGCGAATTGCTGCAGTCCTCGCGCGACGCGCTGGAGCGCGCCGTGGCCGAGCGCACGGCCGAGCTCCGGGAAGCCAACGCGCGCGCGCGCCACCTGGCCGACCACGACGTGCTCACGGGGCTGCCGAACCGGAGGCTCCTGGAAGACCGCCTGACGCAGGCGCTCGCGCTCTCGTATCGCAACCGCAAGCAGACCGCGGTCATGTTCGTCGACCTCGACCGCTTCAAGGCGGTCAACGACTCGCTCGGCCACGCGGTGGGCGACATCCTGCTGAAGGAGGTCGCCCAGCGCCTGGTCAGGCAGCTGCGCGTGGGCGACACCATCTGCCGCATCGGCGGCGACGAGTTCGTGGTGGTGCTGCCCGAGCTGAAGCGCTCCGCGGACGCCGCGCAGGTCGCGCAGAAGGTGCTCGAGCAGCTCTCGCAGCCGTTCATGGTCGAGGAGCGCGAGCTCATCGTCACGCCCTCGATCGGCATCGCGGTGTTCCCCGACGACGGCCGCGACGCCGAGACCCTGATTCGCAACTCCGACGCCGCGATGTACCACGCCAAGGAGCTCGGGCGCGCCAACTACCAGTTCTTCACCGCCGAGATGAACCAGGCGGCGTCGCGCCGGCTCGCCCTCGAAGCCGACCTGCGGCGCGCGCTCGGCAAGGACGAGCTGCGCGTCTATTACCAGCCGATCGTCGATGCGAAAACCGGGCTCATCGCCGCTCACGAGGCGCTCGCGCGGTGGCAGCACCCCGAGCGCGGCCTGGTCGAGCCGGGCGAGTTCATCCAGCTCGCCGAGGAGAGCGGCATGATCCTCAAGCTCGGCGAGTGGGTGCTGCGCCAGGCCTGCCGCTGGGCCACCTTCATCGGGGTGGAGCGCGGGCTGCCGGTCTCGGTGAACCTCTCGCCGCGCCAGTTCAACGATCCGAAGCTCGTGCACACGGTCGCCGCCGCCCTGCGCGAGACCGGGCTGCCGGCGCGCCTGCTGCAGCTCGAGATCACCGAGAGCACCGCGATGCAGTACACCGACGTCACCCTGGCGACCCTCAACCGGCTGAAGGCGCTGGGCGTGTCGATCGCCATCGACGATTTCGGCACCGGCTACTCGAGCCTTTCGTACCTGAAGCGCTTTCCGGTGGACCTCCTGAAGATCGACCGCTCGTTCACGAACGAGCTGCCCGCCGACGCCGATCAGTGCGCGATCGTGTCCGCGATCGTCGCGCTCGCGCATGCGCTCGAGCTGCGGGTGATCGCCGAGGGCGTGGAAAGCGAGGAGCAGCGCGCGTTTCTCGGCAGCTGCGCCTGCGACTTCATCCAGGGCCATCTCACCGGCGCGCCGCTCGACGCGGACAGCGCGGCGAAGGATTTCATCTAGCTAGATCGAGCGCCCGCGCAGCAGCTCTTCCAGGCGCCGCGCCTCGACCTGGATCGCGCTCATGTTCGGGTTCACCTCGAGGGCGCGGCGAAACCAGTCGAGCGCCTGCCGCTCCTGCTCGAGCTCCAGGCTGACCAGCCCCGCGCCCGAGAGCGCGCCGAAGTGGCGCGGGTTGCGCTTGATGACCTCGGCACAGTCGGCGAGCGAGCGCTGGTATTCGCCGGCGAGATAGAGCGCCGTGGCGCGCTTGTTCCAGCCTTCGGCGAACGCCGGCTTGCGCCGGATCACCTCGGAGAACGTGGCGATCGCCTCGGCGTGGCGGCCCGAGTGCATCTCGTCGATGCCGCGCTCGAGCAGGCGGTCGACCGCCTCGTCGCCCGAGCGGCTCCACAGCATCCAGAGCGCCTGCTCGGCGTAGGCGCGCACCATGGAGCTCTCGTCCCGCAGCCGCTCGTAGAGCGGAGATGCATCGCCCGCCGCGCCGTTGCGCGCGATCCACACCACTGCCGCGGCGCGCATGCTCGCATTCGCGCTGGCGAGGCCGGCGAGCGCTTCCTGACGTGAGGCTGGCGCCTGCGGGAATGCCGCCGTGGCGAGCACTGTTAGCGCAGCGAGGAGTAGGATTTGTATCCGGCGCATTTCGGCTCGTATCGGCGCGGTAATTCCGCTTCCGGTGTACCGCGCCGTTTTCTACAATGAGGGGAGTTTCCTCCAAACTACAGCGATCCACCAGGGACCAGCCATGAAACCTTCCACCCTTGTCCTGACCGCGCTTCTCCTCGCACCGGCCGCCGTGCTCGCCGCCGACTCGCAGCCCACCGTCCGCACCGACCCGGTGCTCGAGCAGGCGACCAAGACCATCGCCGCCAAGGACTGGCCGCAGGCGCAGGCGCTCCTCAAGGACGCCGTCGACCGCAACCCGGGCAACGCCGACTATCACAACCTCTACGCCTACTCGATCCGCAAGGGCGCCAATCCCGACATGAGCCTAGTGTTCAAGCACTACAACGAGGCCCTGCGGCTGGATCCCCGGCACCGCGGCGCGCACGAGTACCTCGGCGAGGCGTATCTCATGGTCGGCAACCTGCCCAAGGCCAAGGAGCACCTGAGCACGCTCGACAAGCTGTGCTTTTTCCCCTGCTCCGAGTTCGCCGAGCTGAAGAAGGCCGTCGCCGAGTACGAGGCGAAGCCCAAGTAACTAGAATTGGGGGATGCGACTCCCCCTCCGAGTTCGATCCGCGCTGATCGCGGCGGCGCTCTGCGCCGCCCAGGCGGCCGGCGCGCAGGGCTGGCCGGCGAAGCCGGTGCGCCTGGTCATTACCTTCCCGCCTGGCGGGCCCTCGGAGATCTTGAGCCGCATGGTCGGCGAGCGCCTGCAGGGCGTGTTCAAGCAGCCGTTCGTGATCGAGAACCGCGTCGGCGCGAGCGGCAACCTCGGCGCCGAAGCCGTGGCGTCGTCGGCCGACGGCTACAGCTTCGGCGTCACGACGGACACGCTCTTCACCGTCAATCCGCACGTGTTCCGCAAGATGCCGTTCGACCCCTGGCGCGACATCGTCCCGGTGACGCTCCTCGGCAGCTTCTCGCAGATGATGGTGTGCAACCCCGCGGTGCCGGTGAAGAGCCTCGGCGAGCTCCTGCAGCTCGCGAAGCGCGAGCCGCTCACCTATGCGTCCGGCGGCCCCGGCGTGCCGGGCCATCTCGCGGCCGAGCTGCTCCTCGCCAGCGCCGGCGTGAGCATGCTGCACGTGCCCTACAAAGGTCCGGCTGCCGCCACCACCGACGTGATGGGCGGACAGGTCCATTGCGGCTTCCTCGCCACGCCGACGGTGCTTCCGCACGTCAAGGCGGGCAAGCTCAAGGCGCTCGCGGTGTCGACGCGGGCGCGCTCGCCGCTCGCCCCCGACGTGCCTCCCGCCGCGGAGGCGGGCGCGCCCGGGTTCGATGCGCCGTTCTACCTGGTGCTCTTCGCCTCCGCCCGGGTGCCGCAGGCCATCGTCATGCGCATGAGCGCTGAAACAGCAAAAGCGCTCGAAGCCCCCGAGGTCAAGGACCGCGCTGCCGCGATGGACGTCGTCACGGTCGGCGGATCGCCCGAGGAGGCGCGCAAGGTGCTGAAGGAAGCCGCGGCCAAGTGGGCGCCCGTCGTGCAGCGCATCGGCCTGAAGCTCGACTAATGGCTACCTTTCTCGCGCCAGTCGGCGGGCGACCATCGTGATCGCCTGCATCATCGCGCGCGCGGCAGGCGTGGGCTGAGTGTCCGCCCGCGTGTAAAGGCCGATAAGCGGAGCTGGAATTGCCTCCTCGATCTCGATGGCCTGCAGATAGCGCTGTCCCCATACTTCAGTCACCATCTCCAGGCTGAGCAGCCCGAGAACATCAGTCTTGGGGCCGCGTCATCAACGAGGCGAAAATCAAACCTGACTAGACCAAACTTCGTCTTCATCCTCGCCGACGACCTCGGCTACGCCGACCTCGGCTGCTATGGCGGACGCGCGCCATGCTCTCCCGTTCTGGATCGAATGGCGGGCCAAGGCCTGCGATTTACCAACGGCTACGCGAATTCGCCGGTGTGCTCGCCGACCCGGTTCGCCCTCGCCACGGGTCGCTGGCAGTACCGGCTGCGCGGCGCCGCCGACGAGCCCATCGCCAGCCGCATAGGACGCGGCCACCCGGAGCTCGGGTTGCCTCCTTCCCACCCGACATTGGCATCGCTCCTTCGAGACGCGGGCTATGCCACCGCGCTCGTCGGCAAATGGCACCTAGGCTTCGCGCCGCATTTCGGGCCGCTGAAGAGCGGCTATCAGGAATTCTTCGGCCCGATGAGCGGCGGAGTGGATTACTTTCGCCACTGCGATTCCGCGGGGAAGCACGACCTATACGAAGGCGAGGAGGAGGTCCATCGCTCGGGTTACATGACCGACCTGCTGTCGAGCCGGGCGGTCGAGTTCGTGAAGCGGCAGAAAGGCAGCCCCTTCCTGCTGTCGTTGCACTACACCGCGCCGCACTGGCCCTGGGAGACCCGCGAGGACGCGGAGGAATCGAGGCGGATAACGAACCTTGCGCACCTCGACGGTGGCTCGGTGCAGATCTACTTGACGATGATCCGGCAGATGGACGAGGGCATCGGACGCGTGCTTGGCGCCCTCGACGATACGGGGGAAGCGGAGAACACGTTCGTGGTCTTCACCAGCGACAACGGCGGCGAACGCTTCTCCGACAACTGGCCGCTGATCGGCGGCAAGATGGACTTGACGGAGGGCGGTATCCGCGTGCCCTACATCGCGCGCTGGCCCGCGCGCGTGCCGCAGGGCAGGACCACCGCCCGGCTCGCGATCACGATGGATTGGACCGCGACGTTCCTGAGTGCCGCCGGGGTCGAGCCTCACCCCGACTATCCGCTGGACGGAATCGATCTCCTCGAGGAGGAAAAGCCGAGGAATCTCTACTGGCGGATGAAGTTCCGCGAGCAGAAGGCGGTGCGCTCGGCGAACTGGAAGTACCTTTCGATCGAGGGCAACGAGTTCCTCTACGACCTGGCGCGCGATCCGCGCGAGCGGGCGAACATGAGGCAGCGGGAGCCAGCGCGCTTCGAGCGCATGAGGGAAGAATTCTCGAAGTGGGAGGCGGCTCTGCCGCCGATTCCTCCGGAAGCGAAGGTGTCCCTCGTGTACGGCCCGGCCGAAATGGCGAAACCCTCCTAGTCCTCAGAATCCGATGCGCTGGCGCGCCGCCGGTCTCGAGAGCGCCAGGTCGCGGCACTCGAGGTGATCGCGGCCGGCAAGCTTCGCGGTCCCCATGGCGTCCACCAGCAGCTTGCGCATTTCCCGCGGCGCGACGCTGCCGAGCGCTTCCAGCACGTCCGGGCGCGGGTCCGCCTCGAACTTCCAGCGGTTGCGCGTCAGCAGCTCGCGATAGACGCCTGCAGCAATCGCCTTTGCCCCTTCCGTGTCCGGCCGCTCGATCGTGTACACGTTCATGCGCGACAGGATCGGCTCAGGGATCGAGCGCGCGTCGTTCGCGGTGGCGATCCACAGGATATGGCTTGCATCGAGCTCGATGTCGACGAACTCGTCGACGAACCGCTGAGCGGTCTCGGGCTCGAGCAGCGTGTACAGCGGGGCGAGCGGGTCGTATCGCGAGTCGCCGCCGGCCTTGTCGATCTCGTCGAGCACGAACAGGGGATTGGCGAACTCGCGCTGGATCAGCGCTTCCGCCACCTTGCCCGGCCGCGCGTTGCTCCACTGCGGCGAAGCGCCCGAGAGGATCCAGCCTGCCGTGAGCGATGCCATCGGCACGAACTCGAACCCGGTGCATAGCGCCCTGGCAAGGCTCTTCGCGAAGTGCGTCTTGCCCAGGCCGGGCTCGCCGAGCAGCAGGATCGGCGTGAACGACAGCGGCCGATCGCCGGACAAGGCCAGCGCAAGCTGCTTCCGGATGTCATCGATGACCGGCGCGAAGTTGGGGCAGCTCGCATAGAGCTTGTCGAGCGCCGAGAGCGTGGTCGGCCTCACGACGTAGCGCATTTCGCCGGCGCGCTTCATCCGGCCGTAGAGGGCGCGCAGTGCCTCGCTGCGCGGCGTTCCCTCTTCGCCGAGCCGCTCGTCGATCTCGCCAACGTCGTATACGGGCAGGGTCTCCGCCAGCAGCAGCGGCGCCCCGGCCGGGGCGCTCGGCGTGCGGCACTCCTCGGCACGGGCGCGGAGCAGGTTCGGCAGTTCGTAGCGGGCAGTTTCCATGGCGGGCTCCATCGGTTCTTCCCGATGAGTCGCCCGGTTTTCCGGGGCGGAGCGTGCATGCGTCACAAGCCGGGCGTGACGCAGGGCGGTGAGCCTTCGGACGCCTGAGCCTACGCTGGCCCTGACTCAACGACAGGGGGAAGGGCTACAGATGGAAACGCTGCTGGAGGAAGTGCAAGCCCCGGCCGCCGCTTTCGGCCAAGAAGAAAACATTGAACCCGCCGGGTCGCTGGAGCGACTCACCGGACGTGCAGGACGGGAACTGGGAAACGAGCGGGTCTTTCCCCTTCTGCAGCGGATGGCCAAGGGCGACGAGGCGGCCCTGCGCGAGCTTTACCTGGCCTACAGCCGGTCGATTTACGCCTTCGCACTTCGAAGGCTGCGCGACGCCGCCGAGGCGGAGGAAATTGTTGTCGACACGATGCACGAGGTGTGGCGCCACCCGCAGCGGTTTCGGGGCGAGTCGAAGTTCAGCACCTGGCTGCTGGGCATCGCCCGCTTCAAGCTGCTGACGCTCATCCGCAGCCGCGAGCCGCAGCACGAGGAGCTTGGAGAGCTGGAGGAAGTACTCGAGTCCGGGGAAGAGGGCTCCTTCGAGGTGCTGGCGCAGAAGCAGCGGCGCGAGGCCGTGCGCCAGTGCATGGACAAGCTTCCCCCCGAGCAGCGCGAGTGCCTGCACCTCGTTTTTTACGAGGGCTACGGACTGGCGGAGGTCGCCGCCGTCCTGGGCTGCCCCGAGAACACAGTGAAGACGCGCCTGTTTCATGCGCGGCGCAAGCTGAAGAACGCCCTGCGATTGATGCTCGAACGGGAAACTGGAGATGAATGAAGCACTTGCAATGCGACGACGGTTTCTGAAGCTCGCCCCGTGGCACGTGAACGGCACGCTACCCGCGGCCGATCAGGCCTGGGTCGAGGACTACGTTCGCTCGCGTCCCGAAGCGCATGCGGAGCTCACGTGGTACGCGTTACTGCAGGAGAAGATTCGCGCCGACGCCCCCCCGGTACCGCCCGAAGCCGGCCTCGAGCGCTTGCTTCATCGCATCAGAAAATCCCCCTAGGACAGTTCGTCTAAACCCTCGTCGAAGCGAGGGTCGTCCAGTTCGTCTTCCGACAGATCGAAGCCGGTCTCGCCGTGCAGCAGATCGGCGAGCCTCTTCGAGGCGAAGAAAGTCGCGTTGTCGAGGTCCTCGGTCGTCGCGATCGGCGTGCGGATCATGGCAGCTCCTTCAAGGTTGGTTGCTGCCTGTGAGCCGCCATGCCGGCGCGGTCGGGTTCAAGGGAATTTTGTGTCGTGTGCACAGCGGCTTGGGTGAACCGCCGGAGCGGCGCATTCCGACTCATGGCCATGACCGACGACCTTGAGACCGGCGCGCACCTCGTAACGCCACGCGGCTGGTACGAGCACCACGGCATCTACGTGGGCGACGGGCGCGTGGTCCACTACGCGGGCTATTGCCACGGCCTGCACACCGGTCCGGTCGAAGAGGTCAGCCTGGAGCAGTTCTGCGCCGGCCACGGCTTCGCCCGCCGCGTCCATGCCGGCAGCGGTTACACGCCGACCGAGATCGTCGAGCGCGCCCGGTCCCGGATCGGCGAGCGGCGCTACGACCTGCTGGCCAACAACTGCGAGCACTTCTGCGAGTGGGCCATCATGGGGCAAAGCTCCAGCGTCCAGGTCGAGCGGTTCCTCGCTTCTCCTCTTGCGATGCTGCGTCGCATCGTCGGCGGCGCGGTGCTCGCATCCGCGCTTGCCCTTGCAGGCGCGGTGCCTGCGCAGGCAGCCGAAGCGACCGCCCCGCTGCCGACCGCGAAGGCATCCGTGGGCGAGCGTCGAGTCGCCCTGGTGATCGGCAACGCGCGCTATCCCACCATCCCGCTGAACAATCCGGAGAACGATGCGCGGACCGTCGCTGCGACGCTGCGCGAGCTGGGCTTCGAGGTCACCGAGCATGTGAACCTGCCGGTCCGGAAATTCCGGCAGGTCCTGCGCGACTATGTGCGCACGCTGCAGAGCACCGACGGTGTCGGGCTCCTCTACTACGCCGGGCACGGCGTGCAGATCGACGGCCGCAACTACCTGCTGCCGGTCGACATCAACCTGCGCGACGAGGAGGAGATCAAGGACGAGGCGATCGACATCGACGATCTCTTCGTGAGCAAGCTCGAGCATGCGAAGGCGCGCGGGTTGATCGTGATCCTCGATGCCTGCCGCGACAACCCGTTCCGGGGCAAGACGCGCAACATCCAGGCCGCCGGCGGGCTCGCCGAAATGGGGGCGCGCGGCGCATTGATCGCCTATTCCGCGGCGCCCGGTGCCACGGCCGAAGACGGTCCGGCGGGCGGTAACGCGGTGTTCACACGCCACCTGGTGCGCGAGATGGTGGAGCAGGGCGTCGAGGTCGAAACAATGTTCAAGAACGTGCGCGTGAAAGTACTGCGCGACACGAACAAGCGTCAGATGCCGTGGGTCAACAGCTCGCTTACGGCCGATTTTCAGTTCAACCCGCAAGCCGCCGACACCCGCAAGGAAGACGTGAGCCGGCAGGAGCTGAAGCGCCTGCAGGACCTGCTCAACCGCCGCGACCAGCAGAAGGCCGAGCTGGAAGCGAAAGTGAAGGCGATGCAGCGGCAGCGGGTCGCCGAGGTGCCGCCGGCGAAGCCGGCCGCGAAGCCTGTGGTCGAGCCGCAAGTACAGCGCTGCGTCTGGTGTTTCCCGGCGTCGACCGAGTAGCTGCCGGTCAGTCGTCGATCGGGACCCGGAGCGGCTCGACGTTCCAGATCTCGCGCATGTACTCGCGGATCGCCCGGTCGGACGAGAACTTGCCCATCCGCGCGGCGTTGACGATCGACATGCGCGTCCAGCGCTCGCGCTCGCGCCATGCGGCGTCGACACGCGCCTGGCATTCCTCGTAGGACGCATAGTCGGCGCACACCATGTATTCGTCGTGGCGCATGAGATTGTCGAGGAGCGGCCGGAAAAGCTCGCGATCGCCGTTCGAAAACGCGCCGTCCCGGACGAGCTCCAGCGCAGCGCGCAGGCCCGCGTGCGCCGCGGCGTACTCCGACGGTCGGTAGCCCGCGCGCTTCAGGCGCTCGATCTGGTCGACGGTGAGCCCGAACAGGAAGAAGTTGTCGGCGCCCGCTTCCTCGCGGATCTCGACGTTGGCGCCGTCGAGCGTGCCTATGGTCAGCGCGCCGTTCATCGCGAATTTCATGTTTCCGGTGCCGGAGGCTTCCTTGCCGGCGGTCGAGATCTGCTCGGACAGGTCGGCCGCCGGGTAGACGTCGTGCCCGACCTTCACGTTGAAGTTGGGGATGAACACGACCCGCAGCCGACCGCCGAGCAGGGGGTCGTTGTTGACCACGTCCGCGACGCCATTGATCAGCCGGATGATCAGCTTCGCCATGTGATAGCCCGGGGCCGCCTTGCCCCCGAAGATGACGGTGCGCGGCGCGAACGCAGCCTGCCGGTCGCGCTTCACGCGGTCGTAGAGGCTGATCACGTGCAGGATGTTGAGATGCTGGCGCTTGTACTCGTGAATGCGCTTCACCTGCACATCGAACATCGAATCGACGTCGACGATGATGACGGTACGGCGCCGGATGACCTCGCCGAGGCGCAGCTTTGCAGCGCGCCTCATCCGCCGCCAGTCTTCGCGGAAGCCCGCGTCCTGCGCGAGCGGCTCCAGCGCCCTCAACGCGCAGTGATCGCGCGTCCAGGCGTCGCCGATCCGTTCCGTCGCGAGCTCGGCGAAGCCCGGATTCGACAGCATCAGGAAGCGCCGCGGCGTCACGCCATTCGTCACGTTCCTGAACTTCTCCGGCGCGAGCTCGTGGAAGTCCTTCAGCACCGTCTGCTTCAGCAGCTCGCTGTGCAGCGCCGCGACGCCGTTGATCGCACGGCTGCCGACGCACGCGAGGTTGGCCATGCGCACGTAGCGCTCGCCGCGCTCGTCGATGAGCGAGAGCCGCTCGAGCTTCGCGTTATCGCCGGGAAAACGCTCGCGTACCTCGTCGAGGAAGCGCCGGTTGATCTCGTACACGATCTCGAGATGGCGCGGCAGCACCTGGGCGAACAGCTCGACCGGCCATTTCTCGAGCGCTTCGGGCAGCAGCGTGTGGTTCGTGTATGCGAACACACGCTTCGTGTCGGCCCACGCGCTGTCCCAGTCCATGCCGTACTCGTCGATGCACAGGCGCATCAGCTCGGCGACCGCCACCGCGGGATGGGTGTCGTTCAGCTGCGCGACGTAGCGCTCGGCGAAGCCGGCGAACCCGCTCGCCCCCTGCAGATGGATGCGCATCATGTCCTGCAGCGCGCACGACACGAAGAAGTACTGCTGCTCCAGGCGCAGGCGCTTGCCGGCCGCGGGCTCGTCGTTCGGATACAGCACCTTGGTGAGATTTTCCGAGTCGACCTTGCGCTCGACCGCGCCGTAGTAGTCGCCGACGTTGAACGCCTGGAAATCGAACGACTCGACCGCTTGCGCGCTCCACAGCCGCAGCAGGTTCGCGTTGCCGACGCGGAATCCGAGGATCGGCGTGTCGTAGGCGACCCCGCGCACGACGCGTCCGGGAATCCAGCGCACGCGATGGCGGCCGTGCGGGTCGGTGTAATGCTCGGTGTGGCCGCCGAGCTTGACGTCGAACGTGATCTCCGGGCGCGCGATCTCCCATGGGTTGCCGTAGCGCAGCCACTTGTCGGTGCTCTCGACCTGCCAGCCGTTCTCGATGCGCTGGTTGAAGATGCCGTACTCGTAGCGGATGCCGTAACCGATCGCGGAGACCTGCAGCGTCGCCAGCGATTCCATGTAGCAGGCCGCGAGCCGTCCGAGGCCGCCGTTGCCCAGTCCCGGCTCCTCTTCCTGCTCGGCGAGCTCGTCGAGGTCGAGCCCCAGCTCGCTCATCGCCTGCCAGACGGTCTCGGTAATGCCGAGGTTCAGGAGATTGGCGCCGAGATGCGGACCGAGCAGGAACTCCGCCGACAGATAGCAGACGGTACGCGAAGCGCGGTTCTTGTAGGTTTCCGAGGTCTTGATCCAGCGCGCGAGTAGCCGGTCGCGCACTGTGTAGGCAAGCGCCTGGTAGTAGTCGTTCTTGGTCGCGACCGCGGGAAAGCGCGCCTGGATGCAGAAGAGATTGTCGATGAAGTCGCGCTTGATGGCCTCCACACCGAGGCCGGTGCGCGCGGACTGCGCAGGGGACGCCGGGATCTTGTTCATCCGTAGTCTTTTGGCAGCAGGCTGGCGAGCGAAGTGTAGCGCTTGCGCCTACTCGTTGGCCGGCCGAATCGAGCCCGCACCGGTGATCGACTGCGCGATCTGCGGACTGCCGCGGTACAGCAGCTCGCCGCTGCCGGCGATGCCGACGATCAGGCGCTCGCTTGCGGCGACGCGAACCTGGCCGCTGCCGCCGATGGAAACCTGGGCGTCGCGGACCTGGCCGCCGTCGATGGCGACGTTGCCGGCGCCGGTCAGGCGCACCTCCAGGCTGCGCGCCTGGAGCGCGGCTACCTGAATGTTGCCGCTGCCCTTCAGCGCGAGCAGGAGCTTGGGCGTGCTCAACTGCGCGATGCGCACCGAACCCGAGCCGCGCAGCTCGAGCGCGGCGAGCTCCCGGGTCTCGAGCCGGAAGCGGATCGGATGGCGGGTTTGAATGGACCCCGGCGCAAAACCGATCCGCAGGCGGCGCTCGCGGACCTCGGCGACGATCTTCGCCAGGACCGCTGGCTCGGCTTCGATGCTCAGGCGCTCGCGCTGGGATTGCTCGACGGAGAGCTCGCCGGCGGCTTCCCACACGACTTCGTCGAACGCGCCCAGCTCGCGAACTTCGGTGGCCGTCGGCGCGGCGAGCGCAATGCCGCAAGCGGCCAATGCGATCGCCGAGAAGATGGACCGAGTCACCAGCTCTCCGGTGGCATGGGACGCACCAGGCAGGTCGCGTTGCGCGTCTCGGCGACGTACATGGGCTTGCCGTAACGGTCGATGCCGGACAGGCGGATGCTGTACGTCGCGGCGTCGGCGGGCAGCGAGATGCGGTCTTCGAAGAGCAGGCGCCCGTGCTGCCAGCAGCGGATCTGGTAGGTGCCCGGGGCGGGCGGCGGCGGCTCGCTGGTCGCCGGTAGCGCCGGCGCTCCGACGATGCCGCCCACGGCGAGCACCGGCACGAGGAGCACGAGCGCGGCCAGCAGGCGGCGCGCGTCACTTGGCTTGGACATTGAATTTCTCCTCGGCTAGGGCACCGCCGGACGCGTTCGCGAAGGCGCTGCGGAGCTGGTCGATCGACTTCACGGCGAGCGGCTCGAAGTCCGTCCCAATCACCTGCGCGGGCAGCGCGGTCGACACGTCGCGCTCCGTCGCGAAGCAGGCGATCGTCTCCTTCACGCCCTTCGGGTTCATCGAGAGCTGGAAGCGCATCGATCCCGGCAGCAGCAGCGGCTTGGCGGCCGGCACCAGCGAGTCGCGCGAGAAGCGGTTCGGGAAGAACCTCGTGATGCGCGCGGTCTCGTCCTGCAGGTAGCAGTAGACATGCGCGTCCCGAGTGAGACCCACCATCAGATTGAACGACTCGCCGGGCTTGAAGTACGTCCGGTTGTTGTCCGCCGCCAGGAGGAGCATCAGGGGGGCCGGTCGCGCGCCAAGCCTCGCGGGCTGCGCCGGACGCGGAATGCGCGAGTGGTCCGCGGTGAGAAAGGCCTCGAAGAAGGCCTGGTCGATCTTCGGCTCGCGGGAGAGCCCGAGCGCGGCGCGGTAGTTCGCGACCGCCTCGTCGATGGCCGGGTTGAACTCGCCGTCGATCGGGCCGTCGTAGAAGCCGCGCCGGCGCAGCTGGTTCTGGAAGTACGCGATGATCTCGACGCGAGTGGCCGCCATGGCGAAGAACCAGTCGGCCATCTCCTGGCGGATTTCTTCGTTGGCATTCGGGTCGCCGCCGAGGCAGGACCAGTACGGCGTCTTGGTCAGCTTGCCGACCAGCTCGATCACCGCCAGCTCCACCAGCCCGCGCAGCGCCTGCGCCTGGCCTTCGGACTTGGAGAGCGTCATGCTGAAGTTGACGCCGAACTTGTGGTACGCGGCATCGGCGTCGAAGCCGTTGCCGCTCTTCAGGATGACCACGGAGTTCCGCGAGGTGACGCCGGCGATCACGGACATGTCGCGGGTCGCCAGGACGCTCAGGTCCAGCCCGAGGATGGAGGAGGCGTTGTCGCGCGCGACGCCGAGGTTGAGGTACGGCTGGTAGCCGATCCCGAGGTCCTTCTGGTCGCGGATCACGTTCTCGTCGAACTGCGACACCGAGCCCTTGATGTCGTACTGGGGGATCACCTCGTACGCGCTGAGCCGCTGCGCGGAGGCGAGGAAGCTGACGGCGTTGGTCGCGTCCTTGCCGAAGGCGACGACGCGCAGCGCGCGGCTGCGCCGCGTCATGTCCGACACGGCGGTGATGAGCATGTCGCGCGTGCCGGCGTTGACCTTCTTGGTGTTGTCGGTGAGCTCCTCGACCAGCGTGCTCACGTCGCGCACGCCGTAGTCGATCATCAGGCTGTCCATGCAGCGCAGGGCGCTGGAGAAACCCGTAATGGAGCGAAAGGGCGCCTGCTCGGGGCCGACGCGCGAGCCGTTGGTCTGATCGATCGTTTCCTGCTTCGTTTCCAGGGCCGCGCAGCCTGCGAGCGCGATGCTTGCGGCGAGCGCGGCCGCCGACGATCTGAGGAGGGTCCTCATTTGCAGCCGCTCGCCGTGACGAGGTTGATCGAGTTGGGCGCGAACACGAAGACCTCGCGCGGCGCCGCGCCGATGCGCCCGTCCGTGTCGACGTTGCCGATGCTCTGGCTGCCGCACGAGGGAGCGGCTGCGGGTGCGCCGTCCCCGTTTGCCTTGCTCAATTCCTGCGCGCGCCGTTCCTGGAATTCCATCTTGATCTTCTCCTTGGCGATCTTCGCCCTGAACCGGGTTTCGACGTCCAGCATCTCCTCGCCGGCGAAGGCCTGCGCGCCGGCGGCGGACAGCGCGGCGATCGCAAGGGACTTGAGAATCAGCGTTTTCATCGCAGTATCTCCATCGAGATCGGTTCGGAAGCCGGAACCATCGCCACGGCAGGCATGGCCGTGGCGATGGTCGAAGCGCATGACTCGATCAACGCGCCACGCCGATGCGCTGGGTCGCGGAGCTCGCCAGGCCGGCGGAGGTGTTCAAGGAGCCGTTGGCGAGGACCGACGCGTTCTGCAGCACGCCGTTGTTGGCCGCGCCGCCGATCTCCTGCGTGGCGCTGGAGGCAAGACCCGCGGCGCTGTTGGTCGCGCCGGTGGCCGAGATGAAGGAATTCTGCACGCGGCCGTTGTTGTCGGCGAAGCCGACTTGCTGCTTGGCAGTCGAAGCGAGGCCCGCCGCGCTGTTCACCAGGCCGTTGCCCAGGACGAGCGAATTGTCGATGCGGCCGTTGCCCGACGTGTGGCCGACGTTCTGGGTGGCGCTCGAAGCGAGGCCGGCAGAGCTGTTGACCGCGCCGCTCACCAGGACGGTCGAGTTTCCGATGTGCCCGTTCTGCTCGGCGACGCCGATGTTCTGCAGGGCGCTGGAAGCGAGGCCGGCGGAGCTGTTGACCACGCCGCTGGCGCTCGCGGTGCTGTTGATGATTTCGCCCGCCATGGCGCTGGCGGCGGACAGGGTGAGGGCTGCGAGGACTGCGAACTTGATGGATTTCATGGTGAGCTTCTTTCTCCCGTCTAGGGTTGAAGGTTGTCGGCGAGAGCGAAATTGCCTGCCGTGCCCCTCAGTTGCAGCGCCCGTGCGAACGGTTCAATAAAGTTTCTGCATCGTTTCCGGCTGGTTACGGTTTGTTTGAACCGGCGCGCGCTTTCCTGCGACCCAAGCCCGGAGCCGTTCCCAGGCCCAGAGGTCAACGCCAAAGGAGAAGGACGATGCGAGTTCCACACCTGTTTGCCGCCCGCCTCGCGCTGGCGCTGATCACGAACACCGCGTTCGCGGGCGACGTGCGCCTGTATCGCGCCGGCGAGACGCCCGACCCGCGCGAAGTGGCCGCGATCCTGGAAGCGCCCGCCACGCGCTCGATCAAGACACGCTCGATCCGCCTGCTCGACGCGCCGCCGGCCGAGACGCCCACCGCGCTCGCGCTGCCGATCCGGTTCGCGTTCGATTCGGCGCGGGTCCTGCCGGAGTCGATGCCGGCCCTGGAGGCCGTGGCCTCCGGCATCAAGCTCGCCGGCCCGGCCGCCAGGATCCTGATCGAGGGCCACACCGATGCAGCGGGATCGGACACCTATAACGCGACGCTTTCGGAAAAGCGGGCGCTCGCGGTGAAGACCTATCTAGTGCTGCAGCACGGCATCCCGGCCGACCATCTGCGCACCGTCGGCTTGGGCAAGAGCGCGCTGATCGCTCCCGAGAAGCCGCTTGCGGCCGAGAACCGGCGGGTCCAGTTCCGCGCCGAAAGCGACCCCTCCTGACTCGGTTGAACCGTTTGGCTCCTCGCTGCGACTCACGGATGAAACCGGACAGACGAGAGGAACCGCAATGAATCCGGCTACCGCAGCCGCCACCTACTGCAGGCGCATGGCGTTTCACATCGAGTCCCAACGCCGCGCCGAGCGCAAGTTCGACACCCTGGCCGCGCGCTACGCCCTGCGCGGGGACGAGCGAAACCTGCGCCGCGCCGTCGCGCGGCTGCACGCAATCCGCCGCCACCTCTACAACTAGGGGTCCAAGTCCATGCACGCCGCGATGACCGACTCGAGGCTGGCGCTGGAAAACGCGCGCTACGCCGGCACCGGTGGTGTGAGCCGCGAGAACCGGCGCCACGGGTTCCGGCCGGCGTTCATGGATCTCGAGACCGCGGCCGTCTATCTCGCGCGCTTCGCCGACGGGCGGCCGGCTCCATTCCATCTGATCGACGGCTTGCCCGACGAGCTAGTGGTTTCGCGCGATCCAGCGGGCCGTGTCGCGGAGATTCGCCCATCCGTGATCTCCGGCTTCGAGCAGGACGGCCGCTTCTACACCCGCGACGAGGCGGCTCAGGCGCTCAGCTTGGCGAGCGCTTTCTCGTAGTACCGGGCCTCGACCCGGGTCCTGAGCAAGGCGAGCTTGCGCACGGCCCTGGACCGCGCCGCCGCGTCTTCCGCTCCGTTGCTGACCAGCGCCTCGAGTTGCGCGATCTCGGTAAGCGTCTCGACCTCGGGTGGGACGTAGCCGGCGTTCTTGAGGATGCGGTAGGCGGCGCGCAGGTCCTCGGGCACCAGCGCGTCGTCGTCGAGCTCGAGCGGCCGGCCCTCTCCGGGAAGGTTCGCGAGCTCGCCGCGCGAAACAGCCTCTTCGAGCTTCTTCTCCACCAGGAAATCGAGCATGTCAGCGCTATTCTAGCTGCATGAGCCTGCGCGCCTATCGCATCGCACCGACCGATTCCACTACGTTCCTCCCTCGCCTTTTCGGCACGCACGGCGCGGTAGCGTCGAACTCCTACCTCTCCGCGAACGCAGGGGCCGACGTGCTCAAGGCTGGGGGTAACGCCGTCGACGCGGCGGTCGCGATGACGCTGGTCGAAGGGCTGGTCAATCCGCAGATGAACACCCTCGGCGGCGAGTGCCCGGTGCTCGTGCGCCTCGCCGGCCAATCGCGCGTGATCGCGCTGAACGGCAACATGGCGGCGCCGATGGCCGCAACGCCGGATGCGTTTCGCGCGCGCGGCTACGACGACGTGCCCGACGCGGACATCATGGCGGCGGGCGTCCCAGCGACGCTCTCGGCGCTCGTCACCGCGCTGAACAAGTGGGGCACGATGAGCTTTCGCGACGTTTCGGCGCCGGCGCGCGAGCTCGCCGCCAGAGGCTTCCCCGTCTCCGCTGGTTTGCGCCAGCAGCACAAGTTTGGCCTCGCCGCGCTGGAGAGAAAATTCAAATCCGACTGGCCGGCGAGCGCGAAGCTCTATCTTCCGGACGGCAAGGTTCCGGAGGTGGGCCAGCTTCTCAGGAACGAGGCGCTCGCGCGTACGCTCGACTACCTTGCGCACGCGAAAGATCCGCACGAGGCGTTCTACCGCGGCGATATCGCCGCGGAGATCGCGAAATTCTCCGCGGCGCGCGGCGGTCTTCTCGTCCGGGAAGACCTCGCGGCGTTCGAGACGCGTGTGGAAGCGCCGGTCAGCCTGCGCTTCGGCGACGTCGAGCTCTTCAAGTGCGGCTTCTGGTCCCAGGGCCCGGCCGAGCTCCAGACCATCGCGCTGATGGCGCGTTTCGACCTGAAGGCGATGGGCCCGGGAAGCGCGGACTACTGCCACCTGCTCGTCGAGGCGATGAAGCTCGCGTTCGCCGACCGCGAGCAGTACTACGGCGATCCGCAGAAGGCGATGGTGCCGGCCGATGTGCTTCTTTCCGACCAGTACACCGACTCGCGGGCGAAGCTGGTTGATATCAGGAGAAGCAATCGCGAGCTGCGCCCTGGCGATGCGCGGCGCAATGCTCCACTGCTGCCGGAAGACGAGCGCTTTACGCCGAAGGACTGGGGCGCGGGCACGGTTCATGTCGACGCCGTCGACGCGCAAGGCAACATGGCGTCTTTCACGCCGAGCGGCGCCTGGATCAAGTCGGCGGAGGTCATCGAGGCGCTCGGATTTCCGCTCTCCTCGCGCATGATGACCTTCTACCTCGCGCCTGCGCACCACCCGAACGTCGTCGCGCCCGGCAAGCGCCCGCGCACCACGCTCACGCCTTCGCTCGCGTTCAAGGGCGGGAAGCCATGGATGACCTTCGGCACCATGGGCGGCGACAACCAGGGCCAGTGGCTGCTGCAGTTCTTCCTCTACCGCGCGGTGTTCGGCATGTCGCTGCAGGACGCGATCGAGGCGCCGCGCCTGTCGAGCGAGCACTTCCCCGGCTTCTTCGCTCCGCACCAGGGCGAGCCCAACCGCGTGCGCATCGAGGCGCGCTTCGGCTCGAAGGTGATCGACGAGCTGCGCCGGCGCGGCCACGACGTCGACGTGGCGCCCGACTGGACCGAGGGCTTCGTCTCCGGCGCTCAGCTCGACGAGGCTAGCGGCGTCCTCGAGGCCGGCTGCGACCCGCGCGGCTCGAAGTCCGACTGCTTCCCCGCTTTTGCTTTGGCTTGGTAGCTTTGGAAGCGAGGGCGGCGCCGGCCACCAATGCCTTAAGCTTCGCTACCGCCACTTCGCGGTCCATCGGCGCCATGCCGCAGTTTGTGCAGGCGTAGAAGTGCTTGGCGGGGACGTATTTCAGCGCGCTGCGGATGGTGCCGGCGACCTCCTCGGGCGTTTCGACCTGGTCGCTCGCGACGTCGATCACCCCGACCAGCACGTCCTTCCCCTTGAGGAGCCGCAGGAGCTCGACCGGGACATGGGAGTGGATGCACTCGAGCGAGACCTGGTCGATGCGGCTCTTCGCGAGCGCGGGGAAAATCTCCTCGTACTGGCGCCACTCCTGGCCGAGCGTCTTCTTCCAGTCGAGGTTGGCCTGGATGCCGTAGCCGTAGCAGATGTGCACGCAGGTGGTGCACTTCAGGCCCTCGATGGCGCGGTGGAGCGCGGCGATGCCCCAGCGCTTCACGTCGTCCATGTACACGTTGAAAGCCGGCTCGTCGAACTGGATCACGTCGACTCCGTCCTTCTCGAGGGCGCGCGCTTCCTGGTTGAGCAGCGCGGCGAAGGCCATCGCAAGCTTGACCTTGTCGCCGTAATGCTCGTCGGCGATCGTGTCGACGATGGTCATCGGCCCTGGCAGGGTGACCTTGCGCAGCTTGTTCGTGTGCTTCTTCAGCAGCAACGCCTCGGTCTGATGCACGCGACCTTTCAGGCGCAGCTCGGAGGTGACCACGGGCACCATGGCGTCGTAGCGGTTGTTGCGGATGCCCATCTTCACCTTGCGGCCGAAGTCGATGCCTTCGACGAACTCGAGGAAGCCGTGCACGAAGTGCTGGCGCGACTGCTCGCCGTCCGTCACGATGTCGATGCCGGCGTCCTCCTGCTCCTTGAGCCAGAGCAGCGTGGCGTCGCGCTTCGCGCGCTCGAGCGCGGGGCCCGCGCCGCGCCACGCGGGCCAGAGCTTCTTCGGTTCGGCGAGCCACTCGGGCTTGGGCAGGCTGCCGGCAATGGTAGTTTTTAGCATCGGGTCGGTTGCTCCTGTCGGGATTTTGGGACAGCGACTAAATCGCGATACGCAAATATAATCCGCGGCTACAAGCAGTGCTTCAGGCGTGCTTCATATGGGGAGGCTTCTCGTGGCGTTGGGCGTGATCGTGGGTACTTTCGTTTCCTTCGTGCTGGGCATCTTCAACCCGTACGTGATCAACAAGGCCGGCCCCGACTGGCTGTGGACCGGCGGCCGCGACGACGCCATCCGCAATCTCTATTTCAAGCCCAACGGTACTTTCCGCCGCTACGGCCGCGCGGCGCTCCTCGCCACGCTCTCCCTCGGCCCGACCGCGCTGTACTGGCTGCTCGCGCACGCCTAGACCGGAACAATTCCACAGTGGCCGTCTTCACGGCGGCTTTTTCTTTTGTGGAGTAGAGTGCGCCCCACGGTCCTTCATGGACTCCATTAGAAGAAGGGAGACATCATGATCCGAGTCATCGTGGCGGTGATGGTGCTGGGCCTGGCCGGTGCGGCCTCGGCGCAGTCGATGAGAAAGCCCTGCGACGAGCTGAAGGCGGAAATCGACGCCAAGATCAAGAAGAACGGCGTCGACAAGTTCACCCTCGACGTGGTCGACACCGAAGCGCAGGCCGAAGGCAAGGTGGTCGGCACCTGCGACGGCGGCACGAAGAAGATCGTCTACAAGCGCGGGTAGTACCGCAGCACCCAATTCGGGGTCAGAGCCCGAACTTGCTTGTGCGCACGCGCAAACGAGTTCGGGCTCTGACCCCGATTTCATTTTGCAGGTAACCTAGCGCCCCATGACAAGGCGCCTGATCGTCGGCATCACCGGAGCCACGGGCGCGATCTACGGCGTCGAGCTGCTGCGCACGCTGAAAAGCCTCGAGGACTGGGAGAGCCACGTCGTGCTGTCGGACGCCGGCGCGCTGAACCTCTGGCACGAGCTCAAGATGCGCCGCAAGGATCTCGAGAAGCTCGCGACGGTCGCCTACAACCCGAAGGACATCGCCGCCGCCATCGCGAGCGGCTCGTTCCTGACCGAAGGCATGGTGATCGCGCCCTGCTCGATGAAGACGCTCGCCGCGGTGGCGCATGCGCACGCCGACGACCTCCTGTCGCGCGCCGCGGACGTAGTGCTGAAGGAGCGCCGCCGCCTGGTGCTCGTTCCGCGCGAGACGCCGCTCAACCTGGCGCACCTGCGCAACATGACCGCGGTGACCGAGATGGGCGCGATCGTGATGCCGCCGGTGCCCGCGTTCTACGCCATGCCGAAATCGATCGAGGACCTGGTTGCGCACACGGTAGGCAGGATCCTCGACCTCTTCGGCGTGCACTCCGCCAAGCTCACGCGGTGGCAGGGGATGAAAGGAAGTCCGCAAGAGCGCGATTGAACGCCTCGGGCTGCTCGATGTTGGAGAGGTGAGCCGCCTGCGGGATCAGCACCAGCTTCGCGCCCGCAATGTTCTGCTGGATCTCGCGCGCCATCGCGGGCGGCGTGCCGGGGTCGTTCTCGCCGCAGATGACCAGCGTCGGCGTCTTCAGCTCCTTCAGCCTCGAGGTGACGTTGATCTTCGGGATCGCCGCGCAGCAGCCCGCGTAGCCCGCGACCGGGGTTTTCTCGATCAGCGCGGCGACCTGCTTGACCTTCTCCGGGTGCTTCTTGCGGAAAGGCTCGGTGAGCCAGCGCTCGAGGGTCGGCTGCACCAGCGGCGCCATGCCCTTCGACTCGGCGGTGCGGATGCGCTCTTCCCACATCGGCGCGGCTTCCGCCGGGTAGCGGCTCGTGGTGTCGGCGAGGGTCATGCTGCGAAAGATGCCGGGATACTTGAGCGCCGCGGTCTGCCCGATCATCCCGCCCATCGACAGGCCTACGTAATGCGGTTTTTCGATCTTCAGGTGCTTGAGAAGCGACTGCAGGTCGTCGGCGAGCGCATCGAGCGTGTACGGGCCTTTCGGCGCCGCGCTCTGGCCATGGCCGCGCGTGTCGTAGGCGAGCACGCAGTGCTTCGCCTTATGCCTCTCGATCTCGCCATCCCACATGCGTACGCTGCACGCGAGCGAGTGGCTGAACACGAGCCAGGTGGCGGCGTCCCTCTTGCCATGGATCTCGTAATAGGTCTCGATGCCGTTGACGGTCGCTTTCATGTGCTCTCCACGATTAAGGGAATCATCATTTCGCCGGCGGTCGGGCCGCCGTGGTTGCCGATATGCAGGTGGCGCGGTTCGCCCGCGGTCCAGTCCTTCACTGTGTAGCGCCCGTTCATGACGAGCGCAACATCGCCGACGCGCTCGGCGAAGCGCGGATGCGCCTCGCCGGTCCCGAACCAGCCTTCATCCACGAGCTCCCGGCTCGGCCTAACCTCGGCGCGCTCGCCCAGCCAGTCGCGCGCCCTCTGCATGAACCCAGGGCTGTCGTGCACGTGACAATAGACGACGCGGCGCTCGCCGCACAGCGGAAAGCGTAGCATCGCCGCGAGCGCCGGCGGAAGCTCGAGCGCGGCCTCGGGCGGCACGTCGATGAAGCCGTGGTCCGCGGTCGCAACCACCGCCGTGTCCGTGCCCGAAAGCCTCGCCAGCAGCTCGCCGAACGCGGCGTCGATGCGCTCGAGCTCGCGTGCCGCTTCCGCGCTCTCGGAGCCGTAGCGGTGCGACGTGGCGTCGTAGGCGGGCCAGTAGGCATATACGAACTTGCGCTCCGGACCCGACTTCACCGCGGCCTCGACCTCGGCCACGAAGCGCTCCAGGCTGTCGTACGCGCGCCGCTCGGCACGCGCGCAGTGGTACAGGTTGTAGTCGGAGCCGATGATCTCGGCGGAGGACACGATGATCGCGCGTGCCTGCATGCTCTCGAAGATCGGCTTCGCCGTGAACGCGCGCTCGGGACTGAAGCCTTTCTCGCGCAGCGGCAGCATGTCGCCGCGCGTACGGAAGGGCAGCGGCGCGGCCACGTAGCCCGCCTCGCCGAAATACGTGTACCAGCCGGTGATGCCGTGCTCGAGCGGGGTGCAGCCGGTGTACGAGGTGGTGATCGCCGACGCGGTGGTCGAGGGAAACACCGAGGTGAGCGCGCCTCGCCGCCGGCGCGCCAGCTCCCCGCCCTTGCCCTGACGCATCAGGTAGTTGTCGCCCAGGCCGTCGACGATGACGAGCACGATGTTGCGCGCCGACGCGAGCTCCCGCGGCTCGAGCAGCGCGAGCGGCGGGTGCCGCGGCGGCCCGCCGCGCGCCTCGACCAGAGACGCGACGAGATTGACCAGGCTGCCACCCCCGTACGCGGGCAGGACGCGGGGCTCCATGACCGGGAAATTTTAAAGGTAGAATGCGGCCATCCCCTCCCGAGGTTCTCGCCATGCGGCTCGAAGTCCACGTCCACGCGGACATACCGATTCTCGAAGGCGTCTCAAAGCGCCAGCTCGAGCAGGCTTTCGCGCCGCTGCTCGAATACCTGGACGCCGACGGCCTCCCCGACGTGAAGAGCCTGGAGCCCGACGAGCCGGGCATCCGCTTCGACGAGAAGGACCTGCTGCTGTATCTCTGCTGGACCGGCGAGATCGGCCGCAGCTTTCACGGCGCGCTCGAAGCCACGCTCGAGAACCTCGGCCCCTATTGCTACGAGGCGGTCGAGGTCGACGTCACCACCTATCTCGAGAACGGCGAGCAGGAGTCCAAGCTTCTCTTCGTCGGGCCGACCGCGCAGGCGATCCACGAGGCGCAGCGCCGCTGCATGGTCGAGGACGTCGCCGCGATCCTCGGGCGCCAGTTCGACAAGGCCGCAGTCGGGCAGGTCACCGCGCTCGTGAACGAGCTGTTCGACCGCGACTGGAAGGAAAAGGCCTCGCAGGAGAAGAAGCCCGAGCGCGCGTTCGAAACCTACACGCGACCCTCGCGGAAGAATTTGCATTGACGAAAATCGGGGTCTGACCCCGATTTCCTATGGCTGGGCCGAAGTACCCGGACTTTGACACCTTGGCGCTGCACGCCGGCCAGTCGCCCGACCCGGCGACCGGCAGCCGCGCGGTGCCGATCTACCAGACCACCTCGTACGTCTTCCGCGACACCGAGCACGCCGCGTCGCTCTTCAACATGGAGCGCGCGGGTCACGTCTATTCGCGCATCTCGAACCCGACGGTCGCGGTGCTCGAGGAGCGCGTCGCGGCGCTCGAGGGCGGCGTAGGCGCGATCGCCACTGCCTCGGGCCAGGCGGCGCTGCACCTCGCCGTCGCCACGTTGATGGGCGCGGGCGACCACGTGGTCGCTTCGGGCTCGCTCTACGGCGGCTCGCACAACCTGCTCGGCTACACCCTCAGGCGCTTCGGCATCGGGACGACGTTCGTCGATCCGCGGGATCTCGACGGGTGGAAGAAAGCGATCCGGCCCAATACCCGGTTGCTGTTCGGAGAAACCCTCGGCAACCCCGGCCTCGATGTGCTGGACGTTCCGGCAGTGGCGGCGATCGCGCACGATGCGAAAGTGCCGCTGCTCGTCGACGCGACCTTCACCACGCCGTATCTGATGAACCATTTCGGGCTTGGCGCCGACCTGCTCTACCACTCGGCGACCAAGTTCCTCGGCGGGCACGGGGTGGCGATCGGCGGTGTGCTGGTGGACTCGGGGCGATTCGACTGGGAGGCGTCGGGCAGGTTCGCCACGCTCACCGCGCCCTACGAGGGATTCCATGGCATGGACTTCGAGGAGGAGTCGGGCACGCGCGCGTTCCTGCTGCGCGCGCGGCGCGAGGGGCTGCGCGACTTCGGCGCCTGCATGGCGCCGATGACCGCGTTCCAGATCCTGCAGGGCATCGAGACGCTGCACGTGCGCATGCCTCGCCATGTCGAAAACACGCGCGCCGTGGTGGCCTTTCTCGCGAAGCATCCCCAGGTCGAAAAAGTCGTCTACCCGGAGCTCGAGTCGCATCCGGACCATGCGCTCGCCAGGCGTTTGCTGCCGAAGGGCGCCGGCGCGGTGTTCTCGTTCGAGATCAAGGGCGGCCGGCCCGCGGGACGCAAGTTCATCGAGTCGCTGCGCGTGTTCTCCCACCTCGCCAACGTCGGCGACGCGAAGTCGCTGGTGATCCACCCGGCGACGACCACCCACTACCGCATGAGCGACGCGGATCTCGTGAAATCCGGCATCACCGCGGGTACCGTGCGCCTGTCGATCGGGCTCGAGTCGGGCGCCGACTTGATCGAGGATCTGGACCGCGCCCTGAACGTGGCCGCAAAGCAGGCGGCCGCGAAGCCCTGATGGACCTCGCGGTCGACGGCAGACGGGCTTTCTGCTACACGGCCTCGCACGCGTTCGATCCGGGGAAGCCGACGCTCGTGTTCGTCCACGGGGCAGGCCTCGAGCATTCGGCCTTCGGCCTGCAGAGCCGCTACTTCGGCTATCACGGGCGTAACGTGCTGGCGGTCGATCTTCCCGGCCACGGCCGCTCCGAGGGGCCGCCGCTTCCCACGATCGGCGCCATGGCCGATTGGCTCTTCGGCGTGCTCGACGCGCAGGAGATCGCGGCCGCGAGCATCGTCGGCCATTCCATGGGTGCGCTCGTTGCGCTCGAGGCGGCGAACCGCAGGCCCGAACGGGTGGAGCGGATCGCCTGCATCGGCGTCGCCTACCCGATGAAGGTGTCCGAGGCGTTCCTCGAGGCCGCGCGCAAGAACGAGCAGACCGCCTTCGACATGGAGACGATCTGGGGCCACGCGCCGCAGGTGCCGCTCGGCGGGAACCCCAATCCGGGGATGTGGATGTACGGCGATACGCTCGCTCGGCTGGCGCGCCTCGCGCCGGGCGTGCTCCATGGCGACCTCAAGGCGTGCAACGACTACGCTTCGGACTTCGCCGGCGTCAAGTGCCCGGTGCTCTTCATCCTCGGAAAGCGCGACTTGATGACGCCGCCGCGCGCGGCGGCGGCACTGACGCAGAAGCTGCCCAACGCCCAGGTCGAGGTGGTGGAGCTCTCCGGCCATTCGCTGATGGCCGAGGCACCGGACGACACGCTCGACGCGCTGGTGGGGTTCTTCAGCGAAATTCGGACAGATCGACCGGGCCGCTGAACCCGGCTCTCGCAAAATCCAGAAACCGTCGGGCGCGCTCGGCGGGCCAGCCGCCGTACGCGCAGTTCAGCCGGAATTTCTCCTCGAGGTCTTCGCGCGACAGCGGCTCGTGCGCGCCGCCGCGGAAATGCGCCTGGCGCTCCTCGTGCACGCTGCCATCCTTCATGCGCACGCGCACGTGGCCGGTGAATTCGTCGGGGTAGGGATTGCCGGGGTCGATCTCGTAGCGCACCTTGGAGGCGAGCGCGCGCAGCCGCGGGTCGCGCACGCGCTCCTCGGTGAACGCGTCGAGCCCGGCATGGCCGAGCACGAAACCGGCGGCGATGCAGTAGGGCTGGCTGAACTTGGCGGCATAGGCGTTCGGCGGCTCGCGCTTCGCCGCGAGCGGCTCCCACAGGCGGTGCACCGTGCCCTCGGCAACCTCGCAAACGATTTCCTGAATTTCATCCACTCTCAAACGTGCAGCAAGGCGGCGCGCGCAGTCGATGTAGGGATGAGTCATCGTGCCGCACGCGTAGACCTTGAAAGCGAGCGACTCGGCGACCCAGCGGCTGCCGAAGCCGTCCGTGAGCTTCGCCCAGTCGCCCTGCGCGGTGCGCGCGAAGCCGTAATAGAAGCCGTGCGTGCCCTCTAGCACGCTGCGCGGCCCGATGAATCCGGTGCGCGCGAGCTCGGCGGCGCGGATCCCCGACTGCGCCGCCCACCCCGGGTGAAGCCGCTTGGTCCAGGCGCCTTCGGCCAGGTATTCGATGATTCCGGAGGCCATCGAGCCTGCGATGCCAAGCGCGTTGACGAATTGGTTTTTCGAAAGATTCAAGAGCGTCGAAACGGCGGCTGCGGCCGCCATCGTGCCAAGCACCGCGGTGGGGTGGAAGCCCGCCTTGTGGATGAGCTTGGGCGCCACCAGGCTGGCACGGCACATGAACTCCACGCCAATGCTCATGGCTCGGACTGCATCCGAAGCGGAAACCCTCTCCCGCTCGGCGACCGCGAGCACCGCGGGGACGACGACGGCGCCGGCATGCACCGGTCCGCCTTCGAAGGTGTCGTCGAAGTCCTCGCCGTGGGCGGCGGTGCCGTTGACGAACGCCGCGCCACCCGCATCGAGCGTGCGGGCGTGGCCGATCGCCGTGCATCGCCCGTCCGACTCCCAGCCTTTCAGCGCCGCCTGCACGTAGTCGGCACGGCGCGCGGCAACGCACAGCCCTGCCACGTCGATCAGCAGCTTTTGCGTGAGGTCCGCCATCGCCGGCGAAAGCTTGGCCTGGTGTGCTACCTGGGCGAGCGCTTCCGAGATCGATTCGGTCATGGCCTATCTTGCTATGACCACTTCGTGCGCGCAACGAACCAGATGGTGAGCAGGCCGGACACCGCCATTGCCGTGGCGATCGCCGCGAAGATTCCGCCGAGCGTGGCCACGGCTGCGCCGCCGGCGATGACGATGAGAAGGCGCGCTGTGCCGGCGAGCACCGGCAGGAGCACCTTGCCCGCGCCCTGGGATGCGAAGTAGAGCGCGATGTTCGCCGCGAGCATCAAATAGAACGGGGCCACCGTGCGCAGGTAGAGCGAGCCGCTTTCGAGCACCGCGGGATCTGCGCTGAATAGTCCCACCCAGGCGAGCGGGGCCACCGTCGCCACGGCCCCGATCGCAAGGCTGATCGATGCGGCGAAGGCGGTACCGATCCAGGCGATGCGCTTGGCGGCTTGGGGACGCCCGGCCCCGATGTTGATCCCGACCAGGACGACCATCGCCTGGCCGACCGCGAATACGAGCGGGATCTGCAGCAGCTCCAGGCGCAGGCCCACGCCGTAGCCCGCGAGGGCGCCCGCCCCGTATCGCCCGACCAAGCCGGTGAGGATCACGGCGGTGAGCACGGTCTGGACCGACGACAGCACCGAAATGCCGCCCACGCGAAGGATCTCCCGGAAGAGCCGCCGTTCGAGCCGCAGGTCGGCGCGCACCGGCCGCAGCGCGCTCGAGCGCCGGAACACGGCGACCGCCATCGCCGCGGCCGCGATGCCGAAAGTGGTGATGTACGCGACGCCGGCGCCGGCGATGCCGATGCGGCTGACCAGGAAAGCGGAGAACGGCACGTGCACGACCGCGGCCACGATCAGGGTGAGCGCCGGCACCAGCATGTTGCCAGTGCCGCGCAGCACGCTCGAGAGCGTGTTTGCCATCCACACCGTGATGGCGCCGGCAAATACCACGTTGCTGTAGCGCACCGCGTTGGCGAGCGTCTCATCCTCGCCGCCGAGCAGCGCATAGATCGTCGGGCCGAGCAGCAGGATGAGCGCGGTGAACGCCGCGCCCATGCCCGCGGCGATGACGAGCGCGTGCACCACGAGGCGCCGCGCCGCCGGCGGATCGCCCGCGCCGAGCGCGCGCGCGATGGCGGAAGACACGCCGCCGCCCATCGCGCCGGCGGAGGTCATCTGCAGCAGCATGATGAGCGGGAACACCAGCGCGAGCCCGGCGAGGGGCGCCGTGCCGAGGCGACCGACGAAGTAGGTATCGCCGATCGACACCAGCGACTGGAACGCGACCAGCAGCACCCCCGGCGCGGAGAGCCGCGCGAGCGTGGGCACGATCGGGGCGGCGAGCAGCCGCTCGGCAGGTTGGATCAAATGCGGGGATTCAAGGAAAAGGGGTCAGAGCAAATTTACCGCGTTCCCGTTCCAGCTCCGGGTAAGACCCTGGGGAGGATGAGCGCCGCCGCCCAGCCGAGTGCGACGCCGGTGCCGTTCGCGAGCATGTCGTAGACCTCGAAGTCGCGATAGCCGGTCCAGCCCTGGATGAATTCCAGCGTCACGCCCATCGCGGCGAAGCCGGCGGCGTACGCGAGCCTCGTCCTGCGCGCGATGTAGAGCTGCGCAAACCAGAACATCAAGCTGCCGTAGGCGAGGAAGTGGCCGACCTTGTCGCTGTGCTCGAAATCGACCTTGGGCGGTGAGGGGGTGAGGGAGAGCCAGATGATGACGGCGACCATCGCCCAGCCGAGGACCAGCCAGAGCGGCCGCATCGTCTTAAAAAACATTCCTTAGAAAAGAATCATTTGACCGCCGGTCGAAGGCGGGCGAAATCGCGAGCAATCGAGCTCGGCCTGCGCGCGCGGCGCTTCGCGCGAGTTCAGCCCGAACTTGCGGCAGGCGATGTCGAAGCGCTTGGCGATCAGCTCGGCGTAGTTGCCCGTTCCGCTCATGCGCGTGCCGAACCGCGGATCGTTGTCCTTGCCGCCCCGCATGTCGCGAATGACGCTCATGACGTGCTCGGCGCGCTGCGGGTAGTGCTCGGCGAGCCACTCCTTGAAGAGGTCCTTCAGCTCGTTCGGGAGCCGCATGATGACATAGGCGGCCTCGGCGGCGCCGGCCTGCGCCGCGGCCTCCAGGACGTGCTCCATGGTCTTGTCGTTCAGCGCCGGGATGAGCGCCGCGACCATTACGCCGCATGGAACGTGGTGCTCATTCAAATTTCTCAGAACATCGAGCCGCCTCTGCGGGCTGGCCGCGCGCGGCTCGAGCTTCCTTGCGAGCTCGCGGTCGAGCGTGCCGATGGAGACGAATACCTTCACCAGATTCTTCGCCGCCATCGGCCCAAGCAGGTCGAGGTCCCGCTCGACCAGAACCGATTTCGTGACCACGGTGACCGGGTGCTCGCACTCGGCCAGCACCTCGAGGATCTGGCGCGTGATCTTGAACCTGCGCTCGATCGGCTGGTAGCAGTCGGTGTTGGCGCCGAGCGCGATCGGCTGCGGCTTGTAGCCCGGGTTGGCGAGCGCCTCGCGCAAGAGCTCGGCGGCGTTGGTCTTGGCGAACAGCTTGGTCTCGAAGTCCAGGCCCGGCGAGAGCTCGAGATAGGCATGGCTCGGCCGGGCGTAGCAGTAGATGCAGCCGTGCTCGCAGCCGCGGTAAGGGTTGATCGAGCGGTCGAAGCCGACGTCGGGCGAGTCGTTGCGCGAAACGATCGAGCGCGCGCGCTCGATGGTGACCTCGGTCTTGAGCTCGCTCTGCGGCCGCTCGTCCGGGGTCCAGCCGTCGTCGAACGCCTCGCGCGCCGCGCTTTCGAAACGGCCCTGCAGGAAGGAGCGCGCGCCCCGCATGTGGAGGCGTGGTTTCGTAGAATCAGGGGGCATGCCGCATACTGTATATACGAACAGTACAGGACGCAACATCGGGCTGCTTGCAGCGTGCCAGGCGCTGTTGTTCGCCAACAATTCGACCCTCATTGCCATCAACGGCCTGGCCGGCCTGTCGCTCGCGCCCTACGCGGGCCTCGCCACGCTGCCGGTCACGTGCTGGGTGCTCGGCGGGGCGATCGCCACGATGTCGGCTTCGTTCTACATGAAGCGCGCCGGCCGCCAGCGCGGCCTCAGCCTGGGCACCTTCTTCGGCGTCGCCGGCGCGCTGATCTGCGCCTCGGCGATCATGACTAGCAGCTTCTGGCTGCTGTGCCTGGGCACGCTGGTGTGGGGTGTGTACAACGCATTCGGCCAGTACTACCGCTTCGTCGCTGCGGATATCGCGACGCCGGACCTGCGCGCCAATGCGATCTCGATGGTCCTCGCCGGAGGCCTCGTCGGCGGAATCGTCGGCCCGGCGACCAGCCGCTACACGATCGATCTCCTCCCGACCAAGTTCATGGGCGCTTACCTTGCGCTCATCGGCTTTGCGCTCCTCACCGTGATCCTGCTGCGCTTCGTGCGCATCCCGACGCCGACCGCGGCCGAGCGCGCCGCTTCCGGCAGGCCGCTCGCCGTGATTGCGGCGCAGCCGAAATTCATCGTCGCGGTGTTCTCCGGCGCCGTGAGCTACGGCGTCATGAACTTCCTCATGACCTCGACCCCGATCGCGATGCAGGCCTGCGGCCACCCATTCGGCGACGCCGCCTTCGTCATCTCGTCGCACATCGTGGCGATGTTCGCGCCGTCGTTCTTCACCGGCAGGCTGATCCGGCGCTTCGGCGTGCTGCCGGTGATGCTGACCGGGGCCGCGCTCAACCTGGTCTGCGTCGGGGTGGCGCTGGCGGGGCTCGCGGTCGCCAATTTCTGGTGGTCGCTCGTCCTTCTCGGTGTAGGCTGGAACTTCCTCTACATAGGAGGCACCACGCTTCTCACCGATACCTACCGTCCCGAGGAACGCGCCAAGGCGCAGGGCGCCAACGACCAGGCCATCTTCATCGTGATGGTGATCTCTTCTCTTACCTCGGGAATGACCGTCACCAGCGCAGGCTGGGAGCGGGTCAACCTGATGGCGCTGCCGTTGATCGCGCTCGTGGCGGCAGCCCTCGTTTGGTTCGCGCTTCACCAGCGGACACGGAGTGCGACAGCATGAGCCAGAGACCGCCGGCCTCGATCGGGCAGCGCCTAGAAGAAGTCGATACTCCGGCGCTCGTCCTCGACCTCGACGCCTTCGAGCGCAACCTCGAGACGCTCAAGCAGTCCGTCGCCGGAAAGGTCCGGGTGAGGGCACACGCCAAGACCCACAAGTCGCCCGACATCGCCCGGCGCCAGATTGCCGCCGGCGCGGTCGGCGTGTGCTGCCAGAAAGTGTCCGAGGCCGAGGCGCTGGTGGAGGGCGGCGTGCAGGACGTCCTGGTCAGCAACGAGATCGTCGGCGCACCGAAGATCGCGCGCCTCGCCGCGCTTTCCCGCCGCGCCCATCTCGGAGTCTGCGTCGACAATCTCGACAACCTGCGCGAGATCGCCGCCAGCGGCGCGCGCCTCGACATCTATATCGAGCTCGAGGTCGGCATGGGGCGCTGCGGCATCGCGCCCGGCGAGCCCGCGCTCGCCCTGGCGCGTGAGATCACGAAAGCGCCCGGCCTGCGCTTCGGCGGCCTCCAGGCCTACCACGGCCGCGCCCAGCACATGCGAACGATGGCCGAGCGCCGCGCCCACATCGCTCGCGCCGCCGAGGCGGTCAGCGCGACCAAGGCGCTCTTCAAGCGCAGCGGCATCGACACCCCGATCGTCACCGGAGCCGGGAGCGGCACGTTCATGTTCGAGGTGGAGTCGGGCGCATGGGACGAGATCCAGCCCGGCTCGTACGTCTTCATGGACGTCGACTACGCGCGCAACGAATGGGCTGCACCGCTGCCGCGCTTCGAGCACGCCCTTTTCGTCCTCGCCACCGTGATGAGCCGGCCTTCGCCACACGCCGCAATCGTCGACGCCGGCCTCAAGGCCTCCAGCGTCGACTCGGGCATGCCCACGGTGTGGGGAAAAGAAGTCCTCAAGTTCACGAAAGCCTCCGACGAGCACGGCTTCATCGAAGGGCCCAATCCGCCCGCGCTAGGCGAAAAGCTCTTCCTCGTTCCCGGGCACTGCGACCCGACGGTCAATCTTTATGATTGGTACGTTTGCGTGCGCCGCGGCGTCGTCGAGGCACTTTGGCCGATTACTGCGAGAGGCGCAGTAACCTAGATTACGGTTTTGACTGGTCGAGGGGCCTAACCGAATGCCGCCAACAAGAGCCACCCTAAGAACGCGAAGAATCCAATAGCCGACCCGACTGCCAGGCAAAGAACCGGCGAAAACGCCGACTGGCGACCGAAGTGATCCGCTGCGGCTTGATTGTCTTCTACCATTCCCGCTCCTCCAGGTCGCTGATCGTAGCGGCAGCCGTCCGACCAGATCTTTCTGAATTGTCTTCGTCGGCCCCAATTCGATCGTTTTCTTCATGGGGTCGCCCTGCGCCCGAGGAGCCCTCAAATGAAAAGCCCCGGTGATCCGGGGCTACCGACGCGCCCCGAATCAGTGGGGCTACGCTCGGTGTACTCATGATCGACAACGAATCATGGAGCCGCAATGGCTACAAAGAGCCCTATTCCTCGCGCTTGTGCCCGCCACCTCCGTAGATCGGGCGGTATTCGGGATTCACCGGGATCACGCCGGCAAGGCAGTTCGAAGGCTGCGCGCACTTCCCGGCGCGAGTGCAAATCAGGAAATTGCACTGCTCCGGCGCGCCGGCCTGGTGCTCTCGCTTGCGATCGTTCGAATCCGGATACGTGGCCATTCAGAGCCTTGACGAAGCTTTTCCCATTGTCCAACGATCGGCAAGCATTGGGTTCTTGAAATGCGCGCCGTCGTGTGTTTTCCTCTTATCTCATATGCGACTCAAGCGGATCGACCCGGCGCTGGAACTCGTCACCCTGTGGCACGTCGGCGGCGCAAGCCCCTGCCGCGGGCCGGCCATCAAGGTTCCGGCGGGGTTTCTCGAGGTGGAGGACCCGACGCTGCCCGAAGGCTGCGAGCTTCCGGACGGCTCCAAGCTCGATGCGGGCGCCGCGCCGGTGTGCGGGACGTGCGGGCAGCACCTCGGGGACGACCTCGGTTCCGAGCTCGCCCTGTCGAGAGGGCGCTAGAACTACCCAGGGATTGTCAGTGCCAGACGCGGGCGAAGGTGCGGCCCGGAAGCAGGTCGGCCGCCTGGGGCTCCTGGCTCAGCAGGTCCTCGAGCGCACCGGAGATTTCGCCGATGAAGCGTTTCGCGCGATCGCCGAGCTCGGGCAAGGTCTCCACCGCGCTCACGTAGAGCTCCCATTCCCGGGTGCCTTCCTTCGCGCTCCCGGAGACGAGCCGCTCGTCGATCGAGAAGCCGCATAGCCCGGGCGCGCGGTCGAAGATCGCTTCGATCCGCGCGCTGAGCGCTGCTTCGAGCTCCGCCCGCTGCCCCTTCCCCATGAAACCCCCCAATGGAATCCACCCTACCGCGCCGGGGCCCGCCCGCCTATCGCCTATTTCCTGCCTGTGGCGGCGGCGCGGCAAAACTTCGTGAGATTTTTCCTACGCACTATCATGGGGGGTCCTGAAAAAGAACCTGCCCACCATAGCGGTCAGCGACGAGCGCGGGGTGCGCTCGCTGCACGTCGGCGGCGAGGCGATCCAGAGCTCGATGCGGCTCGGCGATCCCTTCGCGCTGGCGCTCGACTACACCCGTTGCATGATGGCTTTCCTGCTGTTCCATCCCGAGCCGCGCCGCGCGCTGATGATCGGCCTTGGCGGCGGCTCGCTTCCCAAGTTCTTCTTCCGGCACCTGAGGAAGACCCGGGTCCGCGTGATCGAGCTCGATCCGCGCATCGTGGCGACCGCACGCACCCACTTCGCGCTGCCGGCGGACGGCGAGCGCCTCGCCGTGGAGATCGGCGACGGCGCCGAGGCGCTCGCGCCGGAATGCTGCGACGTGCTGGTGGTGGACGCCTACCACGACGAGGCGCACGTGCCGGAGCTCGCCGCGGCCGAGTTCTACGACGCCGCCTTCCTGGCGCTCGAGCCTCGCGGGGTGCTGGTGGTGAACTTCATGGACGATGACCCGCGCCTCGCGCAGTACATGCGCCGGCTCGAGAGCGCGTTCGGCGGCGCCGTCGTCTCGATGCGCGCGCTGTACGACCAGAATATCGCCGCCTTCGCCCTCAAGGGCCTGCCGCCGAGGCTCGAGTGGGAGGAGCTGCGCAGGCGCGCGGGGCGGCTCGAGGCGCACCTCGGCCTACCGTTCACCAGGTACCTGAGGCGGCTGCGCTCGATGAACCACACCGAGGGCGCGAGCCTGGTCCTCGGCGCCTGATGGGCATCGGCGAGCTCACGGCGCTGGGCGCGATCGCGTTCGCGGGCGCCCTCGTCTTCGGCCTCACGGGTTTCGGCTCGGCGCTGATCACGATCCCGCTCGCGAGCCACTTCGTGCCGCTGCCCTTCGCGCTTGCGCTGTTTGCGCTCGCCGATCTCGTCAGCGCGTTCGGCGTGGGACTCGAGAACCCGCGCAATGCGGTGCGCTCAGAATGGACGCGCCTCGTGCCGATGATCCTCGTCGGCACGGCGGTTGGGGTCACCGCGCTCGTCAACCTGCCGCGCGCCGTCGGCATGCTTCTCCTGGGCGTGTTCGTGCTCTCGTTTGCGCTCTACACCCTCGCGAGGCGCGCCCGCTCGCGCGTCATTTCTGCGCGCTGGGGGTTGCTGGCAGGATTCGCCGGCGGCATCACCAGCAGCCTGTTCGGCGCGGGCGGTCCGCCCTACGCGATCTACCTCTCGCAGCGCGGGCTGACCAAGGAGCAGTTCCGCGCCACGCTCGGCTTCGCCACCATGACGAGCATCTCGCTGCGCGTGCTCGCGTTTCTCGTTACAGGACTGCTGCTCGATACTCGAATCTGGATCGCCGCCGCGGTCGCGGCGCCTTGCGCGTTCGCCGGCATCGCGGTGTCGCGGCGCGTGTTCCGCCTGATCTCCCGCGACGCGCTGCTTCGCGCCGTGACGGTGATGCTGCTCGCTTCCGGCGCTTCGCTCGTCGTGCGGGCGCTGGGCTAGCGCAGGCTCACGGTGCCGCTTTTCCAGGAAGCATCTTGCCAGCGCTGGAACTCGCGCACGTTCGAGGCCACGGTGGCATGCGACACGGTTGCAAGCGTGTCGAGCCGCACGATTTCGAAGCTGCGCCGGTACTTGCCGTCGCCGCGCGCCTCGCGCGCTACGAGCATGCGGTTTCCCCCTGGCGCCCAGCCGGCGAATTCGGCGTAGCCGATGTGCGGCGCAGTGGCGGCGGGGGGCAGCACGCGCACGTTCCAGCCGTTCGGCGACGTGCGAAAGATCCAGAGCTCGCGCCAGGCGGCGGTGGGCTGCACCGCCAGCGCGAGCGCGCTGCCCTCGCGGTTGAGCTGCGCCGAAGCCGTCCAGACCATTGCGTAGGTGCAGCGCCGTGCGAGCGGCCTGCGTGCGTCGTTCTTGGCGTCCACGAGCAACACGCAGGTCTCGCCCGCGGGCCCGGGCGCGGTGACGATGTGCGGCCTCTTGTCATCAGCGCGCGAGGCCGCCGGCTCTGCCGCCCAGCGCGAAGCGCCGACCTGCATCGCCGCGTCGTTGTAGCTCCGGGCGTCCTCGTCTCCGAACTTCGCCTTGTCGACATCCGCGAGCGCCACCAGCGCGCGGCTTGCGGCGGCCTGCGCAGGCTCGCCCTTGCGCGCCTGCAGGTAGGCGACGCTCGCCCACACTGCGGCGCGGCGCATCAGGATGCGGTTGCGCAGATGCGCGGGCAGCGCGGCAGCGTCGACCCGCTCGAGGACTTCTGCGCGCCACTGGTCCATGCGCCGGCGCTCTTCGGGAGGCAGCTCGGCGCTCGTGCATTCGGCGCGGGTGAGCGCCAGCGCGGCGCGCGCGCGCTGAGCCGCGCTGGAGGGCATCGCGAGCACCCTGCGGTAAGCCTCGCCTTCGTAGCAGTAGTAGGCCCGGCCGCTGCGCTCGTGGTGGGTGAAACCGACTCCGTAGCGCGCCGCCACGTCGAGATGGCCCGCGAGCTTCTCCTGTGCCGAGCGCTCCTGCGTGGCGCTCGATGAAGCGCGCTCGGCGAGGCGCTCGGCGAAGCCCGCGAGAGCGTCGAGCGCCTCGACTCCGACCTCGCTCGCCAGCACTTCCGCCGGTGCCGCCTCGATATAGGCCGCGGCGAAGCCGATGCCCAGCGCTTCCGCGCCCGGCATGCGCCGCAGGAAGCGCACGATCGAGAGGAGCTCGGGCGCTTCCTCGGGCCCGGGCGAGATGCGCTGGACTTCGCTCGCGAGGACGAATCCGCCGCGCTCGCGCCTGTAGTCATAGACCTGAAGGTAGTCGAGGCGCTCGCCACGGACCTCGAGCGTCTCGCCCTGCCAAAGCAGCGCGTTTGCCGGCGCGGCAGCGCGCGGCGCGGCGCGCAGCGCTGCACGGTCGCGGATCACGATGGCAAGCGCCGCGGCCTCGGCCGCCGCGGCCAGCGGCAGCGCGAGCAGGGCGAGTCCGGCCAGCGCCGCGCGCAGGCTCATCGCTTCTGCGCGCCGAGCAGGGTGGCGCCGATGAAGCCGTTGTCGGCGGGCGGCGGCGCGATGATGACCTGGATCTTGTCGGAGAGCTTGTCGGCGAGCGCCTTCTGGACGAGCAGGGGATGGCGCGTCACCAGCGCGCCTTCGCGCTCCATCTGCTCGGCGGTGGCCTTGCCGATCTTCTCGAGGCGATAGGCTTCGGCGTCGGCGAGCTTCTGGCGCGCCTGGGCTTCGGCGACGGCCTCGATCTGGCGCGCCTCGGCGGAGCCCTCGGCGTTGCGGATGCGCGCCACCTTCTCCGCCTCGGCTTCGAGCCGGCGCTGCTCGATCTGGCGCTGCTTGAAGGGCAGCACGTGCGTCATCGCCTCTTCCTGCGCTCGCGCGGCGATCACCTGCTCGCGCGCCGCGGCTTCGGCGGTCTTCTCGCGGCGCACCTTCTCCGCCTCGGCGTCGAGCGCGCTTTCCTGCACGCGCTTGTCCTTGAGGTCCAGGGTGTAGCGCATCTTCTCCGCCGCGAGCTCCTCGGCGAGGAGCGCGTTCATACCCCGGCGATAGTCGTGCGGCAGATCGACCTTGCCGATCACGACGCCGCGCAGCACGAGCCCGTCGGCGGCAAAGCGCGTCCCGACCTCGGACTCGATCGCCTGCTGGATCTCGACGCGCTTGGTCGAGAAGATCTCGCGCACCGTATAGCGCGCGAACACCTTGTAGATCACGCCCTGCACCGCGGGTTCGACGATGTCGGCGGAGATGTCGTCGGGCAGCGTGTTCCAGACCGTGCGCAGGCGCGCGGCGTCGAGCGCGTAGCGCACGCTGAGATCCACGCCGAGCGAAAGCCCCTCGAGCGATTGCAGCGGCGACGGGCCTTCGGCGCTCGAAATCTGCGCCGGCCGGTAGCTGCGGTCGCGCAACGCGAAGATGCGCGTCTCGTGCACGAGCGGCAGGACGACGACGCTGCCTTCGCGCCATTCGGTGAGCTCGCCGCTGAGGCGGTTCGCCCGCACGCCTAGCTCGCCGCGCTCCACGCTCTTGAACGGCGGATTGCGGTAGAGGAAGTAGCCTGCCGCACCTGCGATGACAGCAAGCGCCAGGATGCCTTTGATGGCGGCGAGTCCGTTCAGTCCGCGGTTTGCGCCGCTTCTCGCTGCGTGTGCCGCCTCGCCGGCGGCGCCCGCGAGCGCATTCAGGACGTCGGAGAGCAGGCGCTTGAGGCGTTCCAGCATGTTGTTCTTCCCGGATGGGTGGCGACGAGCTATTTCAGCCGGGCATCCGGGCGGCGCGGAGAGCAACCGCGGGAAAAGCGCGGACGAAGCGTGGCAAAAAAATGGCGTGGACGCTCCCGCCGGGCGGCGCGCAGAATAGCGAACCGTGCCTGCCGAACTTCAGGCCATCGAAGCGGTTGTGACGCCGGCGACGCGCGATCTGGGCGAGGGCTTCCAGGTGCGCCGCGCGCTGCCTTCCATCCAACGCCGCATGATCGGCCCGTTCGTGTTTCTCGACGAGATGGGCCCGGTGCGCCTGGCGCCGGGGACCGGGCTCGACGTGCGGCCGCACCCGCATATAGGTCTTGCCACGGTGACCTACCTCTTCGAAGGCGAGATCCTCCACCAGGACAGCCTGGGGGTGCGCCAGCCGATCCGGCCGGGCGACGTCAACTGGATGATCGCGGGGCGCGGCATCGTGCACTCCGAGCGCACGCCTCAGCCCCTGCGCGCGCAGGGCCCCGGCCTCTGGGGCCTCCAGTCATGGCTCGCGCTGCCGCAGCACGAAGAAGAGCGCGCGCCGAGCTTTCGCCACCACCCCGCCGCGGAGCTGCCGCAAGCCTCGATCGGCGGCGCCGAGATCCGCCTGATTGCTGGAACGCTCTTCGGCCTGCGCTCGCCGGTCAAGGCGCTTTCGGCGATGTTCTACGCCGAGGCTCGGCTCGACGAAGGCGCCGAGCTCGCACTCACGCCCGAGCATGAAGAGCGCGGCGCCTACGTCGTGGACGGTGGCGTGTCGGTGGACGGCGAGGACTTTCCGCGCGGACGGCTGCTCGTCTTCCGGCCTGCGGTGCATATCGTCATCAAGGCGCGGACGCCCGCCCGCGTGATGCTGCTCGGCGGCCAGACGCTCGGCCCGCGGCACATCTGGTGGAACTTCGTCTCCAGCTCGAGGGAGCGCATCGAGCAGGCGAAAGAGGACTGGAGGGCAGGCCGCTTCGGAGCCGTGCCGGGCGATCCGGAATTCATTGCGCTGCCGGAAGACCGGCGCCCCGACCGCGATCACGAAACTCGGCCCGAGCCGCCGCCGTTTTCCTAGTCGGGGCGGCCCAAGGTTGGCTGTCTATCTTCGACGGCCGGCCCGCCGTGCGATCCTGCGCGCCTCGTCGATCAGGACGAGGGCCATGAAGAGATACCCGTTGGCGCGCTCCACGATGGCTTGCGTCTGAGCAGCCGCGTCGCGCGCTTTGGGTTGCTTGCCCCTTGCGCCGCGCAGAGTCGCGGCTCGTTCTGTCGTCAGCAGGTCCATCTTCCCTCCCCTATGCGCCCTGAGGACCTGTTTTTGGACACTTATCAAACGGGGCGCCTGTATGAAATATACGCTCGACTGAACTGCAGCCGCGCACATCCGTTTATCCGATTGTCCGAACTTCAGGGGGGCAGCACCGTCCCGGACCCCCCTACGCCCCGGGCGGGGCCGACAGCGAGCCCTTCTCGAAGACCTCTGCGCCCTGGGGGCAGGTGAACCACTCGTGCTTGGAGCGCGTCCAGACGTGGCGCGAGATCGCGAGCCAGTCGGGATCGTCGAACGAGCCGACGGCGAGCGCGCGCAAGCCCGGATAAAGCTCGAGGGTCCAGGTCACGGTGCTGCCGCACGCCGGGCAGAACTGCATCCTGAGCCAGCGTCCGCTCTCGTCGGAGCGGTGCTCGTAGGTCCTGAGCTCGCCGCGCAGCTCGACGTCGCTCGCGTTGAAGTAGGCGCCCATGCCGAACGCGCTGCCGGTGCGGCGCTGGCAGCTGCGGCAGTGGCAGGCGGCCTTGCGCACCGGCTCGTTCGTCGTGCGGAAGCGCACTGCGCCGCAGTGGCAGCCGCCTTCGTGGATTTGCGCCATGGCTTCGCCTTTCAGGATCTGCAGCGCCCGGTGACGCTGAACCAGCCGTCGCGGGTGCCTTCGTTGCGCAGGATGTAGCCGCTGCGACAGATGCGCAGGCGCTCGAGCTCTTCGTCGAGCACCTGGTTGAACTTCGGGCTGCCGTAGCCGCCCCACTGGCGCAGGAGCTCCGGCTTCACGTCGAAGCGGAACGGATCCTGCCCGGTGACGCCGTAGCCCTTGTCCTGCAGGTCAGGATGTGCGGCGCTGCAGGCGGCGGCGAGCAAGGTGCAGACGACGAGCGGGCGTGGCTTCATGCGAGAAGCGCGTCGAGCCTCGCGGCGAGCCGCGGCGTGAGCCCAAGAATGCGGTCGATGGTCGCGCGCATGTGCGCGTCCACCGCGGCGGCGTTGGTCTGCCAGTCGAGGACCGCTTCCTCGATATCGGGAAGGGCCGCGCCCGGCTCGCCGCAGGCCTCGAGGAAGAGCGGCGCCGAGCGCCCGAAGCGCTCGCGGATGTAGGCGCGGTGATTGACGCTCATGGCGATCACGAGGTGCGATTCGCTCAGGATGGCTTCGCTGAGCGTGCGCCGCCGATGGCTGCCGACGTCGAAGCCCCTCGACAGGAGGTACTCGCGCACGCCGGGCGCTACGACGTGCGGAAAGTCGACCGTGCCGGCCGAGGAGACTTGGATGTCGGCGCGATCGTGCAGGGCATGGCGCAGGCCCCGCTCCGCCGTCAGGCTGCGAAAGATGTTGCCGGTGCAGACGAACAGCACGCGCTTCATCGCAGCCGCTCAGCCGACCGACACGCGCTCGCGCAGGGTGACGAACTCTTCGGCGGCCGTGGGATGGATGCCGATCGTCGCGTCGAACTGCGCCTTGGTGGCGCCGAGCTTCACGGCGATGGCGACTCCCTGGATCACCTCGCCGGCGTCGGCGCCGATCATGTGCGCGCCGACCACCTTCTGGCTCGCGCGGTCGACCACGAGCTTCATGAAGGTGCGCTCGCCCTTGTCTCCCAGGGTGAGCTTCAGCGCGCGGAACGAAGCCTTGTACACGTCGACCGCGCCGAACTTCTCGCGCGCGTGCTCTTCCGACAGGCCGACCGTCGCGACGTTCGGGTTGGCGAAGACCGCCGTGGGCACGTTGTCGTGGTCAACGGCGGTGGGTTCACCTCGGAACAGGGTGCGCGCGAGCCACATGGCCTCGGCCGTCGCCACCGGCGTGAGGTTGTGGCGGTTGGTGAGGTCGCCAATGGCGTGGATGGATTCCACCGAGGTGCGGGAATACTTGTCGACGATCACAGTGCCGTCGGCGGCGAGCTCCACGCCCGCCGCCTCGAGCCCGAGGTTGACGCTGTTGGGATGGCGTCCGGTCGCGAACATGACGAGGTCTGCGTCTACGCGCGCACCGTCGCTGAAATCCACCTCGAGGCTGCCGTCGCCGCGCCGCGTGATGCGCCGCGGCTCTTCGCCGAAGCGGATGTTCACGCCTTTTGCGCTCATTTCGTCGGCGAGGCGCTCGCCGAGCTCGGCGTCGAAGCCGCGCAGCAGCCGCCGGCCGCGGTACGCGAGCACCGTCTGCACCCCGAGGCCGTTGAAGATCGAGGCGAACTCGACCGCGATGTAGCCGCCGCCGATGAGCAGCGCGCGCCGCGGCAGCCGCTCGAGATGGAAGGCCTCGTTCGAGGTGATGGCGTGCTCGCGCCCGGGGATGTCGGGAACCGTCGGCCATGAGCCGGTCGCGAGCAGGATGTGCCGGGCGGAGAAGCGCCGGCCGCCGATCTCGACGGTGTGCGGATCGACCACGCTCGCACGGGCGCGCATGATCTCGACCCCCGCGAGCGACAGCACCCGCTCGTAGACGCCATTCAGGCGTGCGATTTCGCGGTCCTTGTTCGCGAGCAGCGTGGCCCAGTCGAAGCGCGGCTCGCCCGTGGTCCAGCCGAAGCTCTTCGCGACCTCGAAGTCCTCCCGCATATGCGCGGCATAGGAGAAGAGCTTTTTCGGAATGCAGCCGACGTTCACGCAAGTGCCGCCGAAGCGCCCCGATTCGGCGATCGCGACCTTCGCGCCGTAGCCCGCGCTGACGCGGCTCGCGCGCACCCCGCCCGAGCCGCCGCCGATGGTGAAGAGGTCGAAGTCGAACTTCATGTCGCGAGCCGGTAGCGCTCGCCCTCGGCGCGCACCGCGCCGTCGGCGAGCAGCTTCTGCAGGTGGGCGGTGAGCGAGCGCGCCGCCATGCCGTGCAGCCGCGGCGGCACGTCGTCGTAGACGAGCGGCAGCATCTCGGCGAGATTCGGCTCGCCGAGCTTCGCGATGGCCTCGCGCACCTTGGCCTCGCGCTTCAGGCGGTGCTGCACCAGGCGCCGCACCTCGTGATGCGGCTCGCCGATGAGATAGCCGTGGCCCGGGGCGAGGATCGCGAGGTCTTCGCCGAGCAGCAGCTCGAGCGAAGCGAGATAGGCGCGCATGTCGCCGTCGGGCGGATTGATGACGACGGTGGAGCCCTGCATCACGTGGTCGCCGGTGAAGAGCATGCGCGTGTCCTCGACCAGGTAGCAGAGGTGGTTCGAGGCGTGGCCCGGCGTATGGATGACGCGCAGCGAGACGCCGCCGAGCGAGACGCGCTCGCCGTGGGAAAGCACCTCGTCCGGGGCGAAGCTCGCGTCCTGGCCCGCGGGCGCGGGACGGCCGAGGATCTTCGCGCCGGTCGCCTTCTTGAGCGCGGCGGCGGCGGGCGAATGGTCCATGTGCGTGTGCGTGCACAGGATCCAGCGGATCTTGCCGGCGGCGAGGATCTTCTCGATGTGCGAGTCGATCGCCGGGCCCGGGTCGATCACCGCGAGTTCTTTTTCCCCAAGCAGGTACGTATTGGTGCCCGGACCCGTCATCATCCCCGGATTCGGAGCGATGAGGCGGGTAGTGAACCGGTCGAGGCGCTTGGCGACGCCAGGGACGAGGTCGTAGCTCGTCTGCCCGCTTTCTTCAGGATCGCTCCAGTGGATCTCGAAGTAGGGCGCGTCGCCGCGGCGGAAGATGCGCGCCCCTTCGCGCCCCTGCGCCAGGCACGCGCGGTTGGTCGGAATCTCGACCAGGCTCATGGCGTATTCAAAGGCCGCGCGCGGCTCGGCGAAGCGCGCGAAGTCGGCGAGAGTCTGGCGCGTGGCGTGGACCAGCTCGATCTCGCCGCGATCGCCGCGCGCCAGCGCCTGGCGCGGCTCGATCCAGAGATGGTGGACCGTCTCGACGGCGTCGTGCGCGCCTTCCTGCCCCGCGGGCGCGAGGGTGACGAAAAAGCGCGCGTCGAAGCGCCGGCTGCGCCCGGGCTGGGTGATCCAGTGACCGTAGTAGGCGAGCGCGCCCGCGGGAATGAACAGGTTCTCGCGCTCGAGCAGCTCGAGGAACGGGCGCGTGCGCTCCTCCATCAGCTTCTGCGCGCGCGCCGGCAGCACCGGGTTGCCGTTCGCGTCGCAGGCGAGCAGCACGCCAGCCTCCTCGAAGCACTCGCGCACCGCGGCGACGTAATAGCCGAGCCCTCCACTCGCGAGTCCCAGCCGCTGATTCGCCTGCGCCTCGGTGAGGCCGAGCACGCGCCGCGGCGCGACGTCGCTTGCGTCGAGCGCGCCTCCCGGGAACACATAGGCGCCGCCGAGAAACGCCGCGCTCTGGGTCCGCTGCAGCATGAGCGTCTCCAGGCCGCGTGGGCCTGCGCGCAGGAGCATCAGCGTCGCCGCCGGGCGCGGCGTCTGCGCCGCCATCAGCCGCAGATCCTGCGGACGATCTCGCGCGCGGGCAGCACCGAGTCGATGAGGTTGACCGCTTCGCCGGCGAAGATCACCGCCGTGTCGAAATCGCGGCTTTGCGCCGCGGCCGCGTAGCGGTCTTTCTCCGGCGACAGGCCCTGCTCGAGCTCGCGCTCGCGTCCGTGCCAGGCGTCGGTAAACCGGTTCTTCAGCGCGCGCCCCGTGAATTTCGCCGGCCAGTCGTAGCCGCGCACGATGTCGAACACCGTCGTCCTGACGGTGGCATCGCCGGTCGCCTCGACGATGCGCTGCTTTGCCTGCGGCGCAGTCAGCGACTCGTCGCTCGCGAGGAAGCGCGTGCCCACCAGCACGCCGTCCGCGCCGAGCGCGCGGGCCGCCTCGAATCCGCGCCGATCCGCGATCCCGCCTGCGGCCAGCACGGGGAGATCCGTCATGTTTTTCACTGCTTGCAACAAAGTGAAAAGCGAGCGGTCACCGCCGTGGCCGCCGGCCTCGGTTCCTTGTGCCACCAGCACGTCGGGCTTCGCCGCGAGCGCCTCGCGCGCGGTCTCGAGGTCCTGGACCTGCAGGATCAGCCTGGCGCCGGCGCGGCGGATCGCTTCGGCGAAGGGAAGCGGATCGCCGAACGAAAGCATCACCGCCGCGGGCTTGTGCTCGAGGGCGAGCTCGAGCAGCTGCGGCCGCCGCGCGAGGCTCCAGGTGATGAATCCGATGCCGACGCGCGCGCCGCCGGCGAGCCGGAACTGCTCGCGTATCCACTCGGCGTCGCCGTAGCCCCCACCGATCAGGCCCAGTCCGCCCGCGGCCGATACCGCCGCCGCGAGCCTGCCGCCGGAGGCCGATCCCATTGGCGCGAGGACCAGCGGTTTCTCGACTCCGAGAAGCTTCACGCCGTGCGTCCCGCGCGGTCCTTGTCGTTCTGCGCCTTGATCATCGCCCGCATCTTCCCCCAGTCGGCGTCGGAGAGCCTGTCGAGCTCTGTAAAGTAGCCGCCCGACCCGGTGGCGAGGTAACCGCCGCCGTCGACCGCGATGGTCTCGCCGGTGAGCCACTCGCAGCCGTCCGCCATGAGGAAGGTGGCGAGGTTCTGCAGCTCCTCCATGCGACCGACGCGCCGCATCGGGTTGACTTCGGCCGACTTGTCGAAGCCGCCGTCGGGGCGCAGACGTTTGGTTGCCCCCTCGGTCGGGAAGGGTCCGGGCGCGATCGCGTTCAGGCGGATGCCGAAGCGGCCCCATTCGACCGCGAGCGACTTCGTCATGACGTGGAGGCCCGCCTTGGACATCGCCGAAGGCACGACGTAGGGCGAGCCGGTGTGCACCCAGGTCACGAGGATGCTAACGACCGACCCTTTGTGCCCGCCCTCGATCCACCGCTTGCCCACCGCGTGCGTGACGTAGAAGGTGCCGTGGAAAACGATGTTGGCGATCGCGTTGAAGCCGTTCGCGCTCAGGTCCTTGGTCGGGCTGATGAAGTTGCCGGCCGCGTTGTTGACGAGGCCCGTGAGCGGCCCGCTCTCGTCCCAGATGCGCTGAACCATCGCGTCGACGGCCGCCGCGTCGCGGATGTCGACCGAGTGGGTTTTGACAGTCCCCCCATATCGGGACGCGAGCTCTTCGGCTGCGCTTTCGAGTACCCCGCCCCGCCGGCCCGCAAGCCAGAGCTCGGCGCCGAGAGCGAGATAGCGCGCCGCGATCTCCCTGCCGAGGCCGGTTCCGCCCCCGGTGACGAGGATGCGCTTACCCTTGAGGAGATCCTGCTTGAACATGAGGGCTCTTTCGGAGCCCTCTATTCTAGGCGACCTTGTTCCTGAGGTAGTGCAGCTCCTGGGTCTCGCCCACATAGCCCCAGGAGTCGGCGGGAAGCTCCTCGACCGCAACGTACCCGGAGGCCTCGCCGAGGAGCGACTGCAGGGCGCGGTTGACTTCCCTCACGTAGCGCGCCTTGTGCTCGCGCAGATTGGTGCCCGCGGTCACCTTCACGTCGACGAAATAGCCTCGCACGGCGAGCGGGAAGCCGCCGCGCGCCCATTGACCGGTGGGCACATATTGGACGACCACGGTGGTTCTTTCGCGCTCCTTGCCGAGCACCTCGACCGTCAGGTCGGTGAGCAGCGCGATGGCCCGCGTTGTCAGCTCACCGTCCGGCTTCGCTGCAAGGGTGACGTTTACGAGGGGCATGTCAGCTGGCGTACTGCGCGATACCGTTGCCGAACGACCAGTTCTCCTTCTTCACCTCGATCAGGTTGATGAACACGTCCTGCGGCCTGACGTCGAGCTCGCGCCGCAGATCCTCGGCCACGCGCCGGTAGAACCCCTTCTTCATCTCGATGCTGCGACCCTCGTTGAGAGTGATCTGGATCGCGATGAAGCCGTCGCTTCGCTCGATGTCGAGGTAGCTCGGGTCGTAGACCAGGCTCTCAGGCGCGTGCTCGCTGAGGAGCTGGAAGTTGTCCTTGTCGGGCACGTTGAGCGTCTCTCTCATCGCCCGGTAAACGACACCGCCGACCTTGCGGCCGAAACCCTCACCCCTTCCGCGCAGCAGCGAGATGCGTACCAGAGGCATGGTGGTTTCCCAGGTTGAACAGCGATTTCACGGGCTCGACGATGAATCGATAGATCGCTTCGGCGCGCTCCCGGTGTGCCTGGCGGATGAGCATCTGCTTCAGCTCGGGATCGCGGGTGACGGCTTCGAAAGTGAGTGGTTTCATGTTCGGTCCTTTCAGCTCAAGCTGACGGCGGCTTCGCCGCCGAGCGAATTCACGAGTGCGGTTCCGCGATGCTGCAGCCGGTAGCAGTCGCCCGGCTCGAGCACGATGTCGCGCACCTGGTTCTCTTCGGTGATCCACAGCGCGCCTTCGAGCGCGCATACCGTGCTGCCTGCGCCGTCGACCACCTTGAGGGTCTGGTTGGGGGCCAGTCTGAGCGCTCCCGATCCGAGCTCGATTTGCATGTTCTGTTTCCTTTAGGCTTGCGTTTGGTATGCGTAGGATGCATGCTGCTCGCCCCGAGCTCAAACGGTGAATTCTCAAGCGTCACATGAGAAATAGGAATGCATTACCGGCCCTGGACCTGCTCGTGGGCTTCGAGGCGGCGGCGCGCCACCTGTCCTTTACCAAGGCGGGGGAGGAGCTCTTCCTCACCCAGTCGGCAGTGAGCCGGCAGATCAAGGAACTCGAGGACCAGCTTGGCGTGGAGCTTTTCCAGCGGCGCCACCGCGCGCTCGCGCTCACCGACGCGGGCAAGTCGTTCTACGCTTCCGCTGCCCAGGTCCTCACCACGATGCGCGCCGCTACCGATCGGCTGCGCGCGCAGGCAGGCAAGAAAGGCCTCTCGGTCACCACCACGCACTCGTTTGCCGCGTTGTGGCTGATCCCGCGCCTCGCGGGCTTCACGCGCAGCCATCCCGGGATCGACGTGCGCATCATGGCCGACACGCGCGTGCAGGACCTCGACCGCGACGGCCTCGACCTCGCGATCCGCCATGGCCCTGCTTCGCTCGCGGGCTCGAGCGCGGTGCGGCTGATGGGCGAGCGCGTCTTTCCGGTCTGCAGCCCCAAGCTCCTGAAGGACAAGTCGAGGCCGCTGCGCGAGCCGCAGGACCTGCGCTATCACTGCCTGCTGCAATACGACGATCCCGAGGGCCGCCATCCATGGCTGCACTGGAAAACCTGGCTCGAGGTCGAACGCATCGCCGACCTGCGTCCCGCGGGCACGCTCTCGTTTTCCGGCTACGAGCAGATCATCCCGGCGGCGGTCGCGGGGCATGGCGTGGGACTGGGGCGAACTCCCCTGGTCAAGGACCTGCTCGCGTCGGGCGAGCTGGTCGCTCCCTTCAAGAGCAGCGCCGATCCGGCGCGCGCTTATTACGCAGTCGTCTCGAAGAGCGCCGAAGGGCGAGCGGAAGTGGCGGAATTCGTGGCCTGGCTGCGGCAGGAGGCCGGCAAGCGCTGAAAGGAAAAGGGGTCAGACCCCTTTTCTCAAACGGTGAGGACGATCTTGCCGATGTGCTGCGAGGTCTCCATCAGGCGATGCGCCTCGCCCGCTTCGGCGAGAGGAAAGGTCCGGTAGACCACGGGCTTGATCTTGCCCGCCTCGATGAGCGGCCAGATTCTCTCGCGAAGACTCCTGGCGATGGCGCCCTTGAACTCGACCGGCCGCGGGCGCAGCGTCGAGCCGCTGATCGTCAGGCGCCGGCGCATGACCTCGTTGATGTCGAGCTCGGTCTTGTGGCCGCGCAGGAAGGCGATGAACACGAGCCGGCCGTCGTCGGCGAGGCTCTTGAGCTCCTTCGGCACGTAGTCGCCGCCGACCATGTCCAGGATCACGTTGACGCCTTTGCCGCCGGTCGCGGCCTTGATCTCGGCCGCGAAGTCCTGCGTCTTGTAGTTGATCGCCTGGTCGGCGCCGAGGCGCACGCAGGCAGCGCATTTCTCGTCCGACCCGGCGGTCGCGAACACGCGGTTGCCGGTGGCCTTCGCCATCTGGATCGCGCTCACGCCGATTCCCGAGGTGCCGCCCTGGACGAGGAGCGACTCGCCCGGCGCGAGGCGGGCGCGGTCGTAGACGTTGCCCCACACCGTGAAGAAGGTTTCGGGGAGCGAAGCAGCTTCGGTGAGCGACCAGCCTTTCGGCACCGGGAGCGCAGTCACCTCGGGCGCGACGCAGTACTCGGCGTAGCCGCCGCCGTGCACCAGTGCGCACACCTTGTCACCCGGCTTGTAGGTTGTTGCCGAAGAACCTGTTGCAACCACTTCGCCCGCGACCTCGAGGCCCGGCAGATCCGAGGCGTCGGGCGGCACGGGGTAGTTTCCGCTGCGCTGCAGGACGTCCGGACGGTTCACGCCCGCGGCTGCGACCTTGATCAGGATCTCGTTCGCCTTGGCCGCCGGCACCGGCCGCACGGCGGACTTGAGCACCTCGGGGCCGCCGGGCCGCGCGATCTCGACGGCGCGCATCTCTCTTGGAAACATCTCTTTCGGAATCATCTATGCCATCATAATGGCATGGCCCAATTCCGCGTCGAATTCGTGCTTGACCAGGCTTCTGGGAAATACCTCGCGGAGATGTATCACCCGGAAAATGCGGCCGAGCTGCTGGTGCGCACCGAGGCGCTCTATCCCTCGGAGGCGGCGGCGGTGCTAGGCCTGGTGCAGCTTTTCAAGAACGCGGTGCTGCAGTTCCCGCAACCGGGCGAGCCGGTGAGGAAGATCGGCAAGCCGAAGAAAGCCAAAGCCGCCAAGAAAGCGAAGAAGCCCAAGAAAGCCAAGCGGGCCAAGCGCGGCAAGAAGCGCAAGTAAACCGCAATTGCTGGAGGAGACTCGAATGTACTTCGCACGCGTCCTGGCCGCGGCGGCCCTGCTCGTCGCGCTTCCCGCTGCCGCCGATTTCAACGACAAGAAGCCGATCAACGCCACCGTCACCGGCGCGACGCCGAGCGGCTATCCGCGCACCATGGTCGAGGG
>Ga0068867_100000029_pt1 | contig 87333 bp, 67 predicted proteins | sample KBSMisM32_FD_65649 | JGI IMG/M metagenome (GOLD analysis project Ga0068867, IMG submission 65649) | Miscanthus rhizosphere microbial communities from Kellogg Biological Station, Michigan, USA - KBS Miscanthus M3-2 | ecosystem: Host-associated > Plants > Roots > Rhizosphere > Soil ...
TGAGAATCATGGAAAGAGAACCACGGATGGACACCGGTGAACACGGATCAGATTCATGGCTACTGAGGCTCGGATTTTGAAAACCATGGAATTGAGAACCTCGAAACGCAATCCGTGTCCATCCGCGTTCATCCGTGGTTCCTCTTCAAAGTTCATTCACCACCCAACGAGTCATCCCGCTCGGGCTTGAGCCAGTAGAGCACGGCCATGCGGACGGCGATGCCGTTTTCGACCTGGTCGTTGATGAGGCAGCGTTCGTAATCCATCACCGCGTCGCAGAGCTCGACGCCGCGGTTCACCGGGCCGGGGTGCATGAGGTAGAGCCCCTGGTCGGCGATGCGCTTGAGGCGCTCGTCGGTCACGCCGTAGAGCTTGTGGTATTCGCGCAGGCTCGGGAAATACTGGACGTCCTGGCGCTCCATCTGGACGCGCAGGAGGTAGACGATGTCCGGCTTCCAATTCATCGCTTCGTCGTAGTGGGTGAAACGACGGATGCCTTCCGGGCCGACCTTCGGCACCAGCGAGCCGGGTCCGAGGTACGCCACCTCGAGGCCGAGCTTTTTCAAAATCGTGCTGGTCGAGCGGGCCACGCGGCTGTGGAGGATGTCGCCGATGATGAGCACGCGCTTGCCCGTCGGATCGGGGAACTTCTCCTTGATCGTGAAGGCGTCGAGAAGCGCCTGCGTCGGGTGGGCGTGGGCGCCGTCGCCGGCGTTGATCACGCTCGCGCGGGTCATCTTCGCGATCGCGCCGGGCAGGCCGGAGCGGCTGTGGCGCACGACGATGAAATCCGTGCGCATCGCCTGGAGCGTCTCGACCGTTTCGCGCACCGATTCGCCTTTGACGATCGACGAATTGCCGACGTCGAAGTTCGTCACATCGGCCGACAGGCGCTTCGCGGCCACCTCGAACGACGAGTGGGTGCGGGTGCTCGGCTCGTAGAAAAGCGTCAGCACCGACTTGCCCTTGAGCGCCGGGACTTTTTTGACCGAGCGGGTGAACAGTTCCTTGAAGGGAACGGCTTGGGCGAGGAGATGATCGATCTCCTCCCGTTCGAGCGACGCGATATCGAGCAGGTCCTTACGAGGCATGGGCCGGATTGAGGTTCGGAAAGTAGTAGAGAAGGGCGAAAACGAGGACAAGCCCGGCGACGGCGGCGATGAACCCGGCGTGGTGGCGGGAAAGCGGCTTGCGCCAGGCGACGAGCGCGGCGAACAGCCACGAAACGCCGATGCCGCCGAACGCCAGCCAGAGGCCTTCGCGCGGCGGGATCTGGAAAAATTCCCGCCAGGTGCCCGCGGCGGACGCCAGCACCAGCAGGTAGCCGACCGCGAGCAGGCCGCGGTGGGCGGTGCGCGCCTGGAGGTGGACGATCGCCGGCGGCGGTCCGGCCCCGAGCGCGCTCAGCGCCTCGCGGCGGCGCAGCTCGTCCAGTTCGCGCTCGCTGCGGCGGCGGGCGGGCAGCGGCGAATCCGCCACCTGCTTGGGAACCATGAGCACCGGCTGACGCTCGGAGTGCTTCAGCGAGTTCATTTTCTTGATCCGCACCGGCTGGGCCGGCGGCGGTTCCTCCGCGGCGGCGGGTGGTTCCGGAGCCGCGTCCTCCGGCGGTGCCGCCGGAGGGGAAAACGCCGGAGCGGAAGCGGCGGCGGAGGGAAGGCCCATCTGCTCGCGCAGTCTGGCGATTTCCTCGGCCGTCTTCTTCCGCTCTGGCAGCAAGCTCATGGGGATTCCTTTTCGATCACCTCGATCCGGTCCGCGCCGTCGGTGCTTTCCAACGAAACGAGGACGTGGTCGAGGCGGTTGGTTTCCAAGCGCAGCCCGACGTAGTCCGGCTGGATCGGCATTTCGCGGTGGCCGCGGTCCACCAGCACCGCCAGCTCGACCTTCGCCGGGCGGCCGTAGTCGGACAGCGCGTCGAGCGCCGCGCGGATCGTGCGACCGGTGAACAGCACGTCGTCGACGAGGATCACGTGCGCGCCGTCGAGGACGAACGGAATGTCGCTTTCCTGCAGCGTCGGATTCTCGTGCAGGTGCTCGAAATCGTCGCGGTAGAGCGAAATATCGAGCACGCCGAGCTCCAGCTCGCGGTCCTCCTCGGCCAGCAGGTTGCAGAGGCGTTCGGCCACCTCGTCGCCGCGGCTGCGGATGCCGACCAGCACGATCGGCTTGCCCTGCGTGCGTTCGCGGATCGCCTCCGCCAGCGTTTCCACGGCGGCCGCGATTTCTTCGGCAGTGAGGATGCGGTTCATGGTCAAACGAAGTGCATGATGCCGATGTCCCGGCGGCGTTGCGCGCCCGGGAACGTGACCAGATCGGTCGCGGCGTGGGCCTTGGCCACCGCCTCCTCGCGGGTCGCGCCACCGGCGACCACCGCCAGCACGCGGCCGCCGTTCGTCTCCCAACCGCCGTCGGCGGTCTTGCGGGTGCCGGCGTGGTAAACGCGGGCGTTCTCCACGCGTTCCAGCCCTTCGATCCGGTCGCCGTTGCGCGACGTCTCCGGGTATCCGGCCGAGGCGAGGATCACGCAGACGCTCCAGCCGTCGTCGAAGCCGATGAGCGCCGGGTTCAGCTCGCCCTTGGCACCGGCCAGGCAGAAATTCGCCAGATCGCCCGTCACCAGCGGCATCACCGCCTGGCATTCCGGGTCGCCGAAACGGCAGTTGTATTCGATCACCTTCGGACCGTCCGGCGTCAGCATCAGGCCGAAGTAAAGGAAGCCGCGGTACGGCAGGCCGTCGGCGTTCAGGCCGGCGACGGTTGGCGCGACGATTTCCTTCTCGATCCGCGCCAGCAGGTCGGCGTCGATCAAGCGGCGGCTCGCCACCGCGCCCATGCCGCCGGTGTTCGGGCCCGCGTCCCCTTCCCCGATCCGCTTGTAATCGCGGGCGGGGGTGAAAATCAAATAACCGTCATCGACGATGGCGGCGAAAATCGAAACCTCCGGGCCGACCAGGCATTCCTCGACCAGCATGCGGCCCGCGCCGAAGCGGCGCTCGACCAGCACTTCGTTGAGAAAGGTCTCGGCCGAAGCCTCGTCCGGGCACACCGCCACGCCCTTGCCGGCGGCCAGACCGTCGAACTTCAGCACCGTCGGGTAAACCCCGGCGATCGCCGCGCGGGCTTCCTCGATGGTATTCACCACCGTCACCGCCGCCGTCGGGATCCCGTGGCGGAAGAGGAACTGCTTGGCGAACTCCTTGCTCGCCTCCAGCTGGGCCGACTGCTTGTGCGGGCCCCAGCACGGGATGCCTTCCTTTTCGCAAAGGTTGGCGAGGCCCTCGTTTTTCACCAGGTAGCTCTCCTCGCCCGCCACGCAGAGGTCGATCGCGTTCGCCTTCATCCAGGCGACCAGCGACTCCAGGCCGTCGGCCGGCACCGGCTTCGCGATTTCCAGAATCGCCTCGCTGCCCGGGAAGCAGAACAACTCCGGCTTGCCCGGCGACTCCGCCAACGCCCGAACCAGCGCGTGCTCGCGCCCACCTTTGCCAACGACCAGAACTTTCATCCGCGGCGGTTTTCCGGGAAACCGCCCCGCGAGACAACCTCAATTCCCGGCGGAAAGGGTCGCCGCGCCTCCGTTCGCCACGGAGTTGAGCCTTCAGGCGAGGAAGGTCTTCCCGGGCGGAGCCAAATGCGCGACACGAAGATCTGGAGCGCGCGCGATTCATCGCCGCCCTGGCCGATGGCGATTCATCGCCGGGGAAAACCGCCTCCGAACCACGGATGCACGCGGAGGAACCCGGATTCGGAACCGCCGCGCAGCCGCGTTGGGCTGGGTGGACGGCCGGGTTTCCCGCCGAGGCCGGTTGTCGGAATTCAACTCCTTGTTGAATCTAGCCGCACGTAGGCAGGCTCTTTGCGCTTCCAATGCTTAACGCCAGCGAAGGTTTCGTAAATGTGTCGATCAGCGTAGCCGTCTTCGGTGGCAAACTCGACCTCAACCGTCAACTTAACCGTCCTCTGGTAATCCTCTGCTTCTACGCTGTAAATCAGCGCCCATACTTTCGTGTCGCAAAAATCGTCCAAGCACTCGTAGCGAACTAACTCACAGGGTGGCAAATTGAACGATTCGGGCCAAAACACCTTCAGATCATCGAGAGCACAATTACGAACGTCGTGAATCAAGAGTGCGCAGACGCCACCATTCTCGCATCGAAGAGCCATCGCTAATTTATCGATAAGCAATTCTCCCATTCGAAACGCGTCCACAGAAACCACCCCCTCACGCAGCAGATGCTGGATTTGATCCAACTTAACCGGAAAGACTCGAAAATACGGGCCATATTGGAACCGCTTCAGCTGGTTTTCTAACCTATCTCGCTCCCGATCTTTGACCAATTGTCCCTGAAGCAGTTCAACTTGCCGTTCCTGCGCTTGGTAGGCGTGGTAGGCGAAGTAGCCAGCCACTACGGCAGCAATCGCCGCGACCCATGTCGCAACCATTGAAAGCCAATCCGCAACGCTGCCTAACCATTCGGCGCACGAGGGTTCAGCAGTAGTCATGCGAGGGTTTTACCCGTTAGTGCGGAAAACGCACGCAATCACTCATTGTACAGCTTCGCCGAAGCGATTGAAATCGCCTCCGCCGAGGGCGGCGATGAATCGCGCCGAGCCAGCGACCCGTTTCCAACCCGGTTGAAGGAGTTGAGGCTTCAGCCGAGGAGGGGGCTAAGCCGCGGGGGCGGAGTCGGGCGAGCTGCTTGCTCGTTCTCCATCGGCTCCGCCCGGGAAGACCTTCCTCGGCTGAAGCCTCAACTCCCCGCTTCGAAACGATCCGGCGGGAATTGCCTCCATCTCCGCGCCGCTTCCTCACGCCCCAATTGCTCCAGATACGCCGGAGCGCTCGACCACCGCCAATCCGTCCAATGCTCCACAAACCCGTGCCTCACCGGGTTGTGATGCACGTAATTCAGCGCGGCAGGGTGGTGATCATCATTCAAAAGCACGCGCTCGGCGGCGTTGCACCAGACTTTGCGCCCGCGCGCCTGCTCCTCGCCGTTCCACAGAAACGACGTTCTCCCATGCAACCGCCCGAGAGCCTTGAGCAAATCGAGCACCCGCTCGCTCAGAACCACCGCGTGGTAGTGGTTCGGCAGCACCACCCATGCGCCCGTTTCCGAACCGCATTCCCCAAAGCAGTCCAACAACGCGGCGGCGAAATCGTCCATGCGGGCATCGGAGCGGCCGATGTGGCTGGCATGCTCGTAGCAAGCCGCGGAAATCAAATACCAACGGCGACCGCTATCGTAATGCGGAGGGCTGTGGGGAGGCCGGCGCGCCAGATGCCGTTCGCGCAGCAGTTCTTTCTCTGTTCGGGAGTCAGTTTTCTCCACCGGTACATTCACGCCGGATAGGCCTTCGAAACCCTCGGGTCGAGCTTCAATCGTCACTCTCCGGAGTTGAGGCTTCAGCCGAGGAGGGGGCGAAGCCACGGGGGCGGAGGCGGGTGAGCTGCTTTGCTCGTTCTCCATCGGCTCCGCCCGGGAAGACCTTCCTCGGCTGAAGCCTCAACTCCCCGCGATTTCCGACCCCGCCACCTTCCCGGATGAATCCGGAGCCTTCCCGAATGAATTCGGAGGCCTCCGGATTCCTTCGGGAGCGCTCCCAGCGGAGGACGGAGCCTTCCCACGAGGGCTGCCAGCGCCCGAAATGCATTGGAAACCGTCCGGAATGCCGCCGGAAGGCTCCGGATCGCCTCGGGACGCCTCCCGGACCGATTTGGAACGGCGCATTTTTCTTCCGGAATCGTCCGCCAACCGGGGGAGCCGTCGCGCCCGCCGGAGATGTCACAAAATCGGCCAACTAGTCACATCTTCGGCAGTTAGACCGATTCACTCTCGACGGATGCGCCATTCTCCCTAGGAAACGCGATCACCGTCCGAACTGTTAGATGCCGCATGGCGGTCCGGCCGATGAACCCAAACCCGCGGCAATTCCAAGAAACCACATCGCAATGGCCACCGGCCCCATTCCACGCAGCGAATCCGAACTCGCCCCCTGGCTGACCAACTTCGGCCAGAAACTCGCCACCTATGCCACCACTCTCGGGATCACCGTCCCGGAAGTGGAACAGACCCAGGTGGAGATCGACTACCTGATCTATCTGATCAACATCCGCCTGCCCTTCGTGCGGCAGACCCAGGCCGCCACGGTGGAGTATAAGAATTTCATCATGAACGGCGACCCGACGATCGCCCTGCCGGCCACCCTGCCCGGCACGGTGCCGCCGCCGGACTATCCGGCGCAGGTCCTGCCCGGTGTGCTGACGCGCTTGCGCAAGCTGATCCAGACGATCAAGAACCGCCCGGCCTACACCGAGACGATCGGCCAGGACCTCGACATTCTGAGCAGCGCCACCACCGTTTACCCGGACGCGCCGACGATCACGCTGACCCAGGCGGCGGCGGGCGCGGTGACCATCGGCTGGAACAAGGCCGGCTGGAGCGGCGTGCGCTTCCAGAGCCGCGCGAAGGGCGGCGAGTGGTCGGACATCGGCATCGACCTGCACAGCCCGTTCGTGGACACCCGGCCGCTGGCGACGCCGTTCCAGCCGGAAGGCCGCGAGTACCGCGCGAGCTACCTCGACGGCGACACGCCGCAGGCGACCTTCAGCCAGGTGCTGGAAGTGACCGTGGCGCCGTAAACCAATCTCCTAGGGTAATTGTTGTGTAGCCAACGGGCGGTCGGAGCGATCCGGTCGCCCGTTTTTTGTGTCCGTGGCTGCCCCGTCCCGGGGCAGGCCGTGGTTGCGGCGTCTCGCCGCAATATCAACTCAATCCGGCGGCGGGACGCCTCCGTCACGGCCTGCGGCGGGACGCCGCAGCCACCGTCGATTCACTTCTTCTTCGCCTGCGACATGGCCTGGCTGAACCAGTCGTTGTTGCCGCCGCCCTGTTGTTGCGGGCGGGAGTCGCGGGATTGGAAAGTCCGGTTGCCGCCGCCGCGATTGGCGTTGGCATCGCGGTCGCCGGCGCTGCTGCGGCGGTTTTCGGCGTCGGGCTTCGACTTCATCGAGAGCGCGATGCGGTTCCGCTTGAGGTCGACTTCGACGACGGTGACCTGGACCTTTTGGCCGACCTTCACCACTTCGCTGGCATCGCGGACGAAATGGTCGGCGAGCTGGCTGACGTGGACGAGGCCATCCTGGTGGACGCCGATGTCAACGAACGCACCGAAGGCGGTGACGTTGGTGACGATGCCGGGCAACTTCATGCCGGGCGAGAGGTCGGATGTCTTTTCAACGCCGGCGGCGAATTCGAACAACTCGAACTGCTTGCGCGGATCGCGGCCGGGTTTGGAAAGCTCGGCGAGGATGTCCTTCAGCGTCGGCAGGCCGACCTCACCGTCGACGTACTTCTGCAGGTCGACCTTCTTCTGAAGCGCTTCGTTGCCGATGAGGTCACCGACCTGGCAGCCGAGATCGGCGGCCATGCGCTCGACCAACGGGTAGCGTTCCGGGTGGACGGCGGAGGAATCGAGCGGGTGCGCGCCGCCGCGGACGCGGAGGAAACCGGCGGCCTGCTCGAAGGCTTTTTCGCCGAGACGCGGGACCTTTTTCAGCTCGGCGCGGGAGGTGAACGCGCCGTGCTCGTTGCGGTAGGCGACGATGTTCTCGGCCAGCGAACCGTTCAGACCGGAGACGTAGGAAAGGAGCTGCTTCGAGGCGGTGTTGAGCTCGACGCCGACGGCGTTGACCGAGCTGACCACGGTGTCGTCGAGGCTGGCCTTGAGCGCGCGCTGGTCGACGTCGTGCTGGTATTGGCCGACGCCGATCGCCTTCGGGTCGAGTTTCACCAGCTCGGCGAGCGGGTCCATCAGGCGGCGGCCGATGCTCACCGCGCCGCGCACGGTGACGTCGTGGTCAGGGAATTCCTCGCGGGCGACGTCGGAGGCCGAGTAGATCGACGCGCCGCTTTCGTTGACCATCACGACCGGGATCGACGACGGCAGCTTGAGCTTTTTCACGAAGGCCTCGGTCTCGCGGCTGGCGGTGCCGTTGCCGATGGCGATCGCCTCGATGTCGAATTTCTGGATGAGTTCGACGATCTCCTTCGCCGCCTCGTAGAGCTGGGTGTTCGAGCCGGCGGTCGGGTGGATCACCGTGTGGTGGAGCAGCTTGCCGGAGCGGTCGAGCACCACGGTCTTGCAACCGGTGCGGAAGCCGGGGTCGATGGCGAGCAGGCGCTTTTCGCCGAGCGGCGAGGCGAGCAGGAGTTCACGGAGGTTTTCGGCGAAGACCTGGATCGCAGTTTCGTCGGCGCGCTTTTTACCGAGCAGGCGCATCTCGGTTTCCATCGAGGGCATCAGCAGGCGCTTGCAGCCGTCTTCCACGGCGAGGCGAACCTGCTCGGCGGCCTTGCCGGAGCCTTTCACCCAATCGCCCATCGCGAGGCCGGTGATACGCTCAAGCGGGACTTCGACGCGCATCAGCAGGAAGCCTTCTTTTTCGCCGCGGCGGATCGCCAGCATGCGGTGCGACGGGATCGAGGCGAACGGCTCGCTCCACTCGAAGTAGTCGCGGAACTTCGCGGCTTCCGCGTCCTCGTCCTTGCCGAACATGACGCGGGAGGAAACGGTCGATTCCTCCTCGTAGCGCTTGCGGGCGCGGCCGCGCAGCGCGGCGTCGTCGGCCACGCGCTCGGCGATGATGTCGCGGGCGCCGGCGAGGGCGTCTTCGAGCGTCGGCACTTCCTTCTCGGCGTCGACGAACTTCGCGGCCTCCTCGGCCGGATCGCCGTTCTGGTGGGCGAAGATCCAATCGGCCAGCGGTTCGAGGCCGCGCTCCTTCGCCTTGGTCGCGCGCGTCTGGCGCTTCGGGCGGAACGGGGCGAAGACGTCCTCCAGCGCGGCCATCGTGGCGGCGGCCTCGACCTTCTTCTTCAGCTCGGGCGAAAGCAGCGAGCGCTCGTCGAGCGACTTGAGAATGGCGGAGCGGCGGGAGTCGAGCTCGGCGAGCTGCACCATGCGGTCGCGGATGGTGGCGATCTGGACTTCGTCGAGCGAGCCGGTCTGCTCCTTGCGGTAGCGGGAAATGAACGGGACCGTCGCGCCCTCGGCGAGCAGCTTGGCGGTAGCGGCGACCGAGCGGGCGTTGAGGCCGGTTTCGCGGGCGATGGTTTCCAAATGCTGGCTGGCGGCGGCGGTCGGGACGTCGGACATGATGCGGGGGCGATTGGGTAGCCAAGCCCGGCCGGAAAGGCAATCGCGCTAAATGAGGGAACCGCGAATCGGGCGAATCTCCTGGGGACAAGGCACCCCGGATGAAGAGAAACCACGAATGACATGAAATTTCACGAAAGGTTCTGATTTCGTGCCCTTTCGTGTTTTTCGTGGTTGGGAGAAGTTCACAAAAAAGGCCGCTCTCCCGAGGGAAAGCGGCCTTTTCAAATCAACCAATCACTCGGCGGAGCTGCCGTTGCGGATGATGTCGAGGAAGCTCTGCGGATCGAGCGAGGCGCCGCCGATGAGCGCGCCGTCGATGTCCGGGCAGGCCATCAGCTCGGCGGCGTTGTCGGGCTTCACGCTGCCGCCATACTGGATGCGCACCTTGGCGGCGACTTCCTGGCCGTAGAGCTCGGCGATCACCGAGCGGACGAAGGCGTGGGCGTCCTGCGCCTGCTGCGAGGTGGCGGTCACGCCGGTGCCGATCGCCCAGACCGGCTCATAGGCGACGACGGTTTCGGTGACGTCCTTTTCGGAAAGCCCCTTGAGGCCTTCGGTGATCTGGGTGCGGAGCACGCTTTCGAGCTGGCCAGCCTCGCGCTCCTGCAAGGTTTCGCCGATGCAGAAGATCGGGCGGAGGTTCGCCTCGCGGGCCTTCTTGAGCTTGGCGTTGATGACGGCGTCGGTCTCGCCGTAGATCGAGCGGCGCTCGCTGTGGCCGAGGATGACGAAGTGGACGAGCAGTTCGCGCAGCATCAGCACACTGACCTCGCCGGTGTAGGCGCCGGAGTCGAACTGCGAGCAGTTCTGGGCGGCGGTCTGGATGCCGTGGTTGCCGTTGAGCACGCTGACCAGCTTCGGCAGCGAGACGAACGGCGGGGCGATCACCACGTCGGCGGCGAACGACTGGTTCTGGACCTTGGAGAGGAAGCTTTTCACGAAGTCCTCGGTTTCCGAGGGGCCTTTGTTCATCTTCCAGTTGGCGGCGAAAATCGGTTTGCGGCTCATGACAGATCGGATTGGGGGAGAGAGAAAAAAAGGGCGGACCACCCCTGAAGGACGGTCCGCCCGGTGGAGGAATCAGGCTTCGGAAAGCGCGGCCACGCCGGGCAGCTGCTTGCCTTCGAGCAGTTCGAGGGACGCGCCGCCGCCGGTCGAGATGAAGGTCACCTTGTCGTCGAGGCCGAACTTGTTGATGGCCGTGACGGAGTCGCCGCCGCCGACGATGGTCGTGCCGGCGTTGGCGGCCAGCGCTTCGGCGATCGCCTTGGTGCCCTTGGCGAAGCTGTCGAGCTCGAACACGCCCATCGGGCCGTTCCAGAGGATGGTCTTCGCCTTGGCGACTTCGGCGACGAACTCGCCGATGGCGACGTCACCGATGTCGATGCCTTCCCAGCCGTCCGGCGTTTCACCGCCCTGTTCGTAGGGCGCGGTGCACTTGGTCTCGGCGCCTTCCTTGAACTCCTGCGTGATGCGGGTGTCGGCCGGAAGGAGGAAACGGACGCCCTTGGTTTCGGCGTTCTTGAGGATGTCGAGCGCGAGGTCGAGCTTGTCGGCTTCCACGCGGCTGTTGCCGGTATGGTAGCCCTGCGCCTTGCGGAAGGTGTTGGCCATCGCGCCGCCGATCAGGAAGGCGTCGGCCTTTTCCATCAGCGCGTTGATGACGAGGATTTTGTCGGAGACCTTGGCGCCGCCCATGATGACGAGGAACGGGCGCTCCGGGTTTTCGAGCTTGCCGACGAGGTATTCGAGCTCGCGCTCCATCAGGAAGCCCATCGCGCTCTTGGCGACGTAGTGGGTCACGCCTTCGGTCGAGCCGTGGGCGCGGTGCGCGGTGCCGAACGCGTCGTTGACGTAGATTTCGGCGCTGCCGGCGAGTTCCTTCGCGAAGGCGGCGTCGTTCTTCTCCTCTTCGGCGTGGAAGCGGGTGTTTTCCAGGATCAGCACCTGGCCGGCCTGGAGCGCGGCGCGCAGGGCGGCGGCATCGGCGCCGACGCAGTCCGGCGCGAGCTTCACGTCCTGGCCGAGGATTTCGCCGAGGCGGGCCGCGGCGGGGGCCAGCGAGTATTTCGCCTCCGGTCCGCCCTTCGGACGGCCGAGGTGGGAGCAGAGCACCAGTTTCGCGCCACCGGCGAGCAGGTGTTTGATCGACGGCACGGCGGCCTGGATGCGGGTGTCGTCGGTGATCACACCATCCTTGAGCGGGACGTTGAAGTCCACGCGCATCAGCACTTCCTTGCCCTGAACGTCGAGATCGCGGATCGAGAGTTTAGCCATGGGGCGCAAATCCCGCCCGAGGGGGCATTTGAAGTCAAGCCCCGCGTGGTTCGCGCGCAGCGGACGCGGTTTCATGCGCAACCGCCGCGCGGGCACCGGCGGCCACCTCGACGGCGACGATGCAGACGTCGTCATCGTATTGGGCGCGCCGCTGGAACGACGAAACCTGGCTGACGATCTTGGCCGGCATCGCGGCCATCGGCCCGTCGAGCGCCTCGTCGAAACTGGCCGCCAGCCGCTCGACTCCGAACGGCGTCCCGTCCGGGCGCTCCGCCTCGACCACCCCGTCGGTGAACAGCAGGAACACGTCCCCCGGCTTCATCGGGGATTCCATGGTCCGGTAGATCGCCTCCGGCAACAGCCCCAGCGCGGGCTGGCGGCTGCATTCTTTCCATAGCGGCTCCGGCGCACGCCCGCTGCCCCGCCGCACGCGGAGCGGCGACGGATGCCCCGCGACCGCCCAGGACGCCAGGCCGGTACGGGTGTCCAGCGTCATGAAAAACGCGGTGACGAACAGGGTCTGCCCGCTGCGGGCGATCACCTCCTGCAGGTGGCGGTTCAGCTCGCCGAGGAAATCGCCCGGCGCGGTGGCCTGCGTACAATAGTTCCGCACCAGCGCGCGCAGGATGGCCGTGATCAGGGCCGAACGCGCGCCGTGCCCCATGACGTCGGCGATCAGCACGCCGACCCGGTTTTCATCCAGCTCGATCAGATCGAAAAAGTCGCCGCCGATCGTCGAGGCGGGCTGGTAGAAGTGGGCGAACCGCAGCGCCAGCGGACTCCCGGTTTCCGCCGGCCCGACCTCCGGATAGTCGGAGGGAAGCAACGCGTTCTGGAACTCCCGCGCCAGTTCCAGATCCTCGCGGATCACGGCGGTTTTCGCCGCGACCTCCGCCTCCAGCTGGCGGTGGTAGCGCAGCACGCGCGAGGTCATCACCGCGAGGTCGCTCGCCAGCCCCTCGATCTCGTCGCCGGTGCGGATCTCCAGGATCTTCTTCAAGTCCTCCTCGGCCAGGTGATGCCGGGCGGCAGCCTCGACTTCGTCGCGGTCCGCCCCCTGCGCCATGCGGGCGGTGGCGGACACCGAGCGGGCGGCTTTGCCCAGCACCGCGAGAGGATCGAGAATCTGGTGGCGGATCAGCATGTAACCCGCCGCCCCGCACACCACCACGAGCAGCCCGACCGAAAGCCCCATCCACAGCAGACTGCGGCGTAGCGGTTTCACCACGTCGTCGCGCCGAGAGGAGAACAGGAAGTAGGCGCGCGCCGCCCCGCCCGGCTCGCCCACTTTCACAAAACCCGTCATCCGCGCGTCGCCGTCGCACGCCCACAGCAGCGACCCCGTCCCTCCCTGCCGTTGGATGGCGGACAAGGTGTCCGGACTCACCCGGTCCGCCAGCGACACGAAATTCGACTTCGAGCTGGCGAGGATCCGCCCGTCCGGCAGCACGATTTCCCAGCGCTCGCCCATCGCCTCGCCGTCGAAGCCCAGGCGGGCAAACAGGCTGGAGATGTCCACCGAGATCTTGGACACCCCGGCGAATTCCCCGCCTTCATACAAGGGCGAAACCACGTCCAGCGAGAACACCTTGGCGCTGTCGTCATAATTCAGCTCGTCCGTCCACACGCTCCCAGGGGGCATGCTTTTGCCCTTCTGCCACCACGCCTCGTCCGCCTGATCGTAGTCGCTGGTCCTGCCGGTGGACGCCACCACCCTGCCCTCGCGGTCGGTCACGAAAATCTCGGCGTTTTCCGGGTGCAGCGCCCGGTAGCGGTTCAGGCTTTCCGCCCCCGGATTCTCCAGCACCGCCTGCAGCGGCGGGTCGCCCGGCACCAGCGACGGCCATTGCGCATCCAGCCGCCGGGATTCCACGGCCACGGTCTGCGGATCCTTCCCCGCCAGCCCGCGGTTCTTCTCCTCAAGCACCCGCATCAGCGCGGGATCCGCCGCCAGCCAGGTCCGGAATTGCTCGCCCTGCGCCTCGGTCGCCTGGCCGACCGCCTTGCCGAGCGTGAGCGCCTCGACCTGGTGCAGGCGCCCCCGCTCCGCCAGCAGGTGCCGATACCCCCAGGTTTCAAAAATGGCCAACCCGACCACCAGCGGAAGCGCGGCGGAGACGATCAGCCCCCCCAGAAACTTCCCCCGGAGCCCGAGTTTTCTCATTCTCAAGTTCTAACCGCGTTGCCGGCGGGTGGCGAGTTCGTTTTCCCCCGGCCGTACGCAGGAACGCCCGGCCTCGCGGCCGGGCGTTCGCTTGTCCAATCTCTTGGGAAAACGGATCAGAGACCCTTCTTCACCACGTCGAAGAGGAGGTTGATGACGCGGTTGGAGTAGCCCCACTCGTTGTCATACCAGCTCACCAGCTTGAAGAAGGTGGAGTTGAGCTCGATGGACGAGCCGGCGTCGAAGATCGACGAGTGGCTGTCGTGGATGAAGTCGGTGGAAACCACTTCGTCGTCGGTGTAGGCGAGGATGCCGTTGAGGTAGGTGTCGGCGGCCTTCTTCATCGCCGCCTTGATCTCGGCGAGCGAGGTTTCCTTGGTGGTCTTGACGGTGAGGTCGACGACGGAAACGGTCGGGGTCGGCACGCGGAAGGCCATGCCGGTGAGCTTGCCCTTCACTTCCGGGCAAACCAGCGCGACGGCCTTGGCGGCGCCGGTGGTCGACGGGATGATGTTGATCGCCGCGCTACGGCCGCCCTTCCAGTCCTTCTTGGACGGACCGTCGACGGTCTTCTGGGTGGCGGTGTAGGAGTGCACGGTGGTCATCAGACCTTCCTCGATGCCGAAGCCTTCCTTGAGGAGGACGTGGACGATCGGGGCGAGGCAGTTGGTGGTGCAGCTCGCGTTGGAGATGATGTGGTGCTTGGCCGGGTCGTAGTTGGCATCATTGACGCCCACCACGAAAGTGCCGTCCTCGCCCGAAGCCGGAGCGGAGATGATGACCTTCTTGGCACCGGCGACGAGGTGACCCTTGGCCTTCTCGGCGGCGGTGAACAGGCCGGTGGACTCGATGACGACCTCGACGCCGAGATCCTTCCACGGGAGACCGTCCGGGGTGCGGGCGCTCACGACCTTGATGTCATGACCGTTGACGACGAGAACGTCATCCTCTTCCAGCTCCGGGCTGGACTTCTTCGAGGAAACCGTGCCGTTGAACTTACCCTGCGTGGAGTCGTACTTGAGCAGGTAGGCGAGGTTGTCGGCCGGAACGATGTCACCCACGGCGACGACGTTGAAGGTGGTGCCGAGGTGGCCCTGCTCGACGAGGGCGCGGAACACGAGGCGCCCGATGCGCCCGAAGCCGTTGATGGCGATGGTGGTCATAATGGTAAGGAGCCTTGCGGCAATTGGTGGCAAAGACCGGTCGACCGGGATGGGCCGCGTCCGGCGGCGCGATTGTGCATGCCAGCCCTTGGGCGTCAATGTCCGGCTCACGTCCGCCGAGCGGCAGCAACGCAACTTCAAGCCACCTCCGGCCGTTCGGGCAAAGCCCGCCCACTTTTTGCCAAAAAACGACCACTGCCCCCCTCCCCAAAAAGAAACCGCCGGAGGAAGCGCGACTCCCTCCGGCGGCCGATGGAATGGATCAGGGGTGGATCACGCCTCGCCTTCCGGCCCGGCGGCTTCTTCGCCCGAAGCGGCGTCTCCGCCCGGGGCGTCCTCGCCGTCAGCGATCACCTTGGAGATGTCCTGAAGTTTCTCGCCGTCCTTCAGCGTGAGCAGTTTCACGCCCTGCGCGTTGCGGCCGGTTTCCCGGATTTCCGCCACGCGGATGCGGATGCTCTGGCCGGTGGAGGTCATCAGCATCAGCTCGTCCTCCTCGACCACCGTGACCGCTCCGACCACCGGGCCGGTCTTGTCGGTCACCTTCATCGTGATGATGCCTTTGCCGCCGCGCGTCTGCTTGCGGTATTCGTCGAAAGCGGTGCGCTTGCCGAGGCCGTTTTCGGAGGCCACGAGCAGGGTCGAGGCGTCGGTCACCAGGGCCAGACCGACGACGAAGTCGCCCTCGACCGGCCGGATGCCCATCACGCCCGCCGAGGCGCGTCCCATCGAACGGGTGTCGTCCTCATGGAAACGCAGGCTCATGCCCTCGTGGGTGACCAGCACGATCTCATCCGAGCCGGAGGTCAGCCGGACGCCGATGAGTTCGTTGGCTTCCTCAAGGATGATGGCGGTCAGGCCGGCCTTTCGGTAGTTGCGGAAGTCGTGGAGCGCGGTCTTCTTCACCTTGCCGCTGCGGGTGGCGAAGAACACGAAACCGGCGTCCTCGCGGAAGGTGATGTCGTCGCCCTTCTCGTCGACCCGGCGCTCGAGGCGGAGCAGGGCGGCGATCTTCTCCTCGGGTTTGAGATCGAGCACGTTGCGGATGCTGCGCCCCATCGCGGTGCGCGAGCCTTCCGGAAGCTCATACACGCGCTCGACGTAGACGCGGCCGGTGTTCGTGAAGAACAGCAGGTAATCGTGCGCCTGCACGCTGAACAGGTGCTCGATGAAATCGTCGGGCTCGTCCTTGCCGGTGGTCCGGGTTTCCATGCCCTTGAGCCCCTTGCCGCCGCGACCTTGCAACCGGTATTCGGAGGCCGGCGTGCGCTTGATGTAACCGCGGTGCGAAAGCGTCACGATCATCGCGTCGTTGGCGATGAGATCCTCCATCGCGATCTCGCCCTCCTCGGCGAGGATCGGGCATTTACGAGGGGTTGCGTATTTCTCACGAATCGCGCCAAGCTCGTCCTTGATGATGGCAAGCACGCGCTCCTCGCGGGCGAGGATGTCGAGCAGATCCTTGATGTTCGCGAGTACTCCGTCGTATTCGCCCTTCACCTTGTCGCGCTCGAGGCCGGTGAGCTGGTAGAGGCGCAGCTCGAGGATCGCGTCCACCTGGCGCTCGCTGAAGACGTAGTGGCCACCCTGGATCGCCGGCTGCGAACGGACGAGGATGCCGAGCGACTCGGCGGTGGCGGTGGTGAACTTGTAGGCGGCGAGGCGCTCGCGGGCCTCGTCGCGGTTCTTCGAGTCGCGGATGATCTTGATGAAATCGTCGAGGTGGCCGAGCGCGAGCAGATAGGCCTCCAGCAGTTCGGCGCGCTCCTCCGCCTTGCCGAGCAGGTAGCGCGTGCGGCGGATGACGACCTCGCGGCGGTGCTCGATGTAGGCGTCGATCGCCTCCTTGAGCGAAAGTTGTTTCGGGCGGTTCTTGTGGATCGCCAGCATGTTCACGCTGAACGACGTTTCCAGCGCGGTGAGCTTGAAGAGTTGGTTGACGACCACCTGCGGGCGGGCGTCGCGCTTCAGCTCGATTTCGATGCGGGTTTCCTCGTCGGAAAGGTCGCGCATGCCGGAGATGCCGGTCAGCGTCTTCTCGTTGACCAGCTCGGCGATGCGCTCCTGCAACACGGCGCGGTTCACGCCGTAGGGCACCTCGCGGATGACGATGATCGACCTGCCGTTTTCGTTTTCCTCGATCTCGACCTTGCCTCGGAGACGCATCGAACCGCGTCCGGTGCGGAAGTATTCCTCGATGCCGCGCAGGCCGCGGATTTCGCAGGACACCGGGAAATCGGGCCCCTTGATGTGCTGCATCAGCTCGGGCAGCGTGATCTCGGGCTTGTCGATCTGCGCGCAGATGCCGTCGATCACCTCGCCGAGGTTGTGCGGCGCGAGGTTGGTCGCCATGCCGACGGCGATGCCGGTGCCGCCGTTGACCAGGAAGTTCGGGAACGCGGACGGCAGCACCGTGGGCTCTTCCTGGGAACCGTCGTAGTTCGGCTGGAAGTCGACCGTGTTCTTGTCGAGATCCTCCATCATCGCCATGCCGAGGTGGTGGAGCCGGGCCTCGGTGTATCGCATGGAGGCCGCGGCGTCGCCTTCGACCGAGCCGAAGTTGCCTTGGCCGTCGACCAGCATCTCACGCATCGACCACGGCTGGCCCATGTTGACGAGCGTCGTGTAGATCGACTGGTCGCCGTGCGGGTGATAATTACCCATCGTCTCGCCGACGATCTTGGCGCACTTCACATGGGCCTTGCCGGGCGTGACGCCAAGCTGGCGCATCGCGTAAAGCACGCGGCGCTGCGAAGGCTTGAGGCCGTCGCGGACGTCCGGCAGGGCGCGCGAGATGATGACCGACATCGAGTACTCGAGGAACGAGTTCGAGAGCTCCTCGGCAACGTTGATGGGCTTGATGGCGTCTTGAGACATGGAAAACAAAGTGATCGGTGATCAGTGGACGGTGATCAGTGAGAAGAGCCGCTGACCGGCGTCACACGTCCAGGTTGCGGACGTTGAGCGCGTTGTCCTCGATGAACCGTTTGCGCGGCTCGACGATGTCGCCCATCAGGACGTCGAACATTTTATCAGCCTCGACCGCGTTGTCCTCGTCCAGACGGACGCGGAGGAACTGGCGGGTCTCCGGGTCCATCGTGGTTTCGAAAAGCTGCTTGGCGTTCATTTCGCCAAGACCCTTGAAGCGCTTGATCTGCACGCCGCGGCTAGCGATCTCGAGAACCCGGACGAGCACCTCCGGCAGGGAGAACACCGGATGGATCTTCTGCTTTTCGCCGTCGCCTTCGAGCAACTCGAACAGCGGCGTGTCGTCGTCGGAGAACTTCGCGGTGTCGATGCCGCACTCGTTGAGGCGGCCGAAGATCTTGGCGATCGCGTGAGACTCGTGGAGTTCGTGCAGATTCGCCCGGCGGGACGGACCGGCGTGCGCGGCGGAATCCTCGTCCGGCAGCAGCTCGTCGAACAGGCGGAGGTCGCGGTTCTCGGCGGCATAGGCGCGGAGCGCTTCCTCGTCGGCGAAATAGAGCACGCTCTCGTCGTTGCCGATGCGGACACGGACCATGTATTCCGGAAGGTGTCCGTTGCGGCGGGCGGCGAGGTAGTCTTTGAAATTGCCGCCATTTCCCGCGATGGAGTTCGAGTAGCGGGACAGCGCCGAAAGATTCTCGAGGATGATCTTGAGCTCGCCCGCGGAGAACGAGCGGGACTGATCGTGCGTGCGCAGCTCCACCTCGCTCGATCCGAGCTCGATGAGGATGCGGTTGAGCTGGTCGTTGTCCTGCACATACTCCGACCGCTTCTTGCGCGTGACCAAATAGAGCGGCGGCTGGGCGATGTAGAGATACCCGCGTTTCACCAGCTCCGGCATGTGGCGGCAGAAGAAAGTCAGCAGCAGCGTGCGGATGTGGGAACCGTCCACGTCGGCGTCGGTCATGATGACCACCTTGTGATAGCGGACCTTGTCGATGTTGAACGAGCCGTCCTGGTCACCGTCGCCGATCCCCGCACCGATGGCGGTGATGAGGTTCTGGATCTCCTTGTTCTGGAGCGCGCGGTGGAGGCGGGCCTTCTCGACGTTGATGAGCTTGCCGCGCAGCGGCAGGATCGCCTGCGTGCGTCGGTCGCGCCCCTGCTTGGCCGAGCCGCCCGCGGAGTCACCCTCGACGATGTAGAGCTCGGATTTCGCCGGATCGCGCTCGGAGCAGTCGGCGAGCTTGCCCGGCAGGCCGCCGCCGGAGAGGGCGGACTTGCGGACGGTCTCGCGGGCCTTGCGCGCCGCCTCGCGGGCGCGCGCGGCGTTGACCGATTTCTCGATCACCTTTTTCGCGACGGCGGGGTTCTCCTCGAAAAACGCCATCAGGCCCTCGTAGACGATCGAGGAAATCACGCCCTCGATCTCGGTGTTGACCAGCTTGTCCTTGGTCTGCGAGCTGAAGCGCGGATTCGGCATCTTCACCGAGATCACGCACACCAAACCCTCGCGCACGTCGTCGCCGGACAGCGAAGGATCCTTGTCCTTCAGGATCTTGTTGCCCTTGGCGTATTGGTTGATGCCGCGGGTCAGCGCGGTGCGGAAGCCGGTCAGGTGCGTGCCGCCGTCGGCGTTCGGGATCGAGTTCGCGAAGCAGAGGATCTGGTCGTTGTAGGAATCGTTGTATTGGAACACCACGTCGGCGAACACATCGTCGCTGGTCTTCTTTCCGTCATAGTCGATCTCGACCTGGCGCTTACCGGTCAGGATCACCGGCTCGTGGATCACCGTCTTGTTCTCGCCGAGCTGGAGCACGAACTCCTCGATACCCTTGGCATAGTAGAAGGTCGTCTTTTTCGCTGATTCCGGGCGCTCGTCTTCGAGGTCGATGATCAGACCCGGGTTGAGGAAGGCGAGCTCGCGCAGGCGGGTCGCGAGACGGTCGAACTTGAACTCGATGGTATCGACGAAGATCGTCGCATCCGGAAAGAAGGTGATCGTCGTGCCGGTGCGCTTCTCGTCGACCTCGCCGACCACCTGCAGCGGCTGGGTCGTCCTGCCGCGCTCGAAGGAGATCATGTGCACCTTGCCGCCGCGAAACACCTCGGCCTTGAACCAATCGGACAGCGCGTTGACGCACTTCGCGCCGACCCCGTGCAGGCCGCCGGAGTACTTGTAGGCGCCCTGGCCGAACTTGCCGCCGGCGTGCAGGTTGGTCAGCACCAGCTCGACGGCCGGGATGCCGAATTTCGGGTGGATGTCCACCGGGATACCTCGGCCGTTGTCGGCTACCGAGATGGAGCCGTCGACGTGGATCACCACCTTGATGCGCGAGCAGTAGCCCGCGAGATGTTCGTCGATCGAGTTGTCCAGAACCTCGAACACGCAGTGGTGCAAACCGCGCTCGTCCGGATCGCCGATGTACATCCCAGGCCGCTTGCGCACGGCCTCAAGCCCTTCCAACTTGTCGATCTGCGCGGCATCGTACTGCTGCTGGCTGGCGACCTGGGTTTCTGGCTTTACGGGATCAATCGGAATCTCGGACATGGGGCTGGAAGAAGCTCCGAAATCCACGCCCGGGAAACAAGGACTTTTCAATGAAAACCGGGAGGCACGACACCCTCACCAGCTCACCGCAAAATCCTTGAATTCAACCAGTTGCAAATTCACCAGAAGCGCCACCAACCGGCACCCAGCCACCGCTGCGCCGCGCAGGCTCCCGCCGCGCAGGCGAGCAACGCCAACACGAGCCACCAGACCCAACGAAACGCGCGTCCCACTCCGGAAACCCGCGGCCGCTCCGGCGCGTCAACCTCCGTCCCGGCTTCCGATTCCGGCTCGTCGGCCAAACCATTTCCGAACGGCACCACCACCCACTGGTGGCAATGAGGGCAAGGTGCCCCCCGGCCCGCCAGCCTCTTGGAACTTTCGATGCGCGTCCCGCACGAACCACACCGGAACGCAACAACTTCCGGGCCATCAGGTGCGGAATTTCTAACCGGCACATCCAAACGCTGCTCGCTCTGCAAGCCTGATTCAAGTTGATTCATTCGGCCATTCCCAGACAACCTCGCTGCCAGCGCAGCAATACCTCAGATGGCGCAACCTCATCGGCCGCGACGCCCTCCAGCACCGCACGCGCCGCAATCAGCGAGCCATCAATATCAAGCTCGGCCGCCACGCGATCCCGCATTTTGAGCAGCCCATCAAGTCTTTTCTCGAAGCCCGCATCGCGACGCCTGCGCGGCCCTTTCGGCTTCAGGGGATAATCGCTTTCGGCCATGGCCGCCACGGCAGCCAACGACTCCCGGTACCGCCTCACGCGATCCGGCCGGAAGTGCGACGGCAGCGCCACCTCGCGTCCGCCCGCGAGCGCCTCGCTCCACTCCAGCAGCACCCGGTTGGTCGCCACCATGAACGAGGGGCGATCCCACGATTCCGCCTCGCGGTCGCGCCAATGCCACAGCGCGTGCAGATAGGCCAGACCGCACCGGTCGAGCCGACCCGACCCCTGGATCCGCCAGGCGTCGTCGCGCGAGTCGTCGCGCTCCATCACTTTCTTGCTCGCGGCCAGACAGCTTTCCTCGAACCAGTCGTAGCGACCTTTGCTAGTCAGCTCGGAAACGATCCGTCCGCCCATCGGCAGCAGATAGTGCACGTCGTTGAGCGCGTATTCGAGCATTTTCGCCGGCAGAGGGCGCTTGCCCCAGTCCGCCTTCTGGGAGGATTTCGAAAGCTCCACACCGAAATAATGCAGCACAAGGTCGGCCAAGCCAAACCGCCGGAGCCCCAGCAGGCGGGCGCCGATCTGGGTGTCGAAAATGACGGCGGGCAGACGGCCGAACTGACGCTTCAACATCGTCATGTCGTAGTCCGCCCCGTGCATCCAGACCACCGCCGGATCGAGCAGCGCGCCCAGCGGGGAAAGATCGGGAATGGCCAGCGGATCGATCAGCAGGCTGCGGTCCCCATAGGCGAACTGCACCAAGCAGAGCGACTCGCGGTAGCGGTGCAGGCTGTCCGCCTCGGTATCGATCGCGCAGACCAGATCCGGCAGCCTGCCAGCATCCGCGACAAAGGCGTCCAGCGCCTCCTGAGTTTCAAGAATCACCTGATGTTCGTTCATCCGGGGGGAGCAATACGGAGACATGACAAGCCCGGGCGAGCTGATCGTCCGCCCGGGCGAAAAACACCATTTCTAGCCGAGCCGTCAATACTTGGCGGTCGCCACCGGACGAATGAGCGTATTGACCGGGATCGTTCCGTCGCTCTTGAACACGATTTGCGTCGGCGTTTCGCTGTCGATTTTCCAGTGAATTTTGCTGGAGAACACTCCCGTCTTGATCTTGGTCCACTTCGTGGCCGGCAGGCTGGAAGTAGTTTCAAGCTCGTAGCTCAGCGATCCACCGGTATCCGGGCGCTTCTGGATCGTAATCGTGATCACGCTGCCATCGTCCGTGCGCACGTAATTCGTCGCCGCCACCGGGCCATCGTAGACCGGCGCAACCGGATCGAATGGCGTGCTGGCGGCATCGTTCGGATCGCTTTGGAGCGCGAATTCCGTCGCGTTGCTGAACGTGTCCTTGTCGAAATCCGCCGTCGACTTGGTCAACGTTGAACTGGACCCCGTCGGGAAAGCGCCGCCGAATGTGGAGTAACCCGAGTAGCTGTCGATGAAACGGATCGGGAACGAGAAATTCCGCTCCGAATTGTCGGACGCCGCACCGCTGATCGCCAACAATCTCTGGAAATTGAGGGTGAAGGTGCCGGTTTCACCGATCGTGAAGAACCCAGGCGGCAAACTGTAGGAAGTCGACAACACATCCTTAATAAACAAAGGCGAACCGTTCGGCGGGAACACCGTGGAGTTGGTCTGGATCTGAAGGAAGAGGAAATCCGATCCTGGACGCACATTCAGCCGGTTTCCTTGCCAGGCAAAGGTGTTGATCACGCGCGGATCGACCTCGTAATAGCCGTTCTTCCAGCGGCTACCCAAAAACTTGAAGCCCTGCTTCCCTTGGGAGCTGGACGCGTCATACATTTCCATATTTGGCAGCAACGTTACGGGAAGACCAACCTTGACCGCAGGATTACTCAGCAAGGGAAACGTGAAGCTATATTGACCAGGCACCAGCTCCCTCGTCATGCGCCGTCCTTCCCCATTGCCCGCCCCATACGGGCGAGTCAGCGTGTAACGGGTCATCTCATACTGCTGCATGGTGACCAACTGGGTATTCCAGAAACTGACAACCCCATCATCCACAAAGCCCCCCAGAGGCCTGGGCAAGGGCGATGCCGGTGCCGCCACCAATTGGCACAATTCGGGCCTGAACGGCTCGATGGTGAGCGCGGGCGTATCAGACGTCACCTCCCAATAGGTGTTGTTATCCAAGACGCCGTCGTTATTAGCATCACCGTATGAAATAATGCCGGTGGAGCCTGTCGGGCAACCAGCCAACGGCGCAGGCCCAAAAGCCGAGGTGTTGCCGTTCTTCGTGCAGCCGGGGTTGATCACGATCTGCCCGTCTTTCAACCCCATGGTGAAAGCGCCTCCCGCAAAAACGGGGCCGGCCGCCGTGGTCTGGGTAAAGTCTTTTTCGGTGCCGAAGATCGCCTCCAAAGTGGCGGATGCCATGCCGGATGAGCCAATCAGCGCGCCGCCGACAAGAGAAAGGGTGAGTTTTTGCACGAGGAAACGCTTCGACAAGGATAGCGCCTTGGCAAGGCGATTTTCCCATCTTCGCCATGGCGATTTGCCATGTCTGGCCTCATGGCCGAAAATGCCCCCGAAATGTCCGGGATCGCCCCTCAGCGCAGGCCCCGGAGCAGCAATTCCGCGTTGGTCTTGGTCGCCCGCAGGTTCGCCTTGAGTGTCTCGATCGCATCGCCCACCGGCAGCTGGGCGAGCTGGCGGCGGATCTCGAGAACCCGCACGAATTCGTCCGGATGATACAAGCGGTCGTCGTTGCGGGTACCGGACTGCGGAATGTGGATCGCAGGGAACACCCGGCGCTCGGCGAGCTCTCTGTCGAGCTTCACCTCCATGTTGCCCGTCCCCTTGAACTCCTCGAAAATCACGTCGTCCATGCGGCTCTCGGTCTCCACCAGCGCCGTGGCGAGAATGGTCAGGCTGCCGCCCTCCTCGACGTTGCGGGCGGTGCCGAAAAATTTCCGTGATTTCTGCAACGCCACAGGGCTGATGCCGCCGGAGCCGATCGGCCCTCCCTGCATTGAGGAGTTATGACCGCGGGCGAGACGGGTCAGACTGTCGAGCAGCAGGATCACGTCCTTGCCAAGCTCAACCAGGCGCTTGGCGCGCTCCAGCACCAAATCGGCGACCTGGGCGTGGCGCTTGGGCGCCTCGTCGAAGGTCGACGCGAACACCTCGGCGCCGGCGGTTTCCTCGAAATCCGTCACTTCCTCCGGGCGTTCGTCGAGGAGCAGGATGACCAGCTCCGCCTCTGGGTGGTTTTTTCGAACGGCGCGGGCGATCTGTTTGAGCAGGATCGTCTTGCCGCCGCGCGGCGGAGCGACAATCAATCCGCGCTGACCCTTGCCCAGCGGCGCCACCAGATCGAGCACCCGGCAGCTGAGGAAGTCCGGGCCTTCGCCCTCCAACAGAATCCGCCGGTCCGGAAACAGGGGCGTCAGCTTGTCGAATTCCTTCGGAACCCGGTATTCTCCGAGCGGAATCCCCTCCACCGAGACCACCTCGCACGCCGAGAGATACTTGTCGCGCTCACGCGGCGCGCGCACCTTGACCCGCACCTTCTGGCCCACGCGCAGCCCGTGCTCCCGCACCAGGTTGCCATGGAGATGCAGATCGTCGGGCGAAGGCCGGAAACTGCGCGCGGGATCTCGCAACATCGCGAAGTTGTCCTTCCCCTGCTCCAGAATCCCCTCGCCCACCAGCTCCACGCCCTCGCGGCCGAAAAAACCGAGCAACTCGAACACGAGCTGGGATTTGGACAAACCGCCCTGGATGCGGATCGGCGCGGCATCCGCCATCGCCTGAAGGTCCGCCAGCGGCTTGGCCCGGAACGCGTTGATATCGATCGAGGCGGGCAAAGCCGGGGCAGCCGGCGCGGAAACCTCGGCGGCGGGCCGGACCTGGATGTCGGAATCGTTCGTGGACATGGGCGGATGGATGCGAGCGTAGCGGGAAATCTGCCGGCGCAGGACGTCTAGCGGGCCTTCATTCCAGAAGACCACGTCCGCACGGGCCAGCTTTTCATCGAGCGGCAGCTGGGCCGCCAATATGGACTCGATCAGGGGGTCATCAAAGCGGTTGCGGGCCTTCAGGCGGGCGATCTGTGTGGCCCGGCTGACGGCGACCAGCAGCGCTTGTTCCTGGCCGAAATCGAACCCGTTTTCGAACAACAGCGGAACGTCCGCGACGAAAAGCGCGGCCCCTTCCTTAACCGCCAGATCCCGAGAAGCAAGACATTCCTCTCGCACCCGCGGGTGCAGAATTCCTTCCAGCAGACGCCTGCTGGCCGGATCGGCGAAGACGCGGGCACGCAGCCTGGCGCGATCCAGACCACCATCCGCAGCCGCAACCTCGCGCCCGAACAACTCCACCACCCGCGCGGCAACCCGCGGATCCGCTTCAAGCAGCTTTCTCACCGAGTCATCGCAGTCGAACAAGCGGACGGACGGCACCGCCTCCGCCAGCAACCGGCAGGCGGTGGATTTCCCGGACGCGATTCCTCCCGTCAACGCCACAATCCGCATCCGAAAAGCCATAGCGCCCCTCCGGCGAAAGCCGACCCTTTTCACGCAAAAAAACAGGCGGAGGATCGCTCCTCCGCCTGTTGGGAATTTCAGACCCGATCCGCGGCTCAGCGGACCGGAAGCACGTCGCCGGTCGGAACGTCGCTGGCACCGGCCGGGAGGCCTTCCACGCCGCCGGTCGAAACCGGCATCTGGGTGGCCGGTCCGGTGACCGCATCCACTCCGCGGAGCTGGCGGCCGGTCGCGTCGATGATGTTCGCCGTCACGAAGATGATCAGGTTGCTCTTGATCCGGTTCTCCGCCTTGGTCTGGAACAGACGGCCGACGATCGGGATGTCGCCGAGAATCGGCACCTTGTCCTCGACGTTCTGGACGTCCTCCCGCATCAGGCCGCCGACCGCGACGGTGTAGCCGTCATAAATGGTCAGCTGCGTGTTGACGCGGCGGCTCGAGAACACCGGCATCTCGATGCGGTTCTCGGTGATCGTGATCGTCACCGGGTTGCCGAGAATGTCGCTGGCGGACGATTGGATCGGGCTGCCGTAGTTGATGAAGCCTTCGAACTCGACGATCTCCGGAACGAAACGCAGGTCGATCACGAGATCGTTTTCGGCGATCGTCGGCTCGATCTCGAGCGTGACACCCGTGTTGCGGGTCTGGAAGGCCGTCGGAGTCGCCGGGGTGACCGGGAAGCTACCGCCGGAGGAGCCCGAGAGCAGACCGGTGCCCGTAGACGAGAACGACGTGCCGCCGCCGACCGTGTTCGGAAGTTCCGGGGGCTCGTATTCGGTCGGGTAGATGAATTCGCGGATGATCTCGATGGTCGCCTTCTGGCCCGACTTGGCCGTCACGCTCGGGGCGGTCATCAGGTCAGTGCCCTTTTTCTGGGCCAGACCACGCATGATCATCTGCACCTGGCTGTCCGAGAACAAACCGGTGAGAGCCATGATGCCGGGGGCTACGTTCGGGCTCTGGGCGGTGCGATTCGGATTATTGAGGATCGCATCGATGCTGTTGCGGTTGATCGCCGCGTCACCGCTACGGTTGCCGCCCGTCACGATGTCCGTGACGTTCTGACCGCTGGCCGCCGGCACACCGGGAATCGTGGTGCCGTTGACCGGGCTGATGAAGTCGGAGTTGGTGCGTGGCGTGCCGCTGCCGATCGTGCCGCCGCCCAGGAACAGGCTGTTGGCATTCAGGCCAAAGGGCGAAACGATCCAGTCGAAGCCGAGCTCGTCGTTGTTCTCCTGGGAGATCTCGACGAATTTGGTGGTGATCTTCACCTGCTTCGGCGTCTTGCTGGTCATCGCATCGACCAACTGCTCGATCTTGTCGAGCTCGGACGGCGTGTTGGTGACCAACAGTGCGCCGTTGGCGCTGAGCGTCGCCGAGCTACCTTCCGGGAAGTTGATGCCGTTCGACTTGAGCAGCTCGTTGATCGGTCTGCGGGCGGTCAGACCGGTCTTGGCCGCACCACCGCCAGCCGGAGCGGCGAACGGATCCGCCGCCTCGGTAGTGGTCGAGCCGCTGTCCGACTGCAAACTGGTCTGGAAGCCCGGCGGCACGCGGAAGGTGCGGCTGAACAGATCCTCGCCGGTTTCCGTCTGCGGCACGAGCGTCACCGCGAAATCGTCAACCTTGTAGCGCAGGCGGGTTTGGTCGCAGATATACTTAAGGGCGACGGCCAACGGCACGTTGCGCAGGCGGAGCTGTTTGATGCGCAGGGCACCCGGGTCGCTGCTGACGCCGAGCGCGGCCGGCGCGGAAGCGTCCGTGGAGGGAGCCGCCGTGTCCGCACGGGGGCGACGCACGACGAAGTTGATCCCCTTCTTGGAGGGATCGACCTCGGTGGTGTCGAGCTCGTTGGAACGGAGACGCAGGAAATCGATGGCTTCCTCGACCGAAGTGTCCTCAAAGTCGATCACCGGGATCGAGATGCGGCGCAGCTTCTCCGTGATATAGGCGACGCCGGAGCTATCGGACCTGTTGGTCAAATCATTGACCGCGACCGTCGGGGCTTCCACCGGCACGGACATTTCCCATGCCTTGTCGACCTGCATCAGCAGTTCGGCGCGGGTCTGGTCGTAGGCCGCGCGGTAATAATCGGACTTGGCACTGGCGACGCGTTCCATCCAACGGCGGGCCGCCGTGTTGTAGGGATCGAGGCGCAGCACGTTTTCGAAATCGCGCTTCGCGGCGTCGAACTTGCCGAGGTTAAAATTGCCCTCGCCGGTGTAGAGACTGCGGCGGACCTTGTCGACGTTCTGGGAGTGCTCGTAGGTCAGCGCCGGGTTGGTGCGAACCGGGTCGTCGAGCTGGTCGAGCGCACATTTAGCGGCGACGTTACCCGGATCCACGTCCGGCTTGAGAACATTTTCGAGGAGCTGGCGAGCTTCCTCATACTTGCCAACACGGCGGTATTGCTGGGCGAGCGCAACACTGCCGTCCGCGAGGTGCTGGGTGTAGGCCAAGCGGCGATCCTCGAGCATAGGAGCGTCGGGAAGGCGGTCCAACGCCTGGCGGTATTTGTCGACCGCTTGCTGGTAATCGCCCTTGGCGTAGGCCTCACGACCCTCCTGGAACAGACGGTCGCTCTCGGCGACGGCTTCCTGGCGGCGGATCATTTCGCGTTGGGCGAGGCCGCTGAGGCCGGCCCCATCACCCGCACGGGCGGTCATCACCGCCGCGGGCGTGGCTGCCGCCACCGCCATCAAAGCGACGGCCGCGCGACTGGTTCGATACATTGGCGTTTTTTGCATGTTGGCTGACGGTTCTTGGCGATCTTTGTTTCGTTTGGAAAGCGATTTTTTCATGCGCTCATGGTGCCGCACCAGGGCCCGCACCTTTCCGCAATTCCAAGGTTTTCACGCTTCCCGAGGCATCGGTGTATTCCACCTCCACCGACTCGGGCGTGACCTTTTTGAGCAGGCAGTTTTTCGCGGAACCGCCGGCGTTCAGACCGAACTTGGTGTTTTCCTCGACCTTGAACTCCTTCCCGCCCTGACCGAGAGCCTCGAGCGTGAACACCGCGGAGCGATCGTATTGGTAATAGTTCGCCTTGCGGGCGTCGGGGATGTTGTTGGGGATCTCGTAGACCTTGCCCTTCTTGTTCGGACGCTGATCTTCGATCTTCACGTAGGTGCGCTCCTCCATGGCATGGGTGTTCGGGTTTTCCTCACGCCGCACCTCGGAACCGAGCATCTTGAACCGATCCTTGAGAGGCTCCAGTTTGAAGAACAGCTCGCCCGGTTTGACGATGTCGAGCGCACCCGCCTTATTCTTCAGTCCTTTGGTGTCTTCGTATTTGAAGGTGAAGCCACCCTCGGAAGGGAAACCCGGCTCCAACAGCCACATGACCGACTCGTCCCGCACGTACGCGAGCTTCAACGCGAGTTCGGGATGGCTTTTCGGATCGTTCGGATTGGTTTGGGCCGCGTATTCCTCCGCGTTCGAGAAACCGTCGCCATCGGGATCCCGCTTCGGGGAATCGGCGTAGCCCGGGTCGAGACGGTTTTCCAGCCACCAGATGTTGGGGATCGGCGGATGGATCGGCGCGTCTTTCAAAAGATCGACTGGCTTCGCCGGAGACTCTTTCTGCACAAACAGCGGGATACTGGTGAAAAGATCCACCGCCCGGCCATCCGCGTCGCCCTGCGACCAAACCCGCTTCTGATCCAGCGAATTCCGCGCGATCGAAACGCGATCCGACCCTTGGACGCCGATTTCCTTGCCGCCCGTTCCTTTGAGAGAGGAACTGAAATCGCTCTCCACGCCGGACCATTTCGACCATCCGCAAGCCGCTAGCGCGATTGCCACCGCCAGACCGCCACCCACTGCGGCCTTTTCGTAATTTTGAGAAATCCAGGACATGAATCAGGGTTTTCAGGATTTAGGAAGTTCTTTGGCCGGCAGGAATTGCAGGATGTCGATGCGCAGGAAGATGTTGATCTGCTCGCCACCGGCGATCTGGACCAACTTCCGGCTGGCATCGGCGGTAGGAGAGGCTCCCGGAGCCGCCTCCGGCGCGCCAAAGGCGCCGCCGAACGCGTCGCCCGGCGAGTTCGATGAGCCCGGAGCCGCTTCCTCGAATTTCACGTCCGCGGGCCCGGGGCCGGTCAGCCGGTCGTTGTCGGCGCGAAACGCCCGCACCACGTAGTAGTGGGAACCGGAGGAGGCCAGCGCGGAAAGGAAGGCGCGAACGGACTTCTCCGAACCGCGGAAGGTCACCTCGATCGGCATCGAGCGGTACAGCGCGCCGCCGGCTTCGAATTTCCCGCCGTCTTCTTCCACCAGTTTCGGCCGGTAGACGTTCTTCAGCTCCGCGGGGGAGGCTTTGGCGAGGGCGAGGAACAGCTCGGTCACCGCGCCCAGCTGGTAGTCGAGCACGCCGGTGGCGTTGTCCCGCGCCAGCGTGCCGCGGTAGGTTGCGAATCCGGCGAAAAAGGCGTCTGGGATATGAACCCCGTTGTCCGCGAACGCGGCGCGAATTTTGGAGTCCGCATCGCGCAGGTGGTCGGTGAATTCCTGCGAACTGATGTTTTTGAGCTCCGCAGGACGGTATTTGCCGAAGTTGTTCTGCAGCTTGGAAATGGCGTCGCGGTAGTCGGCGATCGCCTTCTTTTTGGCGTCCAGATTTTCCTGCTTCGGATACAGCGCCATCTGTTCGCCGCGCGCCACCTCCTCCGCGTCCGCCTGGTATGCTTCAAGCGTGGCTTGGTATTTCGAACCGAAATGGCTGCCGGCGAACAAGAGGCCGGCGGCCCCGACGAGAGTGATGCCACCCAGCGTGACAACAAAGGGGTTTTCCTTGATCCAACTCATGGGAACTTTGCGGGGAAGGCGTTATTTGATGGTCACTTCGCGGGACAGCGGCAGGACGAGCTCGAACGGCAGCGCGAACTCGCCGCCTTCCGGAGACACGGTGAGCTTCTTGATGATCTGCTCGTCGGTGAGATTCACTTCCTTGCCGTCCGGTCCGGTGGCGGTGAATTTGAAGTGCGCGGGGTTTTCTTTCAGGCGCTTGAGAAGTTGGCTGACGACGTTCGGGCCGCTCGGATTTTCCCGCCACAAGCCGCGCACGCGGATGGCATTGGCGGTAAGCGCATCGGAGGCCGGAGCCGCCTCGGTCTTCTTGCCCTTCACTGGGGCGGGTTGTTCCACCCGGACCTCAACCAGAGGCGAAGTGCCGTAAGTTGCGGTGGCGAAGTCGGCCTTGACCAGTTCCTTGCCGGCACCGGCGTCCTTGGGCGGCGCGGGAGCCTTCGGATCCTTCGCGGGCGCGGGCGGGAGGGGTCGGTAATCGCCAAGCGGCACCAGCTCGGTGAGCCAGACAACGTCGCTGGCCATCGCCCCGCGGAGTTCACCCACGGCGTCGATCCAGAACGTGCGGTCGCTTTCGGCCTGGGTGTATCCCTCGGCGATCTTGCGCAGTTCGCCTTCCTTCTTCAGGGCGGCGGTGATCTGCTCCCTGAGCGGCCCGAAGTTTTCCTTGGCATCGCTCATCCGTTTGGCCGCATCGGCCGCCTTGGACGCCGCCGCCGCCTGGAGCCCGGCGAAGGCAGCCGAACCCGCGAGCACGAGCGCGGCCGCGGTGATCAGGAAAGGTTTGCGGCGCTCCGCGGCGCGGGATTGCGCGACGGAGGCAGGAACCAGATCGATGTTGATCTTCGACTTGCCGGCACCGCGCAGACCGAGGCCGACCAGCTCGCCCATCAGGTGAGCTTCCTGCTGGAGCTTCGCGACGTCCACGTTCTTGCCCACCGCCACGTTCTGGAGCGGGTTGAAAAGCTCGACCGGAAGGTGGAGCTTCTCTTCGAAAAATTCACGGGCGTACGGCATGCTCGCGCCGCCACCGGCGAGGAAAATCCGGCGCGGGGCGTTGCCGCCGTGCTGGCTGCGGTAGTAGTTCGTGGTGCGGGCGATCTCGGCCGGGAGGCGGGTCAGCGCGTTGCGGATCACCATGGCGAGCGCCGCCACCGATTCGTCCAGCTGCTCGGTATGGCCGCCGCCGAGTGCGACCAGGCCGTTGGTGACCTTGTGGTGCTCGGCCTCGGTGAAGCCAACGCCGTATTCCTTCGCGATTGCCGAAGTGACGGTGAACCCGCCCATGTTTATGCTGCGCGTGAAGAAGCGGGCGCCTTCGATGTAGAGCAGGTTGCTCGTGCGGGCGCCGATGTCGATCACCAGCACCGGCTCGGACAGCACGCCGTAAGAGCCGACGAAGGCGTTGTAGAGCGCCATCGGCGCGGCATCCACCTCGACGGTGGAAAGCCCGTTGTCGGTGACCGTGCGGTTGATGTCGTCCAGCGCATCGCCCTTGATGGCGACGATGACCACCTCCTTCTCCCCCTCGCTTTCCAGCAGCTCGTAGTCCCACACCACCTCGTTGATGGGGAAGGGCACGTGCTGCTGGGCTTCGAAGGTCACCAGCTGCTCGATGTTGTCATCCTGCAGCGGCGGCAGCTTGACGAAGCGGGTGAAAACCGATTGCCCGGAAACCGTGTAGCGCACCTTGGCCTTGCCGACTTTGAGCCGCTGCGCGAGCTCGCCGACCGCGGTGCGGATCTGGGAGTTTCGGACACTTTCGCTGCCGGGATCCGCGGCGATGGATTCGGTGTCGAACGACCGGAGAATGACGCCACCGCTTTTGGCGGGTTCGAAAACGGCCATGCCAATGCGTTGGGAGCCGATGTTGAGAGCGACGGTGGTCTGGTTGTCAGCCATGATGAAAGGACGTGAAGGAATAACGCCGGGAGGCCCGGCCGGGGAAAAATCTCAGGAAGGGCGCGCGGCTCAGCGCTTCTCCTCCTCGATCTCGGCGTAACGATCCCACCACAGCATTTTGAAGGGGGTCTCGTTCTTGTTGAGCAGCGGGAACTTGTCGGTCCGCGACACGCTCGCGGCGCTGGCGTTCCACCAGCCCGGTTCGCCCTTGGTGCTTTGCACCCCGATCGGCGCTCCGTTCAGCAACACCTCGATGCCCACGCGCTCGACCGCCATCTTGCCTGCCTTGTCGCTGCCTGTGACGCGCTTCAGCGTGCTCGGCGAGAGGTAGACCGAGCTGTAGATGTCCTCGTCGACCGGGACGTTGATGTGCCGGATTTCCTTGGAAAGGAGCCAAACGCCGCGGCCCTCGTGGTTTTTGATCGCGATGTACCACTTGACGGTCACCGAATCGAGGAAGCCCACCTGCTTCTGCTCGGCCGTCTGCGCCGGGATGCGCATCTTGCTCTCTATTTCGAGCCAATCCTTCGGTTTGAACGGCTTGGCCTTGCCGGTATTCACCTCGGGAGAAGGGATGCTGTCGAAGACCGGCGGCTCCACCTGGGCCTTGCCTTGCGCGTGAACCAAGCCGGGAAAGAGGGCGGCTCCTGCGAGTGCGAAGCCGAGAGTCAGGGTTTTACGAAGCGATGAGCGCATACGTTTAAGGTTTCTCCACTAACTAGGGAGCGCGCTTTCGGCTTGGCCAGAGAAAACCTCAAAGAAGCGGGAAAAAGTCGGCCACCGGGCGAACGGACGCCGCCCCCCGTCCATCCGACATTGACGGCGCGAAGACGCCCGTGCATCGCTTCCCCATGATTTCCAACCCGCTCCGTTTCGCGCCCGGCTCCCCTCTGACCGTGGGCAGCTTCGGTGACGCCGCGACGCTGCGGACCGCCCTGCCCGGACCGCTTTGCGGTGCCTGCGACCTGGTGGAAATCCGGCTCGACCTGCTGGTCGCGGAAGGCTTTGAACCCAACCGCCGCTTGTGGTCCCACCTCGAGGACATCCCGCTGCTCTTCACCGCGCGCCGCCGCGAGGAAGGCGGGGCGTTGGCCAGCACCGCCGCCGAGCGGCGCGCATGGCTGGAAACCTGCCTCGGCGACGCCGCGGCGATCGACCTGGAGGTGGCCAGCCTGGCGGAAATGGCGGGAACGGTCGAAATCCTCGCCGCGCGGGACATCCCCTTGGTCGCCTCATTTCACAATTTCAACGAGTTGCCCGCAATCAGCGAGCTGGCCGGACATCTGGAAACCGCCCGCGCTGCCGGTGCCAGCGTGTTCAAGGCGGCGGCGAAGCTCCATTCGCCCGCCGACCTCGCCGCGCTGGCGGCGTTCCAACAGGCGGACCACGGGCTGCCCAAGGCGCTGATGGGCATGGGGCCGCTCGCTCCGGTTTCCCGCCTGCTCTGCGCGCAATACGGCTCGGTCCTCAACTACGGCTACCTCGGCCAAACCCCGACCGCGCCGGGACAATGGAGCGCCGCCCGCCTCAAGGACGCGATCGCCGCGCTGGCCAAGCTCGGCTGAGGCTCACTCGACGATCTCGACCGGCGCGTCCGGCAGCGCCTGCAGGAACAATTTGCCGTAGCGCTTGGTGAGGATCCGGTTGTCGAGGATCGAGACCAGCCCGGAATCCCGGCCGGTGCGGATGAGCCGCCCGACGCCCTGACGCAGCTTGAGGATCGCCTCCGGCACCGAGTAGTCCATGAACGGATTGCCCCCGGCGGCCTCGATCGCCTCCAGCCGCGAGGCGGTCAGCGGGTGGTCCGGCACGGCGAACGGCAGGCGCGTCACCACCACGTTCGACAACGATTCGCCCGGCACGTCGACACCGGTCCAGAAGCTGTCGGTGCCGAACAGCACGCTGTGCACATCGTTGCGGAACTCCTCGATCATCTGGTGGCGCGGCAAACCGTCGCCCTGCACCAGCAGCCGCCAGCCTTTCTTGCGGAAAAACGCGCCCAGCCGCGAGGCGGCGTCCCGCATCGTCCGATAGCTGGTGAACAACACGAACGCCCGCCCCTCGCTCGCCAGGCAGGCCTCCTTGATGCCGGCGGCGAGCAGCTCGTCGTAGCGCGGCGCGCTCGGCTCCGGCACCGCCTTGTGGATCCGCACCTTCATCTGGCGCTTGAAATCGAACGGGCTGCCGATGCTCAGCGCGCGGGCACGTTCCGCCCCCACCCGGCCGCGGAACCACCCGAGCTGCGGATCGCCGACGCCGAGCGTGGCGCTGGCCAGCACCACCCGTTTGCCTTCGGAAAACAACAGCGGACGCAGGCGGTCGGCCAGCCTCACCGGCGCCGAGTGGATCGAATATTGCGTCTCGTCACGGCCGCTACGCTCCACCCAGTAGACGCTGTCGTCGGTCGCCTGGTCGAGGAAGACGGAGACCGAACCGTGCGCCTCGCGCAGCCGGCGGGACGCGTCCTGGAGCTCGGAGCGCGTCGATTCGGATTCAACGTCGGCCGCCAGCGCGTCGATCTCCTGCCACAGGTTCCGCAGCGGCTCGGCCAGCGAGTTCGGCACCAGCTCCGGCTGGCGGACGCGGAATTCCTTCGAGTATTCGCCGAAGCGCGCCTGGTCGCCGACGTAATGGAAAAACCGGTCGGCCGCCAGCAGCGCGTCGTCCACCGCTTGGATCGCCGAGGCCTTGCGGAACGCCCGCAGCAAGCCCTTGCGCGTCCGCGGGTTGTGCAGCCGCTGGAGATCGAAGCGCAGCCCCGCCTGCGACACCCGCAGGCCGAGCTGGACCGCTGCGACATGCTCGATCGTGTGAGCCTCGTCGAGCACCGCGAAATCGTTGGGAAACAGGAAACCCGGCGTCTTCTCCTCCAACTCCTCGCCGGTGTTGAGCAGGGCGAAGAACAAGGTGTGGTTCACCACCACCAGTTTGGCGTCCGCGGCGGCCTTGCGCGCTTCCTGAAAAAAGCAATCGCCGCGCGGCCCGCAGTGGCGGGCGGTGCACAGGTGCGCCTCGCTGCACACCTGCAGCCAGACCTTCATCGACGGCTGGAAATGCAGGTCGCTGAGCGTGCCGTCGCGCGTCCCCTCGGCCCACTGGCGGATGCGCTCGAGCTCCTCGCTTTCGCCCGAGGTGAACAGGTCCTGCGCCTGCTCGCGGGCCCGCCGCAACCGCGCCGGGCACAGGTAGTTCTGTCGTCCCTTCAACAGCACCGCCGGCAGCTCCTCGCCGAGGATTTTTCTGACGATCGGGATGTCCTTCCGCACCAGCTGCTCCTGCAGGTTGATCGTGTGGGTGGAAATCACCGCCTTGCGGCCGGTTTCCAGCGCGTAGCGGGCCGCGGGGATCAGGTAGGCCAGCGATTTGCCCACGCCGGTCCCGGCCTCGGCCACCAGCGGCACGCCGCCGACCAGCGATTCCGCCACCGCCACCGCCAGTTCCTGCTGCTGCGGACGGAACTCGAAATCGCGCGACTTCGCCAGCGCCCCCTGGTTCGAGAACGCGTCGCGCACCAGCTCGGCGAATCCGGGCAGCGGCTGTCCTTCGGTCAGGGCGATCATCGGCGGCCATCGCACCCCGTCGCCGGCGGCGTGCCAAGCCGCAAGTTCGGCCACCCCCCAGACAACGCGCTCGACACCCGCCGGAACCAGGCACCATCCTACGCGCGGCCGTGCCTTCGATTTCCCGAGACCTCACCACGCGACTTCTCATCCCGCTGGCTCTGGCCTGCGCGGGCCTGCTGCTGGCCCTTTGGCTCGTCCCGCACGAAAGCCGCGCGGTCGACGCGCAGCTGCTCGGCTTCCCGGACTCCGACATCACCGCCCACCGGGCGCGGCCATGGATCCTCGGCGCGCTCTGCTTCCTGCCCGCGGCCGCCGGCCTCGCCTACGCCCTGAGCGGCACCATCGCGCGCTACCTCGCCCGCCAGTTCCTCGGCATCTTCGCGATCTGCTTCAGCGCGCTGTTCGCCATCTGGCTGCTGCTCGACCTGCAGAACAATCTGAGCGACCTCCGCGGCGGCAAGCACATGCTCGCCACCATGGGCGTCTTCTACGGCACCCGCCTGCCGTCGATCATCCTCCTGCTGCTGCCCTACGCCCTGCTGCTCTCACTGCTCTATTGCCTCGGCAAGCTTTCCAAAACGCGGGAGATCCTCGCCATGATCCAGACCGGCCACGCGCTGCCGCGGGTGGTCGCGCCGCTGATCGCCGCCGGTTTGCTCTGCACCCTGCTCTGCGCCGGGCTGAACTACCACTGGGCGCCGATCGCCGAGGGCACCGGCGATGAAATCCTGCAGCAGGCGAAAGGCGTGCCGGTCACCGAGGCCTCCGATGTCCTCTACCGCAACGCCGACAAGCGTCGGCTGTGGATGGTCGGCGCGTTCCCACCGGATTATGAAAAGGGAGCCCCCCTCCGCGACGTCGAGGTCACCACCTCCGGCAACGACGGGACGCTGCTCACCCGCATGGCCGCCAAGCGGGCGCGCTGGAACCGCCAGGACCGCACCTGGACCTTCGAGCAGGCAAGCACCGCGACCTTCAGCCCCGGCATGCCCCCGGTCTATGACGTGCCGGACGCCCCCATCGTCCAGCACGGCTGGTCGGAAACACCCTGGCAGTTGATCAAACCCGGCCTGCCCCCATCCAACCTCGGCATCCCCGACCTCAACGGCTGGCTCCAGACCAACGCCGGCAACGAAACCATGCTCAACCCGGCCCCCTATCTGACACAGTGGCACTACCGCTGGGCCCTGCCCGCCGTCTGCCTGGTCACCGTGCTGCTGGCCGCCCCGCTCGGCATCCACTTCTCCCGCCGCGCCTCGTCCGGCGGCGTCGCGATGGCCGTCCTCCTCTGCGGCGGGCTGATGTTCCTCACCAATTTCGCGCTCAGTTTCGGCGAAGCCGGCTACCTTTCGCCCGCGCTCGCCGCCTGGCTGCCGGACCTGGTGTTCTCCCTGATCGGCCTCTATCTGTTCCAACGCCGGATCTCCGGCCGCCCGATTTACCAGACGTTGCGCCGGATGTTCCACGACGAATAACCCCACGCCCATGGCCCTCGCCGAATCCTGGCACCTGCGCGCCCGCGCGCGCGAATGCTCCGTCTCCGGCCAACCGTTCTCCGACGGCCAGGCGATCGTCACCGCGCTGTTCCCCGATCCGGAATCGAGCGGCTACCTGCGCCGGGACTTCTCGATCGATGCCTGGAACGACCGCGACGACCAAGCGGAGCCGCCGTTCTCGTTCTGGCGCGCCACCTACCAGGCACCCGCCGCGGGGACCGAAAAGCCCGCCGTGGTGGAGAAAGAAAGCGCCGAGGACCTGCTCAAGCGCTTGGTTGAGGAGGACGAACCCCACACCGAAAACGTCCGCTACATCCTCACCGTGATGCTGGAGCGCCAGAAGCTGCTGCGCGAAACCGATGCCCAGCGCACGGGCGACGGCATCCTCCGCGTCTACGAGCACCGCAAGACCGGCGAGATCTTCGTCATCAAGGACCCGGACATCCCGCTCGCGAACGTCGATCAGATCCAGGCCGAGATCATCCTGCTGCTGGAAAACGGCGGCCGCGCGCCATCTCCGGAACCCACGCCGGAGCCGCCCCAGCCAGACGAACCGGAAACCACCGGCTGAGCGCGGCCATCACGCCAGGCGCTCGCCGAAGCCGGCCGCCCACAATCCCGCCACGATCTTCTCCTGCGCGGCCTCCATGCACGCGCGCTCGTCCGCCTCGGCATCCTCGTGGCCGGCCAGGTGCAGCATCCCGTGCACGAGGTAGCGCAGCAGCTCGCGCCCAAGCGGCTCGCCGTATTCCTCCGCCTGGCGCTGCGCAACCTCCACCCCGATCACGATCTCGCCGTGATGGAAGGTGATGACGTCGGTCGCCCCCTCGATGTCCATGAACTCGCGGTGGACCCGGTCGCTCGTCTCGTCGTCGACCATCGCCACCTCCACCGTCGCCAGCAGCTCCAGCGGCGATTCCTCGTGCGCCGCGTGCTCGAGCGCGAGCCGCGCCGCCTCGGCGGCCGCTTCCTCCAGCGCGGTCAGCCAGCCTTCCGGAATCCAGACCGCTTCCTGATGGTTGCCGACGATCACTTCGAGACTCATGGGGCGGAGATTGTTAGCAAAGCCGCCCCGTTCCGTCACGCGGCTTCTCCGGGCTTCATCGTGCGGCCGCCGCGCGTCGCGTCGCCGCGTTCGGCGAGCCCCAGCGTGCTCTTCGCCGGATCCGCCCGCCGCGCCGCGGCGGAGGCTTTCGCCTCGTCGTCCTTCGGATAGTCGATCCGGCTGTGGAGCATGCTGCGCAGCGTGCCGGCGAAGCTCTCCTTCACCTTCGCCAGCTCGCGCATCGTCAGCGCGCACTCGTCGAGCTGCCCGTCGGCGATCCGGCTCTGCACGATGTCCTCGATCAGCGCCCGGATCTTCGCCGGCGTCGGCTTGCGCAGCGTGCGCGACGCGCTCTCGACCGAGTCCGCCAGCGCGATGATCCCACTCTCGACCGTCCGCGGTTTCGGCCCGGGGTAGCGGAAATTCTTCTCGTCCACGTGCGGCAGGTCCTCGCGGTTGCCCAGCCCCTTGTCGCACTTCTCCTGCTCCGCGCGCTTCTGCTCCTGCGCCTTGCGGTAGAAATAATACACCAGCGAATCGCCGTGGTGCTCCTGGATCGTATCGATGATCCGCGGGTTGAGCTTGTGCTTCACCGCCAGATCGACGCCATCCTTGACGTGGGCGATGATGACCAGCGCGCTCATCGTCGGCGTCAGCGCGTCATGCGGGTTCTCCGAGCCCTCGTGCAGGTTCTCGATGAAATACTCGGGCTTCTTCAGCTTGCCGACGTCGTGGAAATAGGAACACACGCGGCAGAGCTGGGCGTTCGCCCCGATCGATTCCGCCGCCGCCTCCGCGAGCGAGGCCACCACCAGGCTGTGGTGGAACGTCCCTGGCGCCTCCAGCTGCATCCGGCGCAGCAGTTTGTGGTTCAGGTCGCTGAGCTCCAGCCAGCTGATCCCCGTCGTCACCCGGAACATCCCCTCGAACACCGGCAGCAGCCCGCTGATCCCCAGCGCCGTAACCAGCCCCGTGCCCACCGCCGCCAAGCCGACCAGCCCAAAGGTCTGCCAGCGGTCCATCGCCTCGGAGCCGAACAATTCCAACCAATCCACCCGCCCCAGCACCAGCGCGACCAATAGCCCGGCCACCCCGCTGAATATCCCCGCGCGCAGCAGTTCCACCCGCTTGCGCACCTGGCGGGTCGCCAGCACCGCCGTAACGCCGCACACGAAGCTGAGCACCGTGTAAATCAGCCGGTCGCCCGCGGGCACCAGCAAACCGCCGATCAAACTCGCGAACACCGCCGCGAACGTGCCCATCGGCCGGCCGAGCAGCACGCCCAACAGCATCGGCGCCAGGGCGAACGGAACCAGCAGGAAACGCAGCGCCTCCGGGATCATCTGGTGCCGCGAAAGACCCATCACGGCCCACATCACGACCACGTGCCCCAACAGCGCGCCGAGGACCAGCACCACCCGGCTGTTCCGGCGGCACGCCGCGTCATGCGACGAATGGAGCAGCGCCACCGCGGTCAGCGCGAACAACAGGCCGCACACCGCGCCCTTCACCGGCTCAAGCTCGAAGGCCGAGGCCGGCGAGGCCCGCAGCACCAGCACCGCCGTGGCGACGACGAACATCGCATACAGCGAATACCGCACCCAGCGGCTCAGCTCCAGCGACTGCACCGCCGCGCTCTCCACATGGACGCGGCGCTTCTTGCCCGACGACAATCCTCGGCGGGCCAGTCGCCAACGTTTGATCGCATCGAGAATCGCCACGTCGCCGTTTCGCGTTTGGGAGTTTTGACAACGAAGGGCGCGTTTCCCGCGCCCTTCACCGAGAAACGGCTACTCCATCCCCCACCCCTTGGCAATCCTGCAAATCGCCCGCTGCGCCAATCTGTCGCACACCCGTGGACACCCGATTCCCGACCGCTCCCGGGTTGACAGCGAGACCTTCGCGCTTCGACAGTGTGTGCGAGTTATCACAAGGCACATGATCCGAACCGCCCTCTCCGCCCTGTTTCTCGCGACTCTCGCCACCGCCGCCGCGGACGAGCCGGCGCTCAAGCAGGCCGCCCTGCACGGACTGCTCGTCAGCGAGGGCACCACCGGCAAGCTCGCCGGCACCTCCCCGCGGATGAACGCGACGGTGGTCAAAACCGACGGCGGGTTCGAACTCGGATTCAACCAGGACGTCGGTCCCCAGATGGGCAAGGCGACCGAGGAGGTCCGCAAGTTCCTCGCCGTCCGCCACCCGGACAAGCTGCCCGCCGGCTGTCGGATCGAGCTCGCCTTCTCCGAACCCTATTCGCCGAAGGACGGCCCGTCAGCCGCCGTCGCCTGCTCGCTGCTCGCCGAATCGATCCTCACCGGCCGGGCGCTCGACGACCAGTTCGCCGTCACCGGCGACATGACCGCCGAAGGCAAGGTCCGCCCGATCGGCGGCGTCCCGGCGAAACTCCGCGGCGCCACCAAGAGCCGCTGTCCGATCGTCGCCGTGCCCGCCGCCAACGAGCAGGCCGTCGCCGACACCGCCATCATCGACGGCCTCAAGCCGCTCTATCAGATCCAGATCTGCACGATCGCCACCTTCGACGACGCCCTGAAACTCGCCTCGAAAACGCGCGAACCGGCGGTCCAGCAGGCGCTCGACGACTTCGCCGCCGTCCAGCAGGCGCTCGCCCGAAACGAAGCCTTCGTCTTCAACCCGAAACTCCAGGAAAAACTGCGCGCCGTGCTGCAAACGCTGCCGAACCACGCGTCCGCCAAATTCCTGCTGCTCCACGGCCTGCGCCAGGCGCCGGACCGGCTCTCGCTCGCCGGCTCCGTCCTCGCCATCGGCCAGGCCGACCAGGCGCTCGCCGGCATGCTCCACAACCAGAGCTGGCTCGAATCCGGCGGCAACGACGACGTCCTGTACAAGTTCATCGGCGAAATGGAGCGACTCCGCACCAAGCTCGACAAACGCACCGTCGGCTATGGCGACGCCTACCGCGAACTCGCCCTCTACATCAAATCGATCCGCACGCGCCGCCTGCTGACCGAGGAGATGCGCGGCGAGCTGCGCGCCGCCGTCCAACGCGTCGAATCAAAACGCGACGCCCTGATGGCCGAACCGGAAATCCGCGAGGAGCTGATGTTGGAATAACCGCCCGCAAGGCGCCCCCCTTCCGCTTGCCCCTTCAGGCACCAGCGGCTTTAGTCACCGCGATGCCTGCCCGACTTTTCCCGATGACTTGGCTCGCCGTTTTGGCGGGCCTCTTCGTCCCGGCCGCCTCGGCCGCCGAGCATCTGTCCAAGCCGCAGTTCCAGCTCCAGGCCGAATCTTTCTCGGCCCAGGAGGCCGCCCGCGGACTGACCAGCATCGCCGAACGCCTGCAATTTCGCATCCACGAGCAGCCGTTCCTGCTGGTGGCCTCGATCATCTTCCTGCTCGCGATCGTCCACACCTTCCTCGCCGTACCGATCACCCGGCTCGCCCACCGGATCGAGCACGAACACGACGCAAAACTCGCGCGCGACCTCGCCCACCGCCACGTGCCCGAGGATTTCCGGCCGGTTTCGTTCGCCGCCACCCTGCTGCATTTCCTCGGCGAGGTGGAGGCGATCTTCGGCATCTGGGCCGGCGTGCTGCTGGCCACCCTGACCGGCTTCCACGGGCTCGACGCGATGAAAGCCTATCTGGCGAACATCAATTTCACCGAGCCGCTGTTCGTCGTCGTCATCATGGCGCTGGCCTCCACCCGTCCGGTGCTCAGTTTCGCCGAAGGCTGCCTGCGGCTGTTCGCCCGGCTCGGCAAGGAATCGCCCGCCGCCTGGTGGCTCGCCATCCTGATCGTCGCCCCGATCCTCGGCTCGTTCATCACCGAGCCCGGCGCCATGACCATCGCCGCCATGCTGCTGGCGCGGAAATTCTACCACCTCAGGCCCCCGCCCCGCTTCGCCTATGGCACCCTCGGCCTGCTCTTCGTCAACATCTCCATCGGCGGCGTGCTGACGAACTTCGCCGCCCCGCCGGTCCTGATGGTGGCGAAAAAGTGGGATCTCAGCAGCGCCCACATGTTCGTGCACTACGGCGACAAGGCGGTCCTCGCCATCCTGCTCTCCACCCTCTGCTACTTCCTGTTCTTCCGCCGCGAGCTCAAAGCCCTCGCCGCCAAGGTCCCGGATGTCGATGGCGACGGCGTCGCCGACTGGTCGCAGCGCCGCAATCCGGTCCCGTGGTTCGTCTCGGCGATCCACCTGCTGTTCATGGCGTTCACCGTGTTCTTCGCCCATGATCCCGCGCTCTTCATCGGCGGCTTCCTGGTCTTCCTCGCCTTCTCGAAAGCCACGCGCCATCACCAGAACCCGGTCACCCTCCGCGGTCCGATTCTCGTCGGTTTCTTCCTCGCCGGTCTGGTCGTCCACGGCGGACTCCAGGGCTGGTGGCTGCAACCGATCCTCGCCAGCCTCGGCGAATGGCCGCTGTTCGCCGGCGCTGCCGCGTTCACCTCCTTCAACGACAACGCCGCCATCACCTACCTCGCCAGCCAGGTCGACGGGCTCTCGCCCGCGCTCAAGTATGCCGTGCTCGCCGGCGCGGTCACCGGCGGCGGCCTGACCGTCATCGCCAACGCGCCGAACCCGGCCGGCCAGACCCTGCTCGCCCGCTTCTTCGGTGACGGTGTCTCGCCCCTCAAGCTGTTCCTCGCCGCGCTCGCGCCGACCCTGGTCGCCGCCGCCTGCTTCATGCTCATGCCGGACAAGGCCGCGCACCAGAACGGCAGCCCACCGCCTTCGCTGAAAACTGAAAACTGAAAACTCCCCGCTTCTTCCCATGTTCACCGGCCTCGTCGAATCCACCGCCCGCGTCGTCTCGCTCGAATCCCGCGGCGAGCAAGCACGTCTCACCCTCGAACTCCCGTTCCAGGCCGAACTCGCCCTCGGCGATTCCGTCGCGGTGAACGGCTGCTGCCTTACCGTCGCCGAGCTAGCCCCCGCCGGCACCGGTTTCGACCTGCTCATGCAAACGCTCGCCGTCACCTCGCTCGGCGCGCTGGACACCGGCTCGATCGTCAACGTCGAGCGCGCGATGGCCGCCACCGCCCGCTTCGGCGGACACTTCGTGCAAGGCCACGTCGACGCCACCGGCGTCATCACCGCGCTCGAACCGCACGGCCAGGACCATCGCTTCGAAGTCTCGCTGCCGCCGGAAATCCACCGCCTCTGCATCGACAAAGGCTCGCTCTGCGTCGACGGCATCTCGCTCACCATCGCCGAGCTCAAGGACAACGGCGCCGTGTTCTGGATCACCCCCCATACCTACGCGGCAACCCACCTCCACGCCGCCCGCGTCGGCCAGGAAGTGAACCTCGAGGCCGACCTGCTCGCGAAGTACGTCGATCGCCTGATGCTCAACCGCTGAGCCCCCCGTGACGCGCGTCGGCGAGCGCGCCGCGCTTCCAAACAGGCTGAAGGAGTCGCGGTTTCGTCCGAGGAGGCTCTCCGCGGGCGGAGCCGATGGCGAACGAACGGAATCGCTCACCATCCCCCGCGGCATCGCCCCTTCCTCGGCGAAAGCTTCGACTCCGATCGGGACGAGACGGTTTTAGAATTTCAAAACCCTTCGCCGGCCGTCGTAATTCAACGTTTGCGCGTCGGCGGGCTCCGGCGAGAGGCCCTGGTTTTGCCCGGGCCGAGCGAGCATAGCGCGGATGGCGCGCTGAGCCGTCATACCCGGGAATGACCCCTGACGGTCGCCGAGGGTCAGCGTGCGAGCGGAGTCGTTCCATTCGAGGGTGATGGTGGCGCGCTGTCCTTTCTCGTATCCGTAGGTTTCGTTGTCATCCTCGTAGATGACGAACTTGGCGTCGGCCCCGGGATAGATGCGGATTTCATACGGAGCGCCCGGGTGCTCCGTCGAATAATTCATGAACGGGCCCATCGGCACGATCGAGCCGGCGCGGACATACAGGGGCAGGATGTCGAGCGGGCACTCGCGGCTCACCATCTGCCCGCCGCGATGGGGCTCGTTCGTCCAGAAATCGAACCAGTTCGCGCCAGCCGGCAGGTAGGTTTCGACCAGCGGCGCGCCGCCGTTCTTGCTGGCCGCGATCTGGCTGGGCGTGCGCCATGCGAGACGCAGCGCGCGATCATGCGACCCTTGAAAATACTCGATTTTCACGGGGAGCTTCTGGCCCTTGCGAAGGCTGATTTTCGCATCCTTGTAGGCGCGCGCGCGGGCGCGCCAGTCTTCGACGATGAGCTTGCCGTCGAGCCAGAGGCGGAACCCGTCGTCGCCCTCGACGCCGATTTCATATTCGCCATCCTCGGGCACGGTGATCGTCCCCTGCCAGCGGGCGGAGAAATCGTTGCCACCCTGCAAGCCCGCGGGCCAGTCGGTGAGCGGCGGGCCGGGCCAGGTGTAATCGATCTTCGCATCGACCGCCTTGCTCGCGGGTTTCTCGAAATTCGTGCCTTGGAAATACTCCACCGCGATGCCGGGCTTGCCGTCCGGAGTCTGGAACACTTCCGCGGGCACCGTGATCGCCAGTGAAGCCGCCGAGCTGAGCAGCGGGCTGGTGACGGGATGAGCGAGGAAGGCCGGGCCGAACATGAACGCGTCGTCGATGCGACGCGCCTTCAGGTCATCCGGGAAATCCATCGGCAGGCCGCGCATCATGGTGTAGCCGTTGGCGGTGCTTTGCCACGCGAGGCTGTAGATGTAGGGCAGCAGGCGGTAGCGAAGCGTCGCGGCGTCGCGCAGGGATTTGTAGAACTCGGGGGCGCTTTCTTTGAAGCGGTAGGGCTCGCGGTCGATGTTCGTACCGTGGATGCGGTAGATCGGATTGAAGATCGCAAACTGATGCCAGCGGGCGAAAAGCTCGCGGTATTCGCGATTCATTTCCGTATCCTTGCGGAATTCTCCGCGAACGAAAAAGCCGCCGGTGTCCTGCGTCCAATAGGGCTGGCCGGCCATCGCGACGTTGATGCCGCCGGGGATTTGGTCTTGGAATGTCTTCCAGCTCGCCGTGGTATCGCCCGACCATGACACCGCCGCGTAGCGCTGCTGCCCCGCCCAGGCCGAGCGCGTGAGCGTGAAGACGCGCTTGTCGCTCGTGGCACGCTGGCCCTCGTAGGTGCCCTTGGTTGTCATGAGGGTGTAAGGATTCAGATAACGCGTGAAGTCGCCCATCGCGTTCATGCCGAGACTCTTGATGTCGGCCTCGACCTTCTTCGGATCGTGGCAGGCGCTGCCCACTTCGACTTCGGTGCCGTCCATCCAGAGCGCGTCCACGCCCACGTCGAGCAGGCCTTTCTTGATGTGCTTGAAATAGATCTTCCGGCCTTCGTCGCTGAAGGCGTCGTAGATGCGGGCCTTTTTCGAGATCCAGTGCAAGGGCTCGAAGCGAAGCTTTTTCGCGTCGAGTTCCTTGGCCAACTCGGTGTCATTGCCCACGGACGGCCAGATGGAATTCATCAGCTTCACGTGCAACTCGTCGTGCAGCGTCTTCGTCATCGCGGCGGGATCGGGGAATCGCTCCTTGTTCCAGGTCATCCCGCTCCAGGTGCCGTCCTTGTCGCCGCCCCAGTATTGCCAGTCCTGCACGATGTAATCGAGCGGGAAGCCGTCCTTGCGGAAATTCCGAACGACATCGATGAGCTCAGCCTGCGTCTTGTAGCGCTCCTTGCTCATGAAGAGGCCGAAGGCCGCCTTGGGAAACATGGGGGCTCTTCCTGTCAGCTGGCGATAGCCGCCGATCACGCCGTCCATGTCCTTGCCGGCGATGAAGTAATAGTCGGAGCCGGCGGGAGAGCTTTCGGCCCAGAACGACGCACCGTTGGCATCGTCCTTGAAGATGCTCTTGGAATAGGCGTCCCACAGGATACCGTAGCGATTGGTCGAGACGAGGAACGGCACGACGATACCGATGTTGGTCTGCACCATCAGGACTTCCTTGCCGCGGTAGTCCATGTAGCGCCGGTCGTATTGGCCCAGGCCGTAGAGCGACTCGTCCGGGGTGAGCGTGAAATTCTGCTTCACCTCGTAAGTGGGGGCGCCGGAGATCGTGACCTCCTTGATCTCGCTGGGGTTCTCCGCGTTCTCACGGGTGATCACGGTTCCGTCGGGCCGCAGGAATGTCAGCGAGCCGGTTTTCTTGTCCACCCGGACCCGCAGGCGGTCGGAGGACAACTCCAGCGAGGCTCCGCCATCCTTAAGCGCGAAGGGAACCGCGGCCGGACGCTGGATCACCGTGAGGCTGGGCTGCGTGGTGTGCGTTTTACCGAGGTTCGCGTTCACCCGGACGATGTCCGGGCCGTAGAACAGGAGGTTTTTGACCGTGTCGTTGACGCGGAACTGGATGCCGCTTTCCAGTCTGGCGAAGGCAAATGGCGCTTTTGCCATACCATTGACGGGTTGCAGCTGGCCGGCCGCGTCGTATCCGGTCGGAACGGCGGCACCGGCCTGGAGCAAGCAACCGAGCGTCAGCGATTGTAGTAGGAGCGTGAGTTTCATCGGATGGGAAAAGGGCCGAGGGGGCGGGTTCGGGCCGCCCATGAAGGCACCGGCAATAACGTCGCCAGCGTCGAATATCTTTCCGGCAAAGTGTGTTCAGCGGCTTGAATCAAGGTCGGAGTCACTGACTTTCGCATCGGAGCCAACAGGCAGAACGGCTGAGATGCAACGGATTTTTGGACCGCTTTCCGGTTGATGGGACGTCCGTCACGCCGGATCCGCGCGTCGCCAAACGCCTCTGGGCAGCAACGCGCGCCGCTTGAGTGGCCGGTGGTTGGTGAACAGCGAAAGAGTCCTCTTCCTCTGTCTAACCCCTATCCACTGTTCATCGGCCACTCGATCGGCTCCGCCCGGGAAGACCTTGCCCAGCTGAAAGCCTCGACTCCCGGCTCACCGCGGAGCTAGCAGCGTGAACGGCCACCACGGCAGGTTCCGCGTCAGGGCGAACACCGCCGCGACGCCGAACAGCGCCCAGACCAAACGCGCCGAGAGCGCGGGCACCGGTCTGCCGCGCCATTCGGCCGCCACCGCCGCCGCGAGCCAACCGGCTGCGAACAGGCCGCACAGCACGACCAGCGGGTTGGCCGCCAGCGCGCCGGCGAGGTCGCCATGCAACAACCGGCCGACGCAGCGCGTGCCGCCGCAGCCGGGGCAGCTCCAGCCGGTCCAGCGGCGGAACAAACACGGCGGCAACAGCGGCGGCAGCCAGGTCCACGCCGCGCGCAGGACGAGCAGACCGGCGGCGCACGCCAGCACGGTCCACGTCCAAAAACGCCGCCGCATCGCCGCGCGGATCACTGCTGCGATTCCTTCAGCCGCTGCTGGAGCTCGAGCTGCTTGTTGAACGACTCGCGCACTTCGGGCGGCAGGAAATCCATCCGCTCGATCCGCTCCGGCGTCAGCGATTGCATGTAAAAGCCGAGCGCCATCATCGCGATCGCCGCCAGCAGGCCGAGATAGCCGGTGATCACACCCGCCTTGGCCATGCCCCTGCCGGCGAAGCGCTCGGGCAGAGCCTTCGCCCGGCCCAGCGCCACGTGGCCGAGCACGACCGCAACCAAAGCGAGCGGACCGCTCAAGCACCACAGGCACCAGGTCACCAGCGACAGAATCCCGCACACCAACGAGGCGATCGCCATGCCCTGCGACGGCGGACCTGTCACGACAGCATGCACCGGCGCAGCGTACGGTGCCGCCGGCGCGGTTGGAGTTTCGAACGATGGCCGTTCGGCGGGCGGCGCGATCAGCGCCTGCAACTCGGCGACCTGTCCGGCCGGCAGCCAGTCGGTCATGCCCTCACGCCAGACCAGATCCGTCGGCGAGATGTCACCGGAGACGAGTTTCGACTGCATTTCCGCCGAACCGATCGGTCCGAGCTGGGCACCGTTTTTCGAGTAATACCACTGCATGGGAAAAAGGAGTTAGATGGCGATGCCGCCGTGCGGGTGCGAGGACGCGCTCGTCGCGAACGCCAGAACCAGGGCGATCACCGCCAGCGCGGTCAGCCCGATCCAGACGTAGCCGAGGATCAGGCCGGCAAGGGCCATGCCGCGCCCTTGCATGCCCGGGGCGTTCCGGATCCGCGAAAGCGCCATATGGCCGCAGATTACTGCCGGGATCCCGCCCAGCGCGCAGAAATAGCACAAGGTCGCGCCGACGATGCCGCAGACCAGACTGGCGATGGCCAGCCCGGAGGTGGGGGCCGCCGTTCCGAGCGCCACCGGGGGCGCGCCTCCCAACAGCTCCGGCACCTGGGCGAGCGGCAGCCAGCCGGGAAACCCCTCGCGCCAGACCATCGTGCCCGGCTGGAGCCGGCCGGACGCGACGAGCTGCCGCATCGCGTCGCCGTCGAAGGGCCCGTGCTGTTGTCCGTTCTCGCCGTAAAACCAGTCCGCCATGGTTCGCTGATAGATCGGGGAGAGCATCCCCGGCCGGGCCGAACGGCGCAATCTTCAAATCCCGCCCCGACGATCCTCGATCTCGCTCTCGAAATCCGCGCGCCGGCCGGTTTTCCGACCGACCATCACCAATAGCACGACCCCCGTCATCAGCCCGACCAACAGGATCACCCAGAACGCCGGTTTGGTGAACGACGGCAGGTCGACGTTCATGCCGAACAAGCCGCCGAGCGCGACCATCGGCAGGAAAAACCCCGCCAGCAGGTTCAGGCGGAAGGCGATGCGGTTGAGCCGCGCCGCGGCCAGCGCCTGCTCCTCGGCCCGCTCCGCCTGCCAGAACTGCAAGGTCACCCGCGCGTCGGCGTGCAGCAGGTCGGCCGCGCGCTCGATTTCCCGCGCCCGGTCGCGCAACCCGCGGATCGCCCGGTCGTCCGGGTCGATCGCCAGCACCTGCTCCAGCGCGGCCACCAGGTTGCGCGAGGTGCGGGCGAGCGGTCCGGAGTGCCGGAGGATGGCGAAAATCTCCGCCGCCGTGTCGGCCTCGTCGATCACCTCCTCGTGGCCGTCGATCGCCCGCTCGTAGCGTTCGAGCAGCGCGTCCAGCTCGCCGAGCCCGGCTTTGCCCGACGGCCCGATCCACCGCAGGTCGCGGCGCTTCCAGAAAAACAAGGCCTCGCGCTCCGGCACACCCGGCCGCGGCACGTCGTGGGCGACCAGCAGCAGCTCGCCGTCGCCCTCGATGCAGCGCTGGTGGCCCGGCCGCGCGCTCAGCTGCTCGAGCAGTTCCGGTTCGATCCCGAAATGGGCGGGCAGATAGGAGGTTTCCAGCTGGGGCATGCCCCATCATGCAGCAGCTTCCGGCGACGCAAAGGGTGAATCCGCGCCGCACATCCGGCTTGTCGTGGCGGCCCGCACGCATGAGAGTTCGCCCGCCGTGGCCGCCCCGCCGGACCGGCCGCCCCAATACCCCACCCCATGATCGCCCGCTGGCTCGCGTTGTTGCTCGCGCTCGTCTTTGCCGTCCCCTCTCCGGCACAGGAACAGGACAATGAGGAGGACGACGTGCCGGCGCCCCGCGCCACCGTGCACCTCTCGCACCAGGACGCCGTGGTGCGCCTGTACGAACCGGACGAATCGCCACCCAAGGCCATCGTCATCTTCGGCTCCGGCGACGGCGGCTGGTCGCCGTGGGAGGACTCGATCGCCCGCTGGCTGCGCGACGAGAATGCCTACGTCGTCGGCTTCGATTTCCACGAATACTCCACGAAGGACTACAACCTCGACACCCTCAGCCGCGACATGGCCGCGCTGGCGAAGGACGCTGTGTCGCGCTGCCAGGGCGAGAACGCCCCGGTCATCTACGCCGGCTGGAGCATGGGCGCGGTGCAGGCCGTCGCCGCCGCCAGCGCGAACCGCCCGCCGCACCTCGCCGGCGTGATCCTGCTGAGTGCCGACAGCCGCGGCCGCTACGGCCTGCGTCCGAGCGACGAGCTCGGCGTGACTCCCGAGGGCCCCGGCACCTTCGGCTTGAACCAGTTCAACTCCGCCATCCAGGACCTGCGGATCGCGCAGTTCCACGGCGGTGCCGACTTCATGGCCTCGGCCGCGTGGATCCAGTCACTCGCCTCGCCCCACGCGCTCTATGTCGTGCCCGGTGCCAACCACGGCTTCGACGGCCCGGACGATTCTTTCAAGGACTGGATCGTCCGCGGCATGAACTGGGTGCTCGGCGACGATTCCGCCGCCGCACCGCCGCCGCACCTTGAACTCCCGTGGGGACTCTCGCCGCTGTGGCCGGCCGCCGCGCTGGCGATCGCCCTTGCCGGCTTCTTCCTCTTCTCCCGCCGCCACTCGATCCGGGTGCTGGTCGCCGCGGTGCTCGTCATGGGGATCGCCGACCTGCTGGAGGCGATGTTCGCCAAGCCGCCGTCGGTCCTCGCGTGGATGGAAAACTGGGAGCCGCTCGGCATCGTCGAGAACAGCCGGATGCTGCTGCTCGTCTCCGGCATCTCCCTGCTCGCTCTCGCCCGCGGCCTGAGCCGCCGCAAACGCGTCGCCTGGATCCTCACCCTCGCGATTCTCTTCGCCTCCGGGGTGCTCCACCTCACCCGGGCGTTCGACTGGCACCACGCGCTCGCCGCCGCCGTGCTGATCGTGCCGCTCGTCCGCTGGCGGAAGGAATTCATCGCCCGCTCGGACGCCTCGTCGCTCCGCGTCGCCGCCGGCGTCGCCGCGTTGATCGCGCTCGGGTTGTTCACTTACGGTGCCATGGGCCTGCGCCAGCACAGCGAACGCGGCCACTTTGGCGTCGCCCTGACCTGGAAGGACTGCGCCGCCGGCTCCGCCTCCGCCCTGATCTGGCAAAAATCCGAATACGACCACGATGGCAGCCGCGAGGTCCGCAGTTTCCTCCGCACGGTCCGCCTCGGCAGTCTGGTCGGCTCGCTGGTCGTGCTCGGCCTGATGCTGCGCCCGGTGCTCCACCGGCGGATCGCCCACGCCACCAACGAGCAACGCGAGAAGGTCGCCTGCCGGATCGCCAACCACGGGCGCGATCCGATGGATTCCTTCGCGCTGCTGCCGGACAAATACTACTTCTTCTCGGACGATCACCGCAGCGTGATCGCCTACGCCCTATGGCGCGATTTCGCCGTGGCCCTCGCCGACCCGATCGGCCCCGACGACGACAAGGCCGCCGCCGTCCGCCAGTTCGTCCGCTTCTGCAAGCGCCAGGACTGGACGCCGGTCTTCTACTGCTGCCACGTCAGCCACCGCGCGCTCTACGAAGCGGCCGGGCTGGTCACCTTCAAGGTCGGCGAGGACGCCCGCCTGCCGCTCGATTCCTTCAACCTCCAGGGCGGCAAATTCCAGAACCTGCGCACCGCCGGCAACCGCGCCCGCAAGGAGAACATGACCTTCCTGTGGTATGACGGCACGCCCGCCCCCGACCACGGCATCGAGGCGCAGCTCAAGCTGATCTCCGACCAGTGGCTCGCCGCCAAGCACGGCGGCGAGATGACCTTCGACCTCGGTGCGTTCAACCTCGACGATGTCCGCAAGCACGGCCTCGGTCTGGTCCGCAACGCCGAGGGCCGCGTCGAGGCCTTCGCCACCTGGCTGAGCTACGACGGCGGCCATGGACGCGTGCTCGACCTGATGCGAGGCGGTGAAGAAGCGCGCAACGGCGGACTGATGGACTTCCTCATCCTCGAGTGCATCTCCCGCTTCCGCGAACAAGGCGTCACCGAGGTCAGCCTCGGCAACGCGCCGCTGGCCGACGTCCGGGCCGAGGGCGACGTCGAGCCGAACCGGCAGGAACGCGCCACCCGTTTCCTGTTCGAGAACTTCGACCGCTTCTACGGCTACAAGTCGCTGTTCCGCTTCAAACGCAAATATCACCCGGACTGGCAAGGCCGCTACCTCGCCTATCCGCCCGGCACCCCGCTGCCGATGCTCGGACTGGCGATCACCGGCGTGCACCTGCCCGACGGCTTCCGCGCGCTGATCAAGAGCTGAGACGGCGGCCCGCCGCGGGCGATTGGCTCAAGACGACCGCTTCGCCAGCGCCTTCCGCCCGAACAACACCAGCGGCATCCCGACCGCCCAGGAAAGCAGCAGCACCAGCGGCCAGCAGCGGACATTCACCTCCGGCGCAGGTCCGACGCGCAACGTCCGGAAATATTCCAGCGTGGCGGCCTCCAGCGCGGCCGCGTCCTCGCCGTCTCCGGCCACGACGCGGACCCCGCCGACCGCATTCCGATAGTGCCAGAACAACTGCGCCACGTGCTCGTCCAGCACCGTCGCCGCGATGCCGCGGGATTCCAGAAAGGCGCGGAACAGATGGGCGTCTTCCGGCGCGTCGAAACGGGCGAGGGTTTTCATGGAGAATGAGATAACATCCTCCACCGTCCCGTGGCAGGCGGAAATTTCACACCGTCCGGCAGGGCGGATCTTCGCGGAGACTCGCCGTTTCTTGGGCAGACCTCCCCTGCCGCGCTCTCCGCTTGCCCTCGCCCGCCGAGTTTCGGATAACCCGGCCGCGCACTCCCCCGCATTCCCGACCATGAGCCAACCCCTTACTCTCCTCGTCCTCGCCGCCGGCATGGGCAGCCGCTACGGCGGACTCAAGCAAATGGACCCGATGGGCCCGAACGGCGAAACCGTCCTCGACTACTCGGTCTACGATGCCATCCGCGCCGGCTTCAACCGCGTGTGCTTCATCATCCGCGAGGACTTCGCCGACGCGTTCAAGCAGGGAGTCGGTGCCCGCTTCGCCGGCAAGATCGAGGTCGACTACGTGTTCCAGAAGCTCGACGATCTCCCGGAAGGCTACACCGTTCCCGAAGGCCGCGTGAAACCCTGGGGCACCGCCCACGCCGTGCGCGCCGCCCGCAACGCCGTGAAAGGCCCGTTCGCCGTGATCAACGCCGACGACTTCTACGGCCACGACGCCTACCTCCGCGCCGCTGAATTTCTCCGCGGCCTGAAGGAGGGCGAAACCGCCGCCACCGCCATGGTCGGCTACCCGCTGGAAAACACGCTCTCCGACCACGGCCACGTCAACCGCGGCATCTGCCAGACCGACGCCGGCGGATTCCTCACCAACGTCGAGGAATTCCTCAACATCGAACGCGAGGCCGACGGCGTCGTCCGCGGCACCGCCCTCGACGGCCTGCGCCACGCGGTCACCGATGGCACGCCGGTTTCGATGAACTTCTGGGCCTTCGCCCCGGCGTTCTTCGCCCAGCTTGAGGAAGGCTTCACCCGCTTCCTCGCCGAAGCCGGCGAACAGCAGAAGTCCGAGTGCTACATCCCGACCATCGTCGACCAGCTGATCCACGCCGGCTACGCCAGCTGCGCCGTGCTGAAAACCACCAGCACCTGGTTCGGCGTGACCTACCCGGACGACAAACCCTTCGTCGTCGAGTCGATCGCCAAGCTCATCGCCGCGGGCGAATACCCGGCGACGCTCGCCTGAGCCGCCGTCCGCGCCTGTATTGCGAAAGCCGCTCCACGCCCCGTGGAGCGGCTTTCTTTCGGGCAAATTGCCCGTGCGCGCGATCGAATCCGCGGTTGGCTCGGCCCGCGCATCCGGCTAGTTTGGCCGCGCCGCATGACCGATCCAAGCGCCGCTCCCCCGAAGCCGTCCTCCTTCCTCAAGCCGCTGCTCTGGATGGCGCTCCTGCTCCTCGGCGGCTGGGCGATCTGGAAATGGGGCCTGCCCGCGCTCGCCGCGATGCAGAAACAGGAGACACCGGGCGGCGGACACCGCGCCGGGGGACCGGTGCCGGTGAGCGTCGCCTCCGTGACCCGCGGCGGATTCGAGGAATGGGCGACCGTTTCCGGCACCGTCACCCCGCTCAACCTCGTCACCGTGCGCAGCCGCGTCGACGGCGAGCTCGTCCGTCTGCATTTCCAGGAAGGCCAGATGGTCCAGACCGGCGAGCTGCTCGCCGAGATCGACCCCCGGCCGTTCCAGGTCGAACTCGACAAGGCGAAAAGCCAGCAGGCGAAGGACCAGGCCTTGTTGGAGAACGCCCGCACCGACCTCGCCCGCTACGCCGCCCTGCTCGCCCAGGACTCGATCGCGAAACAGGAGGTCGACACCCAGGCGTCGCTCGTCCGCCAATATGAAGCCGCGCTCGCCGCCGACGCCAGCGCCGTCGCCTCCGCCCAGCTCCAGCTCGACTATACCCGCATCACCGCGCCGCTCACCGGCCGCGCCGGCCTGCGCCAGGTCGATCCCGGCAACCTCGTCCGCGCCTCCGACGCCAATGGCCTGGTGACGATCACCCAAATGGATCCGATCGGCCTCGTCTTCGCCGTGCCGCAGGAACGGATCGGCGCGATCCGCGGCCGCGCGAGCGAAGGCGAACCGGTGCCGGTCGAGGCCCTCGCCGCCGATCAGGCCAGCGTCGCCGCCCGCGGCAAGCTGCTGACCACCGACAACCAGATCGACCTCGCCTCCGGCACGCTGAAGATGAAGGCGGAGTTTCCCAACGCCGACGGCCGGTTATTCCCCAACCAGTTCGTCACCGTGCGCGTGCGGGTGAACCGGATCGCCGACGCCGTTTCCATCCCGGCCGCCGCCGTCCAACAGGGGTCAAAGGGACCGTTCGTCTACGTCGCCAACGCCGACTCCACCGCCAGCCTCAAACCCGTCCGCACCGGACCGACCCACCTTGACCGCACGCAGATCCTCGATGGCCTGAGCGCGGGCGAATCCGTCATCACCGAAGGCGTCGACCGCCTGCGGGAAGGCGCCCAGATCACCGTCATCACGCCCGGTCAAACGCCGGAACCCGCCGCCGAAGCGCCCTCCGGCAAACCTTCCCACGGCAAAGGCAAAGGCCGCGACGCCCGATGAACCCGTCCCGCTTGTTCATCGAACGCCCGGTCGCCACCACCCTGCTGATGGTGGCCATCCTGCTCGCCGGCGCGCTCGCCTACCGCCTGCTGCCGGTGTCCGCGCTGCCGCAGGTCGATTACCCGACGATGCAGGTGACCACCCTCTACCCCGGCGCCGGCCCGGAGATCGTCACCTCGTCCATCACCGCGCCGCTCGAACGCCAGTTCGGCCAGATGCCCGGCCTCGGCCAGATGTATTCCGTCAGCAGCGGCGGAGCCTCGGTGGTCACACTCCGCTTCGGCCTCGGCATGAGCCTCGACGTCGCCGAGCAACAGGTCCAGGCCGCCATCAACGCGGCGAGCAACCTGCTGCCGAGCGACCTCCCCGCGCCGCCGGTCTACAGCAAGATCAACCCGGCCGACGCCCCGATCCTCACCCTCGCGCTGACCTCGGAAACCCTGCCGCTGACCCGGGTGCAGGATCTCGCGGAAACCCGCATCGTCCCGAAACTCTCGCAGCTCTCCGGCGTCGGCCTCGTCACCGTCGGCGGCGGCATGCGCCCCGCCGTCCGCATCCGCCTCAACCCCGCCGCCCTCACCGCCCGCGGCCTGAGCAGCGAGACCGTCCGCAACGCCATCGCCGGCGGCAACGTCAACCTGCCGAAGGGCGGCTTCGACGGTGCCGCGCGCTCGAGCACGCTCGACGCCAACGACCAGCTCGTTTCCGCCGCCGACTACCGGACGCTCGTCATCGCCTGGAGCAACGGCGCCGCCGTCCGCCTCAGCGACGTGGCCGAGGTGGTCGACGACGCCGAGAACAACCGGCTCGCCGCGTGGGCGAACGACCAGCCCGCCGTGGTCCTCAACATCCGCCGCCAGCCCGGCGCGAACGTCATCGAGGTGGCCGACCACGTGAAATCGCTGCTGCCGAAGCTCACCGACAGCCTGCCCGCCGGCGTCGAGGTCGTGCCGCTGACCGACCGCACCACCACCATCCGCGCCTCGGTGCACGACGTGCAAAAGGAACTGCTCACCGCCATCGCCCTCGTCGTCGCGGTGATCTTCGTCTTCCTCTGGAACTGGCGCGCCACCGTCATCCCCGCCGTCGCCGTGCCGCTGTCGCTGATCGGCACCTTCGCCGTGATGCACCTCGCCGGTTTCAGCCTGAACAACCTCACGCTGATGGCGCTGACCATCGCCACCGGCTTCGTCGTCGACGACGCCATCGTAATGATCGAAAACATCGCCCGCTACTTGGAGGAGGGCGACTCGCCTCTGCAAGCCGCGCTCAAGGGCTCGAAGCAGATCGGCTTCACCATCATCTCGCTCACCATCTCGCTGGTCGCCGTCCTCATCCCGCTGCTGTTCATGGGCGACGTCGTCGGCCGGCTGTTCCGCGAGTTCGCGATCACGCTCGCCATTTCCATCCTCGTCTCGGCCGTCGTCTCTCTGACGCTCACGCCGATGATGTGCGCCCGCCTGCTGCGCCCGCACGGCGAGCAAACGACCGGCCGGCTCGGCCGCCGGGTCGCCGGCCTTTTCGAGCGCACCATCGCCGCCTACGGCCGCATGCTCCATGTCGTGCTCGCCCACCGCGCGCTGACGATGCTCGTGTTCTTCGGCTCGCTCGCCGCCACCGCCGCGCTCTATTTCGCCGCGCCGAAGGGCTTCTTCCCCGCCCAGGACACCGGCGTGATCCAGGCGATCACCGAGGCCCCGGAAAGCATCTCGTTCGCCGCCATGGCCGGACGCCAGCGCGCGATGGCGGAAACGCTGCTCCAGGACCCCGCCGTGGAAAGCCTGTCCGCCTTCATCGGCGTCGACGGCACCAACGCCACGCTCAACAGCGGCCGGATGCTGATCAACCTCAAGCCGCTTGCCCGGCGCGACGCATCGTTCGAGGAAATCCTCCGCCGCCTGAAGGAACGCGCCGACGGTCAGCCCGGCCTGCGGCTCTACCTCCAGCCGGTGCAGGACCTCACCATCGACGACCGCGTCAGCCGCAATCCCTATCAGCTCACGCTGGAGGCCACCTCCGGCCGCCTGCTCGACGAATGGACGCCCAAGGTCGTCGAACGGCTGAAGGCCCTGCCCTTGCTCGCCGACGTCGCCGACGACCTGCAGAACCACGGCCTCGCCGCCCGCGTCGAGATCGACCGCGCCGTCGCCGGGCGGCTCGGCATCAACGCCTCCGACATCGACGCCGCGCTCTACAACGCCTTCGGCCAACGCCAGATTTCCACGATCTTCACCCAGGGCGGGCAGTACCGCGTCGTGATCGAGCACGGCCCCGCCTTCCAGCAGGGGCTCGCCGCCTTCGACCACGTCTACCTCACTGGCGCCGACGGCCGGCAGGTCCCGCTCAAAAGCGTCGCCCGCATCGTCGAGGAGCCCGCCACGCTCTCGATCGCCCGCCAGGACCAGTTCCCCGTCACCACCCTCTCGTTCGACATCCGCCCCAGCGCCTCGCTCGGCCGGGCGGTCGACGACATCCGCGCCGCGCTCGCCGAGCTCAGGCTCCCCGCTTCGGTCACGGCGGACTTCCAAGGCACCTCGGTCGCGTTCCAGAAGGCCCTCGACAACCAGCTCTGGCTCGTGCTCGCCGCCGTCGTCGTGATGTATCTCGTCCTCGGCGTTCTCTACGAAAGCTTCATCCACCCGGTGACGATCCTTTCCACCCTGCCCTCGGCCACCCTCGGCGCGCTGCTTGCCATCCAGCTCACCGGCGGCCAGCTCGGCGTGATGGCCATCATCGGCATCGTCCTGCTCATCGGCATCGTGAAAAAGAACGCCATCATGATGATCGACTTCGCCCTCGAAGCCGAACGCACCGGCGGCATGACGCCGCTCGCGGCGATCCACGAGGCCTGCCTGCTGCGCTTCCGCCCGATCCTGATGACCACCCTCGCCGCCCTGCTCGGGGCGCTGCCGCTGATGCTCGGCCACGGCGTCGGCTCCGAGCTCCGCCAGCCGCTCGGCGTGGTGATGGTCGGCGGCCTCATCGTCAGCCAGGTGCTCACGCTCTTCACCACGCCCGTCATCTACCTTGCCTTCGACCGCTTCGCCCGCTGGCTCCGCAGTTTACGGCGACCGGAAGTCACCTTGGTCGATCAGCCCCTGAGGGGCCAGGGGCCAGGGGCCGGGGGCCAGTGAAGAGGTTGGCTCAACCTTCTTCAACCTCACCCATCAACCCAAGCTCTTCCTCTTCGCTAACCCCTAATCCCCGGCCCCTAGCCCCTCCAAGATGAAGTTCGCCGAGGTGTTCATCGAACGCCCCGTGACCACCACGCTGGTCACTCTGGCCATCGCCCTGGCCGGCATCCTCGCGTACTTCCACCTGCCCGTCTCGCCCCTGCCGCAGGTCGATTTCCCGACCATCACCGTGCAGGCCGGCCTGCCCGGCGCCAGCCCGGAAACCATGGCCGCCACGGTCGCCACGCCGCTCGAACGCACGCTCGGCCGTATTCCCGGCGTCACCGAGATGACGTCGTCCAGCAGCCAGGGCAGCACCCGCATCACGCTCCAGTTCGACCTCAGCCGCGACATCGACGGCGCGGCCGGCGACGTCCAGGCGGCGATCAACGCCGCCGCCAGCCTGCTGCCCTCCGGCATGCCGTCGAAACCAAGCTACCGGAAATCCAACCCGGCCGACGCGCCGATCGCGATCCTCTCGCTGACCTCCGACGTCCTGCCGCCGGGCCAGCTCTACGACACCGCCTCGACCGTGCTGGCGCAGAAAATCTCGCAGCTTTCCGGCGTCGGCCAGGTCGCCGTCTGGGGCAGCTCGCTGCCCGCCGTCCGCGTCGAACTCGACCTGCCCGCGCTCGAACAATCGGGCCTCGCGCTCGACGACGTCCGCGCCACCATCGCCGCCGCCAACACCAACCGGCCGAAGGGCTCGGTCGAGGACGGCGAACGCCGCTGGCATATCACCAGCAACGGCCAGCTGGCGCGGGCCGAAGACTACCGCCCGCTCGTCGTCCGCCACACCGACCACGCCACGCTCCGGCTCGGCGACCTCGGCCAGGTGACCGACTCGGTGCAGGACACGATGAACTACGGTTCGAGCAACGGCAAACCGTCGGTCTCCCTCGTCGTCTTCCGCCAGTCCGGTGCCAACATCCTCTCGACCATCGACGCGGTGAAACAGCTCCTGCCCGGCCTGCGGGCGACCATCCCCGCGGCGATGGAGCTGAACATGACGATGGAGCGAACGGCCTCCATCCGCGGCTCGCTCGACGAGGTCCGCCATTCCCTGATGCTCTCGATCGCGCTGGTCGTCGGCGTCGTCTGGGTCTTCCTCCGCCGCTTCAAGGCCGCCCTCGTCCCCGGCGTCGCCGTGCCCGTCTCGCTCGTCGGCACCTTCGCCGTGATGTGGCTCTGCGGCTACAGCATCGACAATCTGTCGCTGATGGCGCTGACCATCGCCACCGGCTTCGTCGTCGACGACGCCGTGGTGGTGCTGGAAAACATCTCCCGCCACATCGAAGCCGGCGTTCCGGCGAAAGAAGCCGCCCGCCGCGGCACGCGCGAGGTCACCTCCACCGTGGTCTCGATGAGTATCTCGCTGGTCGCGGTGTTCATCCCGATCCTATTCATGGGCGGCATCGTCGGCCGCTTGTTCCGCGAGTTCGCCATCGTCCTCTCCGTTTCCATCGCCATCTCGCTGCTGATCTCGCTGACCACCACGCCGTGCATGTGCGCCCGGCTGCTCGCCCATCACCGCGGCGAGCGCGTCCCGCGCCGCCTCTCCCGCTGGGTCGGCGGTCTGTTCGCCCGGCTCGAGCGCGCCTACTCCCGCACGCTGGCCGCCGCCCTCGACCACCGCTGGATCACTCTGCTCGTCTTCCTCGGCACCGTCGCCCTCACCTTCGACCTCTACCACATCACGCCGAAAGGCCTGTTCCCCCAGCAGGACACCGGCCAGCTCCGCGGCTCGATCAACGGAGACCAGGGCGTTTCCTTCCAGGCCATGCGCGACAAGGTCGTCGCCATCGCCGACATCATCCAGCGCGATCCCGCCGTCGACTCCGTCAACGCCAGCACCGGCGGCGACGCCCGCAACTCCGGCAACGTCTTCGTCTCCCTCAAACGCAAGCCCGAGCGGACCGACAGCGCCGAGCAGGTGATCGCCCGCCTGCGCAAGGCCACCGCCCACATTCCCGGCGCCACCCTCTTTCTCTCGCCCACCCAGGACATCCGCGTCGGCGGACGCCCCAGCGCGTCCGCCTACCAGTATTCGCTCCAGTCCGGCGACCTCGCCGAGCTCCGCGCGTGGGAACCCAAGGTCCGCCAGGCGCTGCTGAAAATCCCATTGCTCACCGATGTCAACAGCGACTTCCAGGACAAGGGCGGCCTCGTCAGGCTGAACATCGACCGCGACGCCGCCTCACGCCTCGGCCTCGCGATGCGCGACATCGATTCCACGCTCAACAGCGCCTTCGGCCAGCGCCAGATCTCGATCATCCACGGCGAGCTCAACCAGTACCGCGTCGTCCTCGAGGCCGACGCCGCCCAGCGCCAGGACGCCGCCGCCCTCCAGCAAATCCGGGTGAAATCCCCGTCCGGCGCGCTCGTCCCGCTCACCGCCTTCGCCACCTGGGATTCCGCGCCCGCGCCGCTCACCGTCAACCATCAGGGCCAGCTCGCGGCCATCACCCTGTCGTTCAACCTCCAGCCCGGCGTGGCGTTCAGCGACGCCTCCGACGCGATCAACGCCGCCATGCGCGACATCGGCCTGCCCGCCACCCTCCAGCGCGCATTCTCCGGCAACGCTGGCGCGTTCCAAGCCTCGCTCGACAACCAGCCGTGGCTGATCCTCGCCGCCCTGCTCGTCATCTACCTCACCCTCGGCATCCTCTACGAAAGCTTCCTCCACCCGCTCACCATCCTCTCCACCTTGCCGTCCGCCGGTGTCGGCGCGCTGCTCGCCCTGCTGCTCTGCCGCATGCCGTTCGACATCATGGGCTTCATCGGCATCTTCCTGCTCATCGGCATCGTGAAAAAGAACGCCATCATGATGATCGACTTCGCCCTGAACGCCGAACGCCGCCATGGCCTCGGCCCGCGCGAGGCGATCCAGGAAGCGTGCGAAAAACGCCTCCGTCCGATCCTCATGACCACCGTCGCCGCCATGCTCGGCGCGCTCCCGCTCGCCATCGGCTTCGGCGAAGGCTCCGAGCTGCGCCGTCCGCTCGGCGTCGCCATCGTCGGCGGCCTGCTCGTCTCGCAGCTCCTCACGCTCTACACCACGCCGGTCCTCTACCTGTTTCTCGACGGCCTCCGCCACCGGTTCCTTCATCGGAGACCCGCCCCGCCCCAGACTTCTTCACTGATCACTGATCACTGATCACTGATCACTGATCACTGATCACTGGCCACACCTCTTCCCATGCGCCTTTCGCTCCTTCTCACCGCCTTCCTGCTCGCCTCGTGCTCGATCCAGGCGCCGGTTTCCCATCCCGAGACGAACCTGCCGGCGGATTACAAGGAAAGCGGCATCTGGAAGCACGCCCGGCCGCTCGCCCACGTCCCGCGCGGCGAATGGTGGTCCATCTTCCACGACCGCGAGCTCGATTCGCTCATCCGGCGCGTCAACGTCTCCAACCAATCGCTGCGCTCGGCCGTCGCCAACGCCGAGCAGGCCGCCGCGCTGGTCAAGGCCGCCAAGCTCGCCTTCCTGCCCACGCTCGACGCCGACGCTTCCGCCATCCGCAGCAGCGGCTCGTCCTCCGGCACGACCACGTCCCGCGTCCGCAACCAGCAATCCATCGGTGCCTCGCTGAGCTGGGAAATTGACCTGTGGGGCCGCCTGCTCCACCTCGCCCGCGCCACCACCGCCGACGCCGAGGCCGCCGCCGCGGACGTCGAGTCGCTGAAACTCAGCCTCCAGGCGCAAACCGCCCAGACCTACTTCTCGCTCCGCGCCGTCGACGCCCAGCGCGACCTGTTGGAAACCCAGATCGGCAGCTACCAGAAGTCGCTCGACCTCACCCGCAACCGCTACGCCCAGGGCGTGGCCTCGCGCGGCGACGTCGCCCAGGCGGAAACCCAGCTCGCCTCGACCCAGGCCTCCGCCGTCGACCTCAAGCTCCAGCGCGCCACCCTCGAACACGCCCTCGCCGTGCTCGTCGGCGTACCGCCGTCCGCCCTCTCGCTGCCCGAGCGGACGCTCGCCCGCCGCACCCCGGGCGTCTCGCCCGGCGCGCCGTCGCAGCTGCTGGAACGCCGCCCGGACATCGCCGCCGCCGAACGCCGCGTCGCCGCCGCCAACGAGCGCATCGGCGCCGCCCGCGCCGCCTTCTTCCCCAGCCTCACCCTCGACGCCGAGGGCGGCTGGCGCGGCACCTCCGGCCTGCTCGCCGCGCCCACCCGCTTCTGGTCGCTCGGGCCGACGCTGGCCGCCCCCTTGTTCGACCGCGGCCAGCGGCTGGCGGAAAAAGCCCGCGCCGACGCCGCCTACGACGGCACCGTCGCCGACTATCGCCAGACCGTGCTCACCGCGATGCAGGAAACCGAGGACGCCCTCGCCGGCCTCCGCCTGCTCGCCCAGCAAGCCGACGCGCAGGACCGCGCCGTGCGCGCCGCGCGCGAAAGCGAGCGCATCGCCCTGAACCAATACAAGGCCGGCACCGTCAGCTACCTCAACGTCGCCGTCGTCCAGGCCGCCGCGCTCAACGCCGAGCGCGCCTCGATCGAGCTCCAAGCCCACCGGCTCAATGCCGCGGTGGCCCTGGTGAAAGCCCTCGGCGGCGGTTGGTGAGCATTTCCCTCCCATAGGTCCTATAAGTCCCATGGGGCGTATAGGACCTATTTCTTCCCAAACGAAAAAACGCCCGGAGTTTCCTCCGGGCGTTTTTAAAGCACGATATCCTAAGCAGGACCCGCTTAGCGGGAGTAGAGCTCGACGATGAGCTGCTCGTTGACCTGCGGGTCGATGTCCGAGCGCTCCGGCACGCGGGCGACGGTGCCTTCGAGCTGGTCGCGGTCGATGGTGAGCCAGTCGACGAGCGGCACGGACTGGGTGAGGTCCATCATGCGCAGCGCGAACTGCTGCGAGGACGGGCGGGAACCCACCTTGATCACGTCACCCGGCTTGACCTGGTAGGACGGGATGTCGACGCAGTGGCCGTTCACGAGGATGTGGCCGTGGTTGACGAGCTGGCGGGCGGCCTGGCGGCTGTTGCCGAAACCGAGGCGGTAGCAAACGTTGTCGAGGCGCTGTTCCAGAAGCTGGAGAAGAATCACGCCGGTCACGCCACGACGGCGGGCGGCTTCTTCATAGTACTTGCGGAACTGGCCTTCGAGGACGCCGTATTGGAAGCGGAGCTTCTGCTTCTCGCCGAGGGCGACGCAGTATTCGCTCTTCTTCTTGCGGCCGGCGCGCAGGCCGTGCTGGCCCGGCGGGAAGTTGCGGCGATCGAGCGACTTGGAGGGACCGAAGAGCGCGACGCCGAAACGGCGGCTGATCTTGGTGCGGGGACCGGTGTAACGTGCCATGGTCTAAAAGTGTTCGGGGTGGGGATTACACGCGGCGGGCCTTCTTCGGACGGCAGCCGTTGTGCGGGATCGGGGTGACGTCCTTGATCGCGGTGATCTCAAGGCCGAGGCCCTGGACGGCGCGGACGGCGGACTCGCGACCGGAACCCGGGCCCTTCACGCGGACTTCGACTTCCTTGAGGCCGTGGCCCATCGCCTGGCGGCAGGCGTCCTGCGACACCACCTGGGCGGCGTAGGCCGTGCTCTTGCGGGAGCCCTTGAAGCCCATCTTGCCGGAGCTCGACCAGCCGATGGCGTTGCCGTTGGCGTCGGTCACGCTGACGAGCGTGTTGTTGAAGGTGGCGGTCACGTGAACCACACCGCGGGTCACGTTCTTCGAACCCTTGGCCTTGTGGATCTTGATTTCTTCTTCACCACCGCCGATTTCGGCGAAGATGTCGCGCTTCTGCTCCTTCTTCGGAGCTTCCACGGCGGCGGCCGCTTCCGGAGCAGCGGGAGCTGCAGCGGGAGCCGCGACAGGAGCGGCGGGAGCCGGGGCCGGAGCGGCGGCTTCTGGATTGATTGCTTCGTCAGCCATGATCAAAAGGTGCTACAGGTTACTTCTTAACGCCCACGGTCTTCTTCTTGCCCTTGCGGGTGCGGGCGTTGGTGCGGGTGCGCTGACCACGGACCGGAAGGCCGCGCTTGTGGCGGATGCCGCGGTAGCAGTTGATGGAGGTGAGGCGCTTGAGCTGGGCCTGCTTCTCACGGCGAAGATCGCCTTCGATGAGAACGCCTTCCGCCTGGATCACCTGGGCGATCTTGACGAGTTGCTCTTCGGTCAGCTGACCGGTGCGGATGTTCGGGTCGATGCCGGCGTGATCGAGGATCTTCGCGGCGGTCGGACGGCCGATGCCGAACAGATACGGAAGCGACGCTTCGATGCGCTTCTCGTTGGGGATTTCAATGCCTAGGATGCGTGCCATATCGTGCGGAAGTTCGCGTGACCCGCACGATCCCGGAGTGATCCGGACGCAGCGCGGGGGCGGGTGATTTAGCAGACCGCCCCTCCGTGGCAAGCGGGAAATCGGAAAAAGTTCCATAAAACCGCTCGCCCGGCCGCGCCGCCACCCCGCAACCCGATACCCCGGCGTGCTTTCCTTTTCTCGACAATTCGGGCCTCCATCCTAGCTTCAAACGAGGTTTCTCACCCTTGTTCCGCCCATGGAATCCGATCCCGCCACCCCGCTGCCACCCGACGACGTCGCCGCCATTGATGAACTGGGAAAAATCCACCGCGTGTTCCGGGAGGAGCTGGGCAAGGCGATCATCGGCCAGGAGCGGGTGATCGAGCTGCTCGCCATCGCCCTCTTCGCCAAGGGCCACGCCCTGCTGATGGGCGTCCCGGGGCTGGCCAAGACCCTCCTCGTCTCCTCGGTCGCCCAGACCTTCCACCTGACGTTCAACCGCATCCAGTTCACCCCGGACCTGATGCCCGCCGACATCACCGGCACCGACATCATCCAGGAAACCGGCGCCGGCGGCCGCCGCCAGTTCGAGTTCGCCCGCGGCCCGGTCTTCGCCAACATCGTGCTGGCCGACGAAATCAACCGCGCCCCAGCGAAAACCCAGTCCGCCATGCTCGAGGCGATGCAGGAGAACAAGGTCACCGTGCTCGGCAAGACCTACCCGCTCCAGCCGCCGTTCTTCGTCCTCGCCACCCAGAATCCGATCGAGCAGGAAGGCACCTACCCGCTGCCCGAGGCCCAGCTCGACCGCTTCATGTTCCTCATCGAGGTCGACTACCCGACCTACGACGAGGAAAAGCGGATCGCCCGCGAGACCACCGGCGGCGCCCGCGACGCCCTCGCCCGCCTGCTCGACGGCGAGAAAGTCCTCGCCTGCCAGCAGCTCGTCCGCCGCGTCCCGGTCCCCGAGCACCTCTACGACCACGCCGTGACGCTCGTCCGCCGGACCCGCCCGCACGAACCCGAGGCCCCACAGTGGATCCGCGATTGCGTCGCCTGGGGCGCCGGCCCGCGCGCCGTGCAATACCTGATCCTCGGCGCGAAATCCCGCGCCGCCCTGCGCGGCGCCTACATGGCCTCCCTCGAAGACCTCGAAGCCGTCGCCGCCCCCGTCCTCGCCCATCGCGTGATCACCAACTTCGCCGCCGAGTCCCAGGGCATGACCTCGAAGAAGATCGTCGAGCGGCTGATCGCCGAAATGCGGTCAGAATAAGTCCTATAGGACCGACAAGACCCATAGGACCTATGAAATACGATTTCCTCGACACCGCCCTGCTCGCCCGCCTCGCCGCCCTGCCGGTCGAGGCGCGCGCGCCGATGCTCGGCAATGTCGCGGGAAAACACCGGTCGCCCCACCGCGGGTCGTCCGTCGAGTTCGCCGAATACCGGAAATACGTCGCCGGCGACGACACCCGGCGGCTCGATTGGAAGGCGTTCGCCCGCTCCGACCGCTATTACATCAAGGAGTTCGAGGCCGACACCAACCTGCGCGCCTATTTCGTCGTCGACACCTCCGGCTCGATGGCCTTCAGCGGCCGCGCGCCGGCGAAAATCCAGTTCGCGCGGAAAATCGCCGCCTCGCTCGCCTACCTGCTCGTCAACCAGGGCGACGCCGCCGGCCTCTCGGTCTGCACCGACAAGCTCCACCTCGAGGTTCCGCCGAGCCGGCGCCCGGCCCACCTCGACCGACTGTTCTCCACCCTCGGCAAACTCGAACCGTCGGGCGAAACCGGCCTCGTCCCCGCCCTTCACACCATCGCCGAGAAAATCGGCCGGCGCGCCTTCGTCGTCATCCTCTCCGATCTCTTCACCGACCCGCAGTCACTCGGCGACGCGCTCCAGCACCTGCGCTACCGCAAGCACGACGTCAGCGTCTTCCACCTGCTCGACCCGCTCGAGCTCGGCTTCGAGTTCGACCGCCCGCACCGCTTCATCGATTTGGAAGACGGCACCGCCATCGTCGCCGAACCGGCGCTCATCGCCGACGAATACCACGCCGCGCTGCGCGACTTCCTCGCCGCCGTCCGCGCCCAATGCCACGACGCCAGCGCGGACTACCGGCAGGTGACCACCGACACGGAGCTGGAGCCGTTGTTGCGGGACTTTCTCATGAACCGGCTGAGGAAGGGCAAAGGCAAATGACCCCTAACCAAATCCCAATGACCCATGGAAGAGGAAGACTCCAAACTCGACCTCGCACAGCGGACGTTCCAATTCGCCCTAGCCGTGCGCCTCTGCATGTCCGGCCGCGAATGGCCCCGGACGCAATGGCGGGATGTTGACCAAATCCTGCGATCGTCCGGCTCGGTCGCCGCCAAATACGTCGAAGCGGACAACGCCGTCTCGAAGCCGGACTTCTTCTACCGCATCCGCCTCGCGAAAAAGGAATGCGTCGAAACCCGTCTCTGGCTGCGGTTGTTAGGAGCCACCAGCCAAGGCGAAATCAAAGAAGTGCTCCGCGCTCTCAACCGCGAATCCGAAGAACTCATCCGCATCTTCGCCGCCATCCTCCGCAAAGCCCCGTAATTCAGCTGCCGCCCCCCTCTTCCATCAGTCATTAGGATTTAGTCGTTTGTCATTCCTTCTTCCATCCCTCCTCTGGTTCGCCATCGCCGCCGCGATCCCCGTCGCGATCCACCTGCTCAACCGTCGCCGCCACCAGACGATCCCGTGGGCCGCGATGCAGTTCCTGCTCAAGGCGACCCGGGAATCGCGCGGTAAAAAAAAGCTGCGCCAGATCCTCATCCTCGCCTGCCGGACGCTGGCGCTCGCCGCGCTCGCCCTTGCCGCCGCGCGGCCGGTGGTTTCCGGGCTCGGCGGCAAGGTCGACACCGTCGTCCTCGTGCTCGACCGCTCGGCGAGCATGGAGGCGAAACCAGCCGACGGCGTCGAGTCCCGCCGCGCCACAGTGCTGGCGAAGGTCCGCGACACGATGCGCGCACTGGACATCCCCCGCCTGGTGCTGGTCGACAGCGCCGGCGGCGCGCCGCAGGACGTCCCCTCACCCGACGTGCTGTCGGAACTTTCCGCCACCGCGGCGACGGACACGGCGGCCGACCTACCCGCGCTCGTTTCGAAAGCCGCCGAGTTCTGCGCCGACGCCAAGGGCCGCACGGAAATCTGGATCGCCACCGACCTTCAGGCGTCGAACTGGCGGCCGGACGACGACCGCTGGGCGAACCTGCGCGCTACCCTCGCCGCCCAACCGCGCAAGCCCGCCGTGCGCGTGCTCGACCTGTCCGGCCCCGCCGCGCCCGACGCCTCGATCCGCCTGCTCGCCGCCACCCGCACCGGCGACGAGCTGGCCGTCGAGGTGGAAATCGCCCGCAGCGACGCGCGGCCGGGCACGCTGCCGCTGACGCTGCAATTCAACGGCAGCCACACCACCGAACCGCTCGCCGTTACCGGCCAGTCGCTGCGTTTCCGCAAATCGATCCCGCTGCCCGCCGGCTCCGAACAAGGCTTCGGCGGCTTGTCGCTGCCCGCCGACGGCAACCCGCGCAACAACGCGGCGTTCTTCGCCTACGGACCGGAGCAACCGGTGAAATCGCTCGTCGTCGCGCCGCCGGGCGAAGCGGCGGATTACCTCCTGCTCGCCGCCGCGCCGCCCGAGTTCGCCCGCCAATCGGCCGTGAAGATCGATCCCGCGCAGGCCGCCGCGCTCCCGCTGGCCGATATTTCGTCCGTCCTTTGGGCCGCCCCCCTGCCCACCGGCCCCGCCGCCACCGCGCTCGAATCGTTCCTCGCCAACGGCGGCCAGGTCCTGTTCCTGCCGCCGGGCGAAGCGTCCGCCACCGCGTTTCTCGACGTGAAATGGTCCGCCCCCGGCGATGCTCCGTCCGGGAAATTTTTCATCCTCAAGGACTGGAGCCACCAGGACGGCCCGCTGCGCGACGGCACCGACGGCAACGCCATCCCCGCCGAGCGGCTCAAAGCCGTCCGCCGCCAGCTCCCGCTCGGCCACGCCACCGCCCTCGCCAGCTGGGACGATGCCGAGCCGTTCCTCGTCCGCCGCGTCGTCGACCGCGGCACCGCGTGGTTCGCCGCCACGCCGCCCGACTACCGCTGGTCGAACCTCGGCGACGCCGACGTGCTGCTGCCGCTCGTCCAGCGCCTCGTCGCCGCCGGCGCCGACCGCTTCAGCGCCTCCTACCTCGCCGAACTCGGTAGCGACACCGCCCGCCTCCAACCCGGCGAAACCCGCGTCCGGCTCGACGCCCCCGGCTCGGCCGACACCGCCCCCGACGAAGCCGGCGTCTACCGCCTCGGCGACCGACTGACGGCCGTGAACCGCCCGCTCGCCGAGGACGCCGCGGAAACCGTCACCCGCGAGCAGCTCGACGCCTGCCTCGAAAACACCGGCTACACACACTTCGAGCAGGCCGGCAAAACCAGCGGCCCCGCCTCGCGCGACTTCTGGCGCCCCGTGCTCGCCGCCATGCTCGTTTTCCTCCTCACCGAAGCTCTCCTCTGCCTGCCCAGGCGATCAAGCGAACCCGCTCCCGCACGCGGCCCTCAATTGGACCGCGGACTTTAGTCCGCTCTGCCTCTTCCATTCCGATTTCCGCACTTCTTGTCCTTCTTCCTTTCCAACCTCCACTTCACCGCGCCGCCCGCCGCCTTGTGGGTCGGCCTCGCCGCGCTCGCCGCCGTCGTGCCGCTGGCCGTGCTGTCGTGGAAGCGCAGCCCGCATCCGAAGCGCACCGCCGCGCTCGAAATCCTGCGCGTGCTAGCCGTGTCCGCCGTCGTCCTGCTACTATGGCAGCCCGAGTGGCGTGTCACCGCCCCGCCTCCGCAGACCAAGCCGCGCATCGCCCTGCTGTGGGACGACTCGAAGTCGATGACCACGCTCGACGCCGCCCTGCCCGCGGCGCTCTCGCCCAAGCAGGAAATCGTCAGCCGCGCCGAGTGGGTGCGGCGCGCGCTGGACGGCGAACGCACGAAACCGCTCGAAGCCGACGGCCGGAACGAGCTGCTCGCACGCCCGTTCGCCACGCCGCCGGCGGACGACCCCGCCGGACTCGCCGGCACTGACCTCGGCAAGCCGCTGGACGAACTGCTCGAACAGGAAACCAATCTCCGGGCCGTGGTGATGTTCAGCGACGGCGACCACAACACCGGCGAGCCGCCCGTCGCCGCCGCCCAGCGGCTCCGGCTCCGCGGCGTGCCGCTTTTCACCATTCCCGTCGGCAGCCGCAACCGCCTGCCCGACCTCGACCTGTTCTCCGTCACTGCGCCGACCTACGGCATCGTCGGCGAAAACGTGCAGATCCCGTTCGCCATCCGCTCGTCGCTCGACCGCGAGGTCCGCACCGTCGTCCGCCTGCGCGACGAGAACGGCCGCGAGCGCACCAAGCCGATCGTCCTGCCGCCCAACGCCGACACCCACGAGTCGATCGTGTGGAAGATCGAAAAGGAAGGTTCCTCGACCCTCCAGCTTTCCATCCCGGCGGCCGAGGGCGAACGCGTCGAGGCGAACAACGCCCGCTCGTTCACCCTCGCCGGCAAGCCGGAGAAAATCCGCGTGCTCGTCATCGAAACGCTGCCGCGCTGGGAATACCGCTACCTGCGCAACGCGCTCGAACGCGACCCCGGCGTCGAGGTTTCCTGCCTGCTCTTCCACCCGCAGCTCGGCAAGGGTCAGGGCCGCGACTACCTCGCGGAGTTCCCGCCGAAGCTCGAGGACCTCGCGAAGTACGACGTCGTCTTCCTCGGCGACGTCGGCACCGCGCCCGATCAGCTCACCCGCGAGCAATGCGAACGCATCCGCGGGCTGGTCGAAAACCAGGCGTCCGGCCTTGTCTTCCTGCCCGGGGCGCAGGGCAACCAGTTCTCGCTCGCCGACGGCCCGCTCGGCGACCTGATGCCGGTCACCCTCGACGAAGCGAATCGCGCCGGATCCGCCGACGCGCTCGCCTCGCCGCTCACCCTGACCTCCGAAGGCCGCGGCTCGCTGCTCACGCTGCTGGGCGACAGCGAGGAGGAAAACGCCCGGATCTGGCGGCGGCTGCCCGGCTTCTACTGGCACGCCCCGGTCGTCCGGGCGAAAGGCGGCACCGAGGTCCTCGCCGTCCACGGCAACCACCGCGGCAAGTTCGGCCCGATCCCGCTGCTCGTCACCAAGACCGCCGGCAACGGCAAGATCCTTTTCATGGGCATCGACTCCGCCTGGCGCTGGCGGCGCGGCGTCGAGGACCTCTACCACTACCGGTTCTGGGGCCAGGTCGCGCGCTGGATGTCCTACCAGCGCAACATGGCCGCCGGCCAGCGCGTGCGCCTCTACTATACGCCCGAGCGCCCGGCTCCGGGCGACACCGTCACGCTCAACGCCAACGCCTTCGACCCGAACGGCGCGCCGCTGCAGGAAGGCGGCGTCTCCGTCGACCTGACCTCGCCCGACGGCAAAACGCGGCGGCTCGACCTCCAGAAAAGCAACGCCGCCTGGGGCGCGTTCACCGGCCGGTTCAAAATCGACGCCCCCGGCGCTTGGAAACTCCGCGCCCACGCCGGCCAGACCGACGACAAACCGGTGGAAACCACCCTGCTCGCCCAAGGCGCGCAGATCGAGAAAACCGGCCAACCCGCGCGCCCGGAGGTGCTGGAGGAACTCGCCCGCATCGCCCGCGGCCGCGTCATCCCGCCCGACCAGCTCGGCGATCTGGCGAAGGAAATCCACGCCCTGCCCGAACCCCGGCCGATCGAACGCCGCATCGCCCTGAACTCCCACTGGGCCGTCCTCACCGCCCTCATCCTGCTGCTCGGCGTGTTCTGGACGGGAAGGAAGCTGAACGGGGTGTTTTGAAAGCGATCAGGCCGCCACTTTTTCAAAAATGAGCGAAACCTCTTATTCCACGTCACGTGGGACACCGGCTCAATCGTAGTGCGTCCAAAGTCGCAGGACTTTCACCACCTTCTCCGCTTCCAACGCTTGGTAGACGAGCCGGTGCTGGATGTTGATCCGACGGGAATACGCGCCTTTCAAATCGCCGACCAAGGCCTCGAACGGCGGCGGATCGGCGAAGGGATCGCGGGCGATTAGTTCGAGCAATTGCTTCGCCTTGGCCGCGAGCGGCGTGCCCTTGAGTTTCTTCGCGTCCGTCTTGGCCTGCCGGGTGTAGACCAGCTCGTAGCTCATAGATCGATGCTGCAGCTGCAACGGTCCACCGGCTCGTTCATGCCTTCGAGGATCGACTCGCGCATGCCGGGAATGCTGACGAGATGCAGCGTTTCCTGGATCGCCCTCCAATCTTCCTCGGCGAGCAAGACGGCGTTGCCGCGTTTGCCCGTGATCTGCACCGGCTCATGGTCTTCGAGCGCGGCGTCGATCAACCGGTAGAGGTCGGACCTCGCGGACGTGGCGGAAATCGTCTTCACAGCAGAAACGTGCGGTATTACGTGCGTTTTTCAAGACACAACTTCACCGCGGCTACCGCGGAATCGCCCGGTCGATCTGTTCCAGCGCGAGCACGATGTAGGCGGTGACAAGCACGGGATTCGACTCCATCCAGCGGCCGTTCGGGTTTTGCCAGGAACCGTCGGACCGCTGGAGCGAGAGCAGCTTCTCGCCCAGATCCTTGCGCCAGTCGGCCTCGCCGCCGTCGGCCAGCTTGAGCGCGCTCACGTTCGCCGCAGCGAGCGCTTTCGGCATCGCGTGGTAGTAGTAGTAGAGCCCCTGGTCGCCGAGGCCGGGGTTTTCCGAAACGGTGTAGTTTTTCCCGAGCCACTCCTTCACCGCGGCCACGCGCGGGTCGTCTGGCGAGAGCTTGGCATACACCAGCGAGAGCAGCCCGGCGTAGGACATCGACCCGCAGGAGCGCAGCGCGGTGCGGCCGTCGGGCAGTTTCTCCTCCGACTTCGCGCTGGTCGGGCTGTAGATGAAGCCGCCCTTGTTGCGCGGATCGTCGGTCACCCACGGCTGGTCGTTGCTCTCGCCGCGGTTCTGGCAGCGCGAAAGAAAGGTGACGGCCGCCTGCCAGTCGAGGTCCGGCTGATCGCCGAAACGGCCGTCCTCGACGACTTTTTTCGAAAGCGCCAGCGCCTCGATCGCGAGGTAGGTGTTGGAGAGGTCGTCGTGGTCCTTGTCGGTGCCCGCGCCGTAGCCGAGGCCGCCGTCGCCGGGCTGGTCGGTCTTGCCCTTCTCGCCCTTGTCCCACTGCTGGCCGATGAGGTGCTTGCGGGCGCGGACGATCGCCGGCTCGAACTCCGGTTTGCCCGCGGCGACCAGCGCGGTGATGGCGGTCGCGGTGTTGTAGGTGGAAAGCCCGCGGTTGTAGATGCCGCCGTCGTCCTTCTGCTGGCGGAGCAACCAGTCGTAGCCCTTCGCGACGTGGGCGGAGTCCTTCGCCCCCGGGTCCTGCGCCGCGGCCGTGAGCGCGAGCGCGCTGAGCGCGGGCAAGCCGTCGTCATCCCAATGGCCGTCGTCCTTCTGCTGCGACTTCAGCCACGAGTTGCCGCGGGCGATCGCCTGCCGCATTTCCTGCCGCAGCGATTCGTAGCGGGCGGACGAGGCCGCAGGAGCGAGACCGGCAAGGCAGAGGGAAAGCAGGACGATGGCGGACTTCATGGTGGCGGAAGCGGTTCGGGGCGCGGCGTGAGGAGCACGGTGACCGGCGTGCCCACGGCGGGCATGCGTTTGGCGAAAGGCCGCCAAACCTCGTCATTGCCGCGGTCCTTCCCCTCATAATACATCAGCGCCGGATTGCCCGAGAAAATCGCGATCACATCGCCGTGGCTGCCGGGCAAAAACTCGCCCTGCGCGTTCTCGCCGCCGCCGTAGATCCACGCGCCGTCCGGCATCGCCTCGCCGGTGACGTCGTAGAGGATCCACTCACGCAGCGCCGCGCGGCGCGGCCGGTCGCCGTCGCGCCACTCGACCGCCAGGTCGAGCCGCGAGCCCGGCACCGCGGCCGCCGGTTTGCCACCGGCGTCATCGAACTGCTGGCCCGGCGACGCGGGATAGCGCAGCAGCTTGAACGCGACGTTGAGCTGCACGGGCGAAACGTCGGTCGCCAGCAGCGATTCGTGGACCTTGCCCTGGCGCTGGACGAGGGCGAACTCGAGCAAGCCGTCCGCCTGGTTCACCACCGCGGGCAAACGGATCTCGCGCGTCTTGCGGTCGAAGGTCAGCTGGCCGATCCGGAACCGCGTGGCGTCGAGTTGCTCGACCACCGGTTTCTCCGCCGGCGGTGCTTCCTCCGCCCGCGACGGGAGCGCGGCGGCGAGCAGGGCGAGAACGGCGGCGGGGAAAAGTCTCATCGGCGGGGAAACTCGGGCCCGATCATTCCTGATAGGCGTCGTTGACCGGCTTGGCCGGACGCTTCGGCACCGGCTTGGCGGCGGGAGGCGCGACCGGTTTCGCCACCGGCGGCTTGGCGACCGGCGGCTTGGCGACCGGCGGTTTCGCCACCGGCGGCTTGGCCGGCGGAACGGGCTTGGCGGACGCGACCGGTTTCTTCGCTGCCGGCTTCGCGGGTTCCGGTTTCGCCGGGGTCGCGGGCGGTGCCGTCGCCAAGGCGGGTGGCACCGTGTTCATGCCCTTGGCGAATTCCTGCCACGCCAGCCGGGTGAGGTGCGTGGCGAGCGCGTCGGCCGGCGATTCGTCCGCGCCGATGGCCAGGGGCGCGCCAAACGCCGCGCTGCGGGAAACCCGCGCCCGCACCAGCTCGAACACCGCCGAAAGCATTTCTTTTTCGAGCGCCTCGGGCGAAACCATCGTGAACGAGGCCACCTCGGTCGAGGGCGTACCCGCCGCACCGCCCGTCAGCCACAAGGCCACCGGCGTTGCCTCGGCACCACCGACCGGCTTTTTGCCGACCGCCAGCTCGGTCGTCACCGCGACGATGCCGGACGACGCCCGGCCGATCGCGGCCGGCACGGATTCGAGCACCGGCTTGAGTTTCGCCGCCATCGCCGGGCTGGCCCCGAGGTGCAGCACCAGCGGCTGCGCCCCTTCCGGGTCCACGTTCCACGGCGGCACGTTCGGCCGCAGCCGCTTGATCGCCTTCAGCGCCGCGGCCGACTGGACCGGATCGCCCTTGGCCAGATCGAGCACGCGCTCGCAGGCCAGCAGCGCCCGCGCCGTGGCGCCGTGTTCCTCCAGCTTCGCCGCCAGCTTGAGCAAATGGTCGGCTCCCTTGGTTTTCGCCTCGGCGGCGTAGGCATTGAGCGCCGGGGCGGTCGCCACGTCGCCGGCTTCGATCGGCGGTTCGGGCGGCTGCGCGGGCACTTCGGGCGCGGCCGTTTTCTCGATCGGCTGCGGAGCCACCGGCGGCGGCATTTCCCCCAGTTCCTGCCGCCGTTCGGCCAGCCGCTGCTCGCTTGGCGGCGTCACGAAATCCTTGCCACGCGCGCCATACCACCAGATGCCGCCGGGAACTACGACGCAGAGCAGGACAACGATCGGCCAGGGAACACGCACGGGCGCAACTTGGCCGGACCGTCCGCGGGCGAAAAGCCGAATCCGCCGGACCGCCCGCCGGAAAAGCAAAACGCCCCGGCCGTCGGACGGCGGGGCGCTTGCGAAAGATAACGTTGGCCGTCGGGCGATCAGCCCTGGCGGTCGGCGCTCTTGACGAGGAGGGCGCGCTTGCCGACACGGCTGCGGAGGTAGTGCAGCTTGGCGCGGCGAACCTTGCCCTTGGTGACGACTTCGATCTTCGCGATGCGCGGGGTGTGCACCGGGAACACGCGCTCGACGCCTTCGCCGTAGGAAATCTTGCGGACGGTGAACGCGGCGTTCACGCCGGTGCCGCGCTTGGCGATCACCAGGCCGGCGAAGATCTGAAGGCGCTCCTTGCCGCCTTCGACGACTCGGGTGTGGACCTTCACGGAATCACCGACATTGAACTCGGCGACGTCCTGTTTCAGCTGCTCTTGCTCGATCTTCTTGATGATATCCATGGGGTCCTCCTTCGACTGGAAATGATTCGCTGCATGGCGGCCCGAACGGCGCGCCCGGCAATGCGGGGCGGGAGAGCTAGCGGCACCCGCGCCCGATTGCAACCGCGAAATTCACGTTTTCAGGCTTTTCCGTAAACCGCGGAAGGGTCGAACGTGCGCCCTTCGCCCGAAAACTCCAGCGCCGGGCTGCCGTCCGCCGCCTTCACCACCTTGCGATAGAAGCAGGAATTCCGGCCGGTGTGGCAGGCGCCGGCGCCAACCTGCTCGACCACCACGACCAGCGCGTCCTGATCGCAGTCGGTGCGAATTTCCACCACCTTCTGGACGTGGCCGGAGGTCGCGCCCTTGTGCCAGTATTCCTTGCGGGAGCGCGACCAATACACGGCCTCGCCGATCTCCAGCGTGCGGCGCAGCGACTCGGCGTTCATGTAGGCGAGCATCAGCGGCTCGCGGGTGGTGGCGTCGATCGCCATCGCCGGAATCAATCCGTCGGCGTCGAATTTCGGAGCGAAGGCGGCGCCTTCTTCGAGCTCGGCCTTGGAGCCGCGCGGAGCGAAGGGGGTGTCCATGCGCGGGACCGTGCCGCCGACCGGGCCGGGTGCCAAGCGCCAAAAAGCCGATAGATTGAACCGCGAATCGAACGAATCCCACGAATCTATTTTGAATGAGGAAAAGCAGAGTTCGAAAAAGGAACCGCTCGCCCCTCCCGCCTCCCTCAGAAATTCCTTCTGATTCGCGGGATTCGCCCGATTCGCGGTTGCTCCAATTCCCACAGCGTTTCTTTGGAAGGATTGACCGCCATCGGCCCCAGCGCCAGCATCCGCCGCCATGGCGTATCCGGCGGAACGGGCATTCGAATTGGTGGAATCGGCGTTCGAGCGCGGCCGCTTGGCCCACGCGTTCCTGATCAGCGGCGCCCACGGCTCCGGCAAGGAAACGCTCGCCGCCCGCATCATCCGGCGGGTCAACGGCGGCGGAAGTTCCGGCGGCATCGACCTGTTCGGCGAACCGGTCGTCGAGGAAATCCCGCCGCTCGACGAACTCGAAGGCCCGTGGGTCCACATTCTCCGCCCGCGGATGAAATCCCGCCGCATCGCCGTCGACGCCATCCGCGAGCTGGAACGCCCGCTGCGCCTCGCCGCGCCGGAAGGCACGTGGAAAGTCGGCGTCATCGCCGAGGCCGACCGCATGGGCGCCGAGGCCTCGAACGCCTTCCTCAAGACCCTCGAAGAACCGCCCGCCCGCACCCTGCTGCTGCTGCTCACCGCGAACCCGCAATCGCTGCTGCCCACCATCCTCTCGCGCTGCGTCCGCCTGCCGCTGACCGGCGGCACGTCGCTCGGCTCCGACGGCGGCGCGGAGCTCGTCCAGGCGCTCAACACCGTGGCCGACGCCGGCTTCGGCAACCCCCGCACCGCTCTCACCCTGAAGGCCGTGTTCTCCGGCGTGCTGGAAAAACGCCGCGAGGCCGCGGTCGCCGCCGCAGAGGCCGCCCTCAAGGAGGAGGAGCAGACCTACAAGCAGGTCACCGAGGGCGACTGGCTGAAGCGCCGCGAGGAATTCCACAAGGCCGCCGCCGAGTCCGAATACCTCGACGCCCGCGGCCGTTTGTTCGACGTGCTGATGGCCTGGATGGCAGATGTCCTGCGGGTGAAAGCCGGCACCGACGCCGAAGGGCTCGATTTTCCCGGCTCGTTCGCCGCGCTCCAGCCGGTCGCCGCCGGCGAAACGGAGCCCCGCCTGCTCGGCCGGATCGAGGCGCTCGAATCGCTGCGCCGCACGCTCGACACCAACGCCCAGGAACAGCTCGCCTTGGAAGTCGGCTTTTTGAAGGCGTTTGCCTGAGGGGGATCAGCCGCAAAAAGGCGCTAGAGGCGAAAAAATGAGGAAAGCAGGAATGGAGGAGAAGATAGCATCCCCTCTTCCTTCCTGAAATTCCTGCCTTCCTCATTCCATTCCTTCCCTTCTTGCGACCTTTTGCGGCTAACCCTCTTCCCTCGCCCGCTGAGTTGACGCCGGAGGCCTTCCCGCCGCACCCTCCCCCCACATGCAACGCTTCGCCAATAAAACGGCCGTGGTCACCGGCGCCGGTCGCGGCATCGGTCAGGAAATCGCCAAAGCCCTCGCCGCCGAAGGCGCCAAGGTCGCCGTCGTCAGCCGCAGCGAATCGAGCTGCGCCAAGGCCGCCGAGGAAATCAACGCGCTCTACCCCGGCTCCGCCTCCGCCTACGCCGTCGACGTGGCCGACCACGCCGCCGTGCAGGAACTCGCCAAGAAGATCGGCGACGAACTCGGCGCCGTGCACATCCTCGTCAACAACGCCGGCGTCACCCGCGACGGCCTGCTCATGCGCATGAAGGAGGAGGACTGGGACACCGTCCTCGACACCAACCTCAAGGGCGCGTTCAACACCGTGAAAGGCTTCATGCGCGTGCTGATGAAGGCCGAGGACGCCCGCATCATCAACATCGCCTCCGTCATCGGCCTGATCGGCAACGCCGGCCAGACGAACTACTCCGCGTCGAAAGCCGGCCTGATCGGCTACACCAAGGCCGTCGCCCGCGAACTCGCCGGCCGCAAGGTGACCTGCAACGCCATCGCCCCGGGTTTCATCACCACCGACATGACCGACGAGCTTTCCGAGGCGATCCGCACGGAAGTGTTGAAGAAGATCCCGCTCGGCGACTTCGGCCGCACCGAGGACATCGCCCAAGCCGTCCTCTTCCTCGCCAGCCCGGCCGCCCGCTACATCACCGGCCAGGTGCTCGCCGTCGACGGCGGCATGACGATGTGAGACTAAGCGATCTGTGAATCGTGATCGGTGATCAGTGGAAGATTCCGCTGATCACCTTTTTTGTGGCGGTGGATCGGAGCTGCCGGCCCGCGCCTCACCCCCACGAACCGAAGCGCTGGATGGACGAGCCGCCATCCCCCCTATCATGTGGGAACCCCCGCCCCCTCATCCCTGGTCTCGGCGTCCACAGTCCGCTGGAAGAATGATCGAGAACCGGAGCAGCGGCGGGTGCCAAAACTGAAATCATCCACCCGCCGCCCGACCCAACCCCAGCCGACCGCCCGCGCACCCGATTTCCGGCGAGAGACCCTTGCCACGAGCCTCCCTCGCCACCGGCACGCGACGCCGGAAAGACCTCCTGCATCAGACCCACGCGGCAAAACTCGCTTGCCGCGTCACGCACCCCTTGCACAGTCTTCCAAAATGACCGCCAAAATCCGCCCGCGCGATGCGACTCGTCGCAAAACCTCACGACTCGTCGCCGAATAACTGTTAGCCCCTGAAATATGCCACCTGATCTGATCTACGAATCGCCTCAGCCGATCAGCGACGGGGACGTCATTGCCGCGATCAAGAAAGACGATATCGAAGTCTTACGACTCGTTCCCATTCAACTTGGGTTTCATCACGAGAATTGGAAGTTCATACAGGACGTTTGCGTTCGCCTTTCAGAACATCCAGATGCTTGGGTTCGCCACAATTCGTTGCTCGGGCTCTCATACGCCGCCCGGTTTCGTGGACGCGTCGAAAAGAACATTGTGAAGCCGATTTTACTTCGCGCGCTGAAGGACAGCGATTCCGATGTTGCCGGGACCGCTCAAGACGTGATCGACGAAATCAATCTTTTGATGGACTGGCGTATCGGCGGCGCAAAGAAGCAGAAGATGATCGAAGCAAGATATGAGAAGCGAAAACAGGACTAACGAGGCGCTTCACTCGAACAGTCACGGGCGTGGCGTCGTGACTCCATGGCACGTCTGTCTTGCCCGTGCCTGTCGGTGATCTTATGCGTTAAGCGACTCCGCGCGCCTCCCATGAACGTAGCTCAAAAGTCTCTAATCTCAGGCACGATCACCTCCGGCTTCGTCGCGTTCGGATGGTTCCTGTCCATCGTTCTTGCCTTCGCCACCGAGTCCAAGCCACGCAGCAGCCTTTTAGTGCGCGCCGAGCCCTGGAGTTATTACGCTGCGCTCGGCGCATCCGTAGCCATCGGCATCTGTGCAGCCATTGGTCATTTCGCCAGTCCCGACCGAACGCAGCCACATGGGGCGTATTCGTCTTCGCCGCTTGCTCGTCACTTCTCGTGGCAGTCCTCTATCTGCGCTGACTTCATTGCAGCGATCGCCCATTTCCCGAGTTCTTGTGTCACGCGCTTCTTGCAATCAATTGTCGCCTAACTTGGGGTCGTTCTCTGCAAAAACAAAATAGCGCCCAGTCACTTCTTCGTTTGGAATTCGGGATTTCGGATTTAGAGCTTTCTCCATGCAGCTCCTCATCCTCCGTCACGGCAAGGCCGAGCCCCACGGGCATCCGGATGGCGACGGCGAACGCACGCTAGTCGAGTGCGGGTTCAAGCAGGCGAGGCAAGCCGGCATGTTGCTGCGGGAAACCGGCGGGTTGCCCGAGCTGGTGCTGACCAGCCCGCTGGTGCGGGCGCGGCAGACGGCGGAGACGTTCTGCGAGGCGGCGGGCATCGACGCGCCGCTCGTGCAGCCGTGGATCGCCAGCGGGATGAAACCGGAAACCGCGCTCGCGGAGCTCAGGGCGTTCGCGGAATTCCGCCGCGTGATGCTCGTCGGCCACGAACCAGACCTTTCCAGCCTCGTCCACTGGATCTGCGGCGGCGAGGTCGAGCTACCGACCGGCGCGCTCGTCTGCCTCGAGGTTTCCCCGCCCGCGCCGAAAGGCCGGCTGCTCTATTTGGTCCCTCCCGTGATGGTGGCGGATTGATTTCCCCCAGCGACGCGAAAAAGCCTGAAAACCGCGCGACCGGCGGGTTTTCAGGCTTCGGAATCTCCGGCTCGGAAGGCGCTTCAGCGCGACCGGCGGGCCTTCTCTTCGAGGAAAATCTCGGCGAGGCGGAAGCTGCGGCGGGTCAGTTCACGGGCGTCGTTGTCGCCGATCAGGGCGAGCCCCTCTTCGCTGACTTCGCTCAGGTAGATCTTCCACGCGTGCTTCGCGACTTCGTCGGCTTCGAGCTGCGGACGTTGTGGCTGGGGCTGCTGCGGCTGCGCCGGGCGCGGTGCCGACTCGCCGGCGGGGGCCTGCGGAGCGGACTGGGGCGGACGCGGGGCGTGTGGTGCCTCGCCGCCGGGCTGGCCGGAGCCGCCCTTCTTCTTGCGGCGGCGCTTGCGTTTGCCGGAGCCAGCACCTTCGCCGCCCTGGATCGTTTCCGGCTCGGGCCAAAAACCACGGGGCTCGCGCTCTTCGCGGGATTCCCGTTCTTCGCGGGGCTCGCGTTCTTCACGGGCTTCCCGCTCCTCGCGGGGCGCACGTTCCTCGCTCGCCGGCTCGGGCGCGGCTTCGACCACCCGCTCGACGGGGGTGGCGGGGGCCTCGGCCACCACCGGCGCGGCCTCGACGGCGGCCGGGGCTTCGGCGGGCTCGCTCGCAGCCGACTTGGCGACCTTTTTCTTCGGACGGGTCTTCGTCACGCGGCGGGTGGCTTTGGCCGGCTCGTCGGCCGGCACGGCCTCACCCGCGGCGGGAATGGAGTCTTCACTCATGAATGTGGAAACAAGAAGCCCGCCGGAAGGGCGGGCGTCGAGTGGAAAGCGGGGCAAAATCGGCCGCCTCAATTGCGGATGTCGTCGAGACTGTCCTTGGCCTTCGGATCGTCGGCGTTGGTTTTGCCATCCTTGCCCATCGACCAGAGGTCGAAATCCGGATTGGCGGCAGCGGCACCGGTCCGATACAGATACTCCTTTTTCCAAGGATCGATGATCTTCACCTCGCCGGGCTGGGGAACCGTGTTGACCGTCTTGGAACCCTTGTACTCGATCCACCCCTGCTTGTTGGCCAGCGGGTTAAGCTCCGCCAGATAGATTTTGAATTTATCCGGCTCGTTGGCCCCGTTGTAATACAGGGCCTCGTAGAGCTTCTCCGTCGCCAGCGTGCCCGGCGCGGCATCGTTCTCCGGGTATTTGCCGAAGTCCGCCTTGTACTGTTCCAAGGCGTTGGCCAGCAGGTGGATCTGCACCTTCGCCTTGTCGCGGTTCTGCTTTTCCTTCGCCAGCGCCATGCCGCCGACGACCAGGCCGGCGAGGATCATGATGATGACGATCACGGTGAGCACCTCGACCAAGGTGAAGCCGGGGCGGCGCTTGAATGAATGGGTTTTCATGGACGCGGTTCGTTCGGGTTCGGGTCCAGCGGGATCAGGCGGAACCCATGGCCGAGATGATCTTGATGAGCGGCAGGAAGAGCGCGAAGACCACGGCGCCGACGATCAGCGCGAGGAACACGATCATGATCGGCTCGAGGATCGAGGTCAGCGCGGTCACGGCGTTGTCGACCTCGTCGTCGTACACTTCCGCCACCTTGAGCAGCATTTCAGGCAGCTGGCCGGTCTCCTCGCCGACGTCGACCATCGAGATGACCATCGCCGGGAAGATCGAGGAGGCCTGCATCGGCGTGACGATGGATTCCCCTTCCTTGACCGCCTCGTGCACCTTGTCGATGGCGGCGGAGACGACGACGTTGCCGGCGGTTTCGCGGGTGATGTTGAGCGCCTGCAGGATCGGCACGCCGGAGGTGACCAGGGTGCCGAGCGTGCGGGCGAAGCGGGCGATCGCGGTCTTGCGGGTCACCTCGCCGAGCACGGGCAGCTTGAGTTTCAGGACGTCGATCTTCCTCCGGCCGCCATGGCTCTTGCCCCAGAGGTTGATCAGGAAGCCGACCGCGAAGAGGATGAGGAAGATATACACCGCGTTCGGCAGCACGAACGGGCGGTCCAGCATGAAGCCGGAGAAGCCGAACACCACCTGTGAGATCATCGGCAGCTCGGAGTCGCCCATTTCGGCGAACATCTCCTTGAACTTCGGCACGATGAACAACATCAGGAACACGAGGATCGCCACGGCGATGAAGCCGACGATCACCGGGTAGACCATGGCGGAGACGATCTTGTTCTTCAGCTTCTGCGCCTTTTCCTGGTACTCGGCGAGACGCTGGAGCACGATTTCGAGCACACCGCCGAGCTCGCCCGCCTTCACCATGTTGACGTACAACTTGTTGAAGATCTTCGGATGCTGGGCGAGCGATTCCGAGAACGTCGAGCCGCCCTGCACCGAGTCGGCCAGCGCGTTGAGCGTGCCGCGCAGCACCGGATTCGGTTCCTGCTTGGCGAGCACGGTCAGGCCGCGGAGCAGCGGCAGACCGGAGTCGATCAGCGTGGCGAGCTGGCGGGTGAAGATCATCAGCACCTTCGGCTTCACGCTGCCGCCGACCTTGCCCTTCCCGTTCGGCGCGGCCTTGCTCTTGGCCTTGGCGGGCGCCTTGCCTTTCTTGCCCTTCTGCGCCGCGAGCTTGCCTTTGCCCTCCTCGACCACCTGGGTCGGATACAGTCCCTGTGAACGAAGCATTTGGATGGCTTCGGCATCGGTGGCGGCCTGCAGCGTGCCGCTGGTCTGCTCTCCCTTGGCGTCGAGAGCGGTGTATTGGAAATTGGCCATGGTGGTTGGGTTTGGGAAAACGAAGAAGCTGGGTTGAGTCTAAATGAACGCTACGAGGATCTGGCGATTCGAAAATGCGGGCGGATCAGGTGTATTTGAGCACTTCCTCGATCGTGGTCGTACCCATATAAATATTGCGGAGGCCGTCTTCCCGCAACGTGTTCATCCCGAGCTCCACCGCCTTCTGCTTGATCACCACGCTGGGAGCGCGGTCGGTGATCAGCTCGCGGATCGGCTCGGTCACATCGAGAAGCTCGTAGAGGCCGCGGCGGCCCTTGTAGCCGGTCTGACCGCAAATGTCGCAGCCCCGGCCGGTGAAGAACTCCTTGTCGCCGAGCTCGTGCGGCGAAATCCCGAGTTGGCCGATGATCGCCTCGCTCGGCTCGTACGACGCCTTGCACTCCTTGCAGATCGTCCGGACCAGGCGCTGGGCGAGCACCCCTTCGAGCGAGGCCGCAACCAGGAACGGCTCGCAGCCCATGTCGACGAGACGGGTGATCGCCCCGGCGGCGTCGTTGGTGTGCAGGGTGGAGAGCACCAAGTGGCCGGTGAGAGCAGCCTGGATCGCGATCTGGGCGGTGTCGATGTCGCGCATTTCCCCGATCATGATGCGGTCCGGATCCTGACGGAGGAAGGCGCGCAGGATCCGCGGGAAGCTCAGGCCGATCGCCTCGTTGACGGGAATCTGGACGATGCCGTCGATGTCGTATTCCACCGGGTCCTCGGCCGTGAGCAGCTTGTGGTCGATGGTGTTGATCCGCCGCAGCGCGGCGTAGAGCGTCGTCGTCTTGCCGGCACCGGTCGGCCCGGTGACGATGAAGATGCCGTTCGGCTTCTCGATCGTTTCGCCGATGTATTCGTAGATGTGCGGCGGCAGCCCGAGGTTCTCGAGCGAGAGGTTGACCGACGAGCGGTCGAGCACGCGGAGCACGACGGATTCGCCGTGCTGGGTCGGCAGCGAGGAAACGCGCATGTCGACCTGCTTTTCGCCGACCTGCTTGACGATGCGGCCGTCCTGCGGGACGCGGCGCTCGGCGATGTTCATGTTCGCCATCACCTTCACGCGGGAGATGATCGGCAGCGCGAGGTGGACCGGCGGCGGCGCCATTTCATAGAGCGCGCCGTCGACGCGGTAGCGGATCTTGAACTCCTTCTCGAAGGGCTCGAAGTGGATGTCGGACGCCTTCTCCTTGATCGCCTGGTAGAGCACCAGGTCGACGTAGCGGATGATCGGCGCGGAATTCGCCTCGGCCTCGACATCGGCCAAGTTCTGCGAATCGGACGCCGCGAGATCGAGCTGGCTCAGGAGGTCCTCCATCGCCTTGCCCTCGCCGCCGTAGCATTCGTTGATCTTCTGCTCGACGAGGTAGTCCGGGGCGACGGCGACGGTGATGTCGCGGCCGATGGCGAAGCGCAGATCCTCGACGGTCTGCGGATTGAGCGGGTCGACGAGCGCCACGTGCAGGCCCGCCTCGTCGAAATTCACGGGCAGGGCGCCGTGGAGCCGGGCGGTGCCGGCCGGCACGAGCGCGAGCAATTGCTCCGGCGGCGTCCAGTTTCGCAGGTCGACCATCTCCGCGCCCAGTTCGGACGCGACGATCGGCCAGACGTCGTCACGGTGGTTGATGACCTGGAAGTCGGCGAACACCTCCGCCAGTTCCTTGCCGCTGGCTTCGTGTTCAGCGAGGATGTCTTGGGCGAGGGAACGGTCGATGAGACCGCGCGACAAAAAGAGTTCGATAAGCTGTTGTTGGTCCATGGGACGGGAACGGGTGCGCGGGTCAGTCGATATCGGACATCGTCGAGTGGATCACCTCCTGCGCGGAAGTGAGGCCGGACAATACCTTCCGGATGCCGTCTTCTCGAAGCGTGCGCATCCCGAGTTCCCGGGCGCGGCGGCGGAGTTGGATGGTGGTGAGGTTGGCGTTGATCATGTGCCGGACCTCGTCGTCGATTTTGAAAACCTCGAAAATGCCCATGCGGCCCTTGTAGCCGTTGCCGCGGCATTTTTCGCAACCGGCCGGGCCGAAGATCGTGGCGTCGATCATGCGGGATGTGTCGAGATTCAAGGCGCGCATCTCCTTGTCGGTGAGCACCGCCGGCGTTTTGCACAGCGGGCAGAGCTTGCGGACGAGGCGCTGGGCCATCACGGCGCGCACGGCGGACGCGATCAGGAAGCGTTTGATGCCGATGTCGGCCAGACGGGCGACCGCGCTCGGCGCGTCGTTGGTGTGCAGCGTGGAGAACACCAGGTGGCCGGTCAGCGAGGCGTTGATGGCGATGTTGGCGGTTTCCGCGTCGCGGATTTCCCCCAGCATGACGATGTTCGGCGCCTGACGGAGCATGGCGCGGAGCGCGGCGGCGAAGGTCATGCCGATGTCCGCCTTGACCATGACCTGGTTGATGCCCGGCAGCTCGTATTCCACCGGGTCTTCCACGGTGATGATCTTCTTGTCGGGCTTGTTGATGACGTTGAGGCAGGCGTAGAGCGTCGTCGTCTTGCCCGAACCGGTCGGGCCGGTCACCAGGATGATGCCGTCCGGCAGCCCGATGAGCTGCTCGAAGGTTTCCTGGTCGTCGGAGAAGAACCCGAGCTCCGGCAGGCCGAGCACGAGCGCGGATTTGTCCAGGATACGCATGACGATCGACTCGCCGTGGTTCGAGGGCACCGAGGAAACGCGGAGGTCGACCTCCTTATCGCCGAGCTTGAGCTGGATGCGGCCGTCCTGCGGCAGGCGTTTTTCCGCGATGCTCATGGTGCCGCTCATCACCTTCAGGCGGGCGATGATGGGGGGCAGGAGCTTCTTCGGGTGGTTCTCGACCTCGACGAGCTTGCCGTCCATCCGGTAGCGGACCCGCACCGAGGTTTCCAGCGGCTCGATGTGGATGTCCGAGGCACGCAGGCGCATCGCCTCGGTCAGGAGATGATAGACCAGCTTGATGATCGGGGCGTCGCCCTCGGTCTCGTTCTGGCCCTCGCCGGTGACCGCGAAGCCGGAGGCGGCGGCCGAGATATCGGCCGTCGTCGCGCCGTAGAACTGCCTGAGCGCCATCTGGATGGCGCGGTGCGTGACGCAAACGAACTGCAGCTCGCGCCCCACGATGTGCGGCAGGCTGTCGAGCACTTCGAAATTCAGCGGATCGGCGATCGCCAGCGTCAGGGTAAGTCCGTCGTCATACACCGGAACGGCCTGGAAGCGGCGCGCCGCCTCTTCCGAAATCGACGCGAGCAGAGAGGGTTCGAAATTGACCTGATCCAGATCCACGTAGGACAGACCGGCGTTGGCCGCGAGCACTTGCGCGACCGCCTCCTGGGTGAGGGCACCGTGGTTCAGCAGGTATTCGACCACGGTCTCGCGACCGGAAAGCGCCTGCTGGGCCTGCGCCACTTGGTCACCGCTCACCATGCCGGCCTCGATCAGCAACTGGGCGAGATATTCTTCGTTGGAAAACACGGGTTTTTTACAGCTCCTGGGATGAAACACGCCTCGATCGGCCGACTAGATGCCGGTCGTGGCGTGTTAGCACCTTGGTCAACCCCATTCGGGGTGTCAATCTGCCTGCTTCGGGATTCTTGCAAGGTGCCCGAAAATCCGGATTCCAGGGCGAATCCGCGCCGATCCGGTCCGCTTACAGTCGGATCGCGTGCTTTTTCTGGCGGCACAGCGCCACTTCCGGCAACTCTTCCGAGCTCGAGCGGAGGTGGATGCCGACCATCAATCCCACGGAAACCAAGGCGAGCACGATGCTGGTGCCGCCGTAAGACACGAACGGCAGAGGCAGGCCGTCGTTCGGCAGCAGCGCGGTGGTCACCGCGATGTTCTGGATCGCGGGAATGACGATCATGCAGGTCAGGCCGATCGCTAGCAGACGGGAGAAAACGGACTTCGCCTGCATCGCGATGCCGACGCCGCACACCGCGATCAGCACGTAGCACAGCACGGTGAGCAGTGTGCCCACCAGCCCGAGTTCTTCGCCGACCTCGGGGAAAATGAAGTCGATGTGCGCGAAGGTGAGCGTGCCGAACTTTTCCGCGCCGTTGCCAAGGCCCACGCCGGTCGGACCGCCGTTGCCGAACGCAAGCAGCGCGCGCCATTGCTGCATCCCCTTGTCGAGCTGGTGGGCTTCGAGATCCAGCCACGCCTGGATGCGCGACCAGCGGTTCTCGTTGTTATGGACGTACCAGCCCGCGCCGCAAGCGGCGACGGCCGCCGTCGGCACGAGGTAGATCAAGCGACTGCCGGCGCAGAAGAAGATCGCGCCGCAGCCGACCGACATCGACAGCGCGGTGCCGACGTCCGTCTCCCCCGCGATGAGCAGGATCGGGACGCCGAGGATCATCCCCGGCAGCACGAAGCCTTTCCAAAACGAGCGTGTTTCAGTCTGCCAACGGGCGAACCAAGCGGAGAGCGCGATCGCCCCGACCAAGCGCGCCAGCTCCGAGGGCTGGAACGACCCGAAGCCCGGCATCTTGACCCAGCGCTTCGAACCGTAGATCTCGATGCCAG
>Ga0068867_100000031_pt1 | contig 85969 bp, 74 predicted proteins | sample KBSMisM32_FD_65649 | JGI IMG/M metagenome (GOLD analysis project Ga0068867, IMG submission 65649) | Miscanthus rhizosphere microbial communities from Kellogg Biological Station, Michigan, USA - KBS Miscanthus M3-2 | ecosystem: Host-associated > Plants > Roots > Rhizosphere > Soil ...
GCGTGTGCCGCGGCGGGTCCATGAAGACCATCATCTTGCCGTCCGACAGGTCCGACGAGAAGGTCTTCGCGTCGCCCAGCACCGTCTGGATGTCGTGGTAGCCGTAGACCTCCCACAGCCCGAGCTGCGGGTTGAAGTGCACCGGCGCCGTCGCGCGCATGTCGGCGTAGTGCGGGTAGGGATCGATAGCGGTCGATGTGCTCATGGTCGTTCGCGTGAGGGTGGATGGGGAGTGGCGGGCCAGTCGCGCTTGGCGGGCCCGTGGTAGTCGATGTGCGCGCAGGACATCGGAAACACGGTGCCCGGTGCGCGCTCGGCCGCTTCGACGAAGCATGGCGACATGCCGGCGAGGAAGACGGGCACCTGGAAGTGATGCATCTGCGTGGGCGTGAAGCCGAGGTCGGCGCACAGCGCGGACATGAGCGCGGCGTAGTTCATGCGCAGCTTCGGGTCTCGCGCGACGAGCAGGGCTTCGACCTCCAGCGCGATGCGGTGGTGCGGCCCATCGGCCAGGGCATGCCGCTGCGCGATGTCGGTGAGCCAGGGCAGGCGCTCGTCGATGGCCGCGATGGGACGGCCGTAGCCGTAGATGCGGCCTGACGACAGCTCCTGCGCCACCACGTCGCGCAGTGCCTCGCCAGCGTCCACGCGCTGCCGTGCGCGGATGAGGAAGTCGATCGAGCTGACGAAGGGGTGGCCGCCGTAGATGGTGGCTTCGGAGAGCGCGAGTGCGGCGGAGATGCCGAGCGCCGGCGTGCTGCGCGTGCTGGCCGACAGGGCCGCCACGCGGTTGTTCCACAGGCGTGTGTCGGGGTAGCTGGTGCAGACCCACATCGCGTGCAGCAGGCGGACCTGCGGTTCGCTGAAGCGGCGTCCGGTGATGCCGAAGACATAGAGCTCCAGCCAGTCCATGTGGCGCAGCTCGGCGTGCAGGTCATGGCCACGGAAGACGGCGCGCGTTCCGACGAAGGCCTGGCCCATGCGCGTGGCCAGGCGGTCGGTGTTCTGCAGCAGCAGGTCGGGGCCCTTCATGCGGCACCTCGCGGGTCGTCTTGCAGCTCGAGCGAGAAGAACGGGAAGTTCTTGTGGCCTACCTCGCGCTGTTCGAGCGCATGCGCCGCCGCGCCGGGCAGGCGAAGCAGCAGGTGAAGCATCTCGCCCTGGTCCGGCGTGAAGCCAAGGTCGGTGAAGGCCGCGGCGGCGACACCGGCCATCGACACCGGCCGGCCCGCGACGCCCTCGAGCGGTTCGCGGTTGTCGCGCAGCCATGGCAGGCAGCGGCCGGGGCTCATGGAGGCCAGCACCTCCAGCGTGCGCGACACGATGCCGCTGATGCGCGAGCCATGCGGCTCGAAGCCCGCGGGGTGGTCGCCCTCGGTGGGTTGCGGCCACACGCCGGCACGCGGCGCTTCCACCTTCGACAAGGCCTTCTCCCACGCGCCGGGGCTGGTACCGCAGCTCGCGAACAGGCGCATCGACTGCCACACCTCGCGTGCGCCGGTGGACTGGCCGGCACCGACCGCCAGCGCCGCCACCAGGGCCGAGGCCGCCGTCGATCCACCCACGCCCGCGCCCATCGCCGCATGCACGGCCGCGTCGCGCGGGCCGGGGTTGGCGAGCGCCACGGCCAGGGTCTCGAGCAGGTCGGCCTGCGCCCACGTCGGCGCCTCGCCGCGAAAGAGCAGGTACAGCATCTCGGCCCAGCGCGCGCGGCCGAGCATGCGGCCGTACACGTCGTAGCCGGCGCAGAAGGCGGCGCGCGTGGCGAAGTCGTTGTCGGGCTCGGGCTCTTCGAGCCAGATGCGCGTGTGCACGCGCTGGGGTGGCAGGTCGGTGCTCATCGCTTTACTTCACCGATCCCAAGGTCTTGAGGCGCTGGAACATCGGCGGCACTTCCTCGCGGTCGATGCGCACGTCCAGCATGGTCGGCCCCTTGCGCGCGAGGATCTCGTCGAAGTCGATCGCGTCGAGGTCGGCGGGCGAGTCGATCACATGGCCGGGGATGCCCATGGACAGCGCCATCAGCCGGTAGTCCACCTGCGGCAGCTCCCAGCCGATGCGCTCGGCGCCGGCCATGCGCTGTCCGTGCATCACCATGCCGTAGGCGCTGTCGTTGAGCACCACGAAGATCACGCACAAGCCCTCGGCTTGCGCCACGGTGATCTCCTGGCCGCTCATCAGGTAGCTGCCGTCGCCGGTGATGCACACCACCGGGCACTTCGGGTTGCCGCGTGCCACGCCCACGGCCGCGCCGATGGCCCAGCCCATGGACGCGAAGTCCATGGTCACGCGCAGCCAGCTTGCGTTGCCCGAGCGCGTGTCCTTGCTCGGCGCGCCGGCGCGGTCGGTCGAGCGCGCGGTGCGGCGATTGCGTGGCTGCAGGTAGTGCACCGCCCAGGTCATGCTGTTGCCCGCATCCGCGAGGAAGCGCGTGCTCGGCGGAAAGCGGCGCGACAGCTCGTGCATCAGCCGCTGCGGCTTGATGGGCGTGGCGTCCGATTCGTACTGCTCGCTCGCATGCAGCATGACATGCGGGTTGCAGCCATGTTCGCCGCCGGCATCGGGCAGCTCGACGACGTTGCTCGGCGGCAGAGGCTCCAGCTGCTCCAGCAGCTGCGCGCACACCGACCGGATGCGGCCGCGCACGTGCAGCCGCGCCATCGGCGAGCGCATCAGGTTCTCTTCGCAGGAATCGACGTGCACGAGCCGGCTGCTGAGCAGGTTGCCGCTCCAGCCGGCGCTGTTGAATTCACCGAAGCCGGTGCCCAGCGCCACCACGAGGTCGGGGTTGCTGCGCAGCAGGGCATCGGCGCTTTCATGGCCGCCGAAGCCGAACACGCCGCGGTACGAGCGGTGGCGCGAATTGATGAAGCCCTTGCCGTCGGGCGTGGTGATGAAGAGCGCGTTGGTCGCTTCCACGAGCTTCAAGATCAGCTCGATCGCCTCGCCGCAGCCCTGGCCGATGAGGAACACCGGACGCGCGGCGCGCTCGAGCTCGGTCCGCAGCAGCTGCACCGCATGCAGGTCCACGAGCGAGGGCTTGGTGCGCAGCAGCGAGGTGTAGTCGGCCTGCGCTGACGGCGCCTTGACGGCGGCGCGCAGGATGTCCACGGGAATCGACAGGTGGGCCGGGCCGCGCGGCGTCTGCGTGGCCTGCATCAGCGCGCCGACGAGCTTGATCTCCAGCTGCTCGGCGTGCGAGACGAGCGAGTTGTAGCGCGTGCAGTGGCGGAACATGCCCACCGTGTTGATGCCCGTGCAGCTCGAATCCTGCAGCGCGTTCTTGCCGAAGGCGTGGATGGGCGGCTGGCCGGTGATGACGAGCATCGGCACGCTGTTGGCATAGGCGCTCGCCACGCCGGTGATGAGGTTGGTGGCACCCGGGCCGGAGGTGGCGATCACCACGCCCATGCGGCCGGTCTCGCGCGCATAGCCGTCGGCCATGAAGGCGGCGCCGGCCTCATGCCGCGCCACCACGGCGCGCACGCCGCCGCGCCGCTCGCTGCGGGCCAGCGCGTTGTAGATCGGCTCGATCGCGCCGCCCGGCACGCCGAAGACGTACTGCACGCCGATCTTCTCCAGGTAGGCGACGATGAGCTCCGCCGCTTCGATGCGTTGCGCCTCATGCGGCAGCTCCGCCGCATCGCTGCGGCCTCGCCGCTCGATGACGGCGCACGCGACTGCGCCATTGATGTTGTCCACGACTCGACCCCTTCACGAACGTTCGATTCCCCGACAGGGACTGGCCCCGCATGCGTGGCGGCCGCGCGCCGCAGCGCGAAGCCGACCCCGTGCGAGGGTGCTTGTTCTGACCGATGGTGTTGTTGGAGCCATTGCGGCGCGTGCGCTCGGGCGCCGCGTGCCGCACCGGCCTCATGCAGGGCCGTGGATGGCGTACCGATCCGGGCTTGATCCGCGGCCCCGTGCTCCCATCACGGGTCCTGCGCCGAGACGCGTCGCTGACGGCCACCGGTTGTTCGTATTGAGCCGGTGTCCACGCCTTCAGGACGTCTTGAATCGACGGGTCGGTTCGCGCGCCACGGCGCCTTGCGAAGAAGGGCCATGGGGAACCGGGATCTCACCTGGACGCTTCACGCCCGCAAAGCGGCGTGCAGCCGCGCCCTGTGGTCACCAGCGAGGTAGCGCCGATGCCTTCAGAACGCGGCAATGATTCGAATCCGCAAGTGATTCGAATCAAGCAAGGTTGGAATGTGACGGAGTGTAAGGTTGGGGGTTGTCAGCGAGAAGACGGCGAGGCAAAGCGCTTTTCCGAATTCCGAACTGCATCACGAAAGACGCGGCGAATCCCCTTGATCGCGGGGTCGGCGAACCCGACCGGAGCGCGGCTTCACAACACCTTGGGCGAGGAGCGAACGCCGCTCGGATTCAGCACGCGAGTGCGAAATCCGCGGAGGCTTCCACGCGTCCATTGATCAGCAGTTCGACGCGATGCACGCCGCTGAAGTAGCGCCGCGTGGTGATGGGCTTGATCGCATGGCGGCGGCTGAGGTCGCGCGCGTCTGCGAGCTCGAGCGTCCAGCCCTTGAAGACCTTGGGCGAGGTGCCGCCGTTGGCCTTCACGTGGTGGATGGCGTAGTCGATGACGAGCGATTGCGGCTTCTTGCCCTTGGGCCGCAGCGCGACTTCGAGCGTGAGCGCGTCGCCGAGCGCGATGCGGCGCGGCGACACCGACAAGCGCGCCTCGCCGCGGAACTTCGCGCCCTGGCCGAAGGCCGCCAGCACGCGTGCGTCTCCGGCCTTGATCAGCGTTCGGCTCGCATGGCGCAAGAGGCTGTGCCGCTGTCGCGAGGCGCCCGGCAGGTGCTGATCCAGCCAGTCGGCGACGAGGTGGGGGTGGTCTTTCGCGATGTCGTTGAGGTGGTTGGCCACGCTCTTGCGCACGTAGTCGCTCTCGTCGTCCATCAGCGCCAGCAGCAGCGGCAGGCTGGGCGACGGATCGGCGATGAGCGGCTTGAGCTGCAGGCCCCAGGGCAGGCGAGGGCGGCTGCCTTCGCTCACCAGGCGCCGCACGTGCGCGCTGTCGTCGGTGGTCCAGCGCTTGAGCGTGTCGTAGGTGAGCTCGGGGTGGTGGAGGATGAACGGGCGGATGGCGAACTCCGCGGTGAAGTTCTGCGTGAGGGCGTGCAGCACCTCCAGGGCACGCGCGGGCGTGGCCAGGCCGTGGCGCGCGACGTATTCGCCCACCGGCCACAACGCCCACTTCGCGAGGCCGCCTTCGATTGCCGATTGCAGGATGCCGGCGCTTGGAAGGAAGTCGTCGGGCAGCGTGGCCTCGAGCGCAGCGCACAGGTGCATGGCACGCGCCTTCAATTCCAGCGTGTCGAGCCCATCGAGCGCGAGGGCCTTGAACCGCTTCTCGTCGAAGGCCGGCCAGGCCGCGCGCAGGCGCGAGGCCATGTCGGCGACGACCGACGCGTTGAGCAGGTTCTTGAACGGTTCAGCCATGCGGCGCATTCTCATGCAGCACGGGTGCCGCAACGCCTGCTCACGTGCGCCCTGCGGGCCGGTCTTACCATCGGCGCCATGCGATTCCCCGTCCCCACCGTCTTCTGCGCGCTGCTTCTCGCGCTGGCCCTGCAGGCGCAGGCACAGGCCCCCGCCAGCGTCTACCTCGAAGACATCACCTGGACCGAACTGCGCGACCAGATCCAGGCCGGCAGCACGACCATCATCGTGCCCATCGGCGGCACCGAGCAGAACGGCCCGGCCATGGTGCTGGGCAAGCACAACGCGCGCGTGCACGTGCTGGCAGGCCGCATCGCCGCGGGCGTCGGCCACACGCTGGTGGCGCCGGTCATCGCCTACGTGCCCGAGGGGGCGGTCAACCCGCCCACCGCGCACATGAAGTTCCCGGGCACGATCACCATTCCGGATGCGGCCTTCGAGACCACGCTCGAGTACGCGGCGCGCAGCTTCCGCCAGCATGGCTTCAAGGACATCGTCTTCATCGGCGACCACGGCGGCTACCAGAAGAACATGGCGCGCGTGGCCGCCAGGCTCAACAAGGAATGGGCCGCGGCGCCGGTGCGCGTGCATGCGCTGTCGGCCTACTACGACGTGGTGGACCACGACTACGCGCAGGCGCTGAAGAAGCGCGGCATGACTGACGCGCAGATCGGCACGCATGCGGGCACGGCCGATACCTCGCTCGCGCTGGCCATCGATCCGAAGCTCGTGCGCACCGAGCGGCTGCACGGCGCGCCGCTCACGGCCAAGGAGGGCGTTTATGGCGACCCGCGTCCCTCCAGTGCCGAGGCCGGTCAACTGGGCGTGGACCTGATCGTTGGACACAGCATCGAGGCGATCAAGCGCCTCGTCGCCCGCCCCTGACGTCCATTCCTGTCCCGGCCCGCCCCACTCCTTGATCCGCATCAAGGGCCTTGCAATACCTACCCGCTTGCTGGTGCAAGAATCCGGGTTCTCTCGAGGAGTCTGTGTGAACTTTCGTCTTGCCGCGCTGATGAGCGCCTTCACCTGCCAGGCCGCCCTGGCGGCCACCCCGGCGCCCGCCCTGGCGGCATCCCCGGCTGCCCAGGCAGCAGCGTCCGCGCCCGCCATCGTCAACACCCTGCCGGGCATGCCCGCCGTGCCCGACGCGTCCAACCTCTACAGCGAGATCGCCAGCGGCAAGCTGAGCGAGGCCGTCAAGGGCCACCTGTCGCGCGTTTACGTGCCCCACCTGCAGAGCAACGACGTCTGGGTGATCGACCCGGCCACGCTCAAGGTCGTCGACCGCTTCCGCGTGGGCGTCAACCCGCAGCACGTCGTGCCCTCGTGGGACCTGAAGACGCTCTGGGTTGCCAACAATGCCGAGAACACCACCAACGGCAGCATCACGCCCATCGACCCGGCCACCGGTAAGGCGGGCAAGGCGATCAAGGTGGACGACCCCTACAACATGTACTACACGCCCGACGGCCGCGAAGCCATCGTGGTGGCCGAGGCCTTCAAGCGGCTCGATTTCCGCGACCCCAAGACCATGGCGCTGAAGTCGTCCATCGACGCGCCCGAGTGCGACGGTATCAACCATGCCGACTTCTCCATCGACGGCAAGTGGGCCATCTTCACCTGCGAGTTCACCGGCAAGCTGGTGAAGATCGACCTGGTGAACCGCAAGGTGATGGGCTACCTCAAGCTGTCAAAGGGCCGCATGCCGCAGGACATCCGCGTGTCCCCGGACGGCAAGACCTTCTACGTGGCCGACATGATGGCCGACGGCCTGTTCGTGGTGGACGGCGCGAGTTTCCAGGAGACCGGCTTCATCCCCACGGGCAAGGGCACCCATGGCCTGTACCCGAGCCGCGACGGCAAGTCGCTCTACGTGGCCAACCGCGGCTCCAACAAGATCCACGGCCCCAAGCGTGGCGCGGGCAGCGTGTCGGTGGTCGACTTCGCGACGCAGAAGGTGGTGGCCAACTGGCCCATCCCCGGCGGCGGCAGCCCGGACATGGGCAACGTGAGCGAGGACGGGAAGCAGCTGTGGCTGTCGGGGCGCTACGACAACGTGGTGTACGTCTTCGACACGACGAACGGCAAGGTGTCGATCATCCCGGTGGGCAAGGAGCCGCACGGCTTGACGGTGTGGCCGCAGCCGGGCAGGTACTCGCTCGGGCACACCGGAAACATGCGCTGACTTTTTCTTGAACCACAGAGCCCACAAAGACCACAGAGGACATGCAGTTCACTCTGTGGTCTCTGTGTGCTCTGTGGTGAGAAATCAAAGACAGCCTTGGAGTCAGGCTTCGATCACTTTCCCGGCTGCTTGACGATCCGCAGATAAGGCTTTGGTGCCTTCCAGCCCTCCGGGAACAGCTTCTTCGCGTCCTCGTCATTCACCGAGGTCACGATGATCACGTCCTCGCCCTGCTTCCAGTTCGCAGGCGTCGCCACCTTGTGCTGCGCCGTGAGCTGCAGCGAATCGATGACGCGCAGGATCTCGTCGAAGTTGCGCCCCGTGGTCATCGGGTAGGTGAGGTTCAGCTTGATCTTCTTGTCCGGTCCGACCACGAACACCGAGCGCACGGTGGCGTTGTTGGCAGCGGTGCGGCCTTCGGACGTGCCCGCCTCGTCGGCCGGCAGCATGTTGTAGAGCTTGGCGACCTTCAGGTCGTCGTCGCCGATCATCGGGTAGTTGGGCTTGTGGCCCTGCGTCTCCTCGATGTCCTTGGACCAGCGCTCATGGTTTTCCACCGGGTCCACGCTCAGGCCGATCAGCTTGACGTTGCGCTTCTTGAACTCCGGCTCGATCTTGGCCATGTAGCCGAGCTCGGTGGTGCACACCGGGGTGAAGTCCTTGGGGTGGGAGAAGAGCACGGCCCAGCTGTCGCCGATCCACTGGTGGAAATCGATGGTGCCTTGCGTGGTCTTGGCGGTGAAATTCGGGGCGGTGTCGTTGATGCGAAGCGACATGGCGGACTCCTCGAGTTGTGGGTGGGTTTCGAACGGCGGGCAGCGAGTATCCGCCCGCGGCTCCCCCTTTGCCAAGAGCGTGTTTGGAAGATGCTTATGACTTCCTGGAACGTGCTCAGAAGCCCGACCCGGGCTGCTTGAGGAACTCGATTTCCTCGGGCGTCGATGCCCGCCCGAGCGCCGCGTTGCGATGGGGAAACCGCCCGAAGCGCTCGATGATGACCCGGTGGCGGTGCGCGTAGTCGAGGTTGTCTCGGCTATCGGGCCAGGCCTGCGCGAGCGCGGTGAACAGCTGCATCGCCTCGTCCTGCGCGGCAAGGTCTTCGGCGTGCTCGAAGGGCAGGTAGACGAAGATGCGCTGCACGGGCGTGAGCCGCTGGTCGGCGCCGGCGGCCACCATCTCGCGCGCCGCGGCCAGCGCGAGCGCATCGCCGGCAAAGGCGCCGGCGCTGTCACGCCGGGTGTTGCGCGTGAACTGGTCCAGCACGACGATGCGCGCCAGCGCGCTGAGTGGTTCGGCCATCCACTCGCGCAAGCCGCCGGCGACGGCCTCGTCGATCAGAGGCCCGAAGCGGCGCACGATTTCCGCGTCGAAGGCCGGGTCCTTGCGGAACCACTCCACGCGGACCTGGCCGCCGGTGCCGAACCAGAAGTCCAGCACCTCCTGTGCTCGAGAAGGAATGGACTGCTGGGCCATCACCGCCGCCCGAGCTGCTGCCACAGGTAGGTGAACTCCAGAGCCTGCAGGTGGGCGCGCTGCTCGTTGTCGGCCGCGCCGCCGTGGCCGCCTTCGATGTTCTCGTAGTACAGCGGGTCGTAGCCCAGCGACAGCATCTTCGCCACCATCTTGCGGGCATGGCCCGGGTGCACGCGGTCGTCTCGCGTGGACGTGGCGAACAGCACGCGCGGGTACTTCACGCCGGACTTCACGTTCTGGTAGGGGCTGTACTTCGAGATGTAGGCCCATTCCTCGGGCACGTCGGGGTTGCCGTACTCGCCCATCCAAGACGCGCCCGCCAGCAGCTTGTTGTAGCGCTTCATGTCCAGCAGCGGCACCTGGCACACCACCGCATTGAAGAGGTCGGGGCGCTGCACGAACACCGCGCCCACCAGCAGGCCGCCATTGCTGCCGCCTTCGATGCCCAGGTGCTCGCGCGTGGTGATCTTCTGCGCGATCAGGTCTTCGGCCACAGCGATGAAATCGTCGTAGCTGTGCTGGCGCTTGGCTTTCAGCGACGCCTGGTGCCAGGCCGGCCCGAACTCGCCGCCGCCGCGGATGTTCGCCACCACCCACACGCCGCCGCGCTCGTACCACGAGCGGCCGATGCTGCCGGAGTAGTACGGGTTGAGCGACACCTCGAAGCCGCCGTAGCCGTAGAGCAGCGTCGGGTTGCTGCCGTCGGCCTTCGCGCCCTTGGGCCAGATCACGAAGTAGGGCACGCGCGTGCCGTCCTTGGACGTCGCGAAGCGCTGCTCCACCCGCATGCCGGTGGCGTCGAAGAGCGGCTGGCGCTGGCGCAGCAGCTCGCGCTTGTCGCTGCCCGCGGTAGCGAGGAAGAGCGAATCGGGCGTGAGGTAGTCGGTGTACGTCATGACGTACTGGTTGGCGAAGGGATCGTCCTTGATCTCGTCGTCGTACAGCCCGCTCACGCCCAGCGTGCCGGGGAAGGGCGCCTTGACCTCGCTGAAGCTGAAGTCGCTGCCGTGCTTGTGCCACTGCTCGAGCTTGCTCGCCACGTTGTCCAGCACGTTGACGATGACGTGGTCGCGCGTGACGGTGTAGCCCGCGAGCGATCGCGTGGCGGTCGGCGTGAACATCGCCTGGAGCTTGCGCTCGCCCTTCAGGTAGGCGGCGGCATCGGTGTACAGCAGCGAGCCGGCGGGGAAGGTCTTGCCGTTGACGGTCCAGTCGCTTCGGATGCGCAAGAGCAGCGTGTCGCGCATGAAGAAGGGCGACGAATCGCTGGGCACGTCGAAGGCCACGAGCTTGCCGCCGGCGAGCAGCTTGTATTCGCTGTGGAAGAAGTCGAGCGCGCGGCTGAACAGCGTGCGCTCGAAGCCAGGCGTGTGATAGACCGACACGCCGGCGGAGACGTCCTTCTTCTCGCCTTCGTAGACGGTGACGGCTTCGGACAGCGGCGTGCCGCGCTTCCAGCGCTTGATGACGCGCGGGTAGCCCGAATCGGTGAGCGAGCCGGGGCCGAAATCGGTGCCGACGTACAGCGTGTCGTCGTCCACCCATTCGAGGTCGCTCTTGGCCTCGGGCAGCACGAAGCCGTCTTTCACGAAGCTCTTGGTGACGGTGTCGAACTCACGCACCACCTTCGCATCGGCACCGCCGCGCGACAGCGAGATGAGGCAGCGGCGGTAGCTCGGCCCGCGGCAGTTGGAGCCGCCCCAGACCCAGTTCTCGTTCTCCGCCTTGGCGAGTGCATCCAGGTCCAGCACCGTTTCCCACTTGGGCTCGGGCTTGCGGAATTCGGCGAGCGTCGTGCGGCGCCACAGGCCGCGCTTGTTGGTCTCGTCCTGCCAGAGGTTGTAGAGCCAGTCGCCGCGGCGCGCGAAGTAGGGGATGCGGTCTTTCGCGTTCAGCACGCCCAGCACGCCGCGGCGAATGGGCTCGAACAGCGGGCTCGCGGTGAGCTCCTTCTGCGACAGCGCATTGCGCTCGCGCACCCAATTCAGCGCCTTGTCGCCCTGCACGTCCTCCAGCCACTGGAACGGGTCGTCGGTGGTGGCGGTGGGGGCGTCGTCGGGAGTGGCAGGCATGGCGGTGGATGAGGCGAGGAGGTTCAAGGCGGCGGCAAGGCCGAGCGCCGTGCGGCGCAGGAGCGACAAGGTCATGAGGCGTGCAGGCACGTTGGATGTGGGCCCATGCATCGTGGCCGCCGGGTCGAGCCGCCACGATGCGCGAAGTTCGCGCGTTACCCGGTCGGGGCACGGCGCGAGGGGCTGATTCTCGCCGTGTTCACCGCCCGCGGTGCGTCAGACGTGCAGCGACTGCGTTTCCGGATGCCGGCGCATGTAGACGGCCACGTAGGAGCAGCGCGGGTCGATCTTGTAGTCGTTCTTGCGGGCGTACTCCATGGCCGCGCCCACCAGCTCGGCAGCAATGCCGCGGCCTTCCAGCGGCGGCGGCACGTAGGTGTGCGTCATGACCATGGTCTTGCCGACGAGCCGATAGTCGGCCACACACTGGAGGCCGTCGACCGACGTTTCGAAACGGCAGTGGTCGGCGTCGTGCTGAATGATGTGTTGAGCCATGGCTCATTGTGTCCAAAGTCTCTCTGCGGCTGGTTGGTCTGCCGGCTTTGGCCCCGACGCGACCCAGGGTTCACCCGCATTTCTGCGCGTCCGTTGTGCACAATTCGCACAATTTTTTCAGACCCACCGAGCGAATGAAGATCCTGATCGTCGATGACCACTTGTTGTTCCGCGAGGGCCTGAAGCTGATCCTGTCGAGGTTGGACGCGCCCATCGTGACACTGGAGGCCGGCACCCTGGAAGACGCCATCGCCCTGGCTCGTGGCCACGAAGACATCGACATCGTTCTGTTCGACCTCGGCCTGCCCGGCACCCACGGGCTCGACGCGCTGACACGGTTCAGGCTGGCATGCGACACCCTGCCGGTCGTCGTGCTGTCGGGCCAGGAGGATCAGCAGACGGTGCTCGAAGCCCTCCAATGCGGCGCGATGGGTTTCGTGCCGAAGACCACCTCGGCGGACGTGCTCCGCGCAGCACTCGAGATCGTCCTGTGCCGCGGCGTGTACGTGCCCCCTGCCGCACTCGGCGCCTTGCTGCCGCCGCTGCCGGCCACGAGAAGCCCCGGCAAGCGCCTCTCCGAGCTCGGGCTGACCGAGCGCCAGGTCCAGGTGTTCCGGCTCATCGTCCAAGGCAAGACCAACAAGGCGATCGCCAAAGCACTGGCGATCTCCGAGTCGACCATCAAGCAGCATGTCAAACCGATTCTGAGGATTCTCGGCGTCACGTCGCGGGTGGGTGCCATCCTCGAGGTGGCCCGCCTGGGCATCGCGCTCGATTCATGACCCGCGACGCCCTGGCCGACGCGGGGTTCCAGCGAGTGATCGCCGGCCTCACGGAAACATTGGCGGACTTCCGCAGGCTGTGGTCCGGCCCCGGCAGCGCCCCTTCGCAAACAGGCACGCCGTGGATGCCCCGCAGCATCGCGAGCAGGCAGTTCCGCGACGTGATGCGCGGAACGCCTGCCAACCTGGCCGCCACGGCGGTCGGCATCCTGCTGTGGCTCCTGGGATTCCGGGCCATCGGATCGCCGTCCTATCTCGGATGGTGCGCCGCGGGGCTGCTGGCCATCGGGTATGTGATGGTCGTCTACCTCTGCTTTGTGCGGGCGTCCCCGCCCGACCGGAGTCTTGGTCCGTGGGAGATCCGGATTCAACTCGGGATGCTCCTGTCGGGGCTGGTGTGGGGCTGCGCGTCACTCGTGCCGGCGCCCCCGCAGGCCACGGCTTACATCGCCACCGGCACGCTGCTGATGGTGTCGGGCGGCGTGAGCCTGTTCGCCACGTACAGGCCCGGCATCTCGCTCTTTGCCACGCCCGCCCAACTCATCACGAGCAGCGCGCTCATCGCCACGGGCGATGCCATCGGCGCGACCACCGGCATCGGCTTCGCGATCGCGGTGGGACTCTTGATCCGCCAGGCGCGGGCACACCACAGCGCCATCACGCGGGCCATGCTCGTGGCCGAGGAACGCACGGCCCTGCTCGACGAACTGGCCATCCAGCGGCGGGACGCGGAGCGGGCGAGCCTCGCCAAGACCTTCGTGCTCGCCTCCGTCAGCCACGACCTTCGGCAGCCCCTGAACTCGATCGGGCTGCTGGTGGAAGCCGCCCGCCGGCGCGGCGCGGAGGACGACATCGTGGAGCAGATCGGCGCCTCGGTGCGATCCATGGACGACCTGCTCAGCGCGTTGCTGGAAGTCTCTCGGCTGGACTCGGGCGTCGAGCCCTTGCAGATCAAGGCCTTCCCGGTCGCCGACGTGCTGCAGCGCTTGCGCGTGCAGTTCGGGCCGCAGGCCGCTGCCAAGCGCTTGAGCCTGGACATCCCCATGAGCGGCGAGCAGGTGCGGACCGACCCCTTGCAGCTCGAACGCGTGCTCGCGAACCTGGTGGCGAACGCGGTGCGCTACACCGCGGCCGGCGGCATCCGCGTGCGCTGCCGGCGCCGATCAACGACCCTGTGGATGCAGGTGTGGGATTCTGGCATCGGCATCGCGGCCAAGGACCGGGACCGGGTGTTCGACGAGTTCTTCCAGGTGAAGCGCACGGCGCGCAGCGGCAGGCAGGGCCTGGGGCTGGGGCTCACCATCGTGCAGCGCATCGCCCATCGGCTGAATCATGTCGTGCGCGTGCGCTCCCGGCCTGGCCGGGGAACGATGTTCGAGTTCGGTGTGCCCATCGCCTTCGCCTTCGCCTTCGCCGACAACGACGCAGGGCCTGCGAGCCTCGCTCCGTTGTTGGATGGGCGACTGGTGCTCGTGATCGATGACGAGGCGATGAGCCTGAAGGGAATGACCGGCCTGCTCACCGGCTTCAACTGCCAGGTGTTGAGTGCCAGTTCGCTGGCCGGCGCCATCGCGGCCGTGGACGAATGCCTTCGCCTGCCGGATCTCATCATCAGCGACTTCTGGTTGTGCGAGGGAAGCACCGGGCTGGACGCCGTGCATCGGGTTCGCGCCCTGGCACAGCAGCACATTCCGGCGGTGCTCGTGACGAGCGAACCCGAAGTGGCTCGCCAGGCGGCCGTCGGCATTCCGGTGCTGGCGAAGCCGCTTCGTCCTGAAGCGCTGGCTGTGGCGCTGAGCGGTCTCCCGACGATTTGAGAGGCTGGGAGTCAGCGGAAGACCGCGGCCACGCACTTACCAGGCAGCCCGCGAAATGAACCGCGAGGTGGCGCCGGTGAGTGCGCTGCCGTCAGGATTCACCACCGTCCCCATCGTGCCGAAGGCTCGCAACTGCTGGTAGGTCGTGCCGACGTCCGTGCTGCTGCAGTACGGCGCGTAGTACTGGCAGCCCGCAGCGAACAGGCCGGCGACATAGGGCGCCGAGAACGACGTGCCCGAATTCACCGTCGCCTGTCCGTTGAAGTTCAGCAGGTTGACGTTGAGACCCGGCGCGAAAGTGGAGATGTTCATGCCGGTGCGCGACCAGGATGTTTTCGCATCCTGGCCGACGCTCAGGCGGCTGTAGTCGGTGGCCCCGACGACGAAGGCCTGCGGCTGGCGAGTCGGTGTGTAGTAGGCGGTGTCGCAGCCGTCATTGCCCGCGGCCACGACGATGATCACCCCCTTGTTGTAGGCGGCGTTCACTGCCGCCTCTACGGCGGGCGAGATGCCGAGGCCCTGGCTCACGGTCGTGGCGTTTCCGCACACCGTCTGACCGGCAGCGTTCTTGAGTTCAATCCCCGAGCTCAGGTTGACGATGGTCCCCCGAGGCGCATTGGCCGCCAGCCAGTTGAACGCGGTGGCCCAGGTCGCCGTGTCCGAACTCCCGGTGCAACCCGTGGTGATCTTCGCAATGACGAGCTTCGCCCCTTTGGCCACGCCATAGGTGTTGCCCGCGATCGCGCTGGCGACCTGGGTGCCGTGCCCGTTGCAATCGGCGCCATTGCCACCATTGACATCCCAGAAGACCGATGCACGTCCGCCGAATTGGTTCGCCACCACGGGGTTCGCGAGGTCGAGCCCGGTGTCGAGCACGTACACCGTCTGGCCGGCGCCGTTGGCGTTGTACTGGTACTGGCTGTTGAGCGTGGTGGTGGGCTGGTCGAGCCGGTCCAGGCCCCAGCCCGGGTTGAGCTGTACCGTCACGGAAGCCGTGGTCTTCATGTTTTGCTCAACCTGCAGCACGTCCGGGTGATGGCTCAGGCGCGCCGCTTCGGCCGCATCCATCTTGATGTGGGCCGCGTTGGTGGTCTCGAGGATCGACACCACCTTGCCGCGCAAGCCCAGCGCCTGGCCAAGCGCTTCCTTGCTCTGGCCGGTGCCGTGCTCGCCGAACTTCGGCGCGGTGCTCGGATCGGCCACCGACTGGTTCGCAGCCGCCGGCGCAATCAGGCCGGGGCGGCCGTGGGCGCCGGTCTTGAAGGTGACGATGTATGAGCCGTCGATGAACAAGGCGCCGGCGTCCGGCGTGTCGGACGATGCGAGGGCCGACGTGCCCATGGAGATGCCGAGCACGAGAAGTGGAATTGCTTTTTTCACGGGAACCATCCCTTTCCATGTCAAAGTTTTTCTGAGGTGAGTGCTCGCGGCAGGGTGCCGAGAGTGGGCGGATTCTTCCCGCGCCACTCGCCCAAGAGAACTCTCCCGAGGTACTAGTACCCGAGGGTTGGACAAGGGCCAATCTGCATCACACGGACGACGTGCAAGACGTGTCCAGCGCATACGATGCGGGCCTCGCCTTTGCGCCTTGCGTTGCCGTTTCGAAGATGCCCCCCCAGTCCTCACCCGCTCGACCGCGCCGCTACGACGGCCTCGACACGCTGCGAGCACTCGCGATCGTGCTCGTCTTCATTTACCACTACCGGGTCTTCGTGAGCCGCGAGCCGAGCTTCGGGCTCGTGAGCGAACTCGGCTGGACCGGGGTGGACTTGTTCTTCGTGCTCAGCGGCTATCTCATCGGCAACCAGATCTTCTCGGGCCTCGCGAAAGATCAGGCCCTGTCGATGCGTGCCTTCTGCCTGCGCCGGGCCTTGCGCACGCTGCCCAACTTCTATGTCGTGCTGGCGCTGTTCTTCCTCTTCCCGGCGGTGATGGGCGGCAACGCGCCGCCGCCCTTGTGGCGCTTCCTCACGTTCACGCAGAACATCAACCTGCAGCCGGGCACCGCCTTCTCGCATGCCTGGTCGCTGTGCATCGAGGAGCAGTTCTACCTGCTGCTGCCGCCCGCGGCGCTGCTGCTGGCGCGGCGCGGGCGCATCGGCTGGGCGTGGCTGGCGGTGGCCGGCGGCATTGCGGCGGGCATGGCCTGGCGCGGCCTGATGTGGTCGCGCTACGGCACGCTTGCCGACAACGGCGCACAGGGCTACTACCCGAACGTCTACTACGCGTCGCTTGGCCGCTTCGATGAATTCCTGCCGGGTGTGGCGGTCGCGCTCGTCAAGAACTTCCACCGCGACACCTGGGAGCGGCTGCTGCGCCATGGCAATGCATGGCTTGCCGCCGGGCTGGTGTCGGCGGCCGGCGTGTACTGGCTGCTCGGCAGTTCGTACTGGATCGACGGCTACGGCTATGGCTGGGCGGCCAGCACCTTCGGCTATTCGCTTGTCGCCATCGCGTTCTCGATGCTGCTCGTGGCGGCCATGTCGCCTGCTTCCTGGCTCTACCGCATCCGCATGCCAGGCGCGGCGGCGCTTGCGGCCTGGTCGTATGCCATCTACCTCGTGCACAAGCCCATCTCGATGATCGTGAAGGCGCAACTCGGCCACTCGGGCGCCGGCCCATGGGGCATGGTGGCCATCGCGGTGCTTGCGAGCTTGGGCGGAGGATGGCTGCTGCACAAGCTCGTCGAGACACCCTTCATGAAGCTGCGCGACCGCCGCTTTCCCACCAACTTCCCGGCTCAAGCGCTTAAGCTTTCGCCGGTTTCACAGGGAGCCACCCCATGACCTCGCTCAAGACCGCCGCCACGCTCGCTTCTGCCGCCGCGCTGGCTGCCACCCTCGCGGCTTGCGCCAACGCACCCGAAGTCCGCCCCGATTTCGCCGCCAAGAACCGCCCGCTGGAAGAGCGCTGCGTGCGCGCGCAACTCGCCTCGCAGAAGCCGCCGGTGCAGCCCAATCGCACGCGCGAAGAGATCCAGCGCGAGGCCCAGCTCGCCAACAGCCGCGGGGAGCTCGACAAGGCCTGCGACTGGTGAGGACACCCGTGGACCTGCACGGCGTCGATCCGCTCGAGCTGGCAGTGCGCGCCGCGCTCGTGGCGCTTCTGCTGTTGCTGGCCGGGCTGATGGCGGGCGGGCACCCACGGCACCGGGTGGCGCAGCTGGGTGCCTTGCTGGCGCTCGGCGTCGCCGCCTTCGCCATCGAGACGCTGCCGCACTTCGCGGCGCCGCCGCTGTGGTGGCAGCTGCCGGTCATCGCGCTGTCGGCGGGAACTTCGGTCGTGTTCTGGCTGTTCTCGCGCGCGCTTTTCGATGACGACTTCCAGCTCAATGCCGGGCACGGACTGGCCTGGGCGTCGATGGCCGGTGCGCCCGTCGTGGCCTGCACGCTGCTGCGCCCCGAGCACGCCGACGCCGCCCGCGTCGTCGGCCAGCTGGTCGACCTGGGCACCTTCGGTTTCGCGGCGCTGGCCGTGGCGCAGACGCTGGCCAGCTGGCGGGCGGACCTGGTGGAGCGGCGCCGGCGGCTGCGCATCTTCATCGTCGGCGGCGGGGCCGCCTACGCGACCGTGGCTGCCGTCGTGCGGCTCACGCGCGCCGACACCGGGGCTCCACATGCCGGCATGGTGGACATGCTGGTGCTGCTCGTGATCGTGGCGGTCATCGCCTCGCGCATGCTGCGGGTGACGGGCGCCGACATGTTCGACGACGGTCGGCAGCCGGCTGAACCCGCGCGCCCGCCGAGCCCTCAGTCTGACGCCGACATCGCCACGGCCCTGTCACCTGACGTCGACCCAGCCGACATCCGCCTCGTCGAACGCCTGCATGCGCTGATGGGCGTCGAGCGCTTCCACCAGCAGGAAGACGCGAGCATTGGTGCGCTGGCCGCACGCCTGGCCGTGCCCGAGCATCGCCTGCGCCGGCTCATCAACCAGCACCTGGGCCACCGCAACTTCAACGCCTTCCTCAACCGCTACCGGCTGGCCGATGCGAAGGCGGCGCTGGCCGATCCGGCCAAGTCCGAGCTGCCGATCCTGTCGATCGCGATGGACGCCGGCTTCCAGTCGCTCGGGCCCTTCAACCGTGCCTTCAAGGCCGACACCGGCCTCACGCCCAGCGAATACCGCCGGCGCGGCGGGCGGCCGATGCCCGCCGAAACCGCGATTCCCCTCGCCGATTTCGAAATCGGCCAGTGATTTTCATTGGCGGCGAGACGCGACAAGCGTCGATCCGCACGATGGCGTCCAAAGGAGACCCTTGCGATGCCAATCAACGTCTTGTCCACCGTTCGTTCCCTCATCCGCCGACGGCCCGTGCGCCTGGGCGTCTACCTCGCCATCGCGGCCGGCCTCGTGTCCTGCGCCGACCTGCCGGCCGGTCGCGCCATCCGCATCGGCACATCGTCGGTCAGCCACGCGGTGTGCTCCAACCACTTCATCGGCGGCCAGCCGGCCGACACGGTGTACCGCGAAGAGATGGCGCCCGACCGTGGGCAGAAGCTGATCGGCTGGGCCCTGAACTACCGGGTGGACGACACCCGCCGCGAGGTCACGACCACCGTGCTGGGCGGTTTCGAGAAGCGCGCGATCTACAAGGAAGGGCTGGGCTGCACCGTCCTGCATGGGGATGCGGTGCCGCCGGCGCTGGCCGCACAGGACGTGCCGCCGCGCCTGCCCGAGCTCGCTGACGGCTTTGCGCCGGCCGAGCCGGTGAAGGCGGCCGACCCTGCCATCCGCGCCGCGATCGACGAGTCCTTCGTCGAGCCCGCCGAGCCCCCATACCGGCGGACCAAGGCGGTGGTGGTGGTGCACCGCGGGCGCGTGATTGGTGAGGGGTACGCACCCGGAATTGGCGTGGACACCGCCTTGCATGGGCATTCGATCACCAAGTCGGTCACGGCCGCGCTGGTGGGCGTGCTGGCGCGCGAGGGGCGCCTGAAGCCCTGGGAGCCAGGCCAGATCAAGGCCTGGCAATCGACCGACGATCCGCGCCGCGTGATCACCATCGACCAGCTGCTCGGCATGGTCAGCGGTCTTCCCGGCGACGAATACGCCGGTGGCTGGGATGCCTCGTCGCGCATGTGGTTCGCCGAGCGCGACATGGCGGCCTATGCCGCGACCGCCCGGCCCGATGCGGAGCCCGGCAAGCGCTGGGCCTACAGCGACCTCGGGTACATGCTCGTCTCGCGTGCCGTGCGCGACGCGAGCGGTGGCGATGCCGGCAGCTTCCTGAAGTTCGCCCACCGCGAACTCTTCGACCCCATCGGCATGCGCCACGTCACCGTCGAGTTCGACGAGACCGGCACGCCGCTCGGGCCCAGCCACCTGTACGCCTCGGCGCGAGACTTCGCACGATTCGGCCTGCTGTATCTCAACGACGGCATGGCCGGCGGGCGGCGCATCCTGCCCGAGGGCTGGGTGAAGAACGCGTCCACGCCCAAGACCGATGCGGCCTATGGCTCGGGCTTCTGGCTCAACACCAGCCAGGCCGCGAACGGCCAGTGCGGCCTGTTCGGCATGCCCGGCGCGCCGGCCGATGCCTACTTCGCGCGGGGCTACCTGGGGCAATACGTGGTGATCGTGCCCAGCCGGCAGCTGGTGGTCGTGCGCCTGGGCGTGTCGTACGGACAGTGCGGGCAGGTCAACAACACGGGCAGGCTGGTGAAGTCGGTGGTCGATGCGCTCGACGCGAAGCCCGCGCTGGCTCAGTCCGCGCCGTAGAGCTTTTGCGGCGCGACCTCGACCGAGCTCGCGCCGTCGCCGATCCACACGTGGCCGTCCTGCACGGTCACCTGCAGCTGCATGGTGCGTTGGGCGAGCGCGGCCAGCGCCTGGCTCTGCTCGGCAGGGATGAGCCAGACCTTCAGGTTGTCGGCACGCGTGATCTTGGTGGCGATGCCGTTCCACCAGATCGGCGAGCTGGCGGTGAAGGTGTAGACGCTCACCCGCTCCGAGCGTGGGCTCGCCTTCATCAGGCGTTTTTCGTCGGGCTGGCCGACGTCGATCCAGTGCACGATCTGGTCGGTGAGGTCCTTCTGCCAGAGCGCCGGCTCGTCGGTGTCCCAGAGGTCTTTGGCGAAATCCAGGGCGCCGTCGTTGTTGCTGGCCGGCACGTTGAGCGCGAAGGCCAGCAGCCGGATCATCATGCGTTCATCGGTTTCCGACGGGTGCCGCGCGATGGTGACGCCATGGTCGCCATAGACGTTGCGGTCCATGTCGGCGATCTGGAGGTTGGCTTTGTAGATGGTGGCTTTGAGTGCCATGGCGGTCCGCTGCGAAAGAGCGCGATTATCGTCTTCGCCTTGAAGCGACAATCGCCACCTTGCGAGGAATGCGACATGTCTTTGAAGAAGTTCGATCTGGCGAAGAACCTGGGCCTGAAGATCAACGGCCAGATGAAGTCCGCCGGCATCCCCGGGCGCTTTGCCCAGGGCGCCGGCGAAGTGGTGGATCGGAAGGAGCAGCGGCGTCGCGATGCGGCGGCGGGGCTCGTTCCGTTTGCTTGCAAGCTGCCGGCGGAGTTGGTGAAGAAGATCAACGAGCGTGGGGCGGCGCATGAGGGTGGGGTGAATGCGCTGCTGGCTGAGGTGATCGGCAAGAGCCTCGGTTGATGAGGCTTGTCACCCCGGCGAACGCCGGGGTCCATCGATGCGCCATATGCCGTGACGATGGATCCCGGCGTGCGCCGGGATGACATGGTCTTTTGTTGACGATTGGCTACACGTTCACATTCGCCATCCCGGCCTCCGGATAGCGCGTGCCCGCGACCGCCTGACGCTTCAACACCGCCTCGAGCTTCGCCAGCTCATCGGCACTCAGCGCAATGGCCGTGGCCGCGGCGTTCTCCTCCAGCCGCTCGATCTTGCGCGTGCCCGGAATCGGCACCACGCGCGGGCTGCGATGCAGCAGCCACGCCAGCGCCAGCTGCGCCGGTGTGCAGCCACGCTCGGTCGCGATGCCCTTCACCGCATTCACCAGCGCGAGATTGGCAGCAAGATTCTCCGCCTGGAAGCGCGGGTTCATGCGGCGCCAGTCGTTGGGCGCGAGCTCCTCGGCGCTCTGGATCGCCCCTGTGAGAAAGCCGCGTCCGAGCGGCGAATACGCCACGAGCCCGATGCCCAGCTTGTCCAGCGTCGGCAGGATCTCGCTCTCCACGTCACGTGTCCACAGCGAATACTCGCTTTGCAGCGCCGCGATCGGATGCACCTTGGCTGCGCGGCGGATGGTCTGCGCCGACGCTTCCGACAGCCCCAGGTGCCGCACCTTGCCGGCCTTCACCAGCTCGGCCATCGCGCCCACCGTCTCCTCGATCGGCACCTTGCGGTCCACGCGATGCTGGTAGTAGAGGTCGATGTGGTCCACGCCCAGGCGCGCGAGGCATGCATCACAGGCGCGGCGCACGTACTCCGGGCTGCCGTCGATGCCGAGGAAGGCGCCCGTGTCCGGGGCGCGAACGTTGCCGAACTTCGTGGCGAGCACCACCTCGTCGCGGCGTGACTTGAGCACCTGCGACAAGAGCTTCTCGTTCGAGCCGTTGATGCCGTACATGTCGGCGGTATCGAGGAAGTTCACGCCGATGTCGATCGCACGGTTGAGCACGCCGATCGAGACCTGGTCATCGGCCGGGCCGTAGAAGTCGGACATGCCCATGCAGCCGAGGCCGATGGCCGAGACCTGCAGGTCCTGGTTGCCGAGCTGGCGGCGGGGGATGGGTTGCTTGAGGCGGGTCATGGGGTCAACTCCTGGTGTGGTGAATCGATGGCGTGAAGGCTACGCTTGCACCTGAAGCCCCACCAGCGGATTGCTGGCCGATCCTTGCCTGATCCTCCAGACCCGTTCCCACGGCCGCGCACGGGGCATGGCCCGGCGACACAATGCGCCCATGCCCGAATCCAGCGCGCACTCCAACGTCCACTACCTTCCCGACGTGTCCCCGGTCGAGCTGCGCCAGTCGGAGCTCGTGGACCTGGTGTCGCGCTTCGCCCCCGAGGACGGCCGGCACGACACCGCCATCGGCACGTTGCAGCTCATCCGTGCGAGCCAGCCCGCGCAACGGCTGCCCACCGTGTACGAGCCGGGCATCGCGCTCGTGGTGCAAGGCCGCAAGCAGGCGATGGCGATGGGCGAGGTGCTGACCTACGACCCGCTGCACTGCCTCGTGGTGTCGGTGCCCATGCCGTCGGTCGGGCAGATCCTCGACGCGACGCCCGAGAAGCCTTACCTGTGCGTGCGCCTGAGCATCGACCCGCGCGAGATCGGCGCGCTCATCCTCGAATCGGGCGCGCCGCCGGTGCCGCCGCAGACGGCGCCGCGCGGCCTGCAGCTGTGGCGCGTGACGGCGCCGCTGCTCGACGCGGTGCTGCGCCTGCTGCGGCTCTTGACCACGCCCGACGACCTGCCGGTGCTCGCACCCATGGCCGTGCGCGAGATCTACTACCGCGTGCTCACCGGCGACCTCGGCCCGCGCCTGCGCGAGCTCGCCACCGCCGACAGCCACGCCCAGCGCATCTCGCGCGCCATCGACCTGCTGCAGCGCCGCTACGACGAGACCGTGCGCATCGAGGAGCTGGCCGAGACGGTGCACATGAGCCCGTCCAGCCTGCACCACCATTTCAAGCAGGTGACGGCGATGTCGCCGCTGCAGTTCCAGAAGCAGCTGCGCCTGCACCAGGCGCGCCGGCTGATGCTCACCGATGGCATCGACGCCGCGGCCGCGGCGCATCGCGTGGGCTACGAGAGCCCGTCGCAGTTCAGCCGCGAGTACCGGCGCCTGTTCGGCGCACCGCCCAAGGCGGAGATCGAGCAGGTGAGGGCGGGGGCCGTCTGAACCGACCCGGCGACGTGGGTCTTATGATCCGCCGGGTCGCCGGTGCCCAAGGGCATCGGCGCATCTCTTGAGCGCAACACCAGGGAGGCAAACCATGCGCGTCGTTCTCGCCGTTCTTCTGAGCACCAGTCTTCTGGCCGCCTGTGGCGGCGGTGGCAGCGATGCGGGAGGCACGTCGGCGCCGCTGCTCGTCATCAACGCCTCGAACCAGCAGGCGGTGGGCCGCGCCACGGCCACGGCCTCGACGGCACTCGTGGGCGCGGGCGGCGGGGTGAGCGGTGTGAATTCCACCGAGGGCGGCGCCTCCGCGCTGTCGGTCTCGCGCGCATCAGGCGCCTTGCCGGGCGCGTCGCTCAGCGCCGTGGCGCTGTACCTTGCGCATGCGCTGGACAACAGCACCGGCGGCCAGCGTTCGGCCTTGTCGGCCTCGCGCACGGGCGGCTCGGCACGCGCGCTGGCGGTGGCGCCGGTGACGGAGCTGTGCACGCTGAGCGGGTCCTTCACGCTGGGCCTGGTCGATTCCGACAACAGCGGCAGCGCCACGCTCGGCGACACGCTCACCTTGACCTTCAACCATTGCCAGGACAGCGCCACCGAGAGCGTCAACGGCGTCATGTCCATCACCTTCAGCCAGATCAGCATGCCCTCGGGCCTGCTGTCGTTCACGGGCTCGCTGGCCATGCAGTCGCTCACCGTTGCCGACGGCGCGCGCACGGCGGTGCTCAACGGCGGCCTCGTCATGGACCTGGCGCAGCTCTCGAGCTCGCAGACCCGGGTCGGCATGACCGTCGGTGGCTCGGGCCTGAGCGCCAGCGTGACCGGTGCCGGCGTGTCCGAGTCCATCGGCTTCGACGCGGGCTTTGCCATCAGCATCACAGAGACCGTGGCCACGACGGTGGGCGGCATCGATTCCGCCACCGCGACGCTGAACGGCAGCTTCACCGCAAGCTCGATCGGCGGCCGCGTCCAGCTCAACACCACGGTGCCGATGCTGCAACTGGCGAGCGAGAACTATCCGCGTGCCGGCGTGTTGAAGGTGCAAGGCAATTCGTCGGCGCTGCGCCTGACCGCACTGGACGCGACCACCGCGCGCCTCGAGCTCGATGCCAATCTCGACGGCACCTACGAGTCGAGCACCGACATGGCCTGGACGACGCTGCTGCCGGGCTGACGCTGGCCATCAGGGCGGGCCGTGCGGGCACAATCGCCGGTCTTCCGCGATCTGCCCATGCCCGACAGCCCCCCTTCCACCACCCAGCCGCCCGCACCCGACGCCGCATGGCGTGCGTGGCTGCGTGAATTCCTTCCCTCGGGCATGGCGGTCAACGGCCGCGAGCGCCTGCGCGTGGTCGTGGGCGCGCTGGTCGGGCTGCTGGTCACGGGCCTCTTGTGCCGCCTTGCCGTGCCGGATGGCACCGCGTTGCCGTGGCTGGTGGCGCCCATCGGTGCGAGCGCAGTGCTCGTGTTCGGCGTGCCGGCCAGCCCGCTCGCGCAGCCGTGGTCGGTGGTGGGCGGCAACGCCTTGTCGGCGCTCGCGGGCGTGGCCTGCGTCAGCGCCTTCGGCCACGGGCCGTGGGTCGGCGCCGTGGCGGTAAGCCTGGCGATCGGCCTCATGTTCTCGCTGCGCTGCCTGCACCCGCCCGGCGGCGCGAGCGCGCTGTTCCCGGTGCTGGCGGGCATCGGCGACTTCCACTTCGTGCTCTTCCCGGTGCTCATCAATTCGCTGCTGCTGGTGCTCGCAGGCGTCGCCTACAACAGCGCGACGGGCCGCCGCTACCCGCACGGGCAGGCCAGGCCCTTGCCCGCCCCGGCCGATGCGGTGCCGACGGCGCGCTTCAGCGAGGCCGACCTCGACGCGGTGCTCGCGCGCTACAACCAGGTGCTCGACGTGAGCCGCGACGACCTGCGCAGCCTGCTCGAGCAGGCGGAGATGCAGTCCTACCGCCGCCGGCTGGACGAAATCCTGTGCGAGGACATCATGTCGCGCGAGCCAGTGCACGTGGAGTACGGCACCTCGCTGCAGGATGCATGGGCCCTGCTTCGGCAGCGGCACATCAAGGCGCTGCCGGTGGTGGACCGCGCCATGCGCATCGTGGGCGTGGTGACGCTGGCGGATTTCATGAATGGCGGTGAGCTCGACGTGCACGCCGGCTGGACCGACCGCCTGCGTTCACTGATCCGCCCGAGCACCACCACGCACACCGACAAGCCCGAATCGGTCGGCCAGATCATGACGCGGCAGGTGCGCGTGGCCAGCGTCGACCGGCCGATCAGCGAGCTGGTGCCCCTGTTCGCGGCCACCGGCCACCATCACATCCCCATCATCGACGCGCAGCGCCGGCTGGTGGGGATCATCACGCAATCGGACCTGGTGGCCGCGCTCTGCAGCCGCTGATTCAGCGCTTGATGGCCTGCTGCAGCAAGGCCTGCAGCTCCTCCGCGCCCACCGGCTTGGTGAGGTGCGCGTCGAAGCCGGCGCTCAGCGTGTTCTCGCGATCGCTTTCCTGGCCGTAGCCCGTCATCGCGGCGATGCAGGTGTCGGCCGGCAGCTCCGCGCGCAGGTGCCTCAGCACGCTGAAGCCGTCGCCGTCGGGCATGTTCAGGTCCAGCAGCACCAGCACCGGGTCGAAGTCGCGGGCCAAGGCCCTCGCGTCCTGGGCACCGTAGGCCGCGCGTGCCTCGTGGCCCAGCAGCTGCAGCACGTAGACCATGGTGTCTGCCGAGTCGCGGTTGTCGTCGACGACGAGCACGCGCAGGCACCGGCCGGTGCGTGGCAGGGCGGTCGGCGCTTCGGCCAGATGGGCGCCGTCGTCTTTCGTGCGCAGCGGGATGAGCATCGTGAAGGTGCTGCCCTGGCCGCGCCCGGGGCTGGAGGCCGTCAGCAGCCCACCGTGCTTCTCGACCAGCGAGCGCGCGAGGCTCAGGCCAATGCCCAGCCCGCTTTCCGACGGCACGCGCTGGTGGTCTTCCTGGGCGAACAGATCGAAGATGCGCTCCAGGGCCTCGGGTGCGATGCCGCTGCCGTTGTCGGCCACGGTCGTGATCACGGCCTGGCCCTCGACCCGCACCGCGACGCTGATCTGGCCGCCCGGCGGCGTGTAGCGAACCGCATTGCTCAACAGGTTCTGCAGCGACTGCACGAGTCGCGTGGCGTCGCCCGTCACCTCCATCGGCACGTCGGGCACCTTCACGTCGAGCCGATGCTGGCGCCCGGATGCCAGCGGCCGGATGGCCTCGAGGCTGGCCTTGACCACCTCGCGGAAATCGACGCGCTCCTGCCGCAGCACGATCTTGCCGGTGGACACCCGGGCGACGTCGAGCAGGTCGTCCACCAGCCGCGTGAGGTGCACGAGCTGGCGGTCGATGATGTCGCGCGTGCCGGCCAGCTGCGCCGGCATGAGCGGGTGGACCTGCAGGATGCTGACCGCGTTGCGAATCGGCGCGAGCGGGTTGCGCAGCTCGTGGGCCAGCATCGCGAGGAACTCGTTCATGCGCCGGCTCGAATGCTCGAGCTCGACAAGGCGACGTTGCTCGGACAGGTCGCGCGTGACCTTCGAAAACCCGCGCAGCACGCCGTCACGGTCGAGCACCGGCGTCATCACCACGTTGGCCCAGAAGACGCTGCCGTCGCGGCGCACCCGCCAGGCTTCCGTCTCGGCGCGGCCGTTGAGGCGGGCGGCTGCGAGTTCGGCCTGCGGCTTGCCTTCGGCCACGTCGGCGGCGGTGAAGAAGATCGAGAAATTCTTGCCGATGACCTCGGCCGCGGTGTAACCCTTGATCGCCCGCGCGCCGGCGTTCCAGCTGATGACGTTGCCCGTCGGGTCGAGCATGAAGATGGCGTAGTCCTTGACCGATTCCACCATCAGCCGCAGCTGCTCCTCGCTGCGGCGCAGGGCTTCTTCCTGCGCGCGCCGCTCGGTGAGGTCACGCGTGACCTTGGCGAAGCCGCGCAGATCGCCATCGGGCCCGCGCAGCGCGGTGATGACCACGCTCGCCCAGAAGCGCGTGCCGTCCTTGCGCAGGCGCCAGTCTTCGTCCTCGAAGCGCCCGTTCGCGGTGGCCTGCTGCAGCTCGTAGCGCGGCCATCCACGCTCGATCGCGTCGACCGGATAGAAGATCTCGAAGGAGCGGCCGATGACGTCGGTGGCGGTGTAGCCCTTGAGCCGTTGCGCCCCGGCGTTCCAGGTGAGGATGTGGCCGTGCTCGTCGAGCATGAAGATCGCGTAGTCGACGACGCTTTCAACGAGCAGCCGGAATCGCTCTTCGGAATGACGCAGCGGTTCGACCACGGGGGTGGTGGTGGAGGGGACTGCGCTGCGTTTCATGGCTTTTGAGCATATCAGTGCACCAAAATCCTTCGCACGCGGCAGTGCAACACGGCAGGAGGGCTTCAGGGCCCGAGCGCTCTCAGCGCCACGATGGCCACGAGCACGAGGCCGGTGAGCCACAGCGTTTCCAGCACCAGGAGGACGAGGCATCGCCAGCCCGCTTCGAGCAGGGCGGTGAGCGAAGTCCGCACACCCAGCGCCGCGATCGCGACGACAAGGCTCGCGCGTGAGACATCCCCGAGCGAGGACTGCACGGCCTGCGGAATCCAGCCCAGCGAGTTCAGCGCGACGAGCGCTGCGAAGCATTGCAGGAAGCCGGGCAGCCAGGGGGCGCGTGGGCCCTCTTGTGCGGCGGCGGCCCGGCGCTGGCCAAGCGCGGACAGGGACACGGCCGCGACCACCACCGTGAGGGTTGAGATTCGCAGCAGCTTGACGATGGTGGCCTGGTCGCCGGTGGCCGGCCCCATCAGGTAGCCGGCGCCCACCACCTGCGCGACATCGTGGATGGTGCCGCCGAGGAAGAGGCCGGCCTGCGTCGGCGACAGGGCGAGCGCCCGGGCGATGGATGGGTACAAAAGCATTGCGAGCGTGGACAGGCTGGTCACGCCCACCACCACGACCAGCGTGAAGCGCTCCTGCTCGCGCGAGCGCGGCAGCACGGCCGAGATGGCCAGCGCCGCGGACGCCCCGCAGATGGCGGTGGCCCCGCCGGACAGCAGCCCCTGTGACGTCGTCAGCCCCAGCAGCCGCGCGAGCAGCACGCCCACCGCAATGGTGGTGATGACCGCCGCGATGACGATGGCCACGGTGGTCCAGCCCAGCGTCGCGATCTGCGCCACCGTGATGCGCGCGCCGAGCAGGGCGACGCCGATGCGCAACAGGCTCTTGCCGCACCAGTCGATGCCCGGCCGCGTTCTCTCGTCGTCATGCAGGTAGTGGAAGCACACGCCGAAGAAGAGCGCGTAGAGCAGCTGCGGACCACCATGCAGCCCCGCCACGAAGCCCGCAGCCAACGCCACCATCACACACAGCGAGACGCCGGCCCAGCGCGCTCGCAGCGCGTTGACCATCCGACCCAGCCACGCCCGCGGATCCGGCTTCGCCGGTCCGCCAGGCGGCGCCCCCTGGGGGCAGGAGCGAAGCGACTGGGGGGCCGTCATCTCACGCCCGCGGATCCGGCTTTGCCGGTCCGCCAGGCGGCGCCCCTTGGGGGCAGGAGCGCAGCGACTGGGGGCCGTCATTTTTCTACGAAGGCTCGCTCGATGACGTAGTCGCCTTGCTCGCCTTGCCTGGGGCTGATCTGGAAGCCGCGGCTGTCCAGCAGCTTGCAGGTGTCCTTGAGCATCGCCTCGCTGCCGCAGATCATCACGCGGTCCACCGCCGGGTCGATCTGCGGCAGGCCCACGTCGGCCGACAGCTTGCCCGACTCGATGAGGTCGGTCAGCCGCCCCATGTTGCGGAACTGCTCGCGCGTGACGGTGGGGTAATAGATGAGCTTGTCCTTGAGCATCTCGCCCAGGAATTCATGCTCTGGCAACTGGTTCTGGAAGAAGTCGGCATAGGCCAGTTCATCCACTTGGCGCACGCCATGCACGAGCACCACCTTCTCGAAGCGCTCGTAGGTCTCGGGGTCCTGGATGATGCTGATGAAGGGCGCCAGGCCCGTGCCCGTGGACAGCAGGTACAGGTGCTTGCCGGGCCGCAGGTCGTCGAGCACCAGGGTGCCCACGGGCTTGCGGCCGACGATGATCTCGTCGCCGGGCTTCAAGTGCTGCAGGCGAGAGGTGAGGGGGCCGTTCTCGACCTTGATGGAGAAGAACTCGAGGTGCTCGTCGTGGTTGGCGCTGGCCACGCTGTAGGCGCGCAGCAGGGGCTTGCCGTCGACCGGCAGGCCGATCATCACGAAGTGGCCGTTGCGGAATCGCAGGGCCGGGTCACGGGTGGTGCGGAACGAGAACAGCGTGTCGTTCCAGTGGTGCACGTGCAGGACGCGCTCGGTGCCGAGGTTTGCCATGATCGGTGGGTCGTCAGACGGATGGGCCAGGAAGAGGACCGAGGGTGCGGCATTCGCCCCTTGGCGGCTATCGCCCGGGAGACAGGTAAATTCCGCGCTCCGGAAAAACCCGTAATTGTATCGATCGTCCCTGCGCGAGTTAGACGATGTCCGCTTAAGCAAAGATTCGAAATCGAACAAGGAAGGAGCTTGTTATGTCCATCACGATCCGAAGGGCCAACCCGAAGGACGCCGCGGCCTACGCCCGGTTCATGAGCCATCCGGAGGTCTACGCCGCGCTGATGCAGCTGCCCTACAACGACGAGGACACGTGGCGCGCCCGGCTGAGCGAGAGCTCCGCGCCGGGCAAGACCGACCTGCCGCTGGCGGCCGAGGTCCATGGCGAGGTGGTGGGCTCCGCCGGCCTGCACCCGGCAAGCCCGGCACTGCGCCGCCGGCACGCCCTCACGCTGGGCATCTCGGTCGCGCCCGAGGCACAGGGCCGCGGCGTCGGCTCCGCACTCATGGCGGCGATGTGCGACTACGCCGACAACTGGGTCGGCGCGTTGCGCATCGAGCTCTCCGTCTACACCGACAACGAACGCGCCATCGGCCTGTACCGCAAGTTCGGCTTCGAGATCGAAGGCACCTTCCGCGGCTACGCCATGCGCCATGGCCAGTACACCGATGCCTACGCCATGGCGCGCTTCCACCCGAACCCGCCGCGCATCGTGCTTCCGGCGGGCCAGGCATGAAGCGGTCGATCGCAGCCGCGGCCTTCATGGCCGCCATGCTCCTGCCCTGCGCCGGCGCCTGGGCGCAGATGTCCGTCAGCATCCCGAGCTCCGACCTTTCGCGCGGCCCCGGCCTGATGCTCAAGGGCTTCTGGTTCCAGGTGGATTCGCCCGCGCCCGCACCGGCGGTCGTGCTGCTGCATGGGTGCGGCGGCCCCTACGACCGCAAGGGCGTGCTGAGCCAGCGCATGCTCGACTACGCACGGCTTCTCAACAAGGCCGGGATGCATGCGCTCGTCGTCGATTCGCTCACGCCGCGCGGCGAGAAGCAGATCTGCACGCAGAAGGTCGGCAAGCGGCTCATCACGCAAGCCAATCGCCGGCTGGATGCGCTGTCCTCGCTCGAATGGCTGGCGGCGAGAAACGACGTGGACGCGGCGCGGCTGGGGCTGCTCGGCTGGTCCAACGGCGGGAGCACCGTGCTCGCCGCCACGAACGAGCGCCACAAGGAAGCCGCCTCGGCCGACGTGAAACCGGCTTTCGCCATCGCCTTCTATCCAGGCTGCGAGGCTGAACTGAAACGTGGCTACGAAACCCACGCGCAGCTGCTCATGATGGTGGGCGAGCTCGACGACTGGACGCCCGCGGACGCCTGCCGGCGGCTTGCCGCCCAGGCCAGCGGACGCAAGCCCGAGTTTGAGTCGTATGCGGGTGCGTACCACGGCTTCGACTCCGGTGCGCCGCTGCGCGTGCGCACCGACGTGCCCAACGGCGTGCACCCCGGCAAGGGCGTGACCGTGGGCGGCAATCCGCAAGCGCTGCAGCGCTCGCGCGAGCGTTTCCTGCGCTTCATCGAGTCCTTTGCCTCGCCCAAGTCCTGAAGTGGCAGGGATGCGCACGTGCGGATACCGCAGAAGGTGGTTCCGTCCACCACTTGCGCCGCTGCTTTGCGCAAAGCATCACGCCAATCATCATCAACGCTGATCGCACTCACAGGTTCCGTGGCTAGCATTCGTCACCTCCACCGATGTATGGCGAAGATGTCAAGCAAATCCACACGGGGTGTGATGTCCGTTCATGACCGGTGCGTGCGCCGGGCCGGCGCGTGGCTCGCCACCGCCATGCTCGCGATGGTCGGTTGCGCGCAAGCCGCGCAGATCGGCGCGATCATTCCCGAGTCCTGGCCCGACAAGGCGCGCGGCGAGGACATCCGCGACGGCATGCTGCTCGCGCTCAAGACCTGGCCCGGCCAGACCCCCACGCTCGTCGTCAGGGACAGCGCCTGCGACGGCCACAAGGCCGCCGCCGCGGCGAAGGACCTGATCGCCGCCAAGGTGGATGTGGTGGTGGGCGGCTTCTGCTTTCTGGGCAACGTGCCCAAGCAGGTCCGCGATGCCGGTGTCCCCTTCGTGTCGGCCAATGCCGAGCGCTTCACGATGAACGCTGACGGCATCGTCCAGATGGGCGAGCTGCCGCTGAACATGGGCGACACCATCGCCGCCAAGCTGCGGTCCGAGACCGGCCTGCGAGTCACCGCCAGCAGCGCCTGCTGGATCGACTTCGACGGCAAGATGCCCGATGGCTACGACGCCGTGCTGTGCCCGATGCTGCACGTGAACGGCGCGCGCTGGGACGACATCGCGCCCGCGTTCTCCGCCGCCTACCGCCGGCCCTTCACCGTGTCCGCTGCGCGCGGCTATGCAGCGGCCCAGGTGGCGCTCGCGTCACTCAAGCAGGGCAAGCCCGGCTTGAAGCTCGTGAAGGCGGAGCAGAAGGAGATCGACACTGTGTTCGGCAAAGTGCGGCCCGGGGACGATCGGCCCCCGGCCGAAGACGCCATGCTGCTCACCTTCGCGCCCAAGCTGCCGCGCATCACGCCGGCCCAGAAGGCCAAGCTCGACGAGGTGCTGCGCTCGCGCGCTTGCGGTTGTTCTCAGGCGGGCACCTGCGGGCCGACCACGGCCTGGAGCGCCATGCCCTTCGTGATCGCCGATGGCAAGGCCTGCGGCGCCCACGGGCTGGTCGTTCGTCAGTGACGGCGGCGCGCCGTCAGACGGCGTTCTGCCGCCGGCGCTCGATTTCCCTTTGCACGTCTTCGACGCGGCCACCCGTCATCACGACGATGTCCACGAGCTGGGCTTCGTCGATACCGAGTTCGAAGGCCCAGTAGGCTCGCTCCCAGGCTTCGTCGATGCTGACTGAAGGTCCCAACGGGCGCTGCTGGCGCGCAATGGCATTGTTCGTCATGGCTCTTGTTGTGGCTGCGGCGTGAACTGTCGAGTTATAGAGGCTGGCGCTCGCCGCACTCTGAAACGTTCTGAACGGCCCGGGTTTGCCCGGAGGACGGGCGTCCAGACCGGGGCCTTCATGCGCGATATTCGCGCTTCAGCTTGCGTTTCACTGGCTGCATGGCCGATGCAACGCGGGCTTGACGCCCCGGGCCCGCCGCGGTCAGGATCGGGCCCGAGGAGGCCCCATGCTCACCGCGAGGTCCGCCAGCGTCATTGCCATCGTCATCGGCCTGCTCGCCGTGGGCAGCGCCACCTTCCGCATCGTCACCGCGCCCGAACGCATGGCGCAGCGCCGCGCCGCGGATGCACTGGCCTGCACGAACGGCGGCGGCACAATGACCAAGGTGGGGACGAACGATGTGTGCGTGAAGAAGACGGGGTCGTGACCCGCCCAGGCGCTCACGAGCCCGGCTTGCGGATCATCTTCACCACCTGGTCCGCGAGCTCGTTGGGCACCGGGATCGTGAGGTGGTACTGCTCGATCTTCCATTGGCCGTCCACGCGGCGCAGCACGCCGGTGCCTCGGCAGCGGCCAAGCGAGGCGTTGTCCAGCAGTTCGTCGAAGGACGCATGGCGGTCATCGGCGGACACGAGGATGTGGCGCTCGACCTTCGTGTAGGTCCAGCCGTGGCCGCGGTCGAAGTGCGGCCGGGCGTAGGCCTTGAACTGCGCTACCGTCCAGCGCTCGGTCGCATCCGTGCCGAGGAAGACGCCGTCGGGCGCGAAGAGGTTGAAGTACTCGTCGAACCTGGCCTGCGAGGCCGCGAGGTGGAAGCGGTCGAGCAACTGGTCGATCTGCGCCGAGGAGTCGGCGGCGACGCTGCGGGTGGCTGCAAGTGCGCCCATGGAGGCGAGCGCAATCAGCAATGAACGGCGGCGGTGCTTCATCAGGCGGGTCCTTCCTTCATGGCGGCGGGTACCGATGCCGGCGGCGCCGACGCGAGCAGCAGCGCGCCGCCCAGCACCAGCGCACCGCCGGCGAGTTGCGTGGCGCGCAGGTCTTCGCCGAGGAAGGCCGCGGCGAGCGCCACCGTCACCACCGGCTCGAGCGTCGAGAGCAGCGCCGTCTTGGAGGATCCCAGCATGCGCAGCCCCGCGACGAAGCACGCCACCGCGATCACGGTGGACACGAGCGCGATGGCGAGCACCGCGGCCGCGCCTTGCATCGTCGAAGGAAAGGCCACCTTCGCGCCCAGAACCCAGCGCGCCGCGACGATGAGCGCGAGCCCCGCGGCGGAGCCGGTGAGGATGACGGTGGTCGATGCCATCGGATCGATGCCCGCCGTGATGCGGCTGCCGGCCACGATGTAGACCGAGTAGATCAGCGCCGCGCCCACGCCCAGCGCGATGCCGCGCGGGTCCAGCGCCGCGGCGCCCGCGTCCGCCACGCCGATCGTGAGCAGAATGCCCACCGAGCACAGCACCAGCGCTGCGATCTTGCGCGCGTTCAGGGCTTCGTGGCCGAGCAGGCGCGACAGCAGCAGGACGAAGAGCGGGAAGAGGTACAGCAGCAGCGCCACCATGCCGGCCGGCAAGTACGTGAGCGCGAAGAAGTAGCACAGCGACTGGGCCACGTAGCCCGCGCCCATGAGCAGCAGGCCCGGCAGGCGTTCACGGGGCGGGGCGCGGCGGCCGGTCAGGCGCATCAGCATCCACAGCACGAGGCTTGCGATGACGAAGCGCGGCAGCAGCACGCCGAAGGCATCGACGCCCGCTGCATAGGCGAAGCGCCCGAAGATGGCCATTGCGCCGAAGCTGCAGGCGGAGACGACGACCAGAACGCTGGCGCGAAGCGGCGACATCGTTCAGTCGGCTCCGAAGCTGCGCACGACGAGATCGGTCGCCGGCCGCGCGACGCAGGGGAGGAAGTAGCCCGAGGCCTTCTCGTCGGCACTCAGGCCGGGCCACTGGATGTCGTAGGTGACACGGCCTGCATCCAGCCGCGCGATGCAGGCGCGGCAGGTGCCGTTGCGGCAGGAACTGCCCAGGGGTATGCCCGCAGCCAGCGCGGCGGCAAGCACGGTGCTGGTGCCGGCCACCTCGAACGATGGCCGGCCGCCGGGCAGTGTCACGGTAAAGCGGGGTTGCTCGTCCTTCATGCCCCCGAGTGTCGGCCAAGCGCGCTCACGGCCAATCCGCAGGCGGCAAGTGTCCACACGATGACAGCGCCCGAAGGCAAGTCGAACAGCGCGGACAGCGCGAGCCCGAGTGCATAGCCGACGGCGCCCAGCGCATAGGCCCACACATGCCGCCGCATGCCGCTCAGGTGCCTCGTCGCGAGCGCCGGGATGATGAGGCTGGAGAACACGAGGTACACGCCCACGAGTTGCACCGACGCCGTCACCGCCACCGCGAAGGCGGCATAGAAGCCGAAGCCGCCCAGCCGCTGCACGAGGCCCGCGCGCATCGCGACGAGGATGAGCGCCGACACGCCGGCCAGCCACGCGAGGTGCGTGCCGTTGACCCAGAGGATCTGCCCGACCAGCAGGTCTTTGAGGTGCTCGCCGCCATGCGGGTTGCCCGACAGCATCAGGATGCCGGCGCAGGCGGCGAGGATGAACATCACGCCGATCAATGCCTCCTGCTGCTGGGGCGCGCGACGTTCCGTCCAGGTGAGCAGCAGCGCACCGAGCAGCGCCGCGCCGACGGCGGCGGCCTGCACCGCCACGCCGCCCTCGGGCATGCCCAGCGCATCGGCGCCGATCACGCCCAGGCCCGCGATCTGCGCGATGGCGAGGTCGATGAAGACGATGCCGCGGTCCAGCACCTGCGTGCCCAGCGGCACGTGGGTGGCGAGCACCAGCAGCCCGGCGATGAGCGCGGGGCCGAGGATGCTCCAGTCCAGCGAGCTCCAGTTCATCGGCCGCCTCCGGCGCTCACGAGGCGCGTGACGGTGTCGTCGAACAGGCCGAAGAGATCGCGCGCGGCCTCGGTGCCGCCGACGGTGAAGGCGATCTTGACCGCCGGGATGCCGGCGTTCTTGCTCAGCCACTCGGAGGGGCGTGGGTCCTGGTAGGCCGAATAGATCACCATGCGCGCGGGCGTCGCCTTCAAGGTGGCGAGCACCGACTGGAGGTGCGGCGCGGTGGGCTCCACGCCCGGCTTGGGCTCGAGCACTGCCACCTCCTTCATGCCGAGCCAGTCGTACAGGTAGACGAAGGCCTTGTGCTGCGACACGACCGCTGCGCCCTTCAACGGCGCGGCCTGCGCCTGCCAGCGTGCCATCGCCTGCTGCCAGCGGGCACTGAAGTCGGCTTGCCGCTTGGCGTACTCGGCGGCATGCGGCGGGTCCACCTGCTGGAGTCGCGCGCCGAGTGCGGCCGCCACCGCGGCGATGTTGCGCGGGTCGGTCTGGATGTGCGGGTTGCCGGCCGCATGCACGTCGCCTTGCGAACGATCGAGTTGCGTGGGCACGTCCAGCTTGCGCACGGCATCCGCCGCGGCGAAGTTGCCGGGCTGCCCGGCCTGCACGCGCGCATTGCCCGACTGCTGCAGCAGCACGGGCAACCAGCCGATCTCCAGCTCCGCGCCGGTGCACACGACGAGGTCGGCGTTGCGCGCGCGGGCGATCAGGCTGGGTTTGGCCTGGATCTGGTGCGGGTCCTGCATCGCGCTGGTGGCCACCGAGACATCCACGAGATTGCCGCCGAGCTCGGTGGCGAGCGCGCCCCATTCGGGCTCGCAGGCGAGCACCTTGAGCGCGGCGTGGGCGGGGAGGGCGGCGAATGCAAGGGGCATCGCGGCGAGGGCAAGAAGAGACTTGAGCTTCATGGTCCGGGTCCTCGGTGTCGTCAGTAGCTGTGGGCGCCGTGCGCGCCCAGGCTCATCTGGTATTGCAGGAAGAACTGCGTGTCGGCCGCGTTGAGCCGCGCGCGGTCTTGCGCGAGTTGCAGCCGCACGCGCGAGAACTCGCTCGGGTTGAAGTCGAGCATCAGGCTGTGCTTGCGCGGGTGATAGATGGGGCCCGGGAAGGGCTCACCCAGCGTGTCGAGGCCGGCGGGGCCGGGGTTGAGGTTCTCGGTGCGCAAGCCCACGCGCCAGCGCGGCATGAACTGGTAGATGCCTTGCAGGTACCAGCCGGATTGCGTCGTGCGGTAGCCGAAGGCCTGGGTCGGCGAACCGAAGGCGACGTAGTTCAGCATGCCGTCGCGACGGCTTCTCAGGTACTCGCCTTGCAGCTTGAAGTTCGTGCGCGTCGCGTTGCCGCCCGGCGCCCACTTCCACACCGCGTCGGCCACCCACACCGTGGTGCGGCCGTTGAAGGTGCCGGGCCCGGCGACGTTGTCGGTTTCGAACTGCTGGTCGTCGGCCTTGGCGTTCAGCATCGACAAGCCTGCGCGCCAGTTGTGGCTGTCGCCGATGTCGCCGCCGGTGTGGGCGGTGATGGCCGTCATGCCGGCGCCGTTGCGGTTGGTGTCGCTGGCCGGGAAGCTGCGGCCGCGGCCGAGCTCCACGCCCAGCTCGATGTATTGGTCGGTCGGCGCGAGCCAGCTGAATTGCACGCCGTCGTCGCCGAACTGGGTGCCGAGCATCGCCTGGTAGGCGAGGGGGTTGTCGACGAAGTCCCAGGTGTGCGCGTGCTGGGCGTTGAGGTAGCCCACGCCGGAGAAGAAGCGGCCCGCCTTGATCGTCAGGCCGTTGCCGAGCGAGGTGGTCTGGATGAAGGCCTCTTCCACCGACACCGTGTCGTCCGGGTGCAGCGAGATGTTGGCCGCGCCGCGCAGCCAGGGGTCGATGTTGGCGGCGATGCCCAGCTCCGTCTCGGCCAGGCTGAAGCCCTTCGAGCCGGGGCCCACCTCCGCACCGGCGGGCAACTTGAAGCCGGCGATGCGGTAGCTGTCGGGGTCGAGCTTGGTGTGGGCGTAGGTGCCCGAGAGGATGAGCGACAACGCGGGGTTGAAGGCGTTGGCGCCGCCGGATGCCGTGGCCGTGGGGCTCGGCGGTGACGGTGGCGCCGCGGGAGGCGGTGCCGCGGCTGCGGCTTGGGTGGATGCCGCTGGTGCAGTGGCGGGCGCGGCAGCAGTGGTTGCCGCGGCAGGTGCAGCTGCGGATGCCATCTCTGCCGCCTTCAGCCTCTCTTCCATCTGGCGCAGCCGCGCCTCGTAGGCCGCGCGCATCGCGGCGATTTCTTCTCTCAGCGCCGCGATGTCCGATGCGGTCGCGGGGGCCGGTTCGGCCATGGCGCCCAGTGGCGCGGCCAAGGCGAGCGCGAGGCTCGCCGACAGGAGTTTTTGCACGGTGTCTTGTCCATGGCAATGACGACGGAATCGCGCCGGGCCCGTGTCGACGGGGCCGGCGCGCACGCAAGGTCAGCGCAGGACGAAGGGCGGGGCGCGGCTGAGGTAGGCGAGCGCGGGAGCCGTGGACGCGAGGCCGTGGAGCGCATCCATCGGCGCTTCATGGGCAGCGGCGTGCAAGACCGGCGCGGGCGATGGGTTCGCCGGGGCGCCGCCGGTGACCGCGGCGGCCACCAGGCACAGGTCGCAGTGCGCCGCATGCAGCGCCTGCTTGCCGTCAGAGTTGCTTGCACTGGCGTCCAGCCGCACGTGCGACAGGCCGTGCCAGCCGGCTGCGGCCTGGGCCAAGGGCAGCAGCATCGCAAGCCACAACAGCCACGCGACATGGCGCGGGGTGCGGGCTTGGGCGCTGCGTTGCTGCATGGTGGCGCATCTTAGCCGGGCAGGCATTTCGGCACGTGTGTCATTCCCCTGCACCCGCACCGCAACACTTGAAACGCTGCATTCGCATGCGTCTGGTTTTCTTCGCCTTGCAAACCAGCAAGGAGACAGCCATGCGATCGTGGAAGACCGTCATCATCATCAGCACCCTTCTCGCCGTCCTCATCGCATGGGCGTCGCCTGCGTCGCATCGGGCACAAGGCGTGGTGGGATGGATCGCTCACGACAATTAACATTTGCAATTCTCCGGCTGCGGCTGTCTGGTATCTACTCAGCTGCACGCATTCGTTCGTCGAATGCGGCCAAGCACAGAGTGCAGGAGAACTGCCCGAGATGGAGACAAGCAAACCGCGCATCCTGGTCGTGGACGATGAGCACGACATGGTGGCGTACCTCGTGGAGCTGCTGCGCCAATCGGGCTTCGATGCCGATGGCGTGGGCAGCGGCGTGCAGATGCACGACACGCTGGCGCGCCGTGCCTATTCGCTCATCCTGCTGGACCTGCGGCTCAAGAGCGAGGACGGCCTCACGCTCGCGCGCGAGCTGCGGCAACGCTCGGCGATCCCGATCGTGATGATCAGCGGCGCAAGCGACGAGACCGATCGCGTGCTGCTGCTGGAGCTGGCCGCCGACGACTTCCTCGTCAAGCCCTTCAGCCCGCGCGAGCTGCTGGCCCGCGTGCGCGCAGTGCTGCGCCGCTATGCGGTGGAGACCGGCGCGCCGCCGTCGAACGCGCCGCGGCCGCCCAAGCCCGCGAGCCGCGACCACGTCCGCTTCGGCACCTGGGTTCTCGACCTTGCGGAGCGCGAGCTGGTGCACGAGGATGGCTCACCCTGCGCGCTGACGCAGGCGGAGTTCCGCCTGCTCGAGGCCTTCGTGCGGCAGCCCCAGCGCGTGTGGACGCGCGACCAGCTGCTGGAGCAGACGCGCAGCCTGGAGACCGAGGTGTTCGACCGGACCATCGACGTGCTGATCCTGCGCTTGCGAAGAAAGATCGAACCGAACCCGAAGCATCCGCAGTACATCTGCACGGAGCGAGGGTTGGGGTATGTGTTCGCGGCGCAGGTGACGAGGGGGTGAGGGCGACGGCCTGCGGACATGACCATCCTTCACCGCTTCAGCGTCGACCGCGTCCGCACACGTCTGCTCGCCGCCTTCGCCATCCTCCTGATTGCCGGCGTGGCACTCGCCATCGTCGGCTGGCTCGGCATGCGCAGCATGCAGCGCGAACTCGCCGGCTACGAGCAGGAGGTGCTGCCCGGCATCGCCCGTGCGCTGGAACTGGCCGAACGCACCGCGCAGATCGCCGCCATCGCACCGCACCTGGCCGATTCGCGCACCCCCGAGACGCTGGAGACCAACGCCGCCGTCGTCGCCGGCCTGCTGGACGACGTCAAGCGCCGATCGACCAGCCTGCCGCCTTCGGGCGAGCTGCAGCCTGCCATGAGCCGGCGGCTCGAAGGCGTGGACCGCGACCTGTCCAACCTCATCATGCTCACCAAGCTGCGCCAGTCCATCGACGCGCGGCTGGAGCGGCAGATCATCGTGCTCAGCGGCATCGGCACGCGCATCCACGCGGCCGAGCGACGCGGCACGCCGGCCGACCCCTCGGTGGCGGAGATCTGGTCCAGCCTCGTGCTGGGCGCCACCACCGACAAGGCAGCCACGCTCGGCCGCCTTCAGGCCGACGTGGAAGCCCTGCTCAAGGCGGCGCGGCAACGCAAGGCCTTCACCGTCTACGACGCCGAGTTCGTGCACAGCCTCGATGCGTTGGCCACCGGACCCGACAACATCCTCGCGCTGCGACGCGACCTGCTCGACTACGAGGGGCGCACCAACTACCTCGTGGCGCTCACCCGCTCGAATGCCGACCGCTTGAGCGACGAAGTGGCGCAGCACGTCGCGCAGCTGCGCAACACCGCGGCCTTGCGCAACGACAGCGTGCAGCGCGCCATCCGCTCCGGCGAGACCGGCATGGCGGTGCTGGCCATCGTGTGCATCGTGATCGGCCTGGGCGCCACGCGCTACGTGCGGCGGCTGGTGGGGCAGATCGAGAACATCACGCACGTCATGTCGCGCCTGGCCCATGGCGACACCGCGCAGGCCACGCCCGCCACCACCCGGCGCGATGAGCTGGGCGAGCTTGCGCGCAGCTTCGAGGTCTTCCGCGACAACCTGCTCGCCAAGCAGAAGCTGCTGGCTGAGCTCAAGAGCCAGCGCGAGCTGCTGGAGGCGGTGCACGAAAGCCTGACCGACGCGCTGGCCGTGTTCGACCACGAGCACCGGCTCATCCTGTGGAACCCGCAGCTCGTGAAGCTGCTGGGCCCGCTGGGCATCGAGCCGCGCGACGGCCTCACGCGCGACGAGATGCTGCAGTCGCTGCCCGAGGGCACCACCTGGACAGGCCCCGGCCACACCGAAGCGCAGGCCTTGGACCTGGAACACTTCGACGGCGCCACGGTGTTCGAGCACGTGGAGTTGCGCCTGCCCGAGGGCCAGGTGATGGACCTGCGCAGCCGCGCCATGCCGGGCGGTGGCGCAGTGACCTTGATGACCGACATGACCGCGCGCCGCAGCATCGAGGCGCAGCTGCAGCACTCGCAGAAGCTGGACGTGCTGGGCCAGCTCACCGGCGGCGTGGCGCACGACTTCAACAACTACCTCGGCACCATCCTCGGCAACCTCTCACTGCTCGAAGCCCGCGTGGCCGACGACCCCCGGACGCATGCGCAGTGGAAGCGCGTGCAGCGCGCCGCCACCAGCGCCGCCGCGCTCACGCGGCGGCTGTTGGCCTTTGCAAGGCGCCAGCCGCTGCAGGCCGAGCAGGTGCCCATCGACGAGATGGTCGAGGAGATGCAGGACCTCATCGAGTACAGCGCCGGCCCGCACGTGGCCGTGCACTTCGAGCTGCAGGCCGGGCCGTTGCATGTGCACGTGGACCGCGGGCAGCTGGAGAACGCCTTGCTCAACCTCGTGCTCAACAGTGCGGCGGCCATGCCCGACGGCGGCGAACTGCGCGTGCACACCCGCCGGCTCGACGCAGCGGTGGAGATCGACGTCAGCGACACCGGCCGCGGCATTCCCGAGCATCAGCAGCGCCAGGTCTTCGACCCCTTCTTCACCACCAAGAAGGCGGGCGAGGGCAGCGGGCTCGGCTTGTCCATCGTCTACGGCTTCGTCAAGCAGTCGGGCGGCGAGGTGCAACTCAAGAGCCGGCCGGGCCAGGGCACGACGGTGACGCTGCGGTTCCCGGCACAGCCGTTGGTTCCACCATCCGCGGATGCGCGGCGTGACGCGGCCCCTGCCGCGCCCCTGCAAGGCGTGCACGTGCTGCTCGTCGACGACGACGATGCCTTCCGCGCCACGCTCACCGACATGCTGGTGCGCGAAGGCCTGCGCGTGACCGCCGTGCCTTCGGCCGAGCAGGCACTGGCGCTGCTCGAGCGTGGCGCCTCTGTGGATGCGCTGCTGACGGACATCTGCCTGGGCGCCGGCATGGACGGGCTGCGTTTCGCCCACCTCGTGCGTGACCGCTGGCCCGGCTTGCCACTGGGCCTCATGTCGGGCCTGTCGCCCGAGCTCTTGCCCAATGCCGGGCAGTGGGACACGAGCTTCGCCTTCGTGCACAAGCCCTTCGAACCTCATCAGTTGGCCGACTGGCTGGCGCGGCTCATCAGTGAGGCGAATGAAGATGTTGAAACACCCGCTGCCACCCGGTGATGCCACTCATTGATGCCGATTGACCCTGCCCGTTAACAAACGAAATACGGCGTTCATCCGGCGGCGTTCAGATCGCTGTCACCGACAAGACCAACGGAGACAGACGAATGAATCGCGTGAAGAACACCATCGTTCAAGGCGCCCTGTGGGCAGTTGCATTCACCGCCATGGGCGCTGCACAGGCGGCATCGATCAAGCTCTCATGCTCCGGCGTGGGCCAGGAGCTGGAGTTCTGCAAGGGCGCCGCCGATGCCTGGGCCAAGAAGACGGGCAACGAGGTGCAGATCGTCACCCCGCCCAATGATGCGAGCGAGCGCCTCGCGCTGTACCAGCAGGTGCTGAGCGCGGGTTCCGACAAGATCGACGTGTTCCAGGTGGATGTCGTGTGGCCGGGCCTGCTGGGCAACCACCTGCTCGACCTCAAGCCCTACACCAAGGGCGTGGAGAAGGATCATTTCCCGAGCTTCATCTCCAACAACACCAACAACGGCCGGCTCGTCGCCATGCCGTGGTTCGCCAATGCGGGCCTGCTCTTCTACCGCAAGGACCTGCTGCAGAAGTACGGCCAGAAGGTGCCCGCCACCTGGGAAGACCTGGCTGTCGCATCCAAGAAGATCCAGGACGGTGAACGCGCCGCGGGCAACGACAAGATGTGGGGCTATGTGTGGCAGGGCCGCGCCTACGAAGGCCTGACCTGTGACGCGCTCGAGTGGGTGGCGAGCTATGGCGGTGGGTCCATCGTCGAGCCCGACGGCAAGGTGAGCGTGAAGAACCCGAACACCGCCCGCGCGCTGCAGACGGCGGCGTCGTGGGTGGGCACCATCTCGCCCACTGCCGTGCTCAACTACGCCGAGGAAGAAGCGCGCGGCGTGTTCCAGGCGGGCAATGCCGTCTTCATGCGCAACTGGCCCTATGCCTGGTCGCTGGCGCAGAACGACGACAGCGTCATCAAGGGCAAGGTGGGCGTGGCCGTGCTGCCCAAGGGCGGGCCCAACGGCCGCAATGCGGCCACGCTCGGCGGCGAATCGCTGGCGGTGTCCAAGTATTCCAAGCATGCGGCCGAGGCGGCCGACCTCGTGATGTACATGACCAGCGCCGCCTCGCAGAAGGACCGGGCCTTGCGCGGCTCCTTCAACCCGACGCTGGGCACGCTCTACAAGGACCCGGAGATCCTCAAGGCCAACCCGTTCATGGGCGAGCTCTACGGCACCTTCACGAGCGCGGTCGGCCGGCCGACCACGATCACCGGATCGCGCTACAACCAGGTGAGCAACCAGTTCTGGAACACGGCGCACGAGGTGCTGTCGGGCAAGGCCAAGCCGGATGAAGCACTCAGCCACCTCGAGGAATCGCTGACGCGCCTGTCGCGCGGTGGCAAGTGGAACTGAGCGCGGGCCGCAGCGCCGCGCCGATCAGCAAGGGCCCCGTGGTGAAGCCAGGCAGGCGTGGCGGCCTCGCGCGGCAGCGCGTGCGCCGCGCCTGGTGGGTCACGGCGCCGATGCTGGTGGTGCTGCTGATGGTGGCGGGTTGGCCGCTGGGACGCACCATCTGGTTCAGCCTCTCGGATGCGGAGTTGTCGCAGCTCGAGTCGCACCACTTCGTCGGCCTGGACAACTACATCGGGCCCGATGGCCTGCTGTGGTCGGGCGACTGGTGGCACTCGGTGCGCAACACGGTGGTCTTCGCCGTGCTGTCGGTGACGCTGGAGACGCTGCTGGGCCTGGGCGTGGCGCTGCTGCTGAACCAGCCCTCGCGCATCCGCACCGCGTTGCGCGCGGCGATGCTCGTGCCCTGGGCCATCCCGACGGTGGTGTCGGCCAAGATGTGGAGCTGGATGCTGCACGACCAGTTCGGCATCGTGAACCACTACCTGCTCGCGCTCGGCATCCTCAGCACGCCGCTCGCGTGGACGGCCGACCCGTCGCTGTCGCTCTTCACCATCGTGCTCGTGGACGTGTGGAAGGCCACGCCCTACATGGCCTTGCTCATTCTCGCGGCCTTGCAGATGGTGCCGGTGGATTGCTATGAGGCGGCGAAGGTCGACGGCGTGCCGGCGTGGACGGTGTTTCGCCGCGTGACGCTGCCGCTGATCCTGCCTGGCGTGCTCGTCGCCATGGTGTTTCGCATGCTCGATGCGCTGCGCGTGTTCGACGTGATCTACGTGATGACGTCCAACAGCCGGGCCACCAAGAGCATGTCCGTCTTCGTGCGTGAGCAACTGATCGACTTCGGCATGGTGGGCTACGGCTCGGCGGCGGCCACCTTGCTCTTCTTCATGATCGCGCTCACCACCATCGCCTGCATGGGCGTGATGCGGCGCAGCAGCGAAAGGGCGGCGGGATGAAGCTCACGCGCATCGGCTACTACGCGGCCTCGCTCGCGTTCATCTTCGTGTCGGTCTTTCCGCTGGTGTATGCGATGTCCAGCTCCTTCAAGCAGCGCACCGGGCTCTTCTCGCCCGAGCTGCTGCCGAAGCATCCGACGCTTGCCAACTACATCGGCGTGTTCTCGGAGCAACCCTTCGCGACCAACCTGCTGAACTCGCTCATCGTCGCGGGCAGCGTGGTGGCCTTGTCGCTCGCGCTGAGCCTGATGGCCGCGTGGGCGCTGGGTCGGGTGGAGTTCCGCGGCCGCGGGTTGCTGCTGGTGGTCATCTTGTCGGCATCGATGTTCCCGCAGGTGGCGGTGCTGTCGGGCATGTTCGAGCTGGTGCGCTTCTTCGGCCTGTACGACTCGCTGGGCGCGCTGATGATTGCCGACCTCATGCTCACGCTGCCCTTCACCGTGTGGGTGCTCGTGACCTTCATGAAGCAGCTGCCCAAGGAGCTGGAAGAGGCCGCGGCCATGGATGGCGTGGGCGTGTTCACGCTCATCTTCCGCATCCTCATGCCCTTGCTGTGGCCGGCGGTGGTGGCGACGGGGCTGCTGGCCTTCATCGCGGCGTGGAACGAGTTTCTCTTTGCACTGACTTTCACGCTGTCCACCGAGGAGCGCACCGTGCCGGTGGCGATCGCGCTCATCAGCACGCCCAGCGGCTTCGAGCTGCCGTGGGGAAAGATCATGGCCGCGTCCGTCATCGTGACGCTGCCGCTGGTGGTGCTGGTCGTGTACTTCCAGCGGCTCATCGTGTCGGGCCTGTCGGCTGGCGCGGTGAAGGGATGAGTGGCAAGACCATGACAACAACAGGAGACACCCCATGAGCCGCATCGACCTTCGAGGCGTCGAGAAGCGCTTCGGAAGCGCCACCATTCTTCGCGACATCACGCTCACCATCGACCCGGGCGAGTTCTGCGTCTTCATCGGGCCGTCGGGCTGCGGCAAGTCGACCTTGCTGCGCTTGATCGCAGGACTGGATGACGCGAGTTCCGGCGACATCGAGATCGACGGCGTGCGGGTGAACGATCTGCCGCCCGCGCAGCGCAACGTGGCGATGGTGTTCCAGAGCTATGCGCTCTACCCGCACATGACGGTCAACGAGAACATGGCCTTCGGCCTGCGGCACCAGAAGCTGGGAGCGGCCGAGATCGAGCGCCGCGTGGCCGAGGCGGCGCGCATCCTGCACCTGGACGGCCTGCTGGAGCGCCGGCCGCGTGAGCTCTCGGGCGGCCAGCGCCAGCGCGTGGCCATCGGCCGCGCAATCGTGCGCAAGCCCAAGGTGTTCCTCTTCGACGAGCCGCTGTCCAACCTCGATGCCGCGCTGCGCGTGCAGACGCGGGTGGAGATCGCCAAGCTGCATCGCAAGCTCGGCTCGGCGAGCATGGTGTACGTGACGCACGACCAGGTCGAAGCGATGACGCTGGCCGACAAGATCGTGCTGCTGCAACCCATCGGCGGCCGCGACGGCGTGCTGAGCGTGGCACAGGTCGGTCACCCGCTGGAGCTGTACCACCATCCGGCCAACCGATTCGTCGCGGGTTTCATCGGCTCGCCGGCGATGAACTTCCTGGATGCGAAGGTCACGTCGCTGTCCGAAGGCCACGTGCAAGCGCAGGCCAGCCACATGGTCTGCGACGCACGGCTGTCGGCCGCCGGACTCATCGAGGGCGAACCGGTGACGCTGGGCATCCGCCCTGAGCATGTGGTGGTGGGGCAAGGCAACCAGCGCGCACGTGTAAGCCACGTCGAGCGGCTGGGTGAGATGAGCTACGTCTACCTGGACGTGGCGGGTTCGTCGTCACCGCTCATGGCCAAGAGCCAGCGCGACGACATCGGCATCGACGACGAGGTGCACTTCATGCTGCCGCCGGAGGCGATGCATATGTTCAGGGCAGATGGGATGGCGCAGGCGAGGGCGGGGCGGTAGGCGGTGCAGGTTGGCTGCGGCTTGTGCTTGCGCCCGGTCGGGGCCTTCGACAAGCTCAGTCCGAACGGAGGGTGGTTGACCCGGCGAGGGGCTTCGATACCTCAGCCCGAACGGAAATGGGGAGGGCCGAACGGAAATGGGGGCGGCCGAACGGAATTGGGGGACTGAACGGAACGGCGACGGCCCGAGCAGAACGGGCGGGAGGCGCAGAGACCACGGTACTGGCAACCTGCCCGTTCGGGCTGAGGTATCGAAGCCCCTCAACGCGCGCATCAATTCCCGTTCGGACTGAGCTTGTCGAAGGCCTCATCCCGTCGTCGTGAAAGATCCATCCCGCTACCTGGGACGAACCTCCTTCATCGATTCACACCATCAAATCCCACGGCTTCGACAACCTCACCGCGCCGTTGATGATCCCCACCATCGAATAGGTCTGCGGGAAATTGCCCCACAGCTCGCCGGTCTCAGGCTTCAAATCTTCCGACAGCAGCCCCACGTGGTTGCGATGCGAGAGCAGCGATTCGAAGATCTCTCTCGCCTGCTGCGTCCGCCCGATGCGCGCCAGCGCGTCGATGCGCCAGAACGAGCACACGTTGAACGCCGTCTCGGGCTTGCCGAAATCGTCCGGTGCCTCATAGCGCCGCATGAAGGGGCCGTCGCACAGCGTCGCTTCGAGCGCTTCTACCGTGCTCACGAAACGCGGGTCCTTCGGGTCGATGAAGCCCACCTCGGCCATCAGCAGCACGCTCGCGTCCAGGTCCTTGCCGCCGAAGCTTTCGGCGAAAGCGCGGCGCTTCTCGTTCCATGACTGCGTGAGGATCTTTTCCCGGATGGTGTTGGCGCGCTCGCGCCAGAAGGCGTGGCGCTCGCCCTTGCCCAGCACGCGGGCCGCCTTCGCCAGCCGGTCGCAGGCGGCCCAGCACATCAGCGACGAGCTCGTGTGCACGCGGGCGCGGGTGCGCAGCTCCCACATGCCGGCATCCGGCTGGTCGTGGAAGCGCCAAGCCTGCTCGCCCATGCCCTCGAGCGCGACGAAATCGGCCTCGTCAGGCCGGCGGAACAGCCGGTGGTCGTGGAAGCTTTGCGCAGCCCCGAGCACGATGTTGCCGTACACGTCGTACTGGAAGTGCTCGTAGGCCTGGTTGCCCACGCGCACCGGCCCCATGCCTCGGTAGCCGGCGATGCCCGGCACGAAGTTCTCGGTGAGCTGGCGTTCGAGCCCGATGCCGTACAGCGGCTGCACGTGGCCGCCGGCGGAGCTGCGCACCACGTCGTTGAGCCAGCGCAGGTAGTCCTCCATCGTGCCGACTTCGGACAGGCTGTTGAGCGCGCGCACGACGAAGAAGGCGTCGCGCAACCAGCAGTAGCGGTAGTCCCAGTTGCGCTCGGTGTTGGGGGCCTCGGGCACGCTCGTGGTCATGGCCGCGACGATGGCGCCGGTCTCCTCGAACTGGCACAGCTTGAGCGTGATGGCCGCGCGGATGACGGCTTCCTGCCACTCCAGCGGCAGCGCGAGACGCCGCGTCCAGTGCCGCCAATACCAGGCCGTCTGCTCCTCGAAGTCGCGCGCGGTTTCCTCGATGCCCGAGGGCAGCGTCTCGTCGGGGCCGAGCAGGAAGCTCATCGGCGTCTGCATCGAGAAGGGCGTTTCGTCGAGCACGTAGGTGATGGGCGCATTCGTGTACAGCCGCAGCGTGGTGCTGCCGGGCATGACGAAGCGCAGGTGATTGCTGCCGCGGGTGATGGTGGGCTTGGTGGCTCCCCAGTCGCCGCGCGGGCGGATGATGAAGCGCACACGCGGATGCCCCACGATGGGTCGCACGCGCCGCACGATCTGCGCGGGACGGAAGGGCCGGTCGCGGGTGAAGAAGCGAGGCGCGAAGTCCACGATCTCCAGGGCTTCGCCTTTTTCGTTGTAAAGCCGCGTTCGCAAGATGGCGGTGCCGGCGTCGTACGACTGCTCGGTGCGCGCGAGGCCTTCGAGCTCGATGCCGAAGCTGCCGTCGTGCGGCAAACCGTCGCGGCTGTCGAGCATGGCGTGAAACACCGGGTCACCATCGAAGCGTGGCATGCAGCACCATACGATGGTTGCTTCACGGTTGATCAGGGCGCTGATGGCGCAATTGCCGATCATGGCCACATCGAGCCCGGCGGGCTGGCGGGGACGCACGGTGGCGGTCGGACCGGTCATGTGTTGTTCTCCTTTCTAACGAATATACAAACGCAACGGCAATCAGCCCGATCGAATACCTATGACAGGGACCGGGCGCGCCAATTGCCCACCACCTTAAGGCCGTCCAGGGCCTGCAAGATTACAAATATCACAACGTCCGTGAAAACACTTCGCCTCCAACTCCGATTCCTCATCCCGCTCCTGCTCACGCTGGTGGCGGCCGCCTACCTGGCCTTGCCGCTGATGGACCAGCTCACGCTGCGCTGGTTTGCGCGCGACCTGAACGCGCGCGGCGAACTGATGGCCAACACGCTCTCCGACCCGCTCAGTGAAGCCTTGTCACAAGAGAATCGCAAGCGATTGCAATCGGTGATCGACCGCGCGATCCAGGATGAGCGCATGGTGGCCATCGGCGTGTGCCTGCCCGACGGCAGCATGGTGGTGCGCACCGCGCAGTTCCCCAAGAGCCTGAGCTGCGGCAATGCGAGCGTGCTGTCGCAGCAGCCCGAACCGCGCCTGAAGATCGAAGGCGGGCCGGTGCATGTCAGCGTGCACCCGGTCAACACCGACACCGGCCGCGTGGCCGACCTGGTGCTGCTGCACGATCTCAGCTTCGTCGATCGCCGCAGCCTGGACACGCGGCGCTACCTCATCATCCTGATCTCCTGCCTCGGCCTCGTGATGGCGCTCATCACCATGGTGGTGGCGCAGTTGAGCTGGCGCGGCTGGGTGTCGGGCGTGCGCGCCATCATGCGCGGCGAAGGTTTGCTGAGCCCGATGCTGTCGCCCACCGGTTCGGGGGGCAACAGCATCCCGCCACCCGAGCTCGAGCCCTTCGCGGCCGACCTGCGGGCCCGGCTGCGCGACCTGGAGGACGAATACCGCCGCGCACAAGGCCCCGAGGCGGAGTGGAACCCCGAGCGCTTGCGGCAATTGCTGCACACCCGCATGCGCGGCGACCAGGTCATCGTCGTGTCCAACCGCGAGCCCTACATCCATGAGAAGGAAGGCGACCACATCGTCGTGAAGCGCCCGGCCAGCGGCCTCGTGACCGCGGTGGAGCCGGTGATGCGCGCGTGTTCGGGCACCTGGATCGCGCACGGCAGCGGCGGCGCGGACCGCGACGTGGTCGACTCGCACGACCGCGTGCGCGTGCCGCCGGGCCAGGAGGAATACTCCCTGCGGCGCCTGTGGCTCACGGCCGAGGAAGAGCAGGGCTACTACTACGGCTTCGCCAACGAAGGACTGTGGCCGCTGTGCCACGTGGCCCACGTGCGGCCGGTGTTCCGCGAGAGCGACTGGGAGGCTTACAAGAAGGTCAACCAGCGCTTCGCCGATGCGGTGGTGGCCGAAGCCCGCAGCGAAGACCCGATCGTGCTCGTGCAGGACTATCACTTCGCGCTGCTGCCCGCGATGATCCGCGCCCGCCTGCCGCGCGCGACCATCCTCACCTTCTGGCACATCCCGTGGCCCAACCCTGAGAGCTTCGGCATCTGCCCGTGGCGCCGCGAGATCCTGCAGGGCATGCTGGGCAGCACCATCCTCGGCTTCCACACGCGCTACCACTGCAAGAACTTCCTGGAGACGGTGGACCGCTACCTCGAGGCGCGCATCGAGCACGAGCATTCGACCATCTCGTTCCAGCATGACACCACGCTGATCGAGGCCTACCCGATCTCCATCGAATGGCCCACCGATGCGATGGTGTCGCGCTGGCCCACGGTGGCCGCATGCCGCGCCAAGCTCTTCGAGCGGCTGGACCTGCCGCCCGACCACAAGGTGGCCGTGGGCGTGGACCGCTTCGACTACACCAAGGGCATCCTCGAGCGGCTGCATGCGGTGGAGCGCATGCTCGAGAAGTACCCCGAGTGGATCGGGCGCTTCAGCTTCGTGCAGGTGGCGGCGCCCTCGCGCACGTCGCTGGAGGAATACAAGTCCTTCCAGGATCGCATCCATCGTGTCACCGCGCGCATCAACGAGCGCTTCGGCCGCACCGGGTATACGCCCGTGCACTTGCTGGCCCAGCACTTCGGCCATGACGCGGTGAACGAGCTGTACCGTGCGGCCGATGTGTGCCTGGTGACGAGCCTGCACGACGGCATGAACCTCGTGTGCAAGGAGTTCGTCGCGGCGCGCGACGACCAGCAGGGCGTGCTGATCCTGAGCCGCTTCGCAGGCGCCGCGCGCGAGATGCCCGAGGCGCTCATCGTCAACCCGTACCACGTCGAGGAGCTGGCCGATGCGCTGCTGCGCTCCATCACCATGCCACCAGCCGAGCAGCGCGAGCGCATGGCCAGCCTGCGCATGACGGTGCGCGAGTTCAACGTGTACCGCTGGGCCGGCCGCATGCTGGCCGATGCGGGCCGCACACGCCTGCGCGAGCGCATCGAAGCCCGCGTTCAACGACACCAGGACAACCACGTCGATGCAGCACCTCTTCTGCACTGAGGGCGAACGCGCACTCGAGGCGGTGATGCAGCTGCGGCCGCTGCTCGCCTTCGACTTCGACGGCACGCTCGCGCCCATCGTGGTGCGGCCCGACGAGGCGCACGTGCCCGAGGCAGTGTCGCGGGGACTCGCGGCGCTGGCCGAGCGGCTGCCGGTGGCGGTCATCACCGGGCGCAGCGTGGCCGACGTCAAGCCGCGGCTGGGTTTTCATCCGCGCTACATCGTTGGCAACCACGGCGCGGAAGACCCGATGCTCGGGCCGCCGTCGCAGGCATCGCAGGCGCTCGATTCGATTCGCCATCGCATCGAGGCGCATACCGAAGCCTTCCGCCGCTGCGGCATCGTGGTGGAGGACAAGCAGTACTCGCTTGCGCTGCACTACCGTCTCGCGCACGATGCCGGCGCGGCGCTGGTGTGCATCGAAGACCTGCTGCAGGGCACCGAGAACGCCGTGAAGCGCTTCGGCGGCAAGTTCGTGGTGAACGTGATGGCCACCGGCCTGCCGGACAAGGGCGATGCGCTGGCATCGCTCGTGCGCCGCGAGGGCGCGGGTGGTGCGGTGTTCGTGGGCGACGACGTGAACGACGAGGCAGTGTTCATGCGCGCCGTGCCGCACTGGCTCACGGTCAAGATCGGCCGCGAGGACCCGCTGTCGCGCGCGATGTTCTTCCTCGACAGCGACAGCGAGCTCGCGATGGTGCTGGACAAGCTGCTGGCGCTGGCGCCCGCTCGCTGACTGGATCGAGGAGGAGGCGAGGTCTCACGGATTCCTTTTCAACCACAGAGGACACAGAGAACACAGAGACTTTGCATTGTCTCTGTGTTCTCTGTGTCCGCTGTGGTGAGAGAAATCGGTGAATCACCTCAAGCAGTCGCTTCCGCGATGCCGTCGCACAGCGTATTCAGCAGCATCGCGTCGGCATCGGGCAGCTTGCCCGCGCACAGCAGGGCCGCGCGCTGGATGGCGCGCAGGCGGAACAGCAGTTCGTCTTCGATGGCCTCGACCTCGGGGGTGTCCTGCTGGGCCACGGCCTCCGCGCTCCACAGGCCGCTCGCGTTCCAGCCCAGTCGCAGGCGGGCAAGCAGGTGCGTCGAGAGCTCCACGGCGGCCTTGAACGACGGCGTCTTCGCGATCGCCAGCAATGCGTTGGCATTGCTTTGCGCAGATTGCAGCGCCTCGCCCAGGCGCGCAAGGCGGGCATTGACTTCCTCGATGCCCATCGTGGCCTGAAGCTGCGGCTGCGTGCGGGCGGCGTGCGCGACGGAACCGACCCAGCCGAGATCGAATTCTCCGGGCACGGCGCGCAACGCCACGCTGGCATGGCCGAGGTGGGCGCCGGGCTTGCGCAGGGCGGCAAGCGTGCTTTCCGCCACTGCCAGCATGCGGCCCAGCGGCGACACCTGGTCGCGCTGCAGGCAGTGCGGGTACCCGGTGCCGTCCAGGCGCTCGTGATGCTCGGCGATGGCGCGCGCCACGTCGGGCGGATAGTTGGTGAGCTGCTCGATCAGGAGCTTGCCCACGTGCGGATGCACGACCAACTGCTGGTAGCTGCGGAAATCCAGCGTGCGGTCGGCATCGGCCTCGCCGAAGCGCGGGTCGATGTACATCTCGCCCAGGTCATGCAGCAGGCCGCACAGCATGGCAATGCGCAAGTCCCGCGTGCCGCCGCCGTGGGAGAGGGTGAGTGCGCCGCACAGCGCCATGGCCTGCACCGCGTGGTCGAAGGAGTCGGGCCGGGACACCTGGCCCGCGGTGAGGAGCAACTGCGCGACTGGGTGCAGGGGCAGGTGCACCGCCGCATGGACGATGTCGTCGGCATGCGGGCCCAGCAAGGGCTTGAGCGGCGTGTCCTGCTCCAGCAGCTTCTCCACCGCGAGCAGCAGCCCGCGCGAGTTGACGCCGTTCTCGGCGATCAGGCAGGCCTCGAGCGGCTGGCGCAGTTGGCGGTCGAGCAGCTTGCGCTGCAGGGCCTGGGAGACGGGCTGGTCGCGCGCCCACAGCTTGATACCCGAGACGTCGAAGATGTCGCGTGAGGCGATGATCGATTTCGTCTGGCTGGCGTCGAGGATGGTGGCCAGCGCGTGGGGATTCGCCGTCAGGAAGCCGGCGCGTTGCGGGGACGAAGTCATGGCAGTCTCCAGGAGGCCCTTGTTGACGGGTTTTCGGCCTGGAGACGGCCGGCTCAAGCGGGGAAGTGTGTCGAGGTGTAGCGCGCGGGGTGATGCAGCGCCTCCACGCTCCCAACTCGAATCAATCGAAGCTGTCGCTTCCCCCGCCGCCCGTGTCCGACCCGCCACTGTCCCAGCCGCCGCCGTCGCCCGAGCCGCCGACGTCGATGCTGGGTGACGAATCGCCGCGGTCGAAGTCTTCGATGGGCGTGTAGCCGCCACCGCCGCCCAGGTTGCCGCTGTCGCTGCGCTCACGCGCATGCGAGCTGCCGCTCATCAAGCCGCCCAGCACCACGCCGGCCGCGAGGCCGCCGAGCGCCGCACCCGCGCTGCCCATGCCGCCGCCCTGGTTGCCCATGCCCATCCCCATGCCCGGGTTGGCCATCTGCGCATTGCGCATGCGCTGCATCTCGAGCTCGCGCTCCGCCTCGATCTCGCTCGGGCGGCGCTCGCCGCGTGTTTCGGCGGCGATGTCGCGCACGCGGCGCAACAACTCATGCGAGGGGCCGAAATCCGATCGCGAGCCCAAGGTCGCGAGGTGCGCCTGCACGTCGCCTTGCGCGCGCATCACGCGGTCGGACATCGCGAGCTTCTGCTCCATGCTCAGGTCGCCGCGCGTGTCGATGAACTTGCCGGCGTCGCGCAGGTCGTTGAGGGCTTCTTCGAGCTTGGCCTTGACGCCCGCCTTGTCGCCGCTCATGCCGCGTGACTTCGCCGAGCGCACGGCCCAGAAGATGAAGCCGGCCAGCACGATGAGTCCGATCCACAGCCAGCCGTTGCCGCCCGACTTGGGCGCGGGCGGGTCATAGCGCGTGACCGGCGCGGGCTCGACGGGAGCCGGCAGCGTCTGGCGCGGAGCCACGGTGTCGTTGCGTGCGACCGGGGGCGAGACCGGCGCCGCGGCGGCAGGCTTGTCCAGCGCGCGCTCGAAGCGGGCGAGGTTGGCCTTGTCGCCGGCGAAGGCGTGTTTCGGATCGAGCTCCTTGGCTTTCGCGAGATGCTGGCGCGCGTCGTCGAGCTGGCCCTCGCGGAACTTCACCTGCGCCTGCCAATAGTGGGCCAGGGCGTTGTCGGGGTGCTTGGCGAGCACGTCGTTCAGCCGCGCGTCAGCTTGCGACCAGCGCCCGGCCTGCATGTCGGCCTGGATGTCTTCCTTGGCGCCGGCGTTCGCTGCCATGGCGGCCACGGTGATGAGCAGGCCGCAAAGAATGCGCGAAAAGAGTCTTGGGGTCATGCCGCCTCCTGATGTGTCGTGCCGACCCTGATGTAGGGCCGCGCGGTCCGTTTGCAAGCGTACCCCAACGAGATGGCCGCCCCCTGCGGCGCGCGAATGCGTGCATGCGACGGCAGAATGGCGCCGCATGGAGATTCGATCATGGTGGTGAAGCGGCGCCTGCGCAACGCGCCGGCCTGGCATGTGGAACCGGAGTCGCCGGGCGAGTGCCCGCTCTGCGGCCGCCAGCTGGTGGCCGGCGAGAGCGTGGACGAGCACCACCTCGTGCCCAAGAGCCAGGGCGGCACGGCCAAGGAGCAGATGCACCGCATCTGCCACCGGAAGATCCACGCCACCTTCACCGAGAAGGAGCTGGCCAGGAGCTACAACACCTGGCAGTCGCTGCGCGAGCATCCGGTGATCGCGGACTTCATCGAGTGGGTGAAGGCGAAGCCGCCGGAGTTCTATCGGCGCAATGCGAGGGCGGGGAGGAAGGGGCAGGGCGAGGCGGGTTGATGTGGGAAGACGATGGCCTCGGTGTTCGGCTACCGGAAGTCACCTGTGTCGTTTGGCATGCGCTTGCTTGAACTCCGTCAAATGGGCTTGAACATGTTGATGTTCGTCGTCACGAATCCAAGCTTCGTGTAGAGATCCTGCGCGGCGCGGTTGTGGCCGAACACATGCAAGGCGATGCCGGCCAGCCCCATGTCGCGCACCTTTGCTTGCAGTGCCTCGAATGCCCGCACCGCGTGTCCGCGGCGCCGGTGCTCTGGCTGGATGCTCACGTCGTAGACATAGGCCACGCGGCGATTGGCCCGGTCCTGGATGGCGATCCAGAGCATTCCCACCCGGAGCGAGTCGTCGCCCACGATTGTGAACAAGTGGTTGTCCGGCGTGGCGAGACCTTGAGGCAACAGTTCTTCGAGGGATTTTCTGGACAGGGCCAATGCGTCCGTCTCAGACCATTGACCGGACGCAATCTTGTCCGCCGCGTAGCCGGGCACGGATTCCTCGATGTAGGCGAGGAACTCGGGCTGCGTCATCGGTACGAGTGTTTCCATGCGCGCATCCACGCTCTTCACCTTCCCGCGTCGCTTTTTTGTTTGCCGAACCTGGGCTGGCTGCCGCGCCGCTTGGTGTGGCAGGCGTTGCACAGGAATTGTCGGTCGCCCCTGCGCCACGCGGCGAGGGTGCGGCGCGAATGCGTGAACTGCTGCGAACAGCCGGCGCAGGTGAAGCGCAGATTCGCCGGCCCGCCGACCACCGGGCGTCCGAAGCTGCGTGTGCGGGTCGACCGCGAGCGCTTGAACAACAGGCCGATCACGACCACCGCGCCGATGGCGATGACGGCGACGACTTCAGGCTCGAAGGTCATGAGGCTCCCTGCAGAGCGGACGACGGCGCGCTTCCCGACGAGGCGTCAGAACTCATGCTCGATCTCCTGCGGCATCTGAACCCACGCATGCATCCGCTCTTCATACACCGAGCGCACCGGTGCCGGGAACGCGGGGTCCGCGAACACGCCCACCGGGATGGCGATCATGTCCTCCTGAGCGTCGATGGTGTAGTACACCGTCACGCCGCAGTCTGGACAGAACCGGAAGGTGGCCCGGCCACCCGAATCGCCGGTGCGAACGTACGAGGTCGAGCGCCCGTCCACTTCCACGTCGTCACGCCGGAACCTGGCCTGCGCAGCGAACACACTGCCTGTGCGCCGCTGGCAGGCAAGGCAGTGGCACACCGACACGCGGATCGGGTCGGTGCGGGTCTTCGCGGTGAGTTGCCCGCAGCTGCAGGCGGCGATTCGTTCGCTCATGTTGTCCGTGCCCTTGCTCTCTGTTCGTACCACCCGAGGCAACCTGGGTTCGCCATCGCGTCCGGGTTCACCACCTTGTCCATCGGATGCCCGAGGAAGATCTTCTTGATCGGCACTTCCTGCTTCTTGCCCGACAGCGTGCGCGGAATCTCCGGCGCCTGCACGATCTCGTCGGGCACGAAGCGCGGCGACAGCGCCGATTTGATCGCGGCCTTGATGCGTTCGGTCAGTGCGGCGTCCAGCACCAGGCCTTCGCGCAGCACCACGAAGAGCGACATCCAGCTCTCGCGGCCGAGGTATTCGAGGTCGATGACCATCGAATCGAGCACCTCGGGCAAGGCTTCGACCGCGGAGTAGATCTCGCTCGTGCCCATGCGCACGCCGTGGCGGTTGATGGTGGCGTCGCTGCGGCCATAGATGGTGCACCCGCCATCAGCGTCGATCTTCAGCCAGTCGCCATGCCGCCACACGCCCGGGTAGACGTCGAAGTAGCTGGACAGGTAGCGGGCGTTGCCTTCGTCGCCCCAGAAGTACAGCGGCATCGACGGCAGCGGCTTGGTGCACACGAGCTCGCCCACCTCGCCGATGACGGGGCGCCCCTCGTCGTCCCAGGCCTCCACCGCGCAGCCGATCTCGCGGCACTGCATGCGCCCGGGCATCTGCGGCAGCTCACGGTGGCCGCCGATGAAGGCGCCGCAGAAGTCGGTGCCACCGGAGATGTTGTTCCACCAGATGTCGGGCGTGCCGATGCGCTCGAACTGCGCCGTGCCCCAGCGCTGCACGTCTTCGGACAGCGGCGAACCGGTGGAGCCGAGCGCGCGGATGCGCGACAGGTCGCCGCAGGCGGCGAGGTCCACGCCGGCCTTCATGCAGTTGGCGTAGAAGGCGGCGCCGCTGCCGAACACGGTCACGCCGTGTCGCGCGGCGAAGCGCCACAACACGGTCCAGTCGGGCTTGTCCTTGCTGCCGCCGGGGCTGCCGTCGTACAGGCAGATGGTGGTGCCGCAGACGAGCCCGCCGAGCTGCGCGTTCCACATCACCCAGCCCGTGGAGCTGAACCAGTGAAAGCGCTCGCCGAAGTTGTTGGCGCTGTAGCTCGCACCCAGGTCGTTGTGCTTGCCCAGCGCCACCTTGGCCATGAGGATGCCGCCGTGCCCGTGCACAAGCGCCTTGGGCAGGCCCGTGGTGCCGCTGGAATAGACGATCCACAGCGGGTGGTCGAAGGGCAGCCACTCGGGCTCGAAGGCCTGCGTGGCGCCGTCGTCGCGCGACATCGCATCTGCCAGGCTCGACGCGCCGGCGATGCGCCGCGACGCATGCGGCGTTTCCATCGCGAGCACATGCTGCACGCTCGGCAATGCATCGCGCAGCGCCTCGATGGCGGCCGCGCGGCAGATGGGCTTGCCGGCGTAGAAAACACCATCGGCTGCGATCAGCACGCGCGGCATGATCTGGCGGAAGCGGTCGATCACCGCCGGCGCGCCCATGTCGGGCGCCGTCACGCTCCAGATGGCACCGATGCTCGCGCAGGCGAGGAAGGCGACGATGGTCTCGGGCACGTTGGGCATGCAGGCGGCCACGCGGTCGCCGCGCTGGACGCCCAGGGCGCGCAAGTGCAGCGCGAGCGAAGCGACCTGGCAGCGCAGCTCCATCCAGCTCGTCTCGCGCACCTGCGACAGCTCGTTGTCGCTCACGATGGCGGGCATGCCCGCCGCGTGCGCCGGCGCGGCATGGCGGAAGACGCGCTGCGCGTAGTTGACCTGCGCCCCTGGGAACCACACGGCCCCCGGCATGCGGGCGTCGGCCAGGGCCTGCGTGTGCGGCGTGGGCGATTCCATGCCCTCGAAGTCCCAGATGCTCTGCCAGAAGGCGTCCTGTTCGGTCACCGACCATTGCCACAGCGCGTGGTATGAGTCGAAACTCAGGCCCCGTTGATCACGCAGCCAATCCTGATACAACCTGATCTGCGGAACATAGGGTGCGCGCATCGCCTGTCAGCCTCACTGGAAGGGTAGAGAGCTTGAGCAAAGAATCCACTTCGGTCAATGCGGTTTGCCGATGACCCGGGCCGCTGATGCATTCAACGGCCGCAGCGCCGTCGTCACGGGCGCTGCATCGGGCATCGGGTTGGCACTCAGTCGGGCCTTGCTCAAGGCCGGCGCGAAGGTGCTGATGGCCGACGTGAATGCCCAGGCGCTGGCCCGCGCGGTCGACAGCCTCTCGGTGCATGCCGCGCAGCTGCAGCATGCGGCGGTCGACGTGACCGACGCCGAGGCGGTGCAACTGCTGATTGACTTCGCCGTGGCCCGCATGGGCCGGCTGGACTATCTCTTCAACAACGCGGGCATCGCCGGCATGCCGCCGGTGCTGCAAGCCACGCTCGGCGACTGGCAGCGCATCGTCGACGTGAACCTCGGCGGCGTGATCAACGGCGTGCATGCGGCGCTGCCGGTGATGCGGCGCCAGGGCGGCGGGCACATCGTCAACACGGCGTCCATTGCCGGCCTGATGCCGGTGCCGGGCAAGGTGCTGTATGCCACGACCAAGCATGCGGTGGTGGGCATGTCCGAAAGCATGCGGCTCGAGCTCGCGCCGGTGAACATCCTCGTGAGCGTGGCCTGCCCCGGCGCCGTGGCCACCGGCATCTGGAGCAGCCAGGACATGCCGGCCGATGCCTTGCCCGCCGAAGTCGCTGCCGACGAGATCCTGCGCGGCGTGGCCAGACGCGAGGGCATCATCGTTTTCCCGGGGAGGCTGCGCCGCGGCTGGCTGCTGTACCGCTGGTTCCCGCGGGTGATGGACGGGGTGCTGTCGAGGATGTCGCGCTGAATCGAAGCAAGGGCCGCGTCAAGCGCCCGTGCCTCACGACACGGCTTCGTCGGGCCCCGTCGCGTACTCCACGCGGTCCCGTCCGTTTTGCTTCGCCCGGTACAGCGCCCGGTCGGCCATGGCGATGAGTTCATCGACGCTGGCCTGAGTGCCGGGCACGAGCGTCGCCACGCCGAAGGAGCAAGTCACGCGGCCCGCCTCCGGCATGGGCTGGGCGGCAATCACTGCATGCAAAGCCTGCAGCCGCTGCCGGTCGCTCGACTTGGCCGCGTCCATGCCGGGCAGCACGAGGAGGAATTCCTCGCCGCCATATCGGCCGACGGCGTCGTAGGGCCGCACGGCGGCGGTCAGGCGCTTGACGAACTCGCGCAGCACGGCATCTCCTGCCGGATGCCCGAAGGTGTCGTTGATTCGCTTGAAATGGTCGATGTCCGCCAACAGCAGCGTCAGCGGCAGGCGGTCGCGCCGCGCACGGCCGAGTTCGAGTTCCATGATCTCCAGCAATGCTCGACGGTTCCAGGCGCCGGTCAGGGCATCGCGCAAGGCCAGTTCCTTCATCTGTTCGCGCGACGCTTCCAGCTCCTGCGTGCGTTGCCGTACCAGCGCTTCCAGGTCCGCGGCACGGCGCGTCAATCGACGCAAGCGCCAGCCGTGGGCGAACCAGGTGGCCATCAAGACCCCGAGGGTGGCTGCGGCATAGGCTTGCGGCGTGCGCCACCACGGCGGTTCGATTTCAAAGTGGAAGCCCGTGGCCGGCGACTCGACGCCGGAGTCCCGGTCGACCACCCGTGCCTCGAAGCGGTAGGCCCCGGGCGGCAGGCCTGTCAGGCGCACCGTGTCTGCCGCCGCCGACGTCCAGCGGTCGTCGAAGCCAATCACGCGGTACTCGATGCGCAGTGCACTGCGTAGCCGGTACACCGGTGCCGACAGTGGCACTTCGATGGCATCGTTTGTCCATGGGAACGAGAGTTCGTTCTTGCCCGCGGCGAGCCGCACGATGCGCGGGCCGCTGCGCACGTCTTCGAGAACGACCGTGCCGCGGATGGGTTCGAACAAGGGTTCTGGCGCGAGCAAGTGCGAGGCGCCGCGGCTGGTCCCGATCCAGATGCTGCCGTCGAAGTCCTCATACAGGCCGTCGGCGCTCGTATCGCTCCAGACGAGGCCGGCCTGTCGATCGAGCCAACGCCAGTGTCGGCCATTGGACACCGCCACGCCGGCATCGGTGGCGACCCACCACCAGCCGCGCCGGTCTTCAAGCAGCGCAAGCACTTGTCGTCCTTGAAGCAGTGCAGGCGTGACATCGGTCCGTCGGAATCGATCGCCCTCAGGCTCGATCCGATGGATGCCGTTGTTGCCGCTCGATACAAGCAGGCTGCCGTCGCGCAGGCAGGCGATTCGAAAGACTTCTTCGGTGCCCGCAACTGGAAGCAACCAGCGTCCTTCCCGAGGCCTGTGCAGACCCGCCACGCCGCCGACCCACAGCTGGCCATCGTGCCCGCGACACGCGCAGCCGAACCAGCCCTTGCCCACGATGGCCTCATCCATCGGCCGCAGCTGGCTGCCCGTGCGGTCGGGCTGCCACGCGTACAGCTGCCGCAGGCCCACGATGAGCGGCCCTTGCGGGGCATCCGGCAACAGGCCGTAGACCGTATCGCCCTTTTCGATCGTGGCTTCGACCTTGCCGCGCCCGGCGGGCGTGCCGGCATAGCGGATCACCTGGCTGCCCCAGGACCCAGCCCACAGCGACCCGTGCTCGTCGACGGCCAGCGCGCCGATGTCCACGGCGCCGGAAGCATCCGAAGCCAGGGGGCGAAATTCGCGCTTGCGCGGGTCCAGCGCAGCCACGCCCTTTCCGGTCCCAACGTACAAGGGCTGCGCAGCGTCGGGCCCCGCCCGAAGAAAACGCCACACCTCGTCAGAGGGCAAGCCATCGCGCACCGACCAGTTTTCCCACTGGCCATATCCGCGCCACTGCAGCACGCCTGCTCCGATGGCACCCAGCCACAGACCTCCTTCGCGATCGACCACCAACGCGCCCACGCGTCCGGGGAAGGTCAGGCCAGAGGCCGCGTCGAAACGCTCCCAGTGCTGGCCGTCCCAGCGCATCAACGCACCGCGCGTGGCGGTGAGGATGCGCTTCTGCGCGTCCTCGGCCAGCGGATAGAAGCCGGCCTCGTCCAACTCGAAGCCGGCGCCATCGTGCAACACGAAGCGATCGGCGCCAGGGGCCAGCTGCACGAGGTGTTGGCCACCGCGGGCCCACAGCGACCCGTCGCTGGCGCGCATCAGCCAGTCCCAGTTTGCGGCGGGTACCCCTTGCTCGCCCTGGAAATGCTCGACCTGCCCGTCGCGCAGCCGGCACAAGGCCTTGGCACAACCGAACCAGAGCGTGCCATCGGGCGCCGCCAGCAAGCCGTCCACCTTGCGCAGCTCGGGTGGTTCGGCGTCGCCGGATGCCAGGGTCGTGCGCCAGCCGGCCCCGTCGGCCAGTGGGGTGACCTTGTGCAGGCCGTTCTTGGCGGCGACCCACAGGCTTCGGTCCGGTGCCGGCGCGAGTGCACCGGGCCCGAAGACCGCAAGCGGCTTGCCGTTGGCCGAGGGGACCGGGACGAGCTGGCCGCCGTCCCACCACCACAGGCCATCTGGCGTACCGACCCACAGTCCGTCGCCCTGTGGCGCGAGCGCGTTGATCCATGACAAGCCCTGCGCGGCGCCGATGCGACGGAACCGAGTTCCATCAAAGCGATAGAGGCCGTTCTCGGCACCGACCCAAAGAAACCCCTGCGCATCCTGCACCGCCGTGCGAACGGCGATGCTCTCCAGCCCCTCGGCGGGTCCGAACTCGCGCAACGACGCCTGTTCGGCATGCGATGGGCCTGCAAGAGTCAATGACGAAATCAGGAGCGCCCACATCCTCCAGTGACGCACACGCTTCATGTTCCCCCTCCTGGGCCACATGGCTGCACAGCGTACTGCATGTGACGCATCAGGCCGAGCCACACCTGAACCCGGATGCCCCGGCAGCCACCGAACGGCCAGTCGCTGTCGGGGGGCGTCAGGCGGCCTTCAGCACACTTTCGATCGCCGCCAGCTCCTCCGCCGAGAAGCTGAGATTCGCCAGTGCTCCGACCGCGTCGCGCACCTGCGATTCGCGGCTTGCGCCGATCAGCACCGACGTCATCTCGGCATGGCGCAGCACCCACGCCAGCGCGAGTTGCACGAGCTTCTGCCCACGCGCCTTCGCGATCTCGTTGAGCGCATTCGCCAGCTTCACCCGCTGCGGCGTGATGTGCTCCGCCCGCAGGAAGCCCACGCCACCCGCCGCGCGCGACCCGGCGGGCACGTCACCAGACAGGTACCGATCGGTCAAGAGCCCCTGCGCCAGCGGCGAGAAGGCGATGCAGCCCACCCCGTCGTCGCGCAGCGTGCGCAGCAGGTCGGGCTCGACCCAGCGGTCCAGCATGTTGTAGCGCGGCTGATGGATGACGCAGGGCGTGCCGAGCTCGCGCAGCGTGGCGGCCGCGCGGTGCGCCAGGTCGGCCGGGTAGTTCGAGATGCCCACGTACAGCGCGCGGCCGCTGCGCACGATGTGCTCGAGCGCGGCCATGGTCTCTTCCAGCGGCGTCTCGGGGTCGGGACGGTGGTGGTAGAAGATGTCCACGTAGTCCAGCCCCATGCGCTTGAGGCTCTGGTCCAGGCTCGCGATGAGGTACTTGCGCGAGCCGAAGTCGCCGTAGGGTCCGGGCCACATGGTGTAGCCGGCCTTGGACGAGATGATGAGCTCGTCGCGGTAGGGCTTGAGGTCGGTGCGCAGCAGGGTGCCGAAGTTCTCTTCGGCTGACCCGGGCGGCGGGCCGTAGTTGTTGGCGAGGTCGAAGTGAGTGATGCCGAGATCGAAGGCCGTGCGCACGATGCGGCGCTGGTTCTCGAAGGTGTCCACGCCGCCGAAGTTGTGCCACAGGCCCAGCGACACCGCGGGCAGCTTGAGCCCGCTGCGGCCGCAGCGGCGGTACTGCATGGATTCGTATCGCGCCGGGTCGGCCAGGTAGGGTTGCATTGTTCCGCTCAATCGAGGGCGCTTGCGCCTGCGCTGGCGTGACAGACGTGCACGTCGGCACGTTCACCGCCCGGGCTGCGGTAGTTCGCAGCGACGGCGTCGCGCACGGACTCGACCAACGACCCGGGCACCAGCCCCACCACGCAGCCGCCGAAGCCGCCGCCGGTCATGCGGCATCCGCCCGCGTCGCCGATCTCGGCCTGCATGATCTCGACGAGCCGGTCGATGGCAGGCACCGTGATCTCGAAATCGTCGCGCATGGACGCGTGCGACTGCGCCATCAGTTCGCCCATGCGGCGAACATCGCCTGCCTGCAGCGCCATCGCGGCGGCCAGCGTGCGCTGGTTCTCGGTGATGACGTGGCGTGCGCGGCGCCTCACCACGTCCGACGGCCAGCCCTGCCGCGCTTCGAAATCGCCGAGCGTGGCATCCCGCAGCGCCGTGACGCCCAGGTGGCGCGATGCCTCTTCGCATTGGCGGCGGCGCAGGTTGTATTCGCTGTCCACCAGCCCGCGCTTGACGCGCGAGTGCACGATCATCACGGCGAGGCCGGGCGGCAGCCGCACGGGCGTGGCTTCGAGCGACCGGCAATCGATGAGCAGCGCATGCGCATCGACGCCGCGTGCAGAGATGAGCTGGTCCATGATCCCGCAGGCGCAGCCGACGAAGCGGTTTTCCGCGGCCTGGGCGATCTGCGCCATGGTCGTGGGGTCGAGCGTGTCCAGCCGGTACAGGGTCTTGAAGGCCTGCAGCACCGCCACTTCCAGCGATGCGGACGACGACAGGCCCGCACCCTGGGGCACGTCGCCGGCCAGCGCCAGGTCGGCGCCGCGGACGTCCACGCCGTGGGCCAGCAGGTGCTTGACGGTGCCGCGCACGTAGTTGGCCCAGGTCGCGTCGGCGCGCGGCTCGATGGGCATGTCGATGCGGAACTCGTCCAGCGCGAAGCCGAGGTCGGCGGCCACCACGCGCACGGTCATGTCGTCGCGCTCGCGGGCGGCGATGACGGTGCCATGGTCGATGGCGCACGGCAGCACGAAGCCGTCGTTGTAGTCGGTGTGCTCACCGATGAGGTTGACGCGGCCCGGCGCCTGCACGAGACGCGCCGTGGCGTGGCCGAAGGCCTGGTTGAAGGCGGCGAGGGCGGTGTGGTTGACGGTGGACGGGATCATGGGGCGAGGCTGTAGTGCACGAGGCTCAGGCCACGCAGCTGGGCGGCGGCCTGTTCGGGTGTGAGGTCGCGCTGCGCTTCGGCGAGCATCTCGAAACCCACCATGAACTTGCGCACCGTGGCCGAGCGCAGCAGTGGCGGATAGAAGTGCGCATGCAACTGCCAGGGCCGCGGGTCGCTGCCGTCGAACGGCGCGCCGTGCCAGCCCATGGAGTAGGGGAAGGAGCAGCGAAAGAGGTTGTCGTAGCGCGTGGTGAGCTGCTTCATGGCCTGCGCCAGGTCGCGGCGCTCCTCGCGGTCGAGCTCCGGCAGTCGATGGCGCGGAGCGCGCGGCATGAGCAGCGTCTCGAAGGGCCAGGTCGCCCAGTAGGGAACGACTGCGATCCAATGGTCGGTGCTTACCACCACGCGTTCATCGGACACGGCCTCGCGCTGCGCATAGTCCAGCAGCATCGCGCGGCCGTGCTCGCTGAAGTAGGCGCGCTGGTGCTCGTCTTCGGCGGCGGCCTCGTTGGGCAGATGTTCGCAGGCCCAGACCTGCCCGTGCGGATGCGGGTTGGAGCAACCCATCACCGCGCCCTTGTTCTCGAACACCTGCACCCAGGCGTAGCGCGCGCCCAGCGTCTGCGTCTCGTCGCACCAGGTGTCCACCACGCGCTCGATGGCCTCCACCGGCAGTTCGGGCAGCGTCTTGCCGTGGTCGGGCGAGAAGCAGATGACGCGGCTGGTGCCGCGCGCGGGCATGGACTGCAGCAGCGGGTCGTCCGACGCCGGCGCGTCAGGCACGTCCTGCATCAGCGCGGCGAAGTCGTTGGTGAAGACGAAGGTGCCGTCGTAGGCCGGGTTGCGTTCGCCGGTGACGCGCAGGTTGCCCGCGCACAGGTAGCAGGTCGGGTCGTGGGCGGGCGCGGCGCTCAGCGATGCCGGCTCCTGCTGCCCCTGCCAGGGGCGCTTCGAGCGATGCGGCGAGACCAGCACCCACTGACCAGTCAGCGGGTTGCGCCGCCGGTGCGAGTGTTCAGCGGGCTGGAACATTCAGAGTGCGCGAACGGCCGGCGCCTCGGTGGACTGCACCGCGAGCGTGTTGACCAGGGGCGGTCCGAACAGCGGCGATTCGATCTCCCAACGGTCGCCCGCGGCGACGCGGATGCCGTCGGCGAAGCTCAGCGTGGCCGCGCCGAAGAAGTGCAGGTGCACGTCGCCCGGGCGGCGGAAGAGCGCGTACTTGAAGTGATGGTGCTCGAGGTTGGCGATGGTGTGCGACATGTTCGCCTCGCCGCTCACGAAAGGCTTTTCCCAGCGCAGCTGACCCCGCGCGTCGAAGAGCCGCGTGTGGCCTTCGACGTGCTCCGGCAATGCGCCCACGCGCAAGGCAGGGCCCACCGAACACACGCGCAGCTTGGAATGTGCGAGGTAGAGGTAGTTCTGCTGCTCGGTGACGTGGTCGGAGAACTCGTTGCCGAGCGCGAAGCCCACGCGGTAGGGCGCGCCGTCCGGCCCGTTCACGTACAAGCCGACGATTTCCGATTCCTCGCCGCCGTCGAGCGCGAAGTCGGGCATCTCCATGGCCTGGCCGCTCGCGCGCACGATGCTGCCGTCGCCCTTGTAGAACCACTCGGGCGCGACACCCACCGCTCCGGCCGCGGGCTTGCCGCCTTCCAGGCCGAGCCGGAACATCTTCATGCTGTCGGTGAGCGATTCCGTCTGCGCGAGCTTCTTGTGCATCGCGTCGCGCGAGGCGGCGCTGCCCAGGTGCGTGAGGCCGGTGCCGGTGACGTAGCAGTGCGCCTCGTCCGGATGCGTGAGCGGCGGCAGCAGGCGGCCTTCGCGGGCGATGGTGGCGTAGTCCAGCGATTCGCCCGACAGTGCCCGGGCCGCGAGCGATTCGATGGACTGGCCCGAGGCGATGGCCGACTGGGCGAGCGCATGGGTGGAGGCCACACCGGCCAGCACCTGCACGCGGCCTTGGTCCGCGTCCAGCACGCCGACGCGCAGGCTGTCTTGCGCGGTCTTGAATTGAATGAGCAGCATGGGGTGAGGAAAGGGGGTCAATGCGAGTGTCGAGGAACGGCCGAGCCTCGGCAACCCACGAGGAAGTCGAGGTCGCAGCCTTCGTCGGCCTGCAGCACGTGGTTCACGTACAGCTTCTGGTAGCCACCGTCCGAGGGCGCGGGCTGCGGCACGAGGGTGCTCATGCGTTCGGCCAGTTCGGTGTCGGAGACGTCAAGGTGCAGGCGACCTGCTTCGCAGTCGAGCTCGATCCAGTCGCCGTCGCGCACGGCGGCCAGCGGCCCGCCGGCGGCGGCTTCGGGCGCCACGTGCAGCACCACCGTGCCGTAGGCCGTGCCGCTCATGCGGGCGTCGGAGATGCGCACCATGTCCTTCACGCCCTGGCGCAGCAGCTTGGGCGGCAGGCCCATGTTGCCCACCTCGGCCATGCCGGGGTAGCCCTTGGGGCCGCAGTTCTTCATCACGAGCACGGAGCTCGCGTCGACCTCCAGCGATTCATCGACGATGCGCGCCTTGTAGTGCTCCAGGTTCTCGAACACGACGGCGCGGCCGCGGTGCTTGAGCAGCTCGGGCGTGGCCGCGGAGGGCTTGAGCACGGCGCCGCGCGGTGCGAGGTTGCCGCGCAGCACGCAGATGGAGCCGTCGTGGATGAGCGGCTTGTCCAGCGGGCGGATCACCTCGTCGTTGTAGTTCGGCGCCTCGCGCACGTTGTCCCACAGCGAGTGGCCGTTGACGGTGAGCGCGTCCGGGTGCGGCAGCAGGCCGTGCTCGCCCAGGCGGCGCAGCACCGCGGGCAGTCCGCCTGCGTAATAGAACTCTTCCATCAGGAAGCGGCCCGAAGGCATCAGGTCCACGATGGTCGGGGTGCCCCGGCCCACGCGCGTCCAGTCCTCGAGCTCCAGCGGCACGCCGATGCGTCCTGCGATGGCCTTCAGGTGGATCACCGCGTTGGTCGATCCGCCGATGGCCGCGTTGGTGCGGATGGCGTTCTCGAAAGCCTCGCGCGTGAGGATCTTGGACAGCGTCAGGTCCTGCAGCGCCATCTCCACGATGCGGATGCCCGACATGTGCGCGAGCACGTAGCGGCGCGAATCCACCGCGGGAATCGCGGCGTTGTGCGGCAGCGTGGTGCCCAGCGCTTCCGCCATGCACGCCATGGTCGATGCCGTGCCCATGGTGTTGCAGGTGCCCGCCGAGCGCGACATGCCCGATTCGGCGGAGAGGAACTGGTGCAGGTTGATCTCGCCCGCCTTGAGCGATTCATGCAGCTGCCACACCGCGGTGCCCGAGCCGATGTCGCGGCCTTCGAGCTTGCCGTTGAGCATGGGGCCGCCGCTCACCACGATGGCTGGCACGTTGCAGCTGGCCGCGCCCATCAGGAGCGCGGGCGTCGTCTTGTCGCAGCCCGCGAGCAGCACGACGGCATCGATGGGGTTGCCGCGGATGGCTTCCTCCACGTCCATGGCCGCGAGGTTGCGCGTGAGCATGGCGGTGGGGCGCAGGTTCGATTCGCCGTTGGAGAACACCGGGAACTCGACGGGGAACCCGCCCGCTTCGTACACGCCGCGCTTGACGTGCTCGGCGATCTTGCGGAAATGGGAATTGCAGGGGGTCAGTTCAGACCAGGTGTTGCAGATGCCGATGATGGGCTTGCCCTGGAACTCATGGTCCGGGATGCCCTGGTTCTTCATCCAGCTCCGGTACATGAAGCCGTTCTTGTCGGCGGTGCCGAACCATTCGGCCGAGCGCAGCTTCTTGCGGTCGGGCATGTTGTGTGTCTCCTCAGCGGTGGCAGCCGAGAGACTACGAGCAACTGCGATATCTATCCAATGAGTTCTTGGATTGTTGTGATATCGATATCGGCATGGTTTGGCCGCGCGGGGTCACGGGCCTTCCCGGACGGGGAAGCGGGAGACGAACTCGAGGATGGCCTTCGATTGATAGCGGTCGGCCATCTCGCGCAAGGCCTTCGCAAAGGGCCGGTAGGCCTCGTCGAGCGCGGCCAGGTGATCGGCCCGGTCCCGGATGCTGCGCATGTTGCCGATGCGCGCCAACTGCTGCAGCACCTGCATTTCCTCTTCGGGCGGCGCCACCAGGTCCTCGTCCGGCGTGCCGGTGCCGGGCAGGGGTTCGTCGTCCGGGCCGGTCCATCCGAGATGCAGCAGCCGGCCGATCTGCATCAGCAGCTGATCCAGGTCGATCGGCTTGGACAGGAAGGCATTCGCGCCGACGGCATGGCTGTCGCGCTGGTCGGCAAGCGACGCGCTGGCCGACACGGCGATCACCGGCACGTCCCGCAGCTCCGGCAACTGCCGCAGGCGCCGCGTCGCCTCGAATCCGTCCATCACGGGCATCACGTTGTCCATGAGGATGATGTCGGGCCGCAGGCGCTTGGCCATCTGAAGGCCGTCCTCGCCGTTTTCCGCTTCGACGACCTGGAAGCCCAGGGGCGCGAGCAGGTCGACCATCGTCGCGCGGTTGCCGGCCACGTCGTCCACCACCAGCACCGTGCGGCGCCGGCCGCGGTAGCCGGCCACCCCCTGCGCGAGCGATTCCTTCGGCAGCGGTGCATCACCCTTGGCAAGCGGCAGGTCCAGGTCGAACCAGAAGCGGCTGCCGTGTGCCAGCCGGCTTTCCACGTGGATGGTGCTGTGCATCATGCCGACCAGTTGCTGGCTGATGACGAGGCCCAGCCCCGTGCCGCCGTAGCGCCGCTGCACGTCGGGCGCCTGCTCGAAAGGGTGGAAGATGGCCTCGTGCTGGTCTTCGGCGATGCCGATCCCGGTATCGATCACCTCGAAGCGGACCCGTGCCGCGACTGCATCGGCGCTGAGCGTTCGAACGCGCAAGCGGACCTCCCCTTGCTCGGTGAACTTGACGGCGTTGCTGAGCAGGTTGAGCAGCACTTGGCCGAGCCGCTTGCCGTCGACGTGCACGACGCGGGGCAGGTCGCTCGCCAGCTCGCAGACGAAGGACAGCCGCTTCTCCTGCGTGTTGACGCGGATGATGTTGGTGACCATGCGCAGCAGCGCGTTCAGGTCGACCGGGGCCGCGTAGAGCTCCACCTTGCCGGCCTCGATGCGCGCCAGGTCCAGCAAGCTGTTGATCAGCGTGAGCAGGTGCTCGCCGCTGCGGCGGATGGTGTCGACCCCGGCGGCAGCGCGCTCGCCCAGGCTCGGCTCGCGCTGCAGGATCTGCGCATAGCCCAGCACCGCGTTCAGCGGTGTGCGCAGCTCGTGGCTCATGTTGGCGAGGAAGCTGCTCTTGGCGCGGTTGGCCACTTCCGCCGCATCCCTGGCGCGCTGCGCCTCGGCGTACACCGTCTCCAGGTGCTCGATCGTCTTTGCGAGCCGCTGCGTCATGGTGTTGATGCTGGTGGCGAGCGTGCCTATCTCGTCGTGCGATTCGACCGCCGCCCGCGTGGACAGGTCGCCGCCCGCCACGCGCTCGGCCACCCCGGTGAGACGCTGCACCGGGCGCACGATGCTGCGGCTGAACACGACCACCATCAGCACCGCGAACAGCACGGCGAGCAGGCCGCCGGCGGCCGTCTCCAACTGCGCTTGCGAGAGGCTGTGCCGTGCATGCGCGAGGCCACTTTGCAGCTGCGTCTGCTGCACGGCCGTGACCTCGGCCAGCAGGGCCAGCATGCGTTCGGCCTGCGGCGTCACCTCGCTGCGGTACAGGTACAGGTCTTCGTAGGCGTGTTCACTCGTGAGGATGGCTACGATCTGCAGCGCGAGATCGGCCACCTCGGCACGGCGCCGGGCGATGGCATCCAGCCCCTGGCCCTGCTCGGGCGTCATCTGCGCGCGCTTGGCCCACAACGCGTTCCAGGTGGACGCATTGGTGGCCAGCTGCGGGCCATAGGCGAGCTTGAAGTTCAGCTCGCCGGAGGTGCCGTAGGCCATCAGGTTGGTCACCATCGCGTCGAACGAGGTCTGGAAGCCGAGCATGTCGGCCAGCAGCTCGCGGTTGGCGGGTGTCGCCTCGCGCGTCTTCTGGATGTCGATGACGCGGTCGATCTCGTCGAGGATCTGCACGCGCCGAGACTGGACGTCCACCCGGGCCAGGCGCAGTGCCGGCCGGTTCTTGAGCGGGTTGTCGTGCAGCGCGAACAGCTGCGGCGGCAGCTTGTTCCATTGCTCGTAGGTGTTGTTCAGCTCGACCACCCACCGGGCCGCATCCTCGCCCGCCCACAACGTAGACATCTGGGTGAGGGCATGCAGATGCTTCTCGAAGCTTTCGCGGGCGATGTCGTACTGCAGGCGGTCGGCCGGGTCGCTGAGCACCAGGTAGCCGCGAACGTGCAACTGCATGCGCAGCAGGCTGGCTTGGGCTTGCGCCGAGGCGAGCGAGGCGGGGCCGCGAACGCCTTCGGTGAGCCGGATGTCCTCGGTGGCACGGCCGCCGGCGATGAAGGCGAGCGCCACCACCAGCAGCGTGACCGCGGCGAGTGCGCCGAAGGCGAGCGTCAGCTTGCCGCCGATGCCCAGGGGTTTCCGGCCGAACCGACCTGCGATCGCCATGCCGCCGCCTTTGGTCACAGTCCGAGCGAGGCCTTGTAGGCCTTGCGCTGCTGCTCGCGGCCAAGCCGGATCGTGATCTCCTCGAAGTCGACGGCCGTGGCTTTCAAGGCATCTTCCGGGCTCAGCTGGCCGGCGGCGGCTTCACTCAGGTGCACGTCCAGCGCCCGCCAGTAGCTGAAGGTGCCGGGGATGCGCAGGAAGGGCAGTTGCTGCCGGTTCTGGAAATTGTCGAAGAAGCCTTGCAGGTACTCGCGCACGTCGCCCTCGTCCCAACCGAAGCGCAAGTAATCCTCGACGTGTGCCGTGCCGTTGGGCGGCAGGAAGTGGCTGTAGCGGCCGGGGTCCACGCCGTCCCAGCCGCGCGCGGCATAGACCTGGGACTTTTCCTTGGTCGCCATCAGCGCGAGCAGGTAATAGGTCGCCTCGGGCACCTTCGAGTACTTCGAGATCACGCCGGCCCAGGAGCCACCGGTCACGTTGGCCACCATGTTGGGGCGGGCCGTGCGGATCCACTTCTTCTGAGCCCGTGCGTAGTACTCGTTGGTGCCCGGAATGTGCGCGACGCCGACCTTGCCGCGGATCTTGCTGCCGGGCTCCTGCGCGAGCCCGCCCACGTTGCCCCAGGTGAAGGTGAGCGCGGCTCGGCCGGAGAGGAAGTAATCCCAGCTCTGGCCGATGTCCCAGTTGACCATCTCCTTGGGCCCTTGTTTCGCGATCTCGAGCATCGACTTGAGTGCGCGCAGGTGGCCGGGGCTTTCGATCAGCGGCTTCATGGTCTGCGGGTCGAACCAGTAGAGCTTGGGGTTCTCCGGCCCGATGACGAAGGGCGCCGAGAAGGACATGTAATGGAACATGCTCTGCTCGCCGACCTTCAGGTGAAGCGACACGCCGCTGTCGGGCACGCCGTCGCCGTTCAGGTCGCGGCCGTTGAAGTATTCGGCAGCATCGCGGAACTGGTCCCAGGTCTTGGGCGCGCCCAGGGCGTAGCCGTACTTCTGCTTGAAGGCGGCCTGGTGGACCGGGTCGTTGAACAGGTCGCGGCGGTAATACATCACCTGCCCGTCGTGGTCGTTGGCCACCATGTACTTGTGCCCGGCGTATTCGAGCAGGCTGCGCGGCGCGGGCAGCACGTCATCGATGTTCCACCTCGGGAAGCGCGGGTCGTGCAGGTACTTGTCGTAAGGCACGATGAAATCGCCTGCCACCAGCTCGCCGAGCCACCAGGCGCCGGCCATGGTCGCGTCGAAGCGGCCGGCGCGGTTGGTCACGTCCGACACGAAGTTGTCGAAGTGCTCGTTGAACGACACCTCGACGATGTTCAGCGTTGCGCCTGTGGCGGCTTCGAATTCGTCCTTTACCTCGCGCACCGGCCCGCTGATGGGCTGGCCGCGGAACACGAGCACCGTCACCGTCTGGCCGGCAAACGGGCAGTGCCCCGGCTGGCAGGGTGGTGCGACCCGCGGCGGCACCAGCGAGCCGGGCTGGACGACGCTCACGTCCACGCCCTCGCGCTTGGGCGGCGCTGGCTTCTTGGCGGGCTGGGCCGCTGCCGTGGCGATGCCGAGGGTGAGCGTGGCCAGCAGTGCCTGCAGGCCCCGAAGCTTGAACGCGTGCATGGTCATCCCCTTCGTTTGCCGGAGGGGGCCGTGAGTGGGTGGCCCCTCTCGAAAAGTCTCCCTGGCCGTTGCTCGATGGACGCGCCCCAGGCGGGGATGTCCTCTTATAGAGCAACGGCCCAGCGCTGCCAAGTGAAGGGAAGGCGGCGCCGGGAAAGCACTATCCGGCGAAGCGGTGCGGCGGCAGTCCGGTGGCGTCGGTGGCCACGGCGAACAGGGCGCCTGCCAATGGTTGGCTGGCCGACTGTTGCGCATCGAGTTCGGCCGCCGCGCTCGTCACGAAGAGCGTGCGCATGTCCGGGCCGCCGAAAGCGACGTTGGTGATGTTGGAGGTGGGCAAGGCGATGCGCGCGAGCTCGCGGCCATCGTCTGGCGCATGGCAGGTGACGCAGGCGCCGCCCCAGTGCGCGACCCACAGGCGGCCATCGGCGTCGGTGGTCATGCCGTCGGGGTAGCCATCGCCCGGGGCCAGGCGCATGAAGACGCGGGTGCTGCCGACCGTGCCCGTCGCGGGATCGAACTCGCCCGTGTGAATGAAGTTGCGCGCGGTGTCGTTGAGCCAGATCCGGCGGCCGTCGAGCGACCATGTGGGCCCGTTGACCACGGGGAAACCCGCGGGCCATGCGCAGTCGATGCGCGTGCCGCCGGCCTCGGCGGTCACGGCGTACAGCGAGCCGGTCTCGGCCTTGCAGCCCATGTCCATGGTGCCCGCCCAGAAGCGGCCGTGGCTGTCGCACTTGCCGTCGTTGAAGCGGTTGCCCTCGAGGTGCGGCTCCGGCGAATGCAGGCGTTCGAGCGCGCCGGTGTCGGGGTCGAAGAAGGCGATGCCGCTCTTGAGCGACACGATGAGGCCGCGTCCGTTGGCGCGCTCGGCCACCGCGCTGATCATTTCATCAAAGGGCCATTCCCGCCGTTCGCCGCTGGCCATCGACAGTCGCATGAGACGCTTGCCGAAGATGTCCACCCACCAGACCGATTGCGACGCTGGTGACCAGCACAGCCCTTCGCCAAGCTGCGCGCATGCGGGCCACAGCACCTGCAGCGCGTCGCATCGCGGCGATGAGAACATCGTTGTTGTTTGCTCGTGAATGCTCATGGCCTGGTGTGCTGCGCTTGACGCGCGGCATCGTAGCAAGGCACATTGGTACAGGAAACGTATATGTAGTTATACGTTCATACATGAATTGCAATCTCACGGAGACTGAAGTGACCAGCGGCCCCATCACGCGTCCGATCGACGCCTCGACCCTTGCGAAGTTCCCCAGCCTGAAAGGGAAGAGCGTGTTCGTCACCGGCGGCGGCAGCGGCATCGGTGCATCCATCGTGAAGGCCTTCGCCCTGCAGGGCGCGAAGGTCGCCTTCGTCGACATCGCCGAAGCTGCCAGCCGCGCGCTCGCCGAGGAGATCGCAGGCCTCGACGTCGCCCCGCCGTGGTGGGAGGTGTGCGATGTGCGGGACATCCCTTCGCTGCAATCGGCCATCGCGCGTGCGGCTGCCGCACTCGGCGATTTTTCGGCGCTCGTCAACAACGTGGCGAGCGACGATCGGCACAGCATCGAATCGGTGACGGTGGATTACTGGGACCAGCGCATGGCCATCAACCAGCGGCCCGCGTTCTTCGCGATCCAGGCCGTGGTGCCGGGCATGCGCCGCCTGGGCGGCGGTGCGGTCATCAACCTCGGATCGACCGGCTGGCAGATCAAGAGCGCCGGCTACCCCTGCTACGCGGTGGCGAAATCGTCGGTGAACGGCCTGACCCGCGGCCTGGCCGCAACGCTCGGGCCCGACCGCATCCGCGTGAACACGGTGTCGCCGGGCTGGGTCATGACAGAGCGGCAGATCAAGCACAACCTCGACCCGAAGAGCGAGGCCGCCTTGCGCGAAGCGCAGTGCCTGCCCGACCTCCTGCAAGGCGAGGACATCGCGCGCATGGTGCTTTTCCTTGCGGCCGACGATGGTGCGATGTGCACGGCGCAGGAGTTCAAGGTGGACGCGGGCTGGACTTGAGCCGCCTGCGTCGACGCGGGTGAGCCGCGGCAGGCGCCGATCAGCCCCCCGCCTCCAGCGTCACCCCATACACCTCCGCCGCCGCCGTCTTCACCGCCGACAGCATCACCTTGCCGGCCGGCGACATCGGGCGGTCGGTGCGCGTGATCAGGCCGAAGGCGTCCATGCGGCAAGGCAGGTCGATGGGCAGGATGGCGGCGACGCCGTGCTGCGCGTAGTAGCGCGCCACGTCGCCCGCCACGAGGCAGATCATGTCGCCCTGGTTGATCATCTTCGTGACGAACAGCAGCGCCGTGGTCTCGATGAGGTTGGACGGCGCGTCCAGGCCTTCCTCGTTGAACATCAGGTCGAACCGGTGGCGCAGCACGCTGCCGTCGGGCGGCACGATCCAGCAACTGCTGACGAGGTCGCGCAGGCTCAGGTGGTCCACGTGCAGCAGCGGGTGGCCTGGCCGCACCATGCCCACCACCGGCTCCTCGGCCAGGGCCTCGTAGCGCAGCGCCGTCTTGTCATGCTGCGCGAAGAGGCGCCCCACCAGCATGTCCAGCTTGCCCTGCGCCATGCGCTCGAGGAGGATGTCGCTGGTCTCGATCTGCAGCGACACGCGCAGCGTGGGGTGGGCGGCCTTCACGACCGAGATGGCCTGGGGCAGCAGCATGATGCCGGGCGTGGTGATGGCGCCGATGCTGACCTGCCCGAAGCGGCCGGACTTCAGCGCCTGGATTTCGTCGTGGGCCTGGTTGAGTGCGGCCAGCGCCACGCGGGCATGGCGGATCATGGCCTCGCCGTACCAGGTTGCGCGCATACCGCGCGGCAGGCGGTCGAAGAGCGAGACGCCGAGCACGTCCTCCAGGTCCTTGAGCAGCTTGGACGCGGCCGGTTGCGTCATGTTGAGCACCTGCGCGGCGCGGTGGATGTTGCCTTCCTCGGCAAGGGCGACGAGCAGCAGGAGCTGGCGCGTCTTGAGCCGCGCGCGAATGAACCAGTGGGTGTAGTTGGTCATGCAGGGTTGGTGCGCCGTCAGTTGGTTCACCAACGAACTAGGGTTTCCATGAATCCGAAATCCTATATCTCTGCGCGCCAAATAACTATTAGGCGTATATCCCATGGCTGCCTACCATTCGGCACCTCGCGCTTCATGCGAGTGACTGCCAAATGCAAAACAGCTTCAAGAATTACATCAATGGACGCTGGGAGACCGGCGTCACCACGGGAACGTCAGAGAACCCGTCCGACCTCGACGCGCCGGTGGGCGAGTACGCCCGCGCCGACGCCCGCCAGACCGAAGAAGCCATTCGTGCAGCAGCCGATGCAGCGCCCGCCTGGGGGCTGACGACACCGCAGCGGCGCGCCGACGCCCTGGACCAGATCGGCACCGAAATCCTCGCGCGCAAAGAGGAACTCGGCGAGCTGCTGGCACGCGAGGAAGGCAAGACGCTGCCCGAATCCATCGGCGAAGCGACCCGTGCGGGCAATATCTTCAAGTTCTTCGCCGGCGAATCGCTGCGCATCGCGGGTGAAAAGCTCGCCTCCGTGCGGCCGAACGTCGACGTGGAGATCACGCGCGAGCCGGTCGGCGTGGTGGGCATCATCGCGCCGTGGAACTTCCCGCTCGCGATTCCGGCCTGGAAGATCGCGCCGGCGCTCGCATACGGCAACACAGTGGTGCTCAAGCCCGCGGAGCTGGTGCCGGCTTGCGCCTGGGCGCTGGCCGACATCATCAGCCGAGCCGGCCTGCCCGCCGGTGCCTTCAACCTCGTGAACGGCAGCGGCCGGCAGGTGGGCCAGGCGATCATCGACAGCCCGCTCGTCAACGCGATCAGCTTCACCGGCTCGCAAGCGGTGGGTGGTCAGATCCTCGAAGCCACGGCGCGCCGTGGCGCGAAGGTGCAGCTGGAGATGGGCGGCAAGAACCCGCTCGTCGTGCTCGCCGATGCGGACCTCGACCTGGCCGTGGAATGCGCCGCGCAAGGCGCGTTCTTCTCCACCGGCCAGCGCTGCACCGCGTCGAGCCGCCTCATCGTGGAAGCGTCCGTGCACGATGCCTTCGTGGCCAAGCTGCGTGAACGCACGCGCCACCTGAAGGTCGGCCATGCGCTGGAGCGCGGCATCGAGATCGGGCCGGTGGCAAGCCGCGCGCAGCTGGAACAGAACCTGAGCTACATGGAGATCGGCCGCGCCGAGGGTGCCGAGCGCGTGGTGGGCGGCGAGCTGGTCGAGCGTGCGACGCGCGGCCACTACATGAGCCCCGCGCTTTTCCTGGCGCAGCCCGAGCATCGCATCGCGCGTGAAGAGATCTTCGGCCCCGTGGCCGTGGTGCTCAAGGCCGACGGCTACGAGCATGCGCTGGCGCTCGCCAACGACACGCCCTTCGGCCTGGCCGCGGGCATCTGCACCACGTCGCTCAAGCACGCCACGCATTTCAAGCGCCACGCGCAAGCCGGCATGGTGATGGTCAACCTCGCCACGGCGGGCGTGGACTATCACGTGCCGTTCGGCGGACGCAAGTCGTCCAGCCACGGGGCGCGCGAGCAGGGCCGCTACGCCGCCGAGTTCTACACCACCGTGAAAACGGCCTACACCTTTGCCTGAGGAAGTCCGCGTTATCCCGTCATACCACCGGCCCCGAGGCCTTTCCATTCCAACATCAAACAGGAGACAAGCATGAAGATTCCACGTCGCACCGTCATCGCGTCCGTCGCTGCGCTGGCATTCGCCGCAGGGCTGCCGTTGAGCGCCATGGCCCAGAAGAAGATCGTGCTGGGCTTCAGCCAGATCGGCGCCGAGAGCGAATGGCGCACCGCCAACACCGAGTCGATCAAGCAAGCTGCCAAGGACGCAGGCATCGAGCTGAAGTTCGCCGATGCGCAGCAGAAGCAGGAGAACCAGATCAAGGCGATCCGCAGCTTCATCGCGCAGAAGGTCGACATCATCGCCTTCTCGCCGGTGGTGGAAAGCGGCTTCGAGACCGTGCTGCGCGAGGCCCGTGCCGCCAAGATCCCGGTGATCCTCACCGACCGCGCCGTCAACGTGAAGGACGACTCGCTGTACGTCACCTTCATGGGCTCCGACTTCGTCGAAGAAGGGCACAAGGCGGGCAAGTGGCTGCTCGAGAAGATGAAGGGCGCGAGCGGCGACGTGAACATCGTCGAGCTGCAGGGCACGGTGGGCTCGGCGCCGGCGATCGACCGCAAGAAGGGCTTCGAGGAGATCATCAAGGCAGACCCGCGCTTCAAGATCATCCGCTCGCAGACAGGCGACTTCACCCGTGCCAAGGGCAAGGAAGTGATGGAAGCCTTCCTGAAGGCCGAGGGCAAGAAGATCAATGTGCTGTATGCGCACAACGATGACATGGCCATCGGCGCGATCCAGGCGATCGAGGAAGCGGGCATGAAGCCGGGCAAGGACATCATCATCGTGTCGATCGACGCGGTGAAGGGTGCCTTCGAGGCCATGATTGCCGGCAAGCTCAACGTCTCAGTGGAGTGCAGCCCGCTCTTGGGGCCGCAGCTGATGCAGGCGGTGAAAGACCTCAAGGACGGCAAGACTTTGCCAAAGCGCATCGTGACGCAGGAAACCATCTTCCCGATGGAAGTGGCTGCTGCCGAGTTCCCTAAGCGGAAGTACTGATATCCCCAAAGCGCCTGGCGGCGTTCCCTCAGGGGTGCCGCCGGGGGCCCGGCGATACCGGATCCGCGGCGGCTGCATGATGGTGTGCGGCCTTTGGCGCACTGAACGTTTAACGAGGAGAGAGTTTGTGAAGATCATCAAGTTTCTGATGGCGGCTGCGGCCGTCTGCACGATGGCGCTGACGCAGCAGGCGTTTGCGCAAGGCAAGGGCCTGATCGCGATCTCGATGCCGACGAAATCGTCGGCACGCTGGATTGCCGACGGCTCGAACATGGTCAAGGTGTTCAAGGAGAAGGGCTACGCCACCGACCTGCAGTACGCGGAAGATGACATCCCGAACCAGCTGGCGCAGATCGAGAACATGATCACCAAGGGCCCGAAGGTCCTCGTGATCGCCGCCATCGACGGCACCACGCTGTCCGACGCGCTGCAGAAGGCCGCCGACAAGGGCATCAAGGTCATCGCCTATGACCGCCTGATCAAGAACTCGAAGAACGTGGACTACTACGCCACCTTCGACAACTTCCAGGTGGGCGTGCTGCAGGCCTCGTACATCGAGAAGGCGCTGAACCTGAAGACGGCCAAGGGCCCGTTCAACATCGAGCTGTTCGGCGGCTCGGCGGACGACAACAACGCCTTCTTCTTCTACAACGGCGCGATGTCGGTGCTCGACCCGTACATCAAGAGCGGCAAGCTCGTGGTGCGCAGCAAGCAGATGGGCATGGACAAGGTCGCGACGCTGCGCTGGGATGGCGCGGTGGCCCAGGCCCGCATGGACAACCTGCTGTCGGCCTACTACACGCAAGCGCACGTGGATGCGGTGCTGTCGCCCTATGACGGCCTGTCCATCGGCATCATCTCCTCGCTCAAGGGCGTGGGCTACGGCACGCCGAAGCAGCCGATGCCGGTCGTCACCGGCCAGGACGCGGAAGTGCCCTCGGTGAAGTCCATCCTGAACAAGGAACAGACCTCCACCGTGTTCAAGGACACGCGTGAACTCGCCAAGGTCACGGCCAACATGGTCGACGCGATGCTGTCGGGCAAGCAAGTGCCGATCAACGACACCAAGACCTACAACAACGGCGTGAAGGTCGTGCCGTCGTACCTGCTCAAGCCGGTGCTCGTGGATGCGAGCAACTGGAAGGAAGCGCTGATCGCGACCGGTTACTACACCGAAGCGCAGATCAAGTGACGGACGAAGCCGTCGCCGAAAGGCGGCGGCCAGCCTGTCGCCCCGGCGAACGCCGGGGTCCATCGCGGCGGCATATGGCCTCACGATGGACCCCGGCGTTCGCTGGGGTGACAAGCCCCCTAGGCAACAGACAACAACAGACAGGAGACGAGGCTTTGAACGCCATTCTGGAGATGCGCGGGATCACGAAGTCCTTCCCGGGCGTCAATGCACTGGACAACGTGAACCTCGTGGTTCGCGAAGGGGAGATCCATGCCGTCGTCGGCGAGAACGGCGCGGGCAAGTCCACCCTCATGAAGGTGCTCAGCGGTGTCTACCCCTGCGACTCGTACAGCGGCGAGATCCACTACCAGGGCGAGCTGCGTCGCTTCAAGACGATCGCCGACAGCGAGAAGCTGGGCATCATCATCATTCACCAGGAGCTGGCGCTGGTGCCGCTGCTGTCGATCGCGGAAAACATCTTCCTCGGCAACGAGACGGCGAAGAACGGCGTGATCGACTGGTTCGAGGCCTACGCGAAGACGCGCGAGCTGCTCGCCAAGGTCGGCCTCAAGGAGCCGCCCACCGCACTCATCACCAACCTGGGCGTCGGCAAGCAGCAATTGGTGGAGATCGCCAAGGCGCTGTCCAAGGAAGTGAAGCTTCTCATCCTCGACGAACCCACAGCCAGCCTCAACGAAAGCGACAGCGATGCGCTGCTTTCGCTGCTGCTGGAACTGAAGGCTCAGGGGATTTCTTCGATCCTCATTTCGCACAAGCTCAACGAGATCGCGAAGGTGGCCGACAGCATCACCGTGCTGCGCGACGGCTCCACCGTGCAGACCATGGATTGCCACGCCGAAGCCATCAGCGAGGACCGGATCATCCGCAACATGGTCGGGCGCGAGATGGCCGACCGCTACCCCAAGCGCACGCCCAACATCGGCGAGACGGTGTTCGAGGTGCGCGACTGGCGCGTCCACCACGCACAGCACGCCGATCGCGAAATGATCAAGGGTGTGAACCTGCACGTGAAGAAGGGCGAGATCGTCGGCATCGCGGGCCTCATGGGCGCCGGGCGCACCGAGTTCGCGATGAGCGTGTTCGGCCGCAGCTACGGCCAGCGCATCAGCGGCCAGGTGCTCATGCACGGCAAGCCGGTGGACGTGCATACCGTCGAGCGCGCCATCCACCACGGCATCGCTTACGTGACGGAAGACCGCAAGGGTTGCGGGCTGGTGCTCAACGACGAAATCAAGCGCAACATCAGCCTGGCCAACCTGGAGGCGGTGGCCAAGGCCGGCGTCATCTCCGACGGCGAGGAGTTCAAGGTGGCCACCGACTACCGGCGGCAGCTGAACATCCGCTCGTCCAACGTGTACCAGCAGGTGGTCAACCTGTCGGGCGGCAACCAGCAGAAGGTGGTGCTCGCCAAGTGGCTCTTCTCCAAGCCCGAGCTGCTCATCCTCGACGAGCCCACGCGCGGAATCGACGTGGGCGCGAAGTTCGAGATCTACACCATCATCGACCAACTGGCGAATCAAGGAAAAGGTATTTTGATGATCTCTTCGGAGATGCCCGAGCTGTTGGGCATGTGCGACCGCATCTACGTGATGAACGAGGGCCGCTTTGTCGCGGAGTTCGCGGCCAAGGAAGCGTCGCAGGAACGCATCATGCGTGCGATCGTGAACTCCGGTGGTTCTGCCATGGAGGCGCATGATGGCCGCTGATTTCAACACCGTGGCGTCCGCGCCCAAGGCCGACATGTCCAAGCCCGCCCACTCCGGTTTCATCAAGAACAACCTGCGCGAGTACGGCATGCTCATGTCGCTCGTCGCGATCATGGGGCTGTTCCAGGTCCTCACGGACGGCACGCTGCTGCGGCCGTTGAACCTCACCAACCTCGTGCTGCAGAACAGCTACATCGTCATCATGGCGCTGGGCATGCTGCTGGTGATCGTCGCCGGCCACATCGACCTGTCGGTGGGCTCGGTGTGCGGTTTCATCGGCGCGCTGGCGGCCGTGCTGATGGTGAACTACGGCTGGCACTTCGTGCCCACCACCATCGTGTGCGTGGCGGCCGGCGCCATCATCGGCGCGGCGCAGGGCTGGTTCGTGGCCTACACCAAGATCCCGTCCTTCATCGTGACGCTGGCCGGCATGCTGGTGTTCAAGGGCTTGAGCCTCGCGCTGCTGCAGGGCCAGTCGGTCGGCCCCTTCCCGGTGGAGTTCCAGCGCCTGAGCTCGGGCTTCATTCCCGACCCCTTCGGCGGCACCGACCTGCGCACGCTGTCCCTGGCGGTGGGTCTCATCGCCGCCGCGGCGCTGGCCTTCTTCAGCCTGCGCGGCCGGGCCCAGCAGGCCAAGCACGGCATGGAAGACGAGCCTTACGGCTTCTTCATCGCCAAGACGCTGATCTTCGTCGGGGTGATCGTCTACTTCACCTACCAGCTGTCCTCGTACAAGGGCCTGCCCAACGTGCTGATCGTGATGTCGGTGCTCATCGTGGCCTATGACTTCGTCACGCGGCGCACCACCGTCGGACGGCGCATCTACGCGCTCGGCGGCAACGAGAAGGCGGCGCGGCTGTCGGGCATCAAGACCGAGCGGCTGGCGTTCATGACCTTCGTGAACATGGGCGTGCTGGCCGCGCTGGCCGGCCTCGTGTTCGCCGCGCGCCTGAACACCGCCACGCCCAAGGCGGGCCTCGGTTTCGAGCTCGACGTGATCGCGGCGTGCTTCATCGGCGGCGCCTCGGCATCGGGCGGTGTGGGCAAGGTGGTGGGCGCGGTCATCGGCGCCTTCGTGATGGGTGTGATGAACAACGGCATGTCCATCATGGGCATCGGCATCGACTACCAGCAGGTCATCAAGGGGCTGGTGCTGCTGGCCGCGGTGTTCGTCGACGTCTACAACAAGAACAAGTGAGATGAGCGCGGTCGCCGCCCCCGTCCTCGAACTGTCGGGTGTTTCGAAGAGCTTCTTCGGCGTGCCCGTGCTCAAGGGCGTGGGCTTGCGACTGTTCCCGGGTGAAGTGCATGCCCTGATGGGGCAGAACGGCGCCGGCAAGTCCACGCTGATCAAGGTGCTGACGGGCGTGCATGCGGCAGACAGCGGGCGCATGGCGCTCAAGGGCGAACCCATCGCCCCGAAGTCGCCGCTGGCCTCGCAGAAGCTGGGCATCAGCACCGTCTACCAGGAGGTGAATCTCTGCCCGAACCTGACGGTGGCCGAGAACATCTTCGCCGGACGCTATCCACGAAAGTGGGGGCGCATCGACTGGGCCATGATGAACGCAGAGGCGCGCACGCTGCTGGCCAAGCTCAACCTGGACATCGACGTCACTCGCCTCCTGTCGAGCTACCCGGTGGCCATCCAGCAGATGGTGGCCATCGCCCGCGCGCTCAGCGTGTCGGCGCAGGTGCTCATCCTCGACGAGCCCACCTCCAGCCTCGACGACGACGAGGTGCAGCGGCTGTTCGCCGTGCTGCGCCGGCTGCGCGACGACGGGCTGGCCATCCTCTTCGTCACGCACTTCCTCGAGCAGGTCTATGCCCTGTGCGATCGCATCACCGTGCTGCGCAACGGCGAGCTGGTGGGCGAGCACCTGGCGCGCGACCTGCCGGCGCCGGCGCTCATCGCCGCGATGATCGGCCGCGAGTTCGCCGCCAAGCAGGGCACGGGCGTGCCGCTGCCCGAGAAGGAAGGCGAGACGCCGTTGATCGAATTGCGCGGCGTGGCCCAGCGCGGCCGTGTGCAGCCCACCGACCTGAGCGTCCGCGCTGGCGAGGTGGTGGGTCTCGGCGGCCTGCTGGGCTCCGGGCGCACCGAGCTCGCACAGCTGATCTTCGGGCTGAGTACCGCCGACGAAGGCGAGCTGCGGGTGGCCGGCACCTCGCACCGCGTGGACTCCCCGTCCGCCGCCGTGCGCCTGGGCATGGGCCTGTGCCCCGAAGACCGCAAGACCGACGGCATCGTCGCGGAACTGTCGGTGCGCGAGAACATCTCGCTGGCGCTGCAGGCGCGGCGCGGCCTGTGGAACCTCTTGCCGATGGACGAGCAGTGCCGCATGGCCGAGCGCTTCGTCAAGGCATTGGGCATCAAGACGAACGACATCGAGACGCCCATCGGCCTGCTGTCGGGCGGTAACCAGCAAAAGGCCTTGCTCGCCCGCTGGCTCGCGACGCAGCCGAGGCTTCTGATCCTCGACGAACCGACTCGCGGCATCGACGTCGCGGCCAAGCAGGAAATCATGGACGAAATTCTTCGCCTGGCGGGCGAGGGCATGGCTGTGCTCTTCATCTCGTCGGAGATCGATGAAGTCGTGCGCGTGTCCAACCGCATCGCCGTGTTGCGTGACCGGCGCAAGGTCGGCGAGCTGCCCGGCGGCAGCGCAGAACGCGACGTGTACCAACTGATCGCGGCGGACGCATGAACAACAAGCTCATGCACAGGCTTGCGCGGCACCCGCTGCTGTGGCCGCTGTTCACGCTGGCCCTGCTGCTCACGATCAACGCCGCCTTCAACGCCAGCTTCCTGCACCTCGAATGGCGCGAAGGCCACCTCTACGGCAGCCTGGTCGACATCCTCAAGAGCGCCGCGCCGCTGATGCTCGTCTCGCTGGGCATGACGCTCGTGATCGCCACGCGCGGCATCGACATCTCGGTGGGCGCGGTGGTGGCCATCTCGGCGGCCATCGCGGCCTGGATGATCGGCGGCTCGCTGGTCGTGCACGAGGGGGTGGCGACGCACGTCAGCCGCTTCCCCATGCCGGTGGCCATCCTCGCTGCGCTCGCGGTCGCGCTGGTGTGCGGCCTGTGGAACGGCCTCCTGGTGTCGGTGGTGGGCATGCAGCCCATCATCGCGACGCTGATCCTGATGGTGGCCGGGCGCGGCATCGCCCAGCTCATCACCGGCGGGCAGATCATCACCATCTACTACGGCCCGTATTTCTTCATCGGCAACGGCTACCTCTTCGGCCTGCCCTTTGCGCTGTTCATCGCGGCGGCGGTGTTCGCCGTGTTGCTGCTGCTGACCCGCCGCACGGCGCTCGGCCTGTTCATCCAGGCGGTCGGCATCAACCCGTCGGCGGCCTACGTGGCGGGCCTGCCGGCGCGGCGCATCATGTTCTGGGTCTATGCCTTCTGCGGCGTGTGTGCAGGCGTGGCGGGGCTGGTGGTGAGCTCCAACGTCAAGAGCGCCGACGGCAACAACGCCGGCATGCTGATGGAGCTCGATGCCATCCTCGCGGTGACCCTGGGCGGCACCGCATTAACGGGCGGGCGCTTCAGCCTCGCCGGCAGCGTGGTCGGCGCGCTCATCATCCAGACGCTGACCTACGCCATCTACTCGCTGGGCGTGCCGCCGGAGGTGAACCTCGTGGTGAAGGCAGCGGTGGTGTTCGTCGTGATGCTGCTGCAGTCGGCGGAATTCCGCGGCATGGTCGCGACCCACATGCGCAGGGCGGCCGCATGAGCGCCATCGTCGAACGCAGCCTGGGCAAGGCCAAGGCAGGCGATGCCGGCGGGCAGCCCGGCGGCGCAGCGGTCGTGCGCCACAAGGCCGGCTTGCGCATCGACAGCCGCTTCCTGCCGCTCATCGTCACCATCGCGCTCTTCTTCGTGATGGCCATCTTCGGCAGCGTCGCCTACCCGGGCTTCCTGTCGCCGCAGGTCTTCCTCAACCTGCTCATCGACAACGCCTTCCTGTGCATCGTCGCGGTGGGCATGACCTTCGTGATCCTGTCCGGGGGCATCGACCTGTCGGTGGGCTCGGTGATCGCGCTCACCACCATGGTGTCGGCGTCGCTGGTCGAGCGGCACCACTGGAGCGCGGGCGCCGTGATCCCGCTGGTGCTGGCGATGGGCACGGCCTTCGGTGCGCTGATGGGCTTCCTCATCCAGCGCTTCCGCCTGCAGCCGTTCATCGTCACGCTGGCCGGCATGTTCCTCGCGCGGGGGCTGTGCTACGTCATCAGCATCGACTCCATCAGCATCACCGAGGGCTTCTTCTCCGAGGTGTCGCAGCTGCGCATCCCGGTGTGGGGCGAGGCGACGATCTCGGTGAGCGGCATCATCGCCCTCGTGGTGGTGGCGGTGGCCATCGCCATCGCGCACTTCACGCAGTTCGGCCGCACGGTGTACGCCATCGGCGGCAGCGAGCATTCGGCGGTGCTCATGGGCCTGCCGGTGCGCTCGACCCTCGTCGGCGTCTACACGCTGAGCGGCTTCTGCTCGGCGCTCGCGGGCGTGGTGTTCACCTTCTACATGCTGTCTGGCTACGGGCTGCATGCGGTCGGCCTGGAGCTCGATGCCATTGCCGCGGTGGTGATCGGCGGCACGCTCCTGTCCGGTGGTGTGGGCTATGTGTTCGGCACGCTGTTCGGCGTGCTGATGCTGGGCATCATCCAGACGTTGATCATGTTCGACGGGACCCTGAGTTCGTGGTGGACGCGCATCGTCATCGGTGCGCTTCTGTTTGCCTTCTGCCTGCTGCAACGCGTCTTCGAGCGCGGACCCAAGCGTTCTTCCTGACGCCCCACGAAGGCGGCTGACCCGGCCGCTTCCATCGCTGTCTTGCTTCTTTCGCTGTCATTTCGCAATCGGTCCGATTGCGCGGTTTCCGCCCGCGCAAGGTAGTCCATTGCCTTGCGCTTTTCATAAACGTCGACCCCAAGGTCGACAAATGAGGAGACACACCTTGACGCACAAGACTCAACGCGCATTTGCGCTCACGGCGGCGGCTTTCGCCGCCGCCCTTTCCGCCGCATCGTCGGCGCAAGCCGTCGACTTCGGCGGCTACTTCCGCGCCGGCCCCGGCGCGACGAGCAAGGACCACGCACGCGCCTGCTACGCCCTGAACGGCCCGGAGGGCCTGAAGTACCGCCTCGGCAACGAGTGCGATTTCTACGGCGAATTCCTCTTGAGCCAAGGCTTCAAGACCGAAGGCGTCGAGTACAAGGCC